>Ga0172369_10008610_pt1 | contig 11530 bp, 9 predicted proteins | sample LakKiv25m_FD_114539 | JGI IMG/M metagenome (GOLD analysis project Ga0172369, IMG submission 114539) | Freshwater microbial communities from Kabuno Bay, South-Kivu, Congo - kab_022012_11.25m | ecosystem: Environmental > Aquatic > Freshwater > Lake | place: Democratic Republic of the Congo... | reverse complement strand
GCTAGAAGATCATCCTTTCCCCGCACCGTGGGAAAGGGGTCGGGGAACGGAAAGGTATGGATGTTCAGGTAATCTTTTGGGCATTCGAGCGGAGCATCCTGAGCGGAGCCGGGGTAGGGGCCCCGGCGTAGTCGAAGGGTGCGGAGCGCCTTTATCAGTCAGATCGCATCCTTCGACTACGCAGCGCGGACAAATGCGCTGCTCCGCTCAGGATGCTTCCGGTGCTATCCCCAAATCTTTATCTGACGAACTATAACAGATGCGACAAGCCCTGGAAATGTGGCCGTACGTGTGGCAAGGCCCTTATGCCCGGATGCGGTCGGCTCACCATGCCGACCACGATCCCGGCCTGTGCGCCGATGTGCGCGCCGCGTGGATGGCTGCCGGCGAGCGCCTCATCGTTCGGTCGAGCGAGATCATCGCCGATCCGGCGGCCTTCCTATACGACGATCATCTGCCGCCGGCCGAGCCTGAAGACCGCGGGGGACGTTACAAGCACATTCCCTTCCATTGGGATGCGAGCGGCGCGCCCCGGCGACTGTTCGTGGATGGGATTGTGCCGGGGCAGGGCCGTTTTAAACTGGATTTGCGCGCCGAAGAAGAGTTCGTAGATATTTCCTTGAGCGTCCGCAACGGTCGGACCGTCTCGATGGGGCCGATGGAGTGGCATTTCTGCGTGGTGGGTTACGACTGCCCATCGCTGGCCGACCCTCAACTGGAGCGCACATACCTGTTTGACGGCCAACGCCTGCGCACGTTGCGCGAGTTGGGCGGAAGCAATCGGACCGAGATGTATGTCATCGCAGGGGTCAATGGCTTCGTTCCCGGCATCCACCTGACCTTTCCGAAGGGACCGGTCGAGGCTCAGGCATCGGTGATCATCGTGGAAGATATCGCAGGACGCCACTGTGCTGCCCTCGGCTTTGACCATTCCTACAACCTGTTCAGCAACAGTGGCAACTGCTGCTTTCACGCCGATCCCTACTTCGGAACCCTGGCGCCGGGCGCTGAATGCCGGCGTCACGGCAGGCTGTATCTGGTCGAGGGGAAGGCCGCCGCCGCCTTCCGGCGCTACCGTGACGACTTTCCGGATCAGCCCGGGATCTGAGAAGATGCCCGGCCAGGCGAATGGAGACGTGAGCGCCATGTCAAACGCAATATCCGAGGTCACCCGCGCCCGTGTGCATCAGCTCTGGGATGCGATCGATGTAGATCGTCTGCGGGATGTGGCGCTTGGCTTTTTGCAGATCAGCAGCCCCACCGGCGATGAGGCGGCGTTCGCCGATCATTTTGCGCAGACGCTCCGCCAGCTTCCTATGGCGGTGGAGATGACATACCGCTATCCGGACAGTCCGAACGTCATCGGCCGGCACACCTTCGGGCGCCCCGGCAGGATTTTGCAGCTTGACGGGCACCTGGACACGATTGCTAACCCTCATTCTCCGCCCAGGTTCGAAAACGGCTTGCTGATCGGTCGTGGCGCATGCGATATGAAAGGGGCTCTCGCCTGCATGGTCGAGGCCGCCCGCGTTCTCATCACCTCGGGAATCGATCTGGCGGGATCCCTGATGATCACGGCCCATTCGCTGCATGAAATGCCGGTCGGGCACAACGAAGCGCTCGATGACATGATCGAGCAGGGGCAGTTCGGCGATGCGGTCGTCATCGGCGAGTGCGGCTCGACGACCATTCCGCTCGAAGGACTGGGCATGTCCGTGTTTGAGATCGTCGTCGAGCGTGAGGGCGAGGTGCTTCACGAGACCAAGGGCAGAGGGATCCCGAATCCGATCCACTACGCCAGCGAGATACTTTCAGCCCTGGTGAAACAGGCGCGCGCGTTGGCGGCGGAGAGAGGCTCCTTACCGGAATCCTTGTTCGTGGGACAGATGCACGGCGGCGATTTCTACAATCGGATTCCGGTCTCCTGTACGATTCAAGGCACGCGGCGCTACACCGCTCCCAAGACCGTTCATGACATCAGGCAGGAGTTCGACCGGCTCCTGGCTTTCGTCCGCGCATACGAGGCAGAAGGCATCAAGACCAGGATCACGATCACCCGTGCGGGCGACAGCTTCCGCCTCTCGGCGGATGAACGCATCGTCCGTTGTCTGAAGGCCGCTTATCAAGAGGTCCATGGCCGGGAACTGCCGGAAAGCTACACCACGGTCGTTGGCAACGCGCCCTGGTTCATCCGCGATGCGCACGTCCCCTGCGTCTATCACGGGCCGGATCAGTCCAGCGCGCACAGCGATCACGAATATGTGGCCCTGGATGACCTTGTGCAGGTGGTTAGAACCTACATCCTCCTGGTGCTTGCGTACTTGGAGTAACCTTACATAGGTAACTCAGAATGACAGGCGGCGGGCAGTGAGACGAGGGAGGTATGCATCAGGATTACGCAAGCCAGCCATTTCACACGCTGGTGACGCTTGGCGACAGCATCACGGCCGGCGGCACGGTAACGCGGCGTGAGTGTTGCTGGGTTTCCTTGCTGGCAAACCAGATCAGCGAGGCGCAAGGGGCTCCGCTGGCGTTGGTCAACAGCGGCCGCGGCGGCGATGTGATCTCCGCGAGGAGCGCCGGGGCCTTTCATTCCCATAACCAGGGCTATCCGACGGCGCTCGAACGATTTGAGAAAGACGTGATCGACCATCGGCCTGACCTGGTCATCCTGGCCTACGGGCTCAACGATGTTGTTTGCGGAACGCCGCTGCACATCTTCCTTGACGACCTGGAGACGCTCACAACCGCCATTCACAGCCGCACCGGCGCGCTGATCGTGCTGTTGGACTGCTACTTCACGAACTGGGTGTGGCCTGACCAGCCGGATTTTCTCGTCTATGGCCGCCGCGGGGTGGCCCTGGCATACAACCTTGCCATCAAGGAGTTGGCGGACCGGCTGGGCGTTCTGTTCGCCGATGTGTGGGATGCGATGGGAGAGGCGCCCTGGGTCGTCGATCGCGATGGGGTGCATCCGAATAACCTCGGCCACCGCTTAATCGCTGGCCGCGTTTTCGAGGTGCTCGCGCGCAACTGTAGCATCATGGCGCGCAAAGCGGACCAGGATCGCGACACGTTTGTGCAGTGGCGCGATGAGTCGCACTTCAAAGAGGGATTCGAGGCGCGGGAAGGAGGATCTTGTGGCTGACAGGCTTCGCCTGGGACTGGTAGGCTGCGGTGGCTTCGGCAAGGAGCTCGCGGCCTATTTTCTGGAGGTGGCCGACATCGCCGCTCTGTGTGATCCCAATCCGGCGGGGATGGCGGCGACGGCCGGGGCGCTCCATCTGGACGTGCCCCGGTTCACGGACTATCGGGCCATGATCGCCGCCGGCGGGCTCGATGCGATAGCGATCACAGCGGCCAACCATGTCCATGCCGAGATCACCGTCGCCGCGGCCGCGGCCGGGCTCCACGTCTACTGCGAGAAAGCCATGGCTCGCACTGTGCCTGAATGCTGGGCCATGGTGCGCGCCTGCCAGAAAAACAACGTCAGGCTGATGGTCGGCCACAAACGCCGCCTCCGGATGCCGTGGGCGCGGGCGATCCAACTGACCGACGATGCGCTGCTCGGCCAGGTCCTTTCGATCACGGCGTCCATCTACGCGGACAACCGTCCGACCGGCTTCTTCGGGACGTGGTGGGCCGACCCTGCCCTGGTGGGCGGATTCTTTCACGCGCACGGGGTGCACGTGATCGATTGGTTCCGCGCCATGTGCGGGGATGCCGTCAAGGTAACTGCGATGCGTGGGCCGCAGCACGACAGCCGCTATCTCTATCCCGACATCCTGCACGCCACCTATCAGTTCAAATCGGGCGCCCTGGCGTCCATCTGCGGCGGACAATCCTTCCCGCTGCATGAGTTCAAAGAATCCGAGGTGCCCTGGGGCGAATGCCGGAACGGCGGCTTCAAGCTGATGCCTTATCGGGACCACATTGACCTTCACTGGCAGCGCCTGGATGAACAAGAACCGCATCGCGAGCGTTTCGATGATCCCGGCGTTGATCATGCCTTCCGCCTGGAAGCCGGCGACTTCGTGCGTTGGATCCAGGAGGACCGCCCGCCCTGCCTGACCTGGGTGGAAGGCTTGCGCTGCGTGGAGATGATGGAAGCGGCCTACCGGTCGGCGGCGATGGACGGACAACTGGTGACGCTCCCCCTTTATCCTGAGCTGGAGGATCAATGATAGGGCGCGGCGATGGGAGATAGGGGCACGCTGACGATATGATGAAAAAGGTTAACTACTCAGCCTGGAAACCAAATTGCGCATCCTGAGCGGAGCCCCGCAGTAGTCCGCGGGGCGTAGTCGAAGGATGCGGTCTTGGGCAGAAGGGTGCTCCGCTACGGCTGAACAGTTACGAAAAAGGAAGCGTGTTAGCGCATGACCAAACGGATAGCGATTGACACCGGTGGAACCTTTACGGATCTCGTGGGGCTGGATACGGATACCGGCGAGCTGTTCGTATGCAAAACGCCCTCCATCCCCGCCTCCCCCGCGGAAGGGGTCCTCAACAGCTTGCGCGAGTCAGGTGTCGCTCCCGCTTCGGTGGAGGGCCTTCTCCTGGGCACGACCGTGGCGACCAACGCACTGCTCGAACGCAAGGGCGCGCGGGTGCTCTACCTGACAACGGCCGGCTTCGAGGATGTGCTGTTCATCCAGCGCGTCAATCGCAAATTCCACTACGACCTTACCTGGCGCAAGCCCGATCCCTTCGCTGCCCGACGAGATTCGATCGGCGTGCAGCAGCGCATCGACAAGGACGGCGCTATCCTCCTGGATCTCACCGAAGAGGAAATGGCCCGCGTGGCCGGTCTCGTGATGGAGCGGCTTGCGGGGCAGCGCGAGAATGTGGCGCTCGCGGTCAACCTGCTCTTCTCGTATGCGAACCCGATCCATGAGCAGCGGCTGGGCGCGTTCCTGCAGCAGATCTTCCCTGATGCGCCGATTTCGCTGTCGCACAAGGTCGCGCCGATCTGGCGCGAATATGAACGCGGCTCGACCACGGCGGCCGACGCTTACGTGAAACCAATGATCAGCCGGTTCATCGCCAGCACTGAAGAAGGCCTGGCCAGGTGGGGGTACAAAGGCCCGCTCGCTATCGTGAAGTCCAACGGCGGCAGCATGTTGAGCACAGTCGCCAGGGACAATGCCGTCCAGGTGCTCTTATCCGGCCTGGCGGGAGGGATGATCGCCGGCAAGTATTTCGGCGCGCAGGTCGTCAGCGGTAACATCATTTCGCTGGACATGGGTGGCACGAGCACCGATGTCGGCACGGTGAACAACGGCGAGATCGGTTACACGACCGAATACCAGGTGGAATGGGGGGTGCCGGTCGCTGCCCCCTTCATGGATCTGACCACCATCGGCGCAGGGGGTGGCTCCATCGCCTGGGTGGACAAGGGAGGCTTCCTGAAGGTAGGCCCCCAAAGTGCGGGGGCGGACCCGGGGCCGGTCTGCTACGGGCGCGGCGGTCACGAGCCGACGGTGACGGATGCCAACCTGGTGTTGGGGCGGCTCAATCCAGGCTATTTCCTGGGCGGCGCGATGAGCCTGGATCGGGACGCCGCGGCCGCGTGCCTGGCTGAGTTCGGGGCCTCGTTGGGCCTGTCGCAGGTGGGATTGGCGTGCTCGATCCTTGCGCTCGCCAATGAGAATATGGCCAATGCGATCCGGTTGCTGACCGTGCAGCGCGGGATCGATCCCAGGGAGTACGACCTTGTGGCCTTCGGCGGCGCAGGCCCGCTGCACGCCTACGACATCGCGCGCTCGGTCGGCATTCATCGCATCATCATCCCGCCCCATCCTGGCCTGGGATCGGCCTTCGGCGCACTGCTCGCCGATCTCCGCGTGGATAAAGTCTGGACCCACGCTCTGCGCTCCGACAGGCTGGACGTGGACCGGGTGGAGAGCGAGTTCACCCGGCTGGCTGCCGAGGCGTGTGCTGAGCTGAAGCGGGAGGGGTTCGCGGGCCAGCCGATCATCCGGCGCTCCATCAGCATGCGCTACATCGGGCAAAACTACGAACAGGATGTGCCAGTGCCGGCCGGAGAGATCACGGCTGAAACTCTCCAGGCAATCTTCGAGGCCTTCCATCGGCAGCACGAGGAGTTTTACGGGTACCGGATCGGCGGTGAGATCATCCAGCTCGTTCATTTCAATGTCAGCGCCATCGGCCATGTGCCGAAGCCGGCTCTGAGACAGCTCCCACAGCGATCAAAACCGCAACCGGTGGCCGTCCGCCCGGTTCTGTTCGAGCACGACGAGGGATTCATCCCCTGCCCGATCTACCGGCGGTCCGATCTGGGCGCGGATGCGGAGTTAGTCGGACCGGCGATCATCGAAGAAGAGGACTCGACCATCTTGCTGCACAACCAGCAACATCTGCTTGTCGATCGTTTCGGAATCTTGATTTTGACGGCTTGAGCTAAATCGGCCGCCTCATGGCTAACGAATGGCCGCACCCTTCGACTACGCCTTGCCATGCTTCGACTTCGCTGCACTACGCTCAGCACCGGCAAGGCTCCGCTCAGGGTGCTTCGTTTGTCTACTGTGTAAGTCCTGACAAGATGGCGCAGTTCTGGCAAAGGGCAGAAAAATGGAGTCAAAGGCAAGGAACCCGATTGATGTCGTGACCCTCAGCATCGTTCACAATCACCTGGTGAACATCTGCCGCGAGATGGGCATCGCGATGATGAAAACCGCGTATTCTACCATGTTCAACGAGGGCCTCGACTTCTCCTGCGTGATTTTCAATCGCAAAGGCGAAATGGTGGCGCAGGCGGAATTCTGCCCTGCCCAACTGGGCGCCATCCAGTTCATGGTCGGCTGGACGATCGAGGAATTGGGCGTGGACAGTTTTGAGCCGGGCGATGTGGTCATCCACAATGATCCCTATCGCGGCGGCTGCCACATGCCCGAACACATGGTCTTGATGCCGGTCTTCTTCGACGAGCAGCTTTGGGGATTCGTGGCCAACATCGGCCATGTGTCCGAGATCGGCGGCATGGCCCCTGGCTCCTTTGCCGCTACCTCCACCGAGGTATACCAGGAGGGCTTGCGCCTGCCCCCGGTCAAGATCATGCGCCGCGGAGAGTACGTCAAGGACATCTGGCGGATCATCCTGGCCAACCACCGGACGCCCGACAACAGTTGGGGTGACTTTCATGCGATGATTGGGTCGCTCAAGCTGGCCGAGCGCAGGCTCCACAAGCTCCTGGATAAGTACGGAGCCGCCTTCGTGGACCAGGCAACCCAGGAGCTCATGGATCACGCCGAACGCTGGATGCGGCAGGAAATCCGGCGTATCCCCGACGGAGAATACACGTTTGAGGATTGCATGGAGGACGACGGCGTCACACGAACGCCGACCTTCGTGCGGGTAACGCTGATCGTTCGGGGAGACGAAATCCTCGCCGATTATACGCGTTCCGATCCCCAAGCGCGCGGGTGCATCAACGCGACCTACGGCGTCACTGCGTCGGCGACCTACAACGCGATTTTCCACATCGTGGATAACGAGATTCCCCACAATGCCGGGTGCTACCGGCCGATCAAGATCATTGCGCCGCCCGGCAGTTGTGTGAACGTGCGCCATCCCGGCCCTTCGGTCGCAGGCAATACCGAAACCCATCCGCGTATCGTGGATCTCGTCTTGGGCGCGCTCTCCAGGGCCATTCCCGAGCGCATCGCGGCCGCCGAGGGCGGCACGTCCTGCAATTTCCTCTTCGGCGGTCTTCACCCGGAAACTCGCCACTACTACGTGGATTACCATTTCGAGGCCGGCGGCTGGGGCGGTTCTTCCTTCAAGGACGGCAACAACGCCGTGGTCGTGCCAAACGGCAATTGCCGCAACACACCCGTGGAGATCTTTGAAACGCGGTTTCCCTATCTTACCCTGGCCTATGGCTTGGTGCCCGACTCCGGGGGGCCGGGCAAGTTCCGGGGCGGGCTCGGCATCCGCAGGCTGCTCAGGGTTACTGCCCCCGAGATCACGCTCAGTGCGCTCTTCGAGCGGATGCAGGTGAAGCCGTGGGGGTTGTTCGGCGGACTGCCGGCCACCCCCAGTGCCCTCATGATCCGGCAAAAAGGCGATTCGTCATTTCGCACCTTCGAAGAGGTTTTCGGCACCGTAAGCCCGGCCAAGTTCGTGAACATCACGATCAAAGAGGGGGACGAAATCTGGCTTCAGAGCCCCGGCGGCGGTGGCTTCGGTGATCCGTTGGAGCGCCCTCTGGCAGCCGTGGTGCACGATGTCAACGAGGGCTTCGTCACGCCTGGGGCCGCCAGATCATATTACCGGGTAGCGGTCAGAGAGACACCGGGGGACTACGGGCTGGATGCTGAAGAGACGGCTCGCCTGCGCGGCGAGCAGACTCAGTAGATCACAGATCTCACGCAAAGACGCCAAGAACGCCAAGAGAGTCCGCTTGACCTCTGCGTCTTTGCGTCTTTGCGTGAGGCAGAATCGTGATCTACTGAGACTGATACATAAGGGAGATAGCGGCTATCATGGGACAATGGGTCATCCGACCGCATGCCTGGTATGATGTCAGCGTGCTCAATTGCAGCCTGTGCGGCAAGATGCTCCCCGGCAAGCTGTGGAGCGTGGAGATTGCTGGGCAGGAGCACATCTTCTGCGATGCTGCTTGCGAAGCTACCTATCGCGAGTATTGGTATCCTCGCTATGGCACCCAGGAGGATTCAACCTCCCAGGCACCCTTGCAGGATCAGACGGAAGGACTATGACGGCCGCACCTATGAGTGAGAGACGAAAGATCCTGGTTACGGGTGCGTCTTCGGGCATCGGCAAGGCCACCGCCGTCCGTTTTGCCTCGGAGGGATGGGATGTTTGCTTGAACGCCCGCAGGGAAAAGGAATTGCAGCAGGTGCATGACGGCCTCGCCGCGGGCGATCACCTGGTTTGTGCGGGCGACTACAGCGACCCGACGACGGCTGAAGCGATCTATCAGGCCGTCAGCGGTCGCTGGGGCCGGCTGGATGTGCTGGTGAACTGCGCCGGCGTCTCCTGGCCCGTCGATGCAGTGGCGTCTCCCCTGGAACAGTGGCGCAAGCCGTTCGATATCATGCTGATGGGTGCGGTCAGCATGACGCGGGTTGCGGTTCGGCTGATGACGGCCAACCCTTCGTCGGAGACCGCTGGACCTCTCGCAGGGCAGTTTCTCATGCCGGGCGCGGCCCTTCGACTACGCTCAGGACAGGCGCCACGGCGGGTGAAAACGGCTCACCACCAAGACGCAAAGACACAAAGGACACAAGGAATCATTGAAGAGGCTTTGTGTCCTTCGTGCCTTGGAGCCTTTGTGGTGAACGGGCGATTGTCAGAGCAGGGGGGCGGCCGGATCATCCATGTGACCTCCATTCATGGGGAACGCGGCGAGCGCATGCAGAGCAGCTATGGCATGGTGAAGGCCGCGCTGAATCAGTACTGCCGTGCGCTGGCAATCGAGCTGGCTCCACGCGGCATCCTGGTCAATGCGATTGCCCCCGGCTTCGTGGACACCCCCATGAGCATCGTAGACGGTGTGAGCGAGTTGGAGACCGAATGGTTCAAGGCTCACTACGTGGACGGGCATCACCTGCCGCTGCGCCGGGCAGGCCGGCCCGAGGAAATCGCGGGGGTCGCCTGGTTCCTGGCCGGCCCCGATGCATCGTACATCACCGGACAGGTGCTCACCGTGGACGGCGGGCTGACCATCACTTTCTGAGCAACAGCAGTGGCGAAAGCGTCCGTGACCAGCGGAGCCAAATCATGCGGGTGTGTTCAAAATGAGTTATGGCGAGCGGCGTCTGGAACACGAAGCCGCGAAGGCGCACGAAGCACGCGAAGCACGAAGCACGCGGACCCTGCACGCGCCAGCTTCGTGAACTTCGCTCCGCTTCGTGCCTTCGTGTTCCGAATACCTCGCGGCTCCAACCCATTTTGAATGCACCCAAATCATTCTGTGGAGAGTGGTCCTATGAGTCAACCAAACGAAGTTGCCGTCCAGCGTCGCTGGGACTGGCGCTACCCGGTCGTTGCACGCGCCGAGGGCATCTATTTGTGGGACACGGAGGGCAAGCGCTACATTGACGGTTCCGGTGGATCGTCGGTGGTAACCTCCATCGGGCACGGCGTGCGTGAAATCCCGGCGGCCATGGCCGCCCAGGCCGAAGCCTATTCGTTTTACCCGGCGCACGCCTTCTCGAATCCGCGGCTGCTCGAGGTGGCGGACCTGCTGGCAGAGATCGCACCCGGCGAGCTGCGCAATAACTGCAAGGTCTGGATGACCGTCACGGGGAGTGAGGCCACCGACGATGCGGCACGGCTGGCCCGGCAGTATTGGGTGGTGCGGGGGGAGCAGTCGAAGCACATTATCATCGGCCGCTGGCAGGCCTTCCACGGCGATAACATCTTTGCGGTGAGCATGTCCGGGTTGACCGCCCGGCGGCGCATGTACACGCCGATGCTGCGCGACATGCCCAAGATTCCGCCCTGCTTCTGTTATCGGTGCTACTTCGAGAAGAGTTACCCCGCCTGCGACCTGCTCTGTGCCAGGGTGCTCGAAGACGCGATCTGCCAGGCAGGGCCGGAGAACGTGGCTGCATTTATTGCCGAGCCGGTAGTGGGTTCCGCGCTGGCGGCCTACCCCGCTGTGGACGGCTATTTCCAGGTAATCCGGGAAATCTGCGACCGATACAAGGTGCTGTTCATCGCCGATGAAGTCATGACGGCGCTCGGGCGCACGGGCAAGATGTGGGGCATGGAGCACTGGACCGTCACGCCGGACATCATCGCGCTATCCAAGTCGCTGACCGCCGGCTATTTCCCGGCTGCAGCCGTCATCGGCCGCAACGACATCTGGGAGACGCTGCGCGGCGCCGGGGCCCACTTTCGTGCCGGACACACGCTCAATGCCAGCGTGATCGGCATGGCTGCGGTGATGGCAACCCTGCACTACATCCAGGAGCACAACCTGGTCGAAAACGCCCGCCTCGTGGGCGCCTACTTCCTCGACCGGTTGCAGAGCCTCCTTGCCTACCGGACGATCGGCGACGTGCGCGGCAAGGGCATGATGATCGGCTTCGAGTTCGTGGCCGACAAGGCAAGCAAAAAGCCTTTCCCGCCCGGCCTGGAGCTCTCGCGCCTCTTCTCGGAAATGACCTTTGAGCGCGGCCTGGTCACCTATCCGTGCGCGGGCACGGTGCGGGGCGTCGCCGGTGACACGATCCTCATGGCCCCACCCTTGATCACGACGCGCGAGCAGATCGACGAGATCATGGCCATTTTACACGACACGATGCGGGCCTTTGAGCCGCGCGCATTGGCCATGTAGGGGCGATCCCTCCGCGGTCGCCCCGTGGCGCCGGGGGCGGGCACGGAGGCCGCGCCCGTACGTAGGGGCGATCCGTCCGTGGTCGCCCAGAGGATCCAATCCGCGATGAAAACCCTTGCCATGATTCACACGGTGTCGTCGTTGGCTGCGCCCTTTGGCGCGCTGGCACGTGAGTTGTTGCCTGGGGTGAATCTGTTT
>Ga0172369_10008607_pt1 | contig 11533 bp, 5 predicted proteins | sample LakKiv25m_FD_114539 | JGI IMG/M metagenome (GOLD analysis project Ga0172369, IMG submission 114539) | Freshwater microbial communities from Kabuno Bay, South-Kivu, Congo - kab_022012_11.25m | ecosystem: Environmental > Aquatic > Freshwater > Lake | place: Democratic Republic of the Congo... | reverse complement strand
GACGCCGGACTTGCTGAAGAAGGCGTAGACCCGCTTGCCGTCCGTCGCGGGCCCGTTGCTCGCGTAGCCGTGCTCCATGATGTTGCCCGTGCTCGGGACCTCGGGCTGCGCCGCCGGGACCGACCTGTCCCAGAGCACCTTCCCGGTCGTGCGATCCACGCACACGAGGTGGCGCTTCAGGTCGGCTATCTGCCCCGTCTCAGGTCGGTTGACCCCGTAGCCGGAGTAGCAGGTCACGAAGACCCGGTCGCCCCATACGATGGGGCTGGATGAACCCGGGCCGGGCAGGGCGGTCTTCCACTCTACGTTCTTCGTGTCGTCCCAGACGGTCGGCGGGTCGCTCTTGAGTGCAAGGCCCGCGCCGTTCGCTCCTCGGAAGCGCGCCCATTGGGCCGGCTCCTGCGCGCCGGCGGCGCACAACGATGCGATCATCACGGCTGCGATGAGTCGTGGTGCCTGTCTCACGGTGTGGGTCCTCTCCGGGTATGGATAACAATGCCGACCGGTTAGCTCGGCTACATTGATGGACGGCGGGCGCCGTGCCGGGTAACGCCGGGCGGTCCTGCCCATCTCCGCTTTCGAGGAACTCGATCACCTCGCCGGTCGCCGTGCTGTGACTCGGCAACCGTCCGTGAACATGACACGCACGGTGCAGGGAAGCCCCGAAGGAGGGGCCCGGTTCGTCGGCGAACCACCTACCGGCACTGCGCGCCGACCCGCCGCGGCGGCCTGCCAAGGCAACCACCTACCAGGGAGAGTCCCATCTTGACGGAACGCGAGCGCTTCCATGCGTGCATGAACTACGGGCGGGTTGACATCGTGCCTCACTGGACGTGGGGCGGCTGGCCCGAAACGCTCGAGCGATGGAAGTCGGAGGGCTATGATCCGGGTCGCGACAGCATCTCGCAGGGGGCCTCGCAGGTCCATTGGATCGGCCACTGGTTCTTCCCCAACCCGCCCTTCGAGCGGCACGTGGTCGAGGAGGACGACGAGCACATCCTCTACGTGAACCACGAGGGCATACTCATGCGGGAGATGAAGGCCAACCCCTTCAGCTCCATGCCGCAGTTCGTGAAGTTCCCCGTCACGACCCGCGAGGAGTTCCGGGCGTTCTGGCGCGAGCGGATGGTTCCCGACCCGGCGGCCCGCATCGGCCCGGACTGGCGGGACCAGGTGAAGGCGCTCCACGATTCGAACGTGCCCGTCGTCGTCATCTCGGACCGCTGGGGCGGCTTCTTCGGCCCCTTGCGCAACCTCGTGGGCGTGGAGAGCCTCTGCATGCTCTTCTACGATGATCCGGCCTTCATCGAGGAGATGATGGACGCCGATGCCGACTTCATCATCGGCATGATGGGCCAGGTCCTCGAAACCGGTCCCATAGATGCATTCGCCTTCTGGGAGGACATGGCATACAAGACGGGGCCGCTCCTGACGCCCCGCCTGGCACGGAAGTTCATGCTCCCCCGGTACCGGCGAGTGGCGGAGTTTCTTCGCGGGCGGGGCGTGCCGTGGATCGGTCTCGACAGCGACGGGCGGATAGACGGGCTGATACCTGTATGGCTCGACGCCGGTCTTAACTATCTGTATCCGTTCGAAGTCCAGGCGGGGATGGACGTGCTCGCGGTTCGCCGGGAGTACGGCCGCGATCTGAGGATCTGGGGCGGGGTGGACAAGCGGGCCGTCGCGGAAGGACCGCCCGCCATTGACGCCGAGCTAGCCCGCGTAAGGCCGCTGATTGACGAGGGCGGTTTCATCCCGATGCTGGACCATTCGTGTCCGCCGGATATCTCATGGCCGAACTACACGTACTACATGCGGCGGCTGTGCGAAGTGTGCGGAGCCGGCACGCGAGAGAGAGGGGATGTCCAATGAGACGAGCATTGCCGATCATGGCTGCAGGTGTGCTGGTCGCCGCCGCGGCGATCGGCCAGCCGGGTGGCCGAGCCGGGGCCGGGCCGCGGCAAGGGGGCGGGATGCGACAGGGGGGCGGCATGCGCATGCCCCGCATGGGGATGATGAACCAGCCCCTGACGCTCTCGCAGGTGCGCACTCCGGCGCTGAAGGCGGCCTTCAAGCTGACCCCGGCGCAGGAGAAGAAGATTGACGACATTCAGTCCAAGGCGAGGGATTCGTTCCGCAGCCTGATGCCCGCCATGGGACCGGGCCAGCGTCCGGACATGGCGGCGTTTGAAAAGGCCCGCCCCAAGATACAGGCCGCAATGAAGAAGGTGGACGGCCAGATCCTGGCGGTGCTGACCCCCGCGCAGCGCCAGCAGGTGCCGGCCACGCTCAAGCAGATGCAGGCCCTGCGCAACGCCGGACTGCCCATGGCGGTTGTCGCCGACATCAAGCTGACGCCCGCGCAGGCGACCAAGCTCGAAGCGATCGGCAACGCGCGCAACGCCGCGTTGGCCAAGCTCTTCCAGGGCAATCAGGACCGGATGGCCGCCATGCAGAAGATGCAGAGCCTGCGTGACAACACCGAAAAGAAGGTCAATGCCGTGCTGACTGCCAAGCAGAGGGCCGTTGTGGCCAAGTGGGAGAAAGCCAACCCGCGGCGCGGCTTCGGCGGCCCCGGCGGCATGATGGGCGGTCCCGGCGGGCCGGGCGGTCCTGGTGGTCCTGGCGGACGTCCCGGCGGACCGGGCGGCTTCGGACGACCCGGCGCACCGGGTGGAGGACGGCCGAGGTAGCCTGCCTGTACAGAGCCGAATGTGAGCGGCGGAGCCCGTCCGACGTGAGGTGAACCGACCTCGCGCCGAACGGGCTTGCGCATCTCAGGCCGGGCCGCGCGCCATCTCGGGCTCTGTGTCCGACGGTCAGTGTGTCCTTACGATGGCCGGCTCGGCCCACACTGCCCAATCGAAGTTGAACTCGCCGAGCGCGTCGGTGACCAGTGTGAGCATGACCTCCCTGCCTGCGTATGCGCTCAGGTCCACCCGTACGGGTATCCAGCCTGAGCCCGGTTTCAGGTCCTGCGAGAAGAGAACCTTGCCGTTCGCCTCGACCCGGAACCCGACGCCCGCCGACTTTGATCCGTCGCGCACCCCGATGGCGGTGACCAGTTGCACGGGGGCGGAGGGGAGCTTCAGGAAGTAGTCCAGCAGCGTTGCGCCCCGTGTCGGCGGGTGCTCATGGATCGCGCGTCTCTCGACGCCACCGCATGCGGCGGGACCCACGGCAGGCCCGTACTGCGGAGGCGGGCCCTCCGTTCCGTCGCCCGAACGCGTCCGAGCTGTGAGAGGCAGCGCGGCAAGGTCGAAGGGCTCCGTGACCTCCAGCGGCTCGCCGGACGGAATCGTGAGCACGTTTGGCAGATCCGTCTCCACGAGCGTCCCTCCGGTCGCAGCCGGGGTCACCTTCAGAGTCCCGTAGGCCGCGAGCACACGCTTGACGGGCGCAACGCCGGCGAAACGGAGTACGGCGCTGACCCGGGGCTGGAGCGACGGATCTGCGACGACCCGCGGCTGATCGAGACGACCCCAATCGAAGGTCGGATCGCCTGCCGGGCCCGCGTCCGCTTCGATCCGCAAGACGACGTCGCGTCCCCGAAGGCTGCCAAGCTCGAGAACCAGCGGGATGGTCGCGCTTCCCGTCGCGATGGCCTCAGCCATCAGGCGATCCTGGGAACGAGCTGGGGTCCATGCGCTCACGCGGAACCGGACGCCGTCGGACTCCCCGGCGCCGATCCGAAGGTGCGCGCCTGCCTCGAAGCGGAGGCCGGGCCGATCGGCGAGCTTCAGGCGATACTCGACGAAGCTCATGAGTCCCAGACGGGTCGCATCGGTGGGATGGCGCCCCTTCCATGGCGGGTGCATGAATAGGCCCTCGCCGTCGGGCCGCACCTGACCGCCTGAGACGTCGTCTGAGATGTGAACCCCCTGAACGGCCACCGGGCGCGACCCCGGACTGACGACCCCTGCACGCGCGATCTTCGCCGCCTCCCAGAGCCGGACCTCCGGAACGCTCGCCCCGCCGTGGGCCTCCAGCCCTACCCGGAGCAGATCAGCGTGCGCTCCGGCGCGGTCTAGGTGCCATCCCGGAGGCGCCGAGGCGAGGTGCAGCGCTCGGGCGTCGGCCGGCTCCGGCGACCAGTCATAGCGACGTCGCGGATCGAGGCCGAAGACGCGCCCGTCGTCATACGCAGGCCATCCCGCGACGGAGCCGGGACCGGTGAAGGTCTCGACGCCTTCGATGCGCCTGTCCAGCGCCAGAGGAGCGGCCTGTCCGGCGAGGTGCATCTCAAGAGCGACACCTTGCCTGCGGACGAACCGCACCTTACCGCCGTCGAAGGTGCGCCACACAAACAGCTCATCCGGCGACCAGGGGGTGCTGAAGTCGGGCTGCGGCCCGTAGCGCATGAAGAGGCCGGCCCTTCGCAGCAGGCGCTCCACCGCCGGAGCCGCCGGCGGTCCCAGTTGGTCGGGGGTAGGCCAGGCATACGTGGGGATGACCCCGTACCGCTCGTAGGCGCGCATCCAGGCGGTGTAGGCGTCCGGCGCGGCCAGCGGGTTGGGCAGGCCGAGATAACCATACATTGTGGTGCTGGGTAGGAGGACCGATGACGCGACAGGGTGGGCCATGTCAATCTGGCGGTCGTTCCAGGTCCCGCTCACGTGGTCCATGCCCCAGACGTGCCGCTGAGCGAACTCCTCGTATCGGCAGGTGACCTCGTTGAGCCCCTCTCCGCTCAGGGCCACATCGGGCAGCGCCTGCTTCAGCTCCCGGTGCAGCGCGAGGTTGCCCTCGGCGCAGGACATCCCGTCTATCCGCCCGTTGGCGTCGTTGAGGATGCACAGGGTCTGGTCCAGGTGCAGGGCGTCCACCTCATACCTGCGGCACAGCTCCTTCATCCGCTCGACGAACAGGGCACGCCACTCGCGGCTCGCAGGATTGATGTAGGCGAACTTGATGGGCGGATCGGCGAGCTTCCAGTCCCACCATTGGAGCTCTCTTGTGAATGGGTCTCGCATTTGGTACTTGCGGAGCCGCTCGTACTCCGGGTTCTTCGGGTCGCAGCCGAAGTAGTTCACGTGCGGCATGACGCGGAAGCCGAGGCGGTGGGCCTCTGTCACGAACGGTCCGAACTCGGGGATCGCCGTATAGTCCGGGTAGTTTCGATCGTAGCCGTCGCGCCGCCAGTTCGGGACGTAGAGCAGCGTCTGCTTCGGGTCCGCGCGCCGCGCCAGTTGCCGCAAAGTGCGCAGGTCGGGCTGCATGATAACGACGAACCGGATCCCCGCCGCCCAGCGCGGGCGGTGGGCCGCAATAGGGACGATGCCGAGCGCACGGGCCGACCACTTGCGGTAGATGGCAACCCCGGTCTGCCAGCCGCCCCTGAAGGTCCGGATTACCCAGGGCTTGCCCGCCACGCGTGTCAGCGGCTCGAAGGGGGCTTCGTTCCGGCTCTCGAAGCGCAGCCTGAAGCCGCCGACCACGCGCTCGACCGTCAGCACCTTGGGCGACAGGCCGGGGTCCTCCGCGTGGATCAGCGCGCCGCCCCGGGGCCCCTGGATGATGACGAAGGGCGCTTCCCAGCCCATTGGGTACTCGAACACGCGCGTCTCATAGGGCGCGTCTGAGCCGAAGCGCTGGCCGCTGTTGCCGGGCACGAGGACCTGAAGGCGCTCGGGGATGATACCGGCGCTCCATGAGACCCCGTAGACGCCGGGCCTGGCGCCGGCTGCGTCCTGCTTCACCCGGACCGAGCCCTCGGCGTCCGCCTCGAATCGTGTCGTCAGCCTGTCCTCGCCCGACCGGAGCCTGTGGAGCAGAACTCCCCTGGACGAGCGGTCAGCCGAGGGCTGGGGCGTCGTGCCGTCGGGCGTGCCGCCGAGCCGATGAAGGCGCGCAGGCGTGGCGCCGAGCCTTGAGACGTAGCTCTCCCCGGTCAGCGGGTTACGCAGGCCCGCGAGGGAGCCCGCGCGAGCCGCAATCCATACCGACCGAGTCGCGACGACATCCGCCGGCGGCGGCCCGGCCTGCGCGGAAGCGAGCAGCGCCACAAGCACTGACACAAGCATCAAGGCCTCCAGTCCGTAACGGCACGGTACGTCGGGCGGACCGGTTACGTGCGCCGGGCCCGGCCTACTGACTGCCGACGCCCTTGGTGCGCGTCCGGATGGCGTAGAGACCGCGGCCTGCCGTGATGAAGAGCGTGTGCCGATCCGCGCCGCCGAAACAGACGTTGGCCGTCCAGCGCTCCGCCGGCACGGGAATGCGCTCGATCTCCTTGCCGCGCTTGTCGAAGACGACCACACCCGGGCCGGTCAGGTAGACGTTCCCCTCGTCGTCAATGGTCATGCCGTCCGAGCCCATGGGGCAGAAGAGCCGCTTGCCGGCGAGGGCGCCGTCGGGCCGAACGTCGTAGGCGTAGGTCTTCCCGGCGCCGATGTCGGCGACGTAAAGGGTCTTGCCGTCGGGCGTGCCGATGATGCCGTTGGGCTGCCGGAGGTCGTCCGCCACCCGGGTCAGCCGCTTGCCGTCGGGGGAGAGGCGAAAGACCGACTGCGGATCTCGCTTCTCAATCCCGGCCGGCCAGTAGTCGCGGCGGTAGTAGGGGTCTGTGAAGAACGCCGCCCCGTCTGGCGCGAGCCACACGTCGTTCGGCCCGTTCAGTCTGCCCCCGGCTTCGTCGGCGGCCACCATGACCGTGTGGGCCTTTGTCTTCACGTCAATTGACCATAGCTCCATCTTCTCGTCGGCGCACGCCCAGAGCCGTCCGTCCTTGCCGAAGCAGAGGCCGTTCGACCGGCCGCACGGTTGCAGGAAGGTGGATAGCTTGCCCTCGACGCTCCAGACCAGAATGCGGTCGTTGGGTTGGTCGGTGAAGTAGACGTCGCCGCGAGCGTCGGACGCCGGTCCCTCGGTGAACGAGAAGCCATCGGCGAGTTTGGTGAGCTTGGCGCCCGGCGCCGTCACGCCCGCCTGCGCGGACACCAGCGCCACGACGGCAACGGCGGCCGGCGCGAGTCCGGTAATGCCTGTCATAGGGGTCTGCCTCCGCCCCACGCTTCCATGCGGCGCGTGCGGTTTCCTGCACGGCTGCGGGGTGGGGTGCGTCTCCGGATGGGGCGACCGGCGGTTGAGTAGAGGCTTGCGCGGGCCTGCAGGAGGTCGCGCGTGGCGGCTCGACCTGTCGGCGTGGTAGGAGCCTTCGCAAGCCTCGTAACGAAACCCCGGCGTTGCTTACGTGCTCGTACGGGGTTTCGTCACGGTCGTCGCGGCCAAGCGGAGTTTCCGCCACGCCCGGGGTCTGCCTCGCGCCGACCTGCTCAACCGTCGGACGAGCTTCGCGGCTCGCCCCTGAACCGCCGGACGAGCTTCGCGGCTCGCCCCTGAACCGCCGGACGAGCTTCCCGGCTCACCCCCGCGACTCCGGATGGGCGTGCGCTCGGGCGACCGGCGGTTGAGTAGAGGCTTGCGCGGTCGTGCGGGAGGTCGCCCGTGATGGCTCGAACTGCCGGTGCGGCAGGAGCCTTCGCAAGCCTCGTAACGAAACCCCGGCGTTGCGTACGTGATCGTCCGGGGTTTCGTCACGGTCGTCGCGGCCGATCGGAGCTTCTCTCACGCCCGGGGTCTTCCTCGCGCCGACCTGCTCAACCGCCGGACGGACGCGCCGACCTGCTCAACCGCCGGACGGACGCGCCGACCTGCTCAACCGCCGGACGGGCGTGGTCTACGACGATGTCCGTTGGGTGAGGATCCCGGATATTACGTTTGGGGCATACTGGTGTCAGGCCGGGACAAAGACCACGGAGACCGCCGGCCCCGACTGCAAGGAGGTCGCACGCCCATGAGTCTGTCTGCGCTGGTCCTCGGTGCTGTACTGGTCGCCGCTGCGTCGGCTGCGATCCCCGATGAAAGGGTCGTCGTGCCGCTCGATGCCGGTGTGCCCGATACCCTCCTGCGCCATATGGCCGAGGCCGCACTCCTCACAGAGGGCGCCCAGAAGGGCCTGCGAGTGAAGTACGGCATCGCGGACTGGCCGAACGTCTACTTCCGACCAGCCGCCGGCGTCTGGGACTGGTCGGGTTGGACCGGACTGGCGGTCGACGTCTACAACCCTGAGGCTGAGGCCCTGACGGTGAACATGCGCGTGGACAACGAGGGCGCCGACGGGGTGAACCACTGCAATCAACTCGGAACCAGCGTCGCGCCGAAGCGATGGACGACGTTCCGGCTCCGGTTCAGCGTCGGCGGCGACAAGGACCTCTGGGGCATGCGCGGACTGCCGATCACCGGCCCGCGTGGGGGCGGGGCAGCGCTCGACCTCACGAAGATCACCGCGTTTCAGGTGTTCCTGGCCAAGCCGTCTCGCGAGCACACGCTGATCCTGAGCAACTTCCGGCTCTACGGGAAGGGTGCTTCCGCGGAGGAGAAGGTTCAGTACCCGTTCGTGGACCGCTACGGGCAGTACAAGAACGCCGATTGGCCGGGCAAGCTCCACGCCGAGGCCGACTTCGCCGCGCGGCTTGCGAAGGAGCGGGATGCCCTTGGCGCCGCGCCGCAACTCGCGGGCCGTGATCAGTACGGCGGATGGGAGGCCGGGCCCAGACTCAGGGCGACCGGTTGGTTCCGCACGCAGAAGCTCGACGGCCGCTGGTGGCTGGTGGACCCCGACGGCCGCCTCTTCTTTTCCAATGGCGTAGACTGCGTGGGACCGGGCGAGTATACATTCATCGAGGGCCGCGACAAGTGGTTCGAGTGGCTGCCGGAAGCAGGCAGCGCCTCGGCCCGGTTCATCCAGCAGCAACAGGGCGCCCACAGCATGGCCGAGCGCATCGGCGGCAAGGGACGCACTTTCAGCTTCTACTGCGCGAACCTTGTGCGAAAGCACGGCGACGCGTGGCGCGCAAGATGGGCCGAGGTCAGCGCCGCCCGCCTTCGCGCATGGGGTTTCAACACCATCGGCAACTGGTCGGACTGGGACCTCTGCGGCTCCGCGAAGGTGCCCTTCACCGCCAGCGGCGGGATATGGGGCAACGTCCGGCGCATCGAGGGCGGCGGTGGCTACTGGGGCAAGATGGTCGACGTCTACGACGCAGGCTTCGAGGCGGCCGCCGAGGCCGGCCTCTCGGGTGTCGCGAAGCGGTTCGCCGGCAACCCCTACTGCATCGGCTACTTCGGCGACAACGAGATCGCCTGGGATGCCGTCGAGCGTGGCCCCCTGGCGAGCCCGCCCGATCAGCCGTGCCGGATCGCCCAGGTGGAGATGCTCAAGGCGAAACACGGGACGATCGAGGGTCTCAACGGGGCGTGGGGGACGTCGGCGGCTTCGTGGGACGCGCTGCGCGTGCCGGAGCAGCCGAATGCCGCGTGCAGAGCCGACCTTGACGCCTTCCTCTACGCCTTTGCCAGGCGCTACTTCGAGGTCTGCAAGGCGGTCTTCCGGAAGCACGCGCCGAACCAGCTCTACCTTGGGTGCCGCTTCGCATGGGCGCCGAAGACCGCCGTTCGGGCCTGCGCCGACGTTGCCGACGTTGTCAGCTTCAACATCTACAAGGAGGGCGTCGTCTCGGCTGAGTGGACCGGCGCCAACGACCTGGGGAAGCCGGTCCTGATCGGCGAGTTCCACTTCGGGGCGCTGGACCGGGGCATGTTTCACGAGGGGTTGGTACCTCGCGCAGACCAGAGGGAGCGCGCCGAGAGCTACCTGAAGTACGTTCGAAGCGTGGCCGAGTGCCCCGCCTTCGTCGGATGCCACTGGTTCCAGTACGTCGACGAGCCTATCACAGGCCGCTGGTTCGACGGCGAGAACTACAACATCGGCCTTGTGGATGTCACGGACTCGCCCTATCCCGAGCTCATCGCCGCGGCGAAGCAGGCGCACGCCGAGGTATACGAGCGGCACAGGAAGGCGAGATAGACGCGGTCCTGCTCGATCGGCCCGAGCCTATGGCCGCCGCCTGCACCGGATGCACACGGTGTGATCCACGGGCGTTTCGAACGTCAGGAGCACGCGCACGTGGTCGGGGGCAGTCTCGGCATCGCGCATGGCCCACATCCGGTGAGCATCAGCGCCGGGGCCGACTTCGATGACATCGTGCCCGTACCGCATGGCCCCGGACCCGTGCTTCAGGAAGAGGACCTGGCCCGCTTCGGGCCGGAGGCACGTATCGCCCGTCTCCCAGACGCCTCCGACGGGAAAGTCGAGAGCCATCTGAGCGGTGACGCCGGTTGCGCCGTGCAATGTGCGGTAGGCGAGGTCGAAGCCGTCGTCGGCCTCGCGGATGGTCAGGCGGCTGACGCAGTACGGGAGCGCCCGCCAGTCGCGCTCCCTGCGCGTCTCGAACCAGCGAGCGGGGTCCACAGGTCTTCCAAGCGGCATGTCGTAGCCCGGGCGGTGGACGTCCTGGTCGCCGTCCGAGCGGAGCATACACCCCGCCTCGTTATCGGCCAGGACATCGCCGACAAACCGCCCCACGCCGAAGTAGCTCTGGCTGATCTTCACGGCGGATAGCTCGGCCTGGCCGAACACAAGCGCAAACAGACGCGTCGTCCCGGCGAACGCGGTGGCGCTGATCGGGCCGCGCCGGGACCGCCACAGGCCTATGGCCGGGAAGGCGCGTCGGAAGTCGAACGGGAAGCGGGGTTCCGCATGAGGCGCCTCGGGCTCGCCGTGACGGAGGATATGGTAGGCGAGGCCTGCCGTGTCGCCTCTGCCGGATGACCAGAGGAAGCTCGCCGCCTGGGCGAATCGTTCGTCCGGCTCCGCCCTGTGTGCCATCAGGTAGGGGAGGGCGAGACCTCCGGGTACCGGGCGCCTGCCCTGGTCCTGCCGCCGAGACGCGCCGGTCTCGATCGTTCCGTCGGGGTGCAGCATATGCAGGTTCAGGGCAAGGTTCGCCTGGGCCGCGCGAAGGGCGGGCTCGTGTCCGAGCAACTCCCAGAGGATCATCATGGATCGGTCGCATATGGCGTCGTAGACCCCGGCGCTCCTCTCGATGTACGCGCCATCGTCGTCTGCGTCTATCCCCTCGGCCAGATAGGCCTCGATGGCTCGGGTGAAGTCCATGAACGGGAAGAGGCGGCCCGACCAGGCCATGGCAGCCGACATGACCCAGCGATGGTTCGGCGTGTGGAAGCCGCCCTTCGGTAGGCCTTCGGCGGCCATGCCGGCGAACACCTCGACGCGCTTCAGCGCACCGTCCCACTCGGCGTCTCTGCCGCGCAGCGCTCTCCCAAGCTCGATCACCGGGCACAGCGCGAGTACCGCGAACGCGGCATCCGGGCTGGAGTCGTAGTTGCAGTCGCGCAGATCAATGAGGCCCGACTCTCGCTGCACGCGCATCAGGTACTCCGTGGCCAGTGACATGCGCGTCAGGAGGTCGGCGTCTTCGGGCACGTTCGGCGTGACATCGGGGCGCAGCTGCCGTGCGATGTAGAGCATGCCGCACAGGGCGACGAGGCCACATGTGCCCGTGGGCTCGGCTATCCCCCAGTCGGCACGCACCGTGCCGCCCTGATCGGGACCTTCGTCGAGGACCTGTCTCTCCAGTGTCTGGGTAACGCCCCGCGCCAGCACGTCGAG
>Ga0172369_10008606_pt1 | contig 11534 bp, 6 predicted proteins | sample LakKiv25m_FD_114539 | JGI IMG/M metagenome (GOLD analysis project Ga0172369, IMG submission 114539) | Freshwater microbial communities from Kabuno Bay, South-Kivu, Congo - kab_022012_11.25m | ecosystem: Environmental > Aquatic > Freshwater > Lake | place: Democratic Republic of the Congo... | reverse complement strand
CTTCACGTGATACGCCAAACGCTTCACAAGTCGACCAGATCTATTCCCGATACCTCAATACTTTCAAGCAGGGTGTCTGCAATATGATGAAGGTCGAGTATGACCCTTATGTCAAAAAGAGCATCCCCAGAAAGTACTTTGCGGGAGGGGTGGATGTTACTAATTTTGGTAAAGGGGCGGGGGGTGCTTACAAAGAAACAAAAAATCCAGGCGCCTGCAGCGCTCTTCTTAATGAACTAAAACTTGCGACCATCATTCTTGTTACGGCTGGGTTTAGCTTGTTTAACCAGGGAAGTTTTGCACAGAAGTTGGACCCTATAGGACACCCTGTCGAAATGATCCTTCCGCCACCTCCGGAGCTTAACAATAAGATAATAGAAATTGATCCTAACTTTATTAAAATTCCAAAGGAAATAAAGAAAATTGATCGTGAAGAAAACAAAAAAAGGAAAAAGAAGGGCGAGCCGCCGCTTGAAAAAATAGATCCAGGCAAGCTTACCCCTCTACCTAAGCAAAAGAAGATCTTTAGGCCTAAAGAATTTTTGATTCGGGCTATTTTGGCGTTAACAAAAGATGAAGAGGAAAAAGAAGCCAGAGTGAGTTCTGGGATCGTTGTTGAAGCTTGGGATCCTGAAACCATGCCGCAGGAAGAGCTTGTTAAGGTGATGCTTGAGCTTGAACAAGAGTGTTATTTTTCGTATGAGCAATTGGACGAAGAAGATATTGAACGTTTTCTTGGGTCATATGTGAATTCCAAAGTTGTTTTGGCCAGAAACCAAAAAGGCGAGATCGTGGGTTTTGGCCTTTATACGCTTAATGAAAAATATTTCGAAGATGACGAAGAAAAGGTCGCGGTTCTGCACAGGGTGACAGTGATCTTGGACGAAAGGGAAAAAGATGCGGAAGCCAAAATTTTAGATTCGATCATTGCTGATGTCTCTGCACAAGGCAAGGACGAGCTTTTTTATTCTCCTGACGGAGATGAAAATTTCAGCTGGATTGAGCAATATGTCTTTGTTAAAGAAAATATATCTTTTGAGATCGACCTTAGAGGAAAAGAAAAGTTTGTCATCAATAAGCAATCAGTTCCAGATCTAGGCGGAGAAAAAGAAAATGTTCCCAGGGATGGCCTAAAGGGTTTTCTCAAAAAGCTTGCGGTTATTAGCGCTTTTGCAAAGGCAATGGGTTTTGAGTCCGAAGAGGAAGGGATTGATGCGAAAAGCGAAATTGCACCGACGCCTCGCGCAAAAGATTTTCAGGACCAGATGAATATCATCAGAGAAAATGGAATGTTTGTTAAAAAAGGCGATTTCAGATCTTATTACGATCGCTTGTTGGAGCTTAAAAAAATAACACAAATAGGAAAGTCTGGAGATTCACTTAAGAAATGGGAAATTTCTTTTCCTCGTGTATCACCCAAGGGTGTGATTTCTGATTCTTTTGATAAAACAATGATCATAATGAACGGGGATCAGCCGATTGCAGCTGAAGAATTTATCAACAGGATCAAATCTGAAGATTTTGAGTTACTTCTTGAAGGCTTAACGCGTCAAGATTTAGAGGGACAATTCCTCGGCAAGAGAAAGATTCAGGATGTCATAAACAATTATTCAGCGGCCAGGCAATATCTTGAGTCTACCGGAGGCTCTGAAGAGATTAAATCTTTGATCAATTGGTATCAGCGCAGCCCTTTTTTCATTTTAGCTAAAAATAATGATTATGATTATTTAAATGAAACAGCCCAGGACCTGATTGCAAGCATTTTAATGGACTTATTAGAATGGCATCGCAGTTCTCTTTTGCAAGACCAAACAGATCGTGTTATCAAGGCGCTGGGAAGGCGTTATACAACTTCAGAGGATCTCTTCGGTTATTTTGTGCCTGAGGAGGGAAAGGACCCAGGTAGTCTTAGCCAAAGATTTTTCCGCGCTGCATATTCAAATACCGGCGGCGCCAGCTCTGTTCTGACCAGTGAGCAGAAATTTGATCTTGCGCAGGACTTTATACAAAAAATGGTAAGGAAAATGACGGAATACAACGTGCCTGCTGGTACTCAGTTTGCCTATATCGATGTGAAATTTTATTGGCAGGGACAGCTCTTAGATTTTCGCCGTTTTAAATTTGAAAGATTTATGAACGCGAGCCAAAAAGAGATTGAATCTGGTCAAGTGATCGATAAGTTTAAAGATGCTTTCCAGTACCAAAGCCCACCCGTTGCTTATTTTGATAATGTCACCTCCGCTGAAGTAAGCTTTGTTGAAAAAGAAGGGGACAAAGAAGACGTGTGGCTTTCGGCTTCTTTGCCGTTCGGGAACGAACCAGCTAAGCCCGCTACTGTAAATAAAATAGGCAAAGGATATTTAGAGAAAATAACAAATCATTTAAAAACATTTTTCGACAATGCAACAGTAGAAATATACAACATTGAGGATAGGACATCGCAATCGCAGATAATTTTTTATTTTAAATTAATGGTTCAGGAAAACAAGGTCAAGGCAGACGGAACAGAAGATCTTTATGGTCATTTTGTCATGACGATCGACCCGTCAGGAAAAACAGCACCCCAATTTCATTTAGACAGGGAAGGCCATAAAAAAACAAAAAGTGAAAAGTGGACCAATGCTGCCGATGAACAGCTGCCTGCCGGTCTTATGGCCCTTATGCGTAAGGCGGTCGCTTCGTCGGGGAGCATAGTTGATTCCAGCGTGAACAGTAATCTGCCGATTGCCATTCGCATCGGATCCCAAAACTATCCATTAACTTTTTCAGGTCCCGACGATCTCCCATCCGTAAGTTCTCATTTTTTAAAGGTCATTAACGAGGGCGATTATGCGTATATTCGCGATTCTGAAGAAGATCTTATTTTCTCAATGCTTAATAAATGGTCTAGCAGCCCGAAAAAAGACAGGAAATCTTTAATGAAGCAGCTGACACTTTCAGAATTTCAAGATTTTGATTTAGGTCAGCTCAGGTATCAATCTCAAGACCTTGATGATTTTAAAGTTCGAAATGAGCTTGAGAAAATGATTATCAGGGACCGTTACAATTTAAAACATCCCCCGATCCTGGTTCTTAAACTTTCATCAGGGTATTATTTGCTGGACGGTTTTTCAAGAGTCTATGTGGCTTTAACAAAAACAGCTAAAAAAACCCTTCCAGCTATTATCGTTGAATTTAATAGTCATTCCCCAAAAGAATCCGAGGAAGCCGCTGAATATGCATTTAACATCAGCAATACAACACCCATTGAAAATATCAAGGAGGCGGCACTTTCCTATCAGGTTAACCCGGATTTGCTTTATAAATATGTCGTTCATTCTTATGCGTGGACACGTTTTTCTCCCGAGTTGGCGCAAAGAAATAATAATGTGATAGGACAGTTTGATAATAAGACTGCAGCTCTTTATTTAGAAGAAAAAACAAAACTTTTACGCGAGCTCAAAGGTTCAGGGGACAAAAGGAGGATAGTTAGGTCTTTATCAAGCCTTAATCCGCAAAGGACAGGGCCTGTCGTAGAGATTTCTTTTGAGGCGGCTAAAACCTTGTCGAGAATTTTAATTGCCTCCAAAGATAATTTTTTGTATTCTCTTGCGACGGATTTTGCCAGTGAAGAATATAATAAAGAATCTAGCCATGGCTCCAGGACTAAGATTGCTTACAAGTTATGTAATATTTATTATGATTACGGTCAATATGAGCTTGCGATCCAATGGGCTCAGACATCTCAGGCGCTAGGCGAGGAAATGGGCCATGATTCTATCCCGAAAGAGGTTAATTGGGCATATGAAATCGAGCGCTTAGCAAGTCAACATATTCGCGATGAAGAAGAAGGGATCGAAATTCAAATCGGAGAGGTAACTGTTAAAGCTAAAAAAGGTTCTTCTGGCAAGGCAGGTTCGGCATTAACGACGGACACATACAACAACATTAAAAAGAATTTGGACGGAAAGCGCATCATGACGCCCTCAGGGGAGTCTTATCGGCTTTTTGTTGATTCTCCGGATATAAAGGATCGGATCGATGAACATGATCCAGATATAACAACAGAAGTCTTTTTGATCGACGAGAATGGCAACAAAAGCAAAACTCCGGCCATTTCATTTCGCATTTATCGGCATAACAACATTGACCAATTTGAATCTTTTCTTTCTGCGATAACATTTACAGAAGACAGTGTTCCTTTGAGCCAAACAGGCCAGGCGGGGTTCGAGGAGCTTATCAGCCGGATGATCGAAGGCCACGGAGAGCCTCGATCTGGTTATGAAGATTTATCTGATGGTTTGGTTGCTCGACAACTTATGACTTATCTTCTTGAGGGATTGCCTGAAGGTTGCCAAATTACAGGTCCTCTTGAGGCGTACATGGTTGGCGATGACGCGGGTTGGATCAAGCCGGTTTTTTATGATCAGGCGTCGGGATTATACAAAAAAGAAAAAGAAGATGGCGTCGGGTATGATTTTATTATTGACTCAGAGACGGAGAGAGCACGCGCAGACCTTTTAAGGAATCCTTCCGACCGGATACTGACATTTTCCCAGCTTGCCTCGCTCGTTGTCTTTAGCGATCCTTACTTTGCTGATCAGAAATTTGGCATGGATTTTCTGTGGGAAGTTTGGGATTTCGAAAATATGCGGCTTGCGACAAGGTTTGCAGGTAAAGACGCTCTGAAGCACTTGGTGGAATATCAAAAGAAGCAAAACGCGTACATAGAGCAGCAGTTGAGCCAAGGGGTCGATGAAGCAGAGACAGAGCCGTTCTTTTTTAAAGATAAGAATGGAAAAATATTAAATGTTAATCTTAGTTTTGTGATCAAGAAGGAAAAGAAAATTTCTTCTTCATTAGCTTCCGTCGTTGACCGCGAGAAGCTTGAGGCTTATCGTCTCTGGAAAAACGACGAGGTTAGGGCTAAGACCGTATTTGTTGACCGGTTTGAACGTTTTTCAAACGTTACGCCCGACACGCTTGGCCAGGTCATCAACTTCGTGAAGGGCAAGGATAAGCTAGCGCCCGGTGAAGTGCGGGATATTGATCGTTTTAAGGAGGCCGTATCCGTGATCGAAAAAAGAAAATATGAATTGCTGAAAAACTGGAATTTGTGGGAAGGTTTTGAGTGCAGTATCTTTAACGAGCGCATTGTGATTAAAACTTTGGAGGAGCTTGGGATTCCTTATCAAAAAGTTATTTATAAAGATTTTGTTTCACCTAACAGAATTTCATTTTCTAACCATCATTATGTTGTTGTAGATATTGCAGGGGAGAAATTTATCATTGACACAACCGCTGACCAGTTTGAGGTCAAGGCCTCACATAATAATTATCATCCATATGTCTATTATGATTTGGGCGTGGTTTTGCTACCGTTAAAAGAAGTTAATCAAGACCCGAAACATTTCTGGATGTATCAAGCCTCAGAAAAAAGTACCGGCGACATGGCTCTGTCGTCTTCGCTCCAGAGCGATGCGCAAGGGAGCAATTCACAGGAAGCAATGACGCCGGGAGGAATCGATTTTAACGCAAAGAATATGAACGTGAATATAAAAGGAGAAGGGGCAAGGGATTTAAGGGTTGTAGGGTTAAAGGAAAACCAAAACCCCTCAAATCCTCTATTCCTTAATTCCTCCAGCCCTATTTTATCTGACAACATCGAAGGCCTCACGCCGGTGATCATTAACATTGTCCCCGTGACTAATCTTTATAATCTTTTAGGACTTCTTCCAGAAGAAGATTTTGAACCTCAAACAAGTCCGATCGCTCAAGGAACTAGCAATCCCGCCAAAGAGCTCGCTGAAATTAAATCATAAAATTGTCCGTTTTACCTTTTACAGCCTTGCCGTATTTTTTTTGACCCTTATGTTAAATTTTTGTCTTTTTTCTTGTTTAAAACCTGTGCGTTTGTTATCTTAATAGTGTAACTCTCTGAGTAGAGAGTTGTGCTTAACACTATGAAACATATATACTTATTGAAAGACCTTGCGCAAGCAACGGGTTATTCAACGCATACGTTAAAATATTATCTTCAGCTTGGACTCTTTCAAGAAATGGGCCGGAGTCCACAGACCAATTTTCGTTATTTTGATAATGAGAGCGTTGACGCATTAAAGGAAATTCGAAAATTGCAAGCGGATGGTTTTTCTTTAAAAGAGATCAAAGAAAAGCGTAAGCGATGAGCTATTATCAAATTCTTAATCTACAAAAAGAGCCGTTTTCGTCGAGCCCGGATCCGGACTTTTTTTATCATTCGACAGAACACACCACAGCCTTGAAGCGCTTGGAAATCGCGGTACGTTTAAAGCGCGGTTTGAGCCTTGTCTTGGGTGATGTGGGTGCGGGAAAAACAACGCTCTCGCGGGCACTTTTTCAAGCCTTTAACGGTGAAGAGGATGATTTTATTTTTCACATGATCCTCGACCCTGATTTTAAAAGTGAATATCAGTTTTTGGCGTATCTCACCAAGATGTTTGGGGTGAGTCCCTTTTTGCGTTCTTCCATGGATCATCGGGAAACCATTGAAAAATATCTTTTTCAAAAAGGCGTGGAAGAAGGTAAAACGGTTGTCTTGGTGATCGACGAAGGCCAAAAACTCTCCATGCCGTTCATTGAAATTTTGCGAACGCTTTTGAATTACGAGACCAATGAATACAAGCTTTTGCAGCTGGTGCTTTTAGGCCAGATGGAATTACTGCCTCGGATCAAGAAGATCAAAAATTTTATGGATCGCGTGGCATTAAAATATATTATCAACCCCTTGGATGAGCGTGAGACATCGGAAATGATCCGTTTTCGTTTGACCAAGGCTGGCTTCGACGGACGAAACGAGCTCTTTACCTATGAGGCGATCAAGAAAATTTATGATTTGACGCAAGGGTACCCTCGCAAAATCACGCTTTTGTGCCACAATGCGCTTGAACGGCTTGTGATGGACGGCCGCGAAACCGTAACCGGAGAGTTGATTGATCTTTTAGCAGAAGAAGAAAAAAAGTGGAGTGAATGATGAAAGAAAATCTCCCAGAAGAAAAATTGCTGAAGCTCATTCGCGTCAAACGGCCCGACAAGCAAAAGCCGCCTGCGGCGACGCTTGGTAAAACAAAAAAAAGTTTTGAAGTCCATTTTTTTCTTGCATGCGTCAATGGAATCTTGATGATTGGCGCCTTTGCGTTGGTGGGTTTTTTAGTTTATCGTGTTTTTTTTGCGCGTCCCGAGGAAAGCGTGACCGTGCCGCCGGCTTCTTCGCTCAATCCTGACCCAGTTCAAATTCGGGAAGCGATTGGCGAGAAGAAACCTTTTGAATATTATAAAAATCAATTTTCCAAGCGGGATCTTTTTGAGCGGCCGCTCGATCAAGTCGCGGCTAATGCGAGCGTTGATTTGACAAAGCGCTATAAACTTGTCGGTATTGTTTTAGGGGCTGTTCCAGAGGCCATTGTGGAAGATTTAACGACGCGCAACACTATGTTTGTCCGCGAAGGAGAACGCTTGGACACAGTTGAGGTCAAAAAGATTGAAGAGGGGCGGATCATTTTTCTTCAGGAAGGGCTTGAAATTGAACTCAAACAATAGGGAATATTTTGAAAGAATTTGATATAATACATTTAACTTTTGCTCCGCAAATGACAGCGGAGTAAATTCGCGCAGACAGCTTACGTCGTTCAAAGAGCATCCGTAAGTTGTGCGCTTATTTAAAGGAGCCATTGATGAAGATGAGAAAAAATATTTGGATTGGCGCGTGGGCGCTTGGAATCTTCTTGGGCGTATGGCATTATGCCGCGGCGCAGGAAACTCCTGGCGTCGTTCAAAAAACTCCTTTGGAAGTTCAGCAAGCGCTTGATGAGGTAGAAAAAAAGAACGCTTTAGGCGATATGCCAGCTCAGGAGGAGGCTACTCCCGTAGAGCCTTCCTCTGCGTTAATGGAGGCTGTGAACACACTAGACGATGCGATCGAGCCAGGCCCGCGCATAAATACACAACAGCCCTCATCTGATGGTTCTTCCGAAAAGCCGACAATCGAGAGAATTTCTACAATCATTGATGTCCTTGAGCTCAAAGAAATGGATATCGGCGACGTCCTAAAGCTTTTGTCAAAGAAAAGCGGTCTTAATATTATTTCGGGCAAGAATGTTGCCGGCAAGGTGACCATTTATTTAAAAAATGTGGATGTTCGTGATGCTTTGCGGATTATCTTAGAGTCAAACGATCTTGCCTATGTGGAAGAAGACAGTATTATCAAGGTGATCCCTGGCTCACAATTTGAAACTCTTTATGGATATAAATTCGGACAAGATCTGGAAACAAAAATTATTCAGCTCAAGCATGCCAAGGCCGAAGACGTGGTGGCTGTTTTGAATCAGATCAAGAGCCAGGCTGGTAAAATATCATCGGATGGAATATCCAACACGCTTATCATTGTCGATTGCCTTGATACGATGATTTTAATGCAAGAGATGATTAGCCGCATGGATATCCCGGTCCAAACCAAGGTGTTTGAATTAAAGTATTCCAAGGCTGAGGATGTCGTCAAGAAGGTTGAAGCACAGCTATCAAAAAATATTGGCAAGGTGGAATTTGATGTCCGATCGAATAAACTTTTTATTACAGATACAGAACAGAAGATGGGAGAAATTGAAAAAATGGTTGCGGCCTTTGATCAAAAACATCCTGAGGTTTTGATCGAGGCAAAGATCGTGCAGGTTACTTTAAGTGACCAATATAAATTGGGTATTGATTGGGAAGCCATCGTAAGCGATTTTCATAATTTGGATTTTAAAAGTAGTTTTGATATTTTGCCGGTGACGGGTAATCGCGGGACACTCGGTATCGGCACCATTGGTAAAGATGATTATCAGGTTTTGATTGAGGCATTGGATGTTGTTGGCACGACAAATATTTTATCGAATCCGCGTATTACCGTTATCAATAACGAAGAAGCCAAGATCCTAGTCGGTACAAGCAAGCCTTATGTGACCACGCAAACCACGACCCCGGCGTCAGGGCCTACAACCACAGCGGAAACCGTTAATTTTATTGAAGTCGGTGTTAAGCTTTTTGTGACGCCGATGATCCATGGAGACGGTTATATCACGATGAAAATTCGGCCGGAGGTCAGCTCGGCGGCAAAGTCGATTGTCACCAGCACGAAGAACGAGATTCCGATTGTTGAAACCTCGCAGGCGGAAACAACAGTGATGGTGAAAGATAATGCGACCGTTGTTATTGGTGGATTAATTAAAGAGGAGGACAGCAAGACGATTAACAAGGTTCCCTTGTTAGGCGATTTGCCTTTCCTTGGCGTCATCTTTCGTAATGAAAATAAGTCCAAAGAAAAAACCGAGATCGTTATTTTCTTAACACCCAAGATTGTCACTGGAGATAATCTTCTGGAAAAGAAGCCTTCCAAAGCAGACACAAAATAGTATTATGAAGAGCTACTTCAAGAAATATTGCTTTTTAGGGCTGGCTGTTTTAGCGCTCGCTGTCTTCCACGGATGCGCGACGGTGCCACAAACAACTTCTCCCCAGGCAGAGCCGGATGTTATTCTCAAAGATTTGTGTGTCCGCTATGGTATTCATTGCGTGCTAGACAATGTCAGCCAGGTCATTACGCTTCAAAAACAGGATATCCAGGCCAAGGCCATTGTGGGAAGCGACATTGTAATAGTGGATAACGATAAAGTTAATATAAGCGCACCTGTCCGCATGAGCCGAGGGATTATTTATATTCCGGCTGATTTTAAAATGAAAGTTATCGCGCCTCTTTTAAAGAAAATTTCATCTTCAGGAGGTATTTCACGGGTGATGATCGATGCCGGGCATGGAGGAAAAGACCCTGGGGGGATCGGAGTTCTTGGGACAAAGGAAAAAGAGATTGTCCTAGATATTGCAAAACGACTTAAAATTGCATTAGAGGAAAGAGGGATCGAGGTTAAGATGACACGCTCTGGTGATGATTTTCTTGAACTTGAAGAAAGGGCAAATCTTGCCAACGAAGACAATATTGATCTTTTTGTGAGCATTCATGCCAATATCTCAAAAAGCCGAAAAGTTAAGGGGCTTGAGGTGTATTCTTTGCGATCGCTTGATAGCAAAGAAAGAAAAGAAGCCTTGGATCCTTTAAAATATCAAGGCATGTTTAAGAAATATAAAATGAAACAGGGTGATGCGGTGTTGAAAAAGACGATTATCAATATGCTGAGCGAGTATAAGAATTACGAATCAAATCGCCTGGCGAGTTGTTTGGCGCGGGAAATTTCCTCAAGCGCCGATATTGGCAATCGAGGAGATAAGCAAGCGGGTTTTTATGTTTTAAAATATACGCTCGTGCCTTCGGTTTTGGTTGAAGTTGGCTTTCTATCAAACCGCGTCGAAGAAAAAGATCTTCAACAAAGCGAGCATCGACAAAAAATTGCTGAGAGTATTGCTCAAAGTCTTGCGCGTTATATGAACCGGATGAAATAATATGACAATAAGAAATCATTATCCCATTGGTGTGTTTGATTCGGGTTTAGGAGGCTTGACCGCCGTTAAGGAGCTCATGCGTCAGCTTCCGCATGAAGATATCGTTTATTTTGGCGATACGGCGCGTGTGCCGTATGGAACAAAATCTCAAGAGGCCATTATTCGTTTTTCTCACGAAAATGCCCAATTTTTACTTAAACATAAAGTAAAGATGATTGTGGTTGCGTGCAATTCGTCATCGAGCTTTGCATTGGAAAGTTTACGTAAGACTTACCCGCTGCCCGTGGTGGGCGTTATTGTTCCTGGGGCGTGCAAGGCTGTTCAGATGACTACGACGCAGACAGTGGGTGTTATTGCCACATCTGCCACAATCAATAGCGGGGAGTACGAGCGAACCATCAAAGGGATTGATAAAAATATCCGGGTCATTAATCAAGCGTGCCCTTTGTTTGTTCCATTGGTTGAAGAGGGATGGTTTGATAATCGCGTTGCGCAGGAAGCTGCAAAGATGTATCTTAAGCCGTTAACGCGTTCCCAGGTGGACGTCTTGATCTTGGGATGCACGCACTATCCACTCTTAAAGCCTGCGATTCAAAAGATCATGGGGCCCAAGGTTTATCTGGTGGATTCGGCCAGAGAAGCGGCGAATAATGTTAAAGAGCTCTTAGATAACATTGGTATTGCCAATGTCAAGAATCGTCGGGCGCAATATCAATTTTTTGTCAGTGACAAACCGCAGCATTTTAAGAAGCTTGCAAAAAGGTTTTTAGGTTACGAGATCAACTATATTACAAAGGTATGATATGTACGCATTAACGGTTAAGGGGGAATTTGCTGCGTCACATTCACTTCGGGATTATGAAGGTAAATGCAAGAATCTTCATGGGCATACATGGCATGTAGATATTGTGGTGGCCGGTCGAACGTTAAATAAGGTCGGCATGCTCGTTGATTTCAAAGAGATCAAAAGCGATCTTCATGCGCTTTTAGAAAGCCTTGACCATGCGCATTTAAATGATCTTGCGTATTTTAAGAAAGCCAATCCTACCTCAGAGAATATCGCAAAATATATTTTCGATCATTTT
>Ga0172369_10008605_pt1 | contig 11534 bp, 11 predicted proteins | sample LakKiv25m_FD_114539 | JGI IMG/M metagenome (GOLD analysis project Ga0172369, IMG submission 114539) | Freshwater microbial communities from Kabuno Bay, South-Kivu, Congo - kab_022012_11.25m | ecosystem: Environmental > Aquatic > Freshwater > Lake | place: Democratic Republic of the Congo... | reverse complement strand
TGCGCACAAATTCCCCGCCGAGGAGGCGTTGACGACGGTGGCGGCCATCGATGTGCAGGTCGGCCGCACCGGCGCGCTCACGCCGGTGGCGCGCCTTGCGCCGGTATTCGTTGGCGGCGTGACGGTGACCAACGCCACCCTGCACAACGAGGACGAAGTGCGGCGCAAGGACGTGCGCGTCGGCGACACGGTGATCGTGCGCCGTGCGGGCGACGTGATTCCCGAAGTCGTGGCTGTCGTACCCGAGCGCCGTCCCATCCTCGCACCGGCATTCGCCATGCCGCGGACCTGCCCGGTTTGCGGTTCGGCGGTCGAAAAACCCGAAGATGAGGCGATCGCGCGCTGCACGGGCGGATTGTTCTGCCCCGCACAGCGCAAACAGGCGCTGCTGCATTTCGCCGCGCGACGGGCGCTGGATATCGAGGGGCTCGGCGAGAAGTTGGTCGATCAGTTGATCGACAACGCGATCGTGAAAACTCCGGCCGATCTGTACAAGCTCGGCCGGCTTGCCTTGGCGAATCTGGAGCGCATGGCCGAGAAGTCGGCGACGAACCTGCTCGCCGCCATTGAAAAAAGCCGGCAGACGACACTGGCGCGCTTCGTCTACGCACTGGGCATACGCAATGTCGGCGAGGCGACGGCGAAAGACCTCGCCCGTCATTTTGGCTCGCTGGACGCGCTGATGGCGGCCGATGTGGAAAATCTGCAGCAGGTGCCGGACGTCGGCCCGGTCGTGGCGGCTTCGATCGCCCGCTTTTTCGCCGAGCATCACAATGTCGAGGTAATTGAGCAATTGCGCGCGGCGGGTGTGCACTGGCCTGAAGTCGAGCCGTCCGCTGCCGCGGTTTCCGCGCTCGCTGGCAAGACCTTCGTGCTGACCGGTACGCTGCCGACGCTGGCGCGCGAGGCCGCCAAGGAGCGGATCGAGGCGCGCGGCGGCAAGGTCGCCGGCTCGGTGTCGAAGAAAACCGACTATGTCGTCGCCGGCGCTGAAGCAGGCTCGAAACTGGCGAAAGCGCAGGCATTGGGCGTTACCATTCTGGATGAGTCACAGTTAATGGAGCTGCTGGAGCAATGAACAAAGTTACCAAAGCGGTCTTTCCGGTCGCCGGCATGGGTACGCGCTTCCTGCCCGCCACCAAGGCGAGTCCCAAGGAAATGCTGCCGATCGTCGACAAGCCGCTGATCCAGTATGCGGTTGAGGAGGCCGCCGCGGCGGGTATCACGGAAATGATCTTCGTCACGGGGCGATCGAAACGTGCCATCGAGGATCACTTCGACAAGGCCTACGAACTCGAAAGCGAGTTGGAACGGCGCGGCAAGACGCAACTGCTTGAGTTCGTCCATAACCTGCTGCCGAAGCACATGAACTGCATCTATATCCGCCAGTCCGAAGCGCTGGGCCTTGGCCATGCGGTGCTGTGCGCCAAGCCGGTGGTCGGCGACGAACCCTTCGCGGTGCTGCTTGCCGACGATCTGCTCGACGGCGATGTGCCGGTGATGAAGCAGATGGTCGACACCTACGACTACTACCGCTGCTCGGTGCTGGGCGTGCAGGACGTGCCGCGTGCGCACACGGCCAGCTATGGCATCGTTGCCGCCCAGCCGCTGGCGGAGCGTGTTGAGCGTGTCGACGCCATCGTCGAGAAGCCGCAGCCTGACGTGGCGCCCTCGACGCTGGCCGTCGTCGGTCGCTATGTCCTGACCGCACGCATCTTCGATCATCTCGAAAAGGCGCAGGCGGGCGCCGGCGGCGAAATCCAGCTCACCGATGCCATTGCGGCGCTGCTCGCCGAGCAGCAGGTGCTCGCCTATCGCTACCAGGGCGTGCGCTACGACTGCGGTTCGAAGCTGGGCTACCTGCAGGCCACCGTCGAATACGCGCTGCGCCATGCCGAGGTCGGTGTGGACTTCGCCGCCTATCTGCGCAATCTGGACAAGTTGCCATGACGCCGAAAAATCCTGATCTGCATTGTCATTCGACGACGTCGGACGGCCTGCTGGCCCCCGCCGTGCTGGTGGAACGCGCCCGGGCCAATGGCGTCGATCTGCTCGCGCTGACCGACCACGATGAGGTTGGCGGCCTGGACGAGGCGCAATCCGCGGCGGCGGCGCTCGGCCTGAGTTTCGTGACGGGCGTCGAGATTTCGGTGTCCTGGGGCGATGACCAGACCGTGCATATCGTCGGACTGAACTTCGATCATCGGCATCCCGGCCTGGTGGCGGGCCTGGCGCGCGTGCGTGGCGGACGTGATGCGCGTGCCGGCCTGATGGCGCAGGAATTAGCGAAAGTCGGCATTGACGGCGCATATGAAGGTGCGCTCAAGCATGTCGGCAATCCGGCGCTGATCTCGCGCTCGCATTTCGCGCGCTACATCGTCGAACGCGGTTTCGCGCCGGACGTGAAGACGGTGTTCGACCATTGGCTGGCCAAGGGCAAGCCTGGCTATGTCAGCCATGCCTGGGCAGAGTTACCAGAGGCGGTTGGCTGGATCAGGGCCGCGGGCGGCATCGCGGTGATCGCGCATCCCGGCCGCTATCGGCTGACGCCGGCCGAGCGGCGGGAACTGTATATCGCATTCAAGGAATCCGGCGGACAGGGCATCGAAGTGGTTTCGGGGTCGAGCAACGAGTCCGAAATTCGGGAATACGCCGGCATCGCCCGCGAGTTTGGTTTCCTTGCCTCGCGAGCCTCCGATTTCCACGGGCCGGGCGAGAGTTATATCGATCTGGGCCGTATGGTGCAGCTGCCGGCCGACCTGAAGCCGGTCTGGGCGGAGTGGAAGTGAGCGCCCCGGCGTCGGGCCGACCCAAGTCGGGGCAAGCCGTCACACGGAACTGCGTCGCGGCGAACACCCTTCACCCCCGCCGGCGGGCGGGGGATGGGGGGAGGGAACATTCCTGATGGCCGACTTTTTCGAAATCCATCCAAAAAATCCACAGCCACGGTTGATCGCGCACGCGGCGGAAATCATCCGCAAGGGTGGATTGGCGGTGTTCCCGACCGATTCGGCTTATGCGTTGGGCGGGCATCTCGGCGATGCCGCATTGCTGGAGCGCATCCGGCGCATTCGGGGTGTGGATGAGCGTCATCATTTCACTTTGCTGTGCCGCGATCTGTCCGAGATTGCCACCTATGCCCGTGTCGACAATGCGCAGTACCGCATGCTCAAGGCCGCCACGCCGGGCAGTTACACCTTCATCCTTGAAGGCACGAAAGAACTGCCGCGCCGCGTGCTGCATCCGAAGCGCAAGACCATCGGCCTGCGCGTGCCCGACCATCCGGTCGTGCTGGCCCTGCTGGCCGAGCTGAACGAGCCGATCCTCAGCTCGACCCTGATCCTGCCGGGCGAAGAGGAACCATTGTGCGATGTCGAGGAAATCTGCAACCGTCTCGACACGCAGGTCGACCTGATCATCGATGCGGGCGCCTGCGGTAGTGGCGCGACCACCGTGATCAACCTCGTCGGTGGCACGCCCGAACTCGTGCGGGCCGGCAAGGGGCCGCTCGGCCTCTTCGATCTGGAGCGCGACTGATCGTCGGCTAGAATCGCCCGCTCGCATGGACAACATCATTCAGACGCTGGCGATCTACGCCATTCCGGTCATTTTCGCCATCACGCTCCACGAAGCGGCGCATGGCTACGTGGCCCGCCATTTCGGCGATCCGACCGCCTGGCGACTCGGTCGTATAACGCTCAATCCGCTGCGCCACATCGACGCCTTCGGCACGCTGCTGGTGCCCGCCCTGCTGCTGTTCGCCAGCGCCGGCCAGTTCATGTTCGGCTGGGCCAAGCCGGTGCCGGTGGATTTCGGCCGCCTGCGCCACCCGAAGCAGGACATGCTGTGGGTGGCGGCCGCCGGCCCCGGCGCGAATCTGGTGATGGCCTTCGCCTGGGCGGCGATTCTCAAACTCGCCGTGGTGATGCCGGACAACGCCTACAGCCTGCCGCTCGCCGAGATGGCGCGTGCCGGCATCAACGTCAATGGCGTGCTGATGCTGCTCAACCTGCTGCCCCTGCCGCCGCTCGATGGCGGTCGTATCGCCGTCAGCCTGTTGCCCCACAACCTCTCCTGGCGTTTCGCGCGCCTCGAGCGTTACGGCTTTTTCATCCTGCTGGCACTGTTGTTCCTCGGCGGACTGGACCTCGTCCTCACCCCGCTGCTGCGCGCCTTCCTGTTCTTCATCAAGTCACTGTTCGCCTTCTGATCATGTTCGTTCCCAGAGTGCTCTCCGGCATGCGCCCCACGGGGCGCCTCCATCTCGGCCACTACCACGGCGTGCTGGCCAACTGGATCAGGCTCCAGCACGAATACCCCTGCCTGTTTTTCGTCGCCGACTGGCATGCGTTGACCACCGCCTACGACGAACCGGGCGCGATCACCCAGAATGCCTGGGACATGGTCATCGACTGGCTGGCGGCGGGCGTCGACCCGGCACAGGCGACGATCTTCATACAGTCGCGCGTGCCGGAGCATGCCGAGCTGCACCTCTTGTTGTCGATGATGACGCCGCTCGGCTGGCTGGAGCGCGTGCCAACCTACAAGGATCAGCAGGAGAAGCTTGCCCACAAGGATCTGACCACCTACGGTTTTCTCGGCTACCCGCTGCTGCAGGCTGCCGACATCCTGATCTATCGTGCTGACAAGGTGCCGGTCGGCGAGGACCAGGTGCCGCATCTCGAATTCGCCCGCGAGATCGCGCGTCGCTTCAACCACCTTTATGGTCGCGAGCCGGGTTTCGAGGCGAAGGCACGGGAGGCGGTGAAAAAGCTCGGCAGCAAGCGCGCCAGGCTCTACGAGGAGTTGCGCACGCGCTTCCAGGAGAAGGGCGAGGCGGCGGCGCTGGAGCAGGCGCACGCGGTGCTCGACGAGGCGCAGAATCTCTCGCACGGCGATCGCGAACGGCTGTTCGGCTATCTCGAAGGCAGCGGCAAGATGATCCTCGCCGAACCGGACGCGCTGCTCACCGAAGCCTCGCGCATGCCCGGCCTCGACGGCCAGAAGATGTCGAAGTCCTATGGCAACACCATCGCCTTGCGGGAGGACGAGGAGTCGATCCGCAAGAAGATTCGCACCATGCAGACCGATCCTCAGCGCGTGCGGCGCACCGACGCCGGCGATCCCGCGAAATGCCCGGTCTGGCAGTTCCACCAGATCTACTCGAACGACGAGGTCAAGGCCTGGGTGCAGCAAGGCTGCCGCTCGGCCGGCATCGGTTGCATCGAATGCAAACAACCGGTCATCGAGGGCGTGCTCAAGGAACAGGAGCCGATGCGCGAACGGGCCCGGATGTACGAGAGCGACCCGCAACTGGTGAAGAACATCATTGCCGACGGTTGCGAGAAGGCCCGCAAGCTGGCGCAGGAAACCATGCGCGACGTGCGCGCCGCGATCGGACTGGAGTATTGATGGGCCGTACCGAGACTTCTGCCGCCGGCGAGGAGGCGCAGCTGCTCGAGATGATCCGCGCCAGCTTTGTCGAGCGCATGCCGTTCAATCGCCTGCTCGGCATCGAGGTACTGTCGCTGCATCACGACCGTCCCGAGCTGCGCTTTGCCATGCGCCCCGAGCTGGTCGGCAACTACGTGCGCAACACCCTGCACGGCGGTGCCATTGCCGCAGTACTCGACGCCACCGGCGGCCTGGTGGCCTTTCTCGGCGTGCAGCAGAAGCTCAGGGGCAAGCCGCTCGAAGAGGTGCTGGAGCGCTTCGCGCGCATCGGCACCATCGATATGCGTGTCGATTACCTGCGGCCCGGCATCGGCGCATGGTTCGTGGCGCGCGGCTTTCCGCTGCGCACCGGCAACAAGGTCGCGGTGGCGCGCATGGAGCTGCTCAACGACCAGGACGACCTGATCGCGGTCGGCACGGCGGCCTACACGGTATCCTGACCATGGAAGAGGCAACAGTCGGCGCTGGCGGGACGGCTCTCGCGGAATCCCACATTCCGAAACTCTACGGCGAACCGCTGCCGGAGCTGCCGCGCGATCTCTACATCCCGCCCGATGCGCTCGAGGTGATCCTCGATGCCTTCGAGGGGCCCCTCGACCTGCTGCTCTATCTGATCCGCAAGGCCAACGTCAATATCCTCGATATTCCGATGGCGCCGCTGACGGCGCAGTATCTCGAGTATGTCGAGGCGATGCGGCGCACCAATCTCGAGCTGGCGGCCGACTACCTGCTGATGGCCGCGCTCCTGATCGAGATCAAGTCGCGCATGTTGCTGCCGCGTCCGCCGAAGGTGGACTCTGGCGAACCGGAAGATCCGCGCGCCGAGCTGGTGCGCCGGCTGATGGAGTACGAACGCATCAAGCTGGCGGCCGCCCGCCTCGATACCCTGCCGCAGGTGCAGCGCGATTATGAGTGGGTCTCGGTGTGGCTCGCCGAGAAGGTGGCCGAACGCCAGCCCGCCGTCAGCGTGCATGATCTGCAGGTGGTCTGGCTCGCCCTGATGCGCCAGGCACGCGTGCGACAGCACCACCGCATCCACCGCGAGGAGCTTTCGGTGCGCGAGCACATGGGGTTGATCCTGCGCCGGCTGCAGGGAGGCGGCTACGTGGTGCTCGACGAACTGGTCGATCCCGCCGCCGGGCAGGCCGGCCTGGTGGTGGGCTTCCTCGCCATCCTCGAACTGGCCCGCGAAAACCTCGTCGAACTGACGCAAGGCGAGGCGCTGGCGCCCATCTATGTAAAATTGCACGATGTTGCAACTCTACCGGCCTGCTGACTACAAGCGCGTGCTCGAGACGGCGCTGCTGGCGGCGGTCGAGCCGCTGCCGCTGGCCGAGCTGAAGAAGCTCTTTGACGACCCCTTCGACGACGATACCTGGCGGGCGCTGCTCGATGATCTGCGTCAGGACTGGAACGAGCGCGGGGTCGAGTTGGTGCAGCTCGCCTCCGGCTGGCGTTTCCAGACGCGTCCGGAATATCAGGTGTTTCTCGACCGGCTGAAGAACGAGCGCCCGCCGAAATATTCGCGCGCCGTGCTGGAGACGCTGGCGATCATCGCCTACCGCCAGCCGGTGACGCGCGGCGACATCGAGGATATTCGCGGTGTCGCGGTTTCCCCCAATGTCCTCAAGACCCTCGAAGGCCGCGGCTGGATCGACGCCGTCGGCCATCGCGACGCGCCCGGCCGTCCCGCCCTGTATGCCACCACACGCAAGTTTCTCGATGATCTGGGTCTGCGCAGCCTGGCCGAACTGCCGCCGCTGGCCGAGATAGAACGGATGATCGATGCCCAACCCGAAGAAAGCGCCGCCCTCACCGGGGCGACCGAAGTCACCGAACTCGATAACGACGCGGCGCAGCCGGCGCAAGGCGACGCCTTTTCGGTCGCCGAGCAAGCCTAGGCCGGAGGAGGCTCCGCCCGCGGCGCCGGAAGTCGGCGTCCGCCTACACAAGGCGCTCGCTGACGCCGGTCTCGGTTCGCGGCGTGAGGTCGAGCGCTGGATCGTTGCTGGGCGCGTTCAGGTCAACGGTGAACCTGCCGGACTCGGTCAGCGGGTTACCGCGCGGGACCGGGTCAAGCTCGGTGGCCGACTCGTCAATCTGCATTTCACCGCGCGCCTGCCCCGTGTTCTCCTCTACCACAAGCCGGAAGGGGAAATCGTTTCGCGCGACGATCCGCAGGGGCGGCCAAGCGTCTTCAACGCCCTGCCACGGCTGCGTGGCGGCCGCTGGATCGCGATCGGCCGGCTCGACTTCAACTCCTGCGGGTTGCTGCTGTTTACGACCGACGGTGCGCTTGCCCAGCGCCTCATGCACCCGCGCTACCGACTGGAGCGCGAATACGCGGTGCGCGTGCTCGGGGTGCCCGCACCGGAAGCTCTGGAGCAGCTGACGACTGGCGTCCCGCTCGAGGATGGCACAGCCAAATTTACCCGTCTGCAGGAGGCCGGCGGCACCGGAGCCAACCGCTGGTATCACGTGACCCTCGAAGAAGGGCGCAACCGCGAGGTGCGACGCATGTTCGCCGCGGCCGGCGTCATGGTCAGCCGGCTGATGCGGGTGCGCTACGGGCCGATCGTCCTGCCGGCGCGACTGAAGCGCGGTCAGTCCCAAGAACTCGAAGCCGCCGAAGTGCAGGCCTTGCTGCAAGTGCTGGAGAGGAAAACTGCCGATTGAATTGCGTTGCCGCCGAGGGGTTTGTATAATTCTTATTTACGGTGATTCCCGGCCCTCTGGTTGGGGCGGGATCGGCGCAACGAAGAAATGGGCAGTTTGCCCATTTTTTATTTGTAGGTGCGGAAAAGGGCATGGCGGAACTGGCGGCGTTGATCGAGCAGACGGTGGTCGGCATGGGTTACCTTCTCGTCGATTTCGAGACGAGTCCCCGCGCGCGCCTGCTGCGCGTGTTCATCGAGCGGTCGGCCGATGCGGCGGCCGTCGATAGCGGTGTGACCGTCGATGACTGCGCTGCGGTGAGCAACCAGCTGACGCGCGTGCTGGCGGTCGAGGATGTCGATTACGACCGGCTGGAAGTTTCCTCGCCTGGTCTGGACCGGGTGCTCAGGCAGCCGGCCGACTTCGTACGCTTCGCCGGCCGGCAGGCGCACATCAAGCTGCGCGTGCCACTCGGCACGCAGCGAAATTTTTCCGGCACCCTGCAGGGCTGTGAGGCCGGGACGGTGCGCCTCGCCACCGCGGAAGGCGAACTGGACTTCGCTTTCGAAAACGTCGACAAGGCCCGCCTGGTGCCGAAGTTCTAATTTTTCTGGAGAAAGTCATGAGCCGTGAGCTGCTGTTGCTGGTCGATGCGCTGGCGCGCGAGAAGAACGTGGCCAAGGAAATTGTCTTCGCCGCCCTCGAACAGGCGCTGGCGTCGGCGACCAAGAAGCGCATTCACGACGAGGCCGACGTGCGCGTCGAGATCGACCGCGAGACCGGTGCCTATGAGGCGTTCCGTCGCTGGCTGGTGCTCGACGACGAGGAAGTCGAGATTCCGGCCCAGCAGATCGGCCTCTCCGAGGCACGCCAGGACGACCCGGACGTGCAGATCGGCGACTTTATCGAGGAACAGCTCGAGGCCGTCGATTTCGGCCGCATCGGCGCGCAGACCGCCAAGCAGGTCATCCTGCAGAAGATTCGCGAGGCCGAACGCGAGCAGGTGCTGAACGATTTCCTCGAACGCAAGGAGCATCTCGTCACTGGCACCATCAAGCGCATGGAGCGCGGCAACGCGATCATCGAGGCGGGCCGCATCGAGGCGCTGCTGCCGCGTGACCAGATGATCCCCAAGGAGAACCTGCGGCCCGGCGACCGCGTGCGCGCCTGGCTGATGAAGATCGACCGCCAGGCCCGCGGGCCGCAGCTGATCCTGTCGCGTACCGCGCCGCAGTTCATCATGAAGCTGTTCGAACTCGAAGTGCCGGAGATTGAGGATGGTCTGCTCGAGATCAAGTCGGCGGCCCGCGATCCCGGCGTGCGTGCCAAGATCGGCGTCAAGTCTAACGACCCGCGCGTCGATCCGATCGGCACCTGCGTCGGCATGCGCGGCTCGCGCGTCACCGCCGTCACCAACGAACTGGCCGGCGAGCGTGTCGATATCGTGCTGTGGTCGGCCGATCCGGCGCAGTTCGTGATCGGCGCGCTGGCGCCGGCCGAGGTCAGCTCGATCGTCGTCGATGAGGAAAAGCACAGCATGGATGTGGTGGTCGACGAAAGCAACCTTGCCATCGCCATCGGCCGTGGCGGCCAGAACGTGCGGCTGGCGTCCGAGCTGACCGGCTGGACGATCAACCTGATGACGGTCGAGGAATCGGAGCAGAAGCAGGAGCAGGAGACTGCCAGTATCCGCCAGTTGTTCATGGACCGCCTCGACGTCGATGCCGAGGTGGCCGAGATTCTCGTCCAGGAGGGTTTCTCGACCCTCGAGGAAATCGCCTATGTGCCGCTGGCCGAGATGCTCGAAATCGAGGCCTTCGACGAGACGACGGTCAACGAGCTGCGCGACCGCGCACGCAACGTGCTGCTCACCGAGGCGATTGCCGACGAGGAAGTGCTCGAGAAGGTGTCCGGCGACCTGCTTGCCCTTGACGGCATGGACAAGCCGCTGGCCGCCAGGCTGGCGCGCAAGGGTGTGACCGACCGCGAAGGGCTCGCCGACCTGGCGGTCGACGAGTTGATCGAGATGACCGGCATCGATGCCGAGCGCGCCAAGGCGCTGATTACCCTGGCCCGCGCGCACTGGTTCGCCGCGGACGAATCCTGAGGAGGGCGGCATGACGACCCAGATGAGCGTGGCCCAGTTTGCCGACGAGCTGAAAATGCCCGCGGTGGCCCTGATCGAGCAGCTCGCCAAGGCGGGCGTCATCAAGCAGAAGAGTACCGACCGGCTCAGCGAGCAGGATAAGGCCCGTTTGCTCGATTTCCTGCGCAAGGCGCATGGCGCCGCCGTTCCCAAGGCGAAAATCACCCTGACCCGCAAGCAGACCAGCGAGATCAAGTCGGCCGATTCGTCCGGCAAGGCGCGCACCATCCAGGTCGAAGTGCGCAAGCGGCGTACCTTCGTCAAGCGGGACAGCGAGACGCCGAGCGCGCCCGTGCTGGAGGCATCGGCACCGGTACCGACACCGGCACCGGCGGCCGCTTCTGCACCGTCGCCCGCCATCGATGCCGAGCAGGCAGCGAAGCGTGCCGAGGAGGCGCGGCGACAAGCCGAGCTGGCCGCCATCCAGGCTGCGGAGCTGCAGGAAAAGCAGGAACGCGAGGCCAAGGCCGCCGCGGCGCGCGCCGAAGCCGAGGCGCGGCTCCAGGCTCAGGCCGCTGCTGCGGCCCTGCCCGAAACGCCGGCGACCGCGCCTGGCGAGGTGGCACCGGACAAGACGTTGCACAAGCCGGCCGAAGGCCAGCGCAAGGGCGAGAAGAAGGGCCCGGCGACGGCGCTCAAGGCAGATCAGGGGCGCGGCCGGCGCGGGCTGCGTACACGCGGCGACACGGGCGGCGCTTCCGGCTGGCGTGGTGGTCCCAGAGGACGTCACGGCCGTCATCAGGAAGAGGAACGTCCCGCGCCGCAACCGGTCGAGCAGGTCGTCCGCGAGGTGTCCGTCCCCGAAACGATTTCGGTGGCCGATCTGGCGCACAAGATGGCGGTCAAGGCGACCGAGGTCATCAAGGTGCTGATGAAGATGGGCATGATGGTCACCATCAACCAGCATCTCGACCAGGAAACCGCGATGATCGTCGTCCAGGAGATGGGCCACAAGGCTTTTGCCGCCAAGCTCGACGATCCCGATGCCTTCCTCGACGAGACGCAGGCCGAGCACAAGGATGTCGAGGCCCTGCCGCGCGCGCCGGTGGTGACCGTCATGGGTCACGTCGACCACGGCAAGACCTCGCTGCTCGACTATATTCGTCGCGCCAAGGTGGCGGCGGGCGAAGCGGGTGGCATCACCCAGCACATTGGCGCCTATCACGTCGAGACGCCGCGCGGCATGGTCACCTTCCTCGATACCCCGGGCCACGCCGCCTTCACGGCGATGCGCGCACGTGGCGCCAAGGCAACCGACATCGTCGTGCTGGTGGTCGCT
>Ga0172369_10008604_pt1 | contig 11536 bp, 10 predicted proteins | sample LakKiv25m_FD_114539 | JGI IMG/M metagenome (GOLD analysis project Ga0172369, IMG submission 114539) | Freshwater microbial communities from Kabuno Bay, South-Kivu, Congo - kab_022012_11.25m | ecosystem: Environmental > Aquatic > Freshwater > Lake | place: Democratic Republic of the Congo... | reverse complement strand
GTTACTTTTTCTGTTTACCACTTGCCAGATGTGTTCATCGGTTTTACTTTTCAGCAGTGTGCTACGGCGTTTATCATCAAACTCCATCAGGCGGAAGCCCTGGATGAATTTATAGGCAAGCCAATGGGAGATCACCACGCTGATGCCTATGATGACCAGCGGAATGAGAAAGGGGGCACGGGGAAGCAGATCGGTATAAAGTTCCACGGAGATCATGTATTCACCGATGGAAACCAGCACAAAGATAAGAGTGAAAATGGAGATCGGGTTGTGGCTCATGATTTCGGCCCAGCGGTCAAGGACTTCCCTGGTTTCAAGCAACTTTTCCCTGACTTCCCTGGCATCGGCGGCCAGCTCATTGGCCTTCAGCGCATCCTGTTCGGCCTGTTTGTAATAACTTTGTGCTAACATAGCGGATTATTTAAGGTTTTTAACTTCGGTAATCATGGCATCTTTGCTGCTGAACTGATTGATCTGGGCACTTCCGAAACAGGTGAGGGGTGTTTCCCATCCCACAAGATATACTTTAGCCTTCGGATGTGCCAGGCTGGCTGATATCGGTCTTTCGCCCTTGCCCGGTTGGTGACGGCCATCGCTTACCATTACCACAATGATGTTGTCGTATTTGCTGTATCCGGGTTCGTTGACCAGGGTATTGATGCGGCGGATGGCATCATCGAGGTCGGTGTGGTCAACACCGGCAGGATGGTAATCCAGGATATTCTTTTTAACAGGGTCTCCAATGAAGTCACTGATGTTTTCAGAGTTGGCCTGCATTGCCTGCTGATTGGCTTCAATAATTTTATCATTCTGCAGTTTGATCCTCGATTTCTCGGTCAGGGTAAGGTGGGTGTCTTTGGGGTTGTATGCCTGAACCTTCTTCATTGGGGTGAGGCTCAGCATATACGGCTCCCGGTTTTGTGCCTGGGGATTGCCGATCAGGCATACAGCCACTGTACCTCCACCTTTTTCGTTTACGGCATTGAACAGGGTTTTGTAATCCTCTTCCGTAAGCTTGCGGATATCGCTTGTGCTTCCGCTGCGGTCGTCGCCGATTACCAGCAGGGTTTTGGTGTAGTTAATCTGAGAATCGGGCGGCTTATTGTTTTCAAAATGAGAGCGATTCTGGTTACACGAAAAATTCAGCGTTGCGACAATAAAAGTTATTGCCCACAGCAAAATGCTTTTTTTCATCTTTAAATGTTATGTTAAGAAAAACAGAATTCAATCATTCAACAATTGTTTGTACTCCTTCAACAAGCGGAGTATTTCATCCATTTTTACCTTATCGGGCCATTCATGTGAATCTTTTTTCGGTTCAATCTTTCCAAGAATATCTATGAACACACCTGCCAATTTTTCCCGCATCAGTGTTTGTTCCGCTGATATTCGCATATTACTTTCACGCTCCTGATTCTGCCTATAAAGTGTAGTATCGCGCTCTGCAATATCCTTTCGTTCATCAACAGCTGCTTTCCCCATCACTTGCTCATGATTGTATTTTGCCTGCTGATAATATAGAACAGTAATAGAAACGATTACAGCAATGGTTAAAAGAAATACACCAATCATGAATATGAGATAATACTGCGATTCACACCAATTTCCATTACCAATAATGTATTGCAATAATGGTATACTGGCAATTAACATCAGCAACGGAAAAAACAATAGGATATTAAATGTAAACATTAGGTTCTTCATACTTTAACAGTTAGAATTTAAAAAGTAAGGCGATGACATTACTACGATGGTAAACCCAACAATCAGAGCTATAATCCACCAGGCTCTTTTTCTGTTACCAGATTGCAACGACTTTACAACCCACAATAGCCCGACGGCAACAACGAAAATATTAATAAGAACTATTACTAGCAGCGGTGGAATATTTTTCTCATCAATACTTATCAGGTTCATCCCAAAGTAACCGGTAATAAATGTTGGCACTAAAAAGAGTGAGCCAATAATAGTAAGCAAACCAAGAAGTTGATTCTGTATTTTGTCATCAAGCAAAGTGGCATACTTGTGCAGTTCTTCAATTTCATCATCCAGATCTTTTACCTGTTCTTTCAAACGCATGCTTTCGGTCAATTTGTCGTACAACTCTATCCCCTGCTCCTGTGAAGTAATTTCGCGAAAATAAATTTGGTTTACAAACCGAATGTATTGCTTATAGAAACTGTCAATCATCTTTGCTAGTTTTTGATCACTTCGGTTCAGTGAACTCAGCCGGGTAACTTCGGCCGAAAACTTTAAAACCGAAGCACGCTGCACCAGCGCAAGTTCAACAATACGCACATACATCGACCTGAAATATGTAAGGAGTACGTTTTGGGCAAACCACCCTTCATCCGAAATGGCCATAAATGAGTAACGTGTTATGCCATACAATGTACCGTATTTTTGCCAGCGAGGATAAGTGTGTTCTTCGAGCAGTTTTTTTTGCATGCGGTCGTTCTGGCAGGTTGAAGTGCTGCTGTCGACATACGTATATTGATGCCATTCATCACTTCTTACAAACCTGTAATATTCTATGGGATTTTTTATTTTCTCACTAAGCGCATTGTTAAAATACCAGCACATAGTAAACATGCGGTCGTCAATCACCGGTGAAATTTGAAGGTTGGGATTAAGGTCTGTAATGAGATTGCGAATAAAGCGGGCCGGTTTCCAGTAGTCATCGATACCGAAGCTTTTAAAATCGTCAGTGTATCGCGATGCATCTCCCAAAAGGCCATAAATGGCTATACGATCGGCCAATTCGCTTCCTTTGGTAGCATCAACACCACTCTCTTGAGAAAGAAAAGGCGGAAATACCCTGCGACCGAATTGATTGATAGTTCTTATTTCGTGAAATTGTTTGTAATTGTGGTTCTCGAGATAAAAAACCAGCATACCGGTTCCGGTGGAGAATAAATCAAGCCCTATTGACTTCAGTTTTAGTTTATATACTTTATCAATACCAGCCTTTATGGCAATTTCATACTCTAATGAACCCAGATATGCCTCTTTTCTTTCAAAATGCCTTATTATAGCATTTTCTTTGGGTCCTGAGTCGTATAAGGCATTGTGCACAAATGTGTAAAAGAAGTTTTTTTCATTAAATAACTCCGTTTCATACCCCTGATTTTTGGGTTTGTACACATTCTCCCAGTTGCCACCCTTTACTCCTTCAATACTAGAAAGTTTAAACCTTTCATCAAATGGACTTTCGGAATTGATTTCCCATTGAAATGGAAAAATAAATACATGATAGCTATATAATCTCATAGTATTTTGGTAATAAAATTTATTAAATCGTTTTTAATCTGAAGCATTTCATCCAAAGAAAATCCATCTTTTGTCAATCCAAAAAATCCATCTGCACCGCCACCATAAAATGCTTTACTTTGATCTATAAGGAGCTGAAAGTGGCTTGATATCCTATCTATATGCTGACCGAAATATACAAAATAATTTTCTCGTACAACTAAAATATTTTTCACGGGATACAATCCATCTGTAATTACAGAAAATCTGGGTGTAAGCGCATTCACTTCCTTTATTCCGCATGGAAGCATAACTGTATAAAATTTAACAGATTGAATACCCAGCCTCTCATCCTCATCCGTAACCCCCTGGGCCCTGCGGTCGGCTTTGCGGATATCGTTAATCTCCTGCCGGGTTGCCCCCATCTTCTCCATTTCAGGAATATAACCGCGGTCATTGGCAGCTACCAGCTGCTGGTAATGGTTTAATTCAATATGCAGCAGCTCAGCAATTTGCTCTAGTGCTGAGGGCCGGTTGCTGTTTTCGTTGTGATGATCAATAGCCGTATATTGTGGTGGCCGGGCTACATCCTCGATAAGCTCAATACCAACAAAGTGGTCGGCAGGGTTAAACAAGCCGGCATACGCACTTAGTTTTGCTCCCCACTCAAGCCCACGGTCTTCAACACGATATCCATGCCCGAGCAGCAAATCGCGGATGGTCTGCATTTCCAGGTCGTAACCCCCAAGTAAAAACCGGTAATTACCCGCTTTAGTCGCGCACATATATCTCAGGCATAAAGTTGCGCTGAACATTTTCGGCTATCAGTTGGGCCACTTCCCTGCGGCTCATACCCAGAGCTTTGGTACCAACATCAAACAACAGTGCTATTTCGGTGCGGGCCAGCCTGTTATCGCTGTGGGCTATATTAATCATCATATTAAACATACTGTAGCGGTCGCCCGGGTTCATCTCTAAAATTTTTTCGATGGCTTCGCCAAACAGTTCGCCCACTTTGCCACTCTTAAATATCTGGTTCAGATATTCGGCAGGAAAAATGGTGTATCCCGACAAAATTCTGAGTATATTTTCATACTCATCTTCGTTCATTTTTTCGTCGATGTTGGCCATAATAATGCCGGCGGTGGCAATAAACTGCCGGCGGTACATATCGAGCGGGGTTGAACTGATAACCATGAGCGATTGTGTAAGTTCCTCTATGCTGCTGGCAAGGGCTTCATCGGCAACCGGCTTTTGCTCGTTGAGCAGCGAAGCGAAAAGTGCCGACCCGGCAAACAACTGTATGGCCTTTATGCGGATGGGATTAACCGGATGCGACATGAGGTTGCCTGCCCCGTTTTCGCGGAAACGCGCCAAAACTTCTTCATTTTGGCCAAGATATTCGTTAAAGTCAAAGCCAATGCGGGCAGCATTCAGCCCGCTTGATATTTTAAAGAAGCCCGATATGCAGGATTCCATGTCGGGATTGGCCAAAAAACCATAACGGTCGGCTGTAAGTTCGGCCAATTTATCCCATAAGGCAATTTTATGCTGCAGTAGTAACGGCACCCGCGATGGATCAGGGAATACAAAACGGATAAGCTTGCTTATATTGGCATTGCGGCTGATAATATGCCCGATCTCGTGTCCCACAACAAACCGCAATTCACGGTCGGTAAGCATCTCAACCAAACCTGAGTTAAGGTTAATAATGTGTGGCTGACCATCGTCGGTACTTGCTACAGCAAACGCATTGAGCTCAGGCGAATTGTTAATGTAAAACTCAACCGGCTCATTAAACTCTAGTGTTTCAATAACCTCCTGAAAAATGCCAAAAATACCGGGTGCCAGATTGGGCAAAGCCTTGAATGAATGCCCATCCAGAAAAGCCTGGTAGTTTAACTGGTTGCTTTCTATTTTTCCTTCTGAAAGGATATCATTTAAAATATCTCCTTCTAGGGTGCTGAACAGTTCGTCGCCAAGCTGCTTCTCAAGTGAAATACGGATTTCAGTACTAAACATTGCATATGTATTAAAAACATCCTATCATCATCACAAGGTAACATACACGATTCTTGTTAAAAGCCCCGGAATAACCCGGTTTAATATAGTAGTAATCAACAGTAACAGGTATTACCCAATCAAATATAAAAATTCCAACAATCTTACTGTTAGCGGCTTTTATTTATCGATAGTTAAAAGTACACATTTTTTTAACTTTCGATACAATTACATAAAAAATCGTATAATTTTGAATCATTCTTTATGACAGCGACGTTTGAATTTGTTATTTGAATATAATGTTGTCCGGTAAAATTATGAGATTACCTTTGGTGAGCTCTCTGCCTCTGGCGGATCGGTTCTTCGCCAACGCTCAGAATGACTTTGATTTGAATAGGTACATTAAATAGGGGGGCTTGGTTGCGTCTAAGCCGCAACCAAGTCCCCTATCTAGCACCCAACAACTTGTCATACTGAGTCCCGCACATGCGGGAAAGTGAAGCGAAGAACCTTATAAGCAATTCAACACTTTACCGGACAATAATGATTTGAATATAATTTACTGTTATGCTTTATCAATGAATAAACTATTATACTTCAATTGTAAATCGAACAGCGTGAAATCATTACAGAATTTTAAATACAAAAATAAGTAAGCCATGGAATATAGTGAAATTGCGCATCAGGCCAGCAATAACATGAAAACCCAAAAATATGCCCTTGCCCTGCCTTTGTATGAAGAGATTATAAGCAAATATAAGGAAAACTGCACCTCGTTCGAGTATTCATCGTACGCCTCGTGTTTGCTTAAACTCGATATGTATCAGCAGGCACTGGATGCAGCGCACGAGGGACTAGTGCGTTTTCCCGAATCAAAATACCTTAAAAGTACCTATACTTGGGCTATATATCACCTTTATATAAAGCCTGAACCAATAGCCAACAGAGCTATCTTTTTTAAAGCTGTAGATGCTATAATACAATTCAGTAAAAGCAATGATAAGTATAGTGCATTGCCGCTTACTATTTTTCAGGCCATCGATTTACTTGAAGAAGATTACGATAAAAATGCATCGCAAATCCTTAGCCTGGTGCAGCGTTTAAATCCTGTAATTTTGTCGAGAAAGCCCTATAGTTATCGCCTGCCCGATGGCAAACAAGTTACAATGGCATCTCATTTTGAAAAGTACTATGCTATTCGGGTTAAGGCTCTATATGAGAACCAACTTTTTGAGCAATGTATCGCCCTTGCCAATGAGGTGTCGGGAACGCTTACCAGGTTTCATCACCACAACGACCTATGGATAACCCGTCTAAAAGCACTGGCACAATTCAGGCTTGGGCTATACAACGAATGTATAGCCGGATTAACAGCCGTTTTATCGAAAAAGCCGGAGTGGTTTATCCGAAAAGAAATTGCCGAAGTGTATATGGCAACCGGTAATTATACAGAAGCTGCCAACCAGGCTTTAATAGCCATGCAGGCTCCGGGGGATCCGTTGATGAAACTTAACCTGTATTTGTTGCTGGCTCGCACTTATGCCCATGAAAAAAGAAGCCGCGAAGCCAGCCTGCTTGCAGCGTATGTTAACCTGTTGCGGCGGTCAAAAAGCTGGCCCGACGATGTTGAGGCCACCCAAATTATTGAGCATAACGCTCAGGCAGGTTACACCTTGCCCGACATGGAAACTGCCAGCCAACAGTTGAAAGAACTGATAAAGGCGCAGGCCAACAATATTCCGCGCATTGAAGGTAAAATTGATTTTTTGCTGCCACATGGCAAGGCAGGATTTATTACAGGCAAAGATGGTAAAAATTACTATTTTAGCCTGCGCGATGTAACATCAGGCAGAAACGCTGCAGCACCCGGAATAAGGGTTACCTTTATTACTGTGCTTAGCTATGATCCGGTAAAACAAAAGCCTTCAGTAAAGGCCATCAACATACAGGCAATTATTTAATAACCACCTGCCCGATTTGTAAACGATAAAAAATATATTATTGCATTATTGAAACATACACCTGATGAAGAAACTACGCTTGTTGCATGTTGTATTTAATACCAGCATTGAGGCACATGAAATTGCTGCATTCAGGGGCGCAATTGTCGAAAAGGTAGGACCCGAGCATATTTTATTCCATAATCACCTTACCGATACTGAATTTATTCAGAACTACCCCCTGATTCAGTACAAACGTGTTGGGCGAAAGCCCTCAATACTGTGCCTTGAGCAGGGCGTTGACGAAATGTACCGCTTTTTTGTAAACAAGGAATGGAATATGAAAATGGCCGGCCGCGAGCTTAACATGAGTGTGAGCAGCCTCAACCTGAAAGAATACACCCTGCGCATTACCCGCGATATGCTCAAATACCGCATTAGCAACTGGCTGGCCCTTAACCGGGATAATTATGCTGAATTTGACACCATTAATGCGCTCACCGAACGTATAGCCCGCCTCGAACAAATTCTTACAGGCAATATACTTTCGTTTGCCAAAGGGATTAACTGGCATATCGATGAGCAAATAGTGCTGAAACTAAACGACATTTCGAAACCCAAAATTCTCAGCTACAAGGGTGTGGGCCTTACCGGGTTCGATGCCGAATTTACGGCCAATATCTTTTTGCCCAATTACCTTGGGCTGGGCAAGGGGGTTAGCCACGGGTTTGGTACCATTAAGCAATTACCGGCAAACGACTGACTCCTCAACGCGTTTAGCCTAATACAAATAATCAGAATGTGTAAAACCTTTTCAGGAGGTTACACTAAGATCAGCGAAAATTGATTGCTGAAACTGATTTGCTGAATATTTCGCCCAGATATAGTGTTCACTTAGCTTCGCTCAAACATACGCGCGAGAGACTGGGCATACAAATCGATATGAACCAGGCGGCTGCGGTCGCTGCCATTCATTTTGATAACTTCGCTCAAATAATCATTAAACGACTGAATAAGAATGCGTTTACCGCTGTTTTCGAGCCAATAGCTCCCATCTTCGCGCACCGTATAGCTATCGGGTTTAAACACCTGCTGCGAGGCCAACCCTATTACCACATAATCGGCCCACACCCTGTAACGTTCAATCACATCGTACACCAGCACAGGCCGGTTATATTCGTCGCGGTGCATAATGCCTATATAGGGGTCGATGCCGGCGCGTATGAGCGCACCCTCAACCTTTCCATATAAAATGCCATAGGTGTAGTTTAGCAACATATTAAATATATTGGTTGCCGGATTTTGCGACCGCTTGGTAAATTGCAGCGCAACAGGCAGGCAGGCCGATACCACCGCGAAATATAGTTTTGAAGCGGATCCTTCCCATCCCCTGAATGCCGGGAGTAAATCGGCAAGCCGCTCACCTTCAGCCTTTCTAACCTTATCGGCCACAACCTGTATGCGGTCGATGCTGCGTTGCCGCAATGCATCAAAACCCTTTTCTGACGATCCAACCGACAACAACACCGCTATCTGGTTTTCAATTTTTTCAATAATAACCTCTTTAAGCCAGGCAATGGCTTCGGGTTTTTCGGTAAAGGCAAGCTGTTTGCGCCGTATGGTTGATACCGACCCGTATTTTACACTCCATATCCTGCCCGAGGGTTTGCCGGTAGCATCAATAAAAAGCACCTCAATTTCGCGATCAATGGCCAGCAGGGCGGCATCAGAACTTATACGTGCCCCGCGACTAATCATTATGCTGCGCAACTTATCCGGATCAATCATCTGGCGACCATCGGCGTGGATAACCACAAACATTTGATTTTCAACCTGCAGCGAAGTGCCAAACGTATTAAGTACCAAATCCATAATGATGGTTTAAAATGTAAAACAAGCTCTAATAATCAATCAGGTTTCAATAAGTTCCATTACTATGTTATATACAATATCATTCAAGCCGGCCGAGCATAAAGTTTTGGTCGATTTTACCACCGAGAATCCACGTTTACCAAAAAATACATTCAGCTCGGCTATATGCTCCCCGGCTTTAAATTCAAACTGCTTGCCATACTGTATTTCCTGGCATTGCGAGAGTTCAATGCCAACCTCATTACATCTGGCGCGAATTTCAACCTCAAGTTTCTCAACCTTTTCGGGAACGTAAAAGCTGCGTTTCCGGCCGCGGGGTTTGTATGCTGGATTTAGTTTCTTACGTATAGCCAGCAGAGTTTCGTCGGGCAGTGGGTCTTCCACAGGTGTATCTGGCTTATCATCAAGCTGTGCTTGCTTAAATTCCGATTCAAGCTGTTTGCCCAGTTCAATGGCTTCATCTACCTCGAGCGACGATTCAAAATTTATCCAGTCGGCTACATTCACCGTTGTATAAAGCGGATTGTACCACGCCAACGGATCGTAACATAAAAAGGTGGCCCTTGTAACATCGCTTGTTTTTTTATCGATAACCTGCTGCAATCCCAACATGCGGGCAAATTCAACAGCAAAAAGTTTATAAAATACCGAAAATTTGCCATAATCCTTAATGGGCTCACTCAGTACCAGCAATACTTTTAATCCGTCGCCACCCGGCGATGTAAAAATAAGTGCCGCGCGATCGTCGCCTTGAATACGCTTTTTCAGCGTCTCAGGATCGGTTTGCTTTTCGCTTAAATGATCAAAATCAAGCACAAACGATTCAATCGATGAAAAGTTCTCTGTTTTGCGCACCGGGGGCGAAAATACACCACAGGTAAGGTAAGGCAGCTGCCGCTTCAAATTCGAATAGGCTTTGGGGTCGATGCCTCCAACACGTCGCAATTGCGCGGTAAGACGGTCGAGCCCACCTTCGCCGGTATTAATTTTTGTGTAAATCTGCAATAAATCGGTAACTGCCAGTGTATCGGAGCTTGCCGAAATAAGGTTATAACCTATCATCAGCGGTATATTCATAGCTATAATTGATTTGGGTATCGGTTTGTTTAACTATGCTTCAATATTACACCATTTAATTTGATTAACAATTGATGGCGTTAATTTTTTAAACACTGCCTATGCTGCTGAATGTTGTTTTATTATCTTTACTACAATCCATTAATGCAATCCTTGACTCAAGCTGCAAAAAATACAGGTGCGGGGATACTGTTAACTAAAGGGATGATATAAATATGGGTCCGCGACCTTGTTGCGGAGTAAGCGCATCCACCTGAGCTATATAAAGCAACCAAGTATAATGTATCGAGTTACCACCTAAAAAGTATAGTTGAACCACCCGGAATATATGGAGCAACTACCCAAAATGTATGGATCAACCACCTGTAAAGTATCGATCAACCAGCTGTAATGTATGGCGTGTTGGTTTGATTTTTGGGGTAAAATGCTGCGCAATTGCAGTTGCCACAGGCAATAGACATAATAATCATGGTTTCACTAATACAGGGGTTCACTTTTAACCAGTTTACAGGTTGACATTGCAACCAAAGTGATACGTTATTAAAGCTAACTGCGATGAAATTAGGTAGTTACCAAAAAGCAGCAGTATAATCTACCTAACGGTAAAATAGCTATCTTTAAGGCAAATCGACCTTAGATTATGACCCGCAAAAAAAAGGAAAAACCATCGTTTGTTGAAGTTATCAGGTTGATACGCAAGGCCGGGCTGCGCGAAGGCATGCCGCTGCGGGCGGGCAATATAGATGAAATGCCGGTTGAAAACCTGAACGAGCGCATCAGGCAACTCTTAAACATATATGAAGTAAGCAAAAAATCGAAGGATATGTTATTTTTTGTAATGTACGACATAGAACACAATAAGGTGCGCACCCAAATTGCAAAGTATCTTATCCGCAAAGGGTGTATACGCCTGCAGAAATCGGTATTTATCGCACAAAAACCCCGGGCAGTATTCGACGAACTGCACACCACCCTAAAAGAGGTGCAGGATATGTACGATAATGAAGACAGCATTATATTTTTACCGGTATCGACCGACGAAATACATGCTACACGCATAATTGGGCGCAATATTAGTTTTGATATGATTGTTGAAGATAAAAACACCCTGATATTTTAAAAACCCATATCTTTAAAGCTTAAAAAAGCAGTTTTTAAGCATAAAACTGCCATCGGTGGCATACAATGAAAAAAGCATTATTTTTGCACCCCTCAAAAAATGCCCTGTTTTTACGGGTAAAATGTAGTGAAATTGCAGATTGTTTGCGATATAGCATTGATTTGCAGTGGGTTTAAAAAAGTGCTGTCAGAGCGATAGTTCCGGTATAAGAAGGACTGTGACTTTCACGGAATATCCAGTAGAATATTTTCCTATTTTGTCAGAGCGATAGTTCCGG
>Ga0172369_10008603_pt1 | contig 11537 bp, 8 predicted proteins | sample LakKiv25m_FD_114539 | JGI IMG/M metagenome (GOLD analysis project Ga0172369, IMG submission 114539) | Freshwater microbial communities from Kabuno Bay, South-Kivu, Congo - kab_022012_11.25m | ecosystem: Environmental > Aquatic > Freshwater > Lake | place: Democratic Republic of the Congo... | reverse complement strand
GCCAACAACAGTGGGTATTTTATACGGCGTTGGCACGTACGGCAGCGCCGATGCCAGCGTGACCCTTGGCTTAGGCTATGGTTTTGCCGATAGCAAAGTCGCCAACAAGCTCGTGGTGATGCTGGGAGGCGAATACCGAATCTCCCGGCGGCTGGCACTGGTCAGTGAAAATTGGATGGTTCCCGGCGAGGACAACCCTCTCGTCTCTTACGGCATACGCTTCTTTGGCCCCGAGATCAGCGTCGATTTGGCGTTCCTTACGACCATTGGCAAAGAGGGCCTTTTTCCCGGAGTACCATACGTTGATTTTGTTTTTAATTTCTGACCTTTTTCGAAACCTGCGAGAGGTTCAGAACCTCCCGCAGTTGTGTTGCAGCTTGAACTCTGACAGGGTTCAGAACCCTGTCAGAGTTATTTTAGGTATGAAAGGAGCGTATGCAAAGCCATAATTGGACTAAACATTTCAACGGCGCCGTTACACTGTGCGATCGAGACGGCGTTATACTGTCAATGAATGACAAGGCAATCCATGACTTTCAAGATGACGGCGGAGAAAAGCTAATTGGCACCAATGTACTCGACTGCCATCCCGAGCCGGCGCTGACGAAAGTTCGAGAGCTGCTGGAACACCAACAGACAAACGTCTACACCATCGAAAAACGGGGCGTCAAAAAGCTCATCTATCAAGCCCCTTGGTACGAGGGCGGCGAGTTTGCCGGATTGGTAGAGTTGTCGTTGGAGATTCCATTGCAATTGCCTCATTTTGTCCGCAAAGACTAAAGGCAGACGTATTTTCTATGCGCCGTGTCGAGATAGTGGCAAAAATAAACTGTTGCAATTTTTCCATAAAATTGGTTAATTAGCCGGAAAGCCGATTTGATCTCTATGAGATCGGGCAGAACTCAAACTTTGGAGGATAAGATGAAACAACCGTACCTTTCTCTCTCTTTACTACTAACAGGAATGTTTGTAAGTGCCGGCATGCTATGGGCTCAAACGGGCACGCCACAATATGTTGGCGCTGCCAAATGCAAAATGTGCCACATGGGGGTAAAGAAGGGTGATCAATTTGCAAAATGGCAAGCGAGCAAACACTCAAAAGCCTTCGCGACCTTGGCTACTGACCAAGCAAAAGAAGTCGCCAAGAAGGCGGGTGTTACAGGTGATCCTCAGCAATCCCCCAAATGTCTAAAGTGCCACGTCACCGGCTACGAAGCCCCTGCTTCTGCCAAGGCTGCTTCCTATTCTCAGACAGAAGGTGTTGGTTGCGAATCTTGCCACGGCGCCGGCTCTGCTTATCAATCCATGAAGGTTATGAATGCGCTGCGGGCCGGTACCCAGGACGCTAAAGCCGTGGGTTTTTTCAAGCCGAATGAAGCCACCTGCAAAAAATGTCACAATCCCGAGAGCCCGACCTATAAGCCATTCAAATTCGATGAAGCGTGGAAGCAAATTGCGCACATGATCCCCGCTGGATGATTCATCTCATCCGAGACCACGCTTTATCATGCTCCACTGTCAATTCGATGTTCGTCATAATGCGATGCGCCACAGACTTGTGACTGTGGCGCATTGCGTCGTTAAGTCTAACCTCACAGGCATATTTCCAGACAATCCAGTGGGACTTTCAAGGAACCATCGCACCCACTAATCCAACGTAGCTCTTCAGAACAGCCGAGTCATTAGGAATCCCAATCTATGAACAATATGCGCCTTCCTGTCCTTACCTTGATACTCTTCATCGCAACCTTTCGAACGGCGTCAGCCCAAAACACTTGTTCCACCTGTCATGGCGAAAAGGACTTTAGCAGAACCACCGCCGCCGGACAAGAGCAATCGCTTTTTGTGAGTGATTCTACTTTCCAAGCTTCGGTGCACGGTGCTCTTGATTGTATGAGCTGCCACACGGATGCTGCCGGCGAGCCACACGCAGAAAAACTTGCCAAAGTGAACTGCGGGGCGTGCCATGAAGATGTGGCTACTCTGTTTTCTAAAGGCATTCACGGCAAAGCCAGCTTGGCCGGCGACAAAGACGCACCAACCTGTGCTTCATGCCACGGCACGCACGATATTCTCAATTCCGTCAATCCCAAAGCTACGACCAATCCCATCCATTTGCCACAAACTTGCGGCAAGTGCCACGGCAGCGGTGGCGTCGCTACCGCTCATGGGATCGGCATAGTAAAACCTATAGAGAAATTTGAAAAAGGCGTTCACGGACGCGCTTTGGCAGACGGCAACACCGCTGCTGCCAGCTGCAATACCTGCCATGAAAGCCATCGCCTTTTGCCATCGTCCGATCCTCGGTCGCCCATCTCACGCGCTAATCTTTCTAACACCTGCGGCACCTGTCACGGAGACGTGGCGCAAGAATTCAACCAAAGCGCTCATGGAGTGGCTTTAGCCAGAGGAGTGCAGGATGTTCCCAATTGCTCATATTGCCACGGTGAGCATGAAATTCTCTCTCCCTCAGAACCGGCCTCGCCCACCAGTGTCCTCAACGTGGCGGAAAAGACCTGCGCCCCCTGTCATGGCCTACCCAGGTTGAACGAAAAGTACGGCCTGCTGCCGGATCCGGTTGCTTCGTACGCGGCTAGTTACCACGGACTTGCCTCAGTAAGAGGCTCCAAAGTGGCAGCCAATTGCACCAGTTGTCATGGCGTGCACAACATCATGGCTCAATCCAATCCGCTTTCAACCATACATCCGGCAAACCTTCCGCAAACTTGCGGCAAATGCCACATGAATGTGACAGCGGCATTTGCGCAAAGCTACATTCATGCCAGCCCGACCTCCTTAGCCGACAAGTATTCCGCGATCATAAAAGACATCTATATCTACCTGATCGTGGCCGTCATCGGCGGGATGCTCTTGCATAATTTTGTCATCTACCTGAGCTACGCATGGGCAAAATATCGCGCTCTGAAGTTGCAGAAAACCGTTCAGAGGTTTGACAAGCAATGGGTAGTGCAGCACGTGTCCATCTTTGTTTCCTTCACTACCTTGGTTATCACCGGCTTTGCCCTCAAGTTTCCAAAGGCAGGCTGGGCACGCTTCCTGACCAGCTTGGGTTTTAATGAGCAAATCCGCAGCATTTCGCATCGCGTGGCCGCAGTCGTTATGCTGACGGCAGGAGTTTATCATATCCTGTACCTGCTCTTTTCTCGCAGCGCCAAAGGTGAGATGAAAAACCTTTTGCCGAACATTAATGACGTTCGTCATTTCATTATCAACATGAAGCACCATTTGGGCCTGACCAAAGAGAAGCCGGACTTTGACCGTTACGGTTATATCGAAAAGGCCGAGTACTGGGCTTTGGTTTGGGGTACTGTCATCATGGCGCTCACCGGATTCGTCTTGTGGTTTCCGACTATTGCTGCTTTCTTTCTGCCTCCGTGGATTGTAAAAGTCTCAGAGACAATCCATTATTATGAAGCCTGGTTGGCCACTTTGGCCATTGCTTTCTATCACATGTTTTTCGCGATTTTCCATCCCGAGGATTATCCGATCAATCTGGCCGGCTTTACGGGAAAAATGACTGAGGAAGAAGCCAAGGAACGCTATCCGGCTTGGTATCGAAGAATCGCTCATCAGGAAGCGCAACAGCGGGACGAGCACAAATGGGGACTCGGCGAAAGTAGCCAAAAGAAATGATCGTTCATTAAATCTCCTGCAGGAGGCTGGTTGATGGTGCGTCCAACTTGGGCTTATATATACCCGCAAAAGTCCGTTGCTCGAAGCCGCCTATTGGCAAGGGGTCTTCTTTATTCAATCTTGCTCATTCTGCTGCTCTTTTTTGGCTTTGCTCAAGGAGCTGAGGATCAAGACTGTTACGCTTGCCATTCCGATCCGACCCTGGTTGTTGAGAGAAACGGGAGGCCTTTCTCCCTTTTCGTCAGAGAAGGAACGCTAACCGGTACTGTGCACGAAAGCAACGGCTGTGTCTCTTGCCATCCGGACGCCGATGTGCAAGAGTTCCCTCACGGTTCGCCGCTGCAAAAGGTAGATTGCGGCACCTGCCACGAAGATCAAGCGGCGCAATACGCAAACAGCTTGCATGGTCAAGCGCTGGCACGCGGTGACCGGGACGCCCCTACTTGCGTGGACTGTCACGGCAAGCATGTGATATTGGGAGCAAAGAATCCCAAATCGCCAACTTATGTAATGAATATCCCGGCGCTCTGCGGCCAATGCCACCGCGAAGATAGCGAGGTGGCCCGGCGACACAAGATTGCCGAAAAGGACGTCATCAGCAACTACACCGAGTCCATTCATGGAGAAGGGCTTTTTATTCGCGGATTGATCGTCACCGCCGTCTGCACCAACTGTCATACGTCTCACAATGTCCTGCCGCACACCGATGCCCAATCTTCCATCAACCGGAATAACATTGCCAAGACCTGCATGCAGTGCCATGCGCAAATCGAGAGCGTGCATCAACGAGTTATCCGCGGTGAGTTGTGGGAAAAACAGCCGCACGCCATACCGGCTTGCGTCGATTGTCACTCTCCACATAGAATCCGCCGGGTGTTCTACGAAGAGCGATATACCAACGATTATTGTCTCGGCTGCCATCTCGATCGCAAGCTGGTGCGAACCAGGCCGGATGGCTCGCTGGATTCCCTTTATGTAGATCCGAGCGCCATCGAGCATTCCGCTCATAACCAAAACATCGCCTGCGTAAAATGTCATACTAACGTCAGCCAGCGGCAGCAGCCGGTCTGCAAGGACTCCGGTCCCGTGGATTGCTCCATTTGTCACGCCGAAGAGACCACCAATTACGCTCAGGGTATACATGGCAAGCTATTCAAGCAAAACGATCCGAATGCTCCCTTCTGCACTGATTGCCATGGCACCCACCATATTCTGCCCAAGGCCGACATCGCTTCGGCCACCTTTCCACGCAACATTCCGCAGCTTTGCGCCAAATGCCATCGGGAAGGAGAAAAGGCCGCCGTTCGGTACAAAGGTACGGAGACACAGGTCGTGGCGCATTACGTGGAAAGCATTCATGGCAAGGGCTTGTTCGAAAGCGGTCTCATGGTGTCCGCCACTTGCAGCGATTGTCACCTATCTCACAAGATTTTGCCGGCCAGCGATCCCAACTCGAGCGTGAATACGACGCACGTGGGAACCACATGCGCCACCTGCCACTTGGGAATTTATGAGGACTTTAAAAAGTCCATTCATAGTCCAACCGTGGCGGCGGCCGCCGGGCAAAAGCTCCCTGCGTGCAATAGCTGCCACAAGTCACATGAGATTGCCCGCGTGGATCGGGATGATTTTCGCAACGAGATTTTGACCCAATGCGGCGGCTGTCATGAGGACGTCACTAACACCTATTTTGAAACCTATCATGGCAAGTTTTCCAAGCTCGGCTACGCCAAGGCCGCCAAGTGCTACGACTGTCACGGCTCGCATAAAATCCTCCCGCCGACGCACACCGCATCCACGCTCAGCAGACAAAATATTGTCGAGACCTGCAAGAAATGCCATCGGAATTCGAACAGAAAATTCACCGGCTACCTGACGCATGCCACACACCATAATCGCTTTAAATACCCCATTCTCTACTACACCTTTTGGACCATGACCTTGTTGATCATCGGAGTATTCACGTTTTTCGGGCTGCATACCCTGCTGTGGATACCGAGGTCAATCCGCGAACGGGTAAAGCTAAAGGAGCGATTAAAGGGGCAGCCAAGAGAATACATGGTGCGCTTTGGACGTTTCCCTCGCATCCTGCACCTTATGGTCATCGTCAGCTTTTTCGGCCTGGCTCTAACTGGGATGTCGATCAAATTTTCCGGATTTGGCTGGGCGTTGGCGATCAACCACTTTTTTGGCGGCGTCGAGGCCGCGGGGCTGATCCATCGTTTGTGCGCCCTCGTCACTTTTCTTTATTTTGGGTTACATTTTTCTCTAATTTATCAGACCGCTAAAAAAGAAAAAATCAGATTGTGGAAGTTTATCACCAGCCCAGAAGGACTAATGCCCAACAAACGCGACTTGAAAGAGTATTTCCAAACCATCCTCTGGTTCTTGGGCAAACGCGAGGCTCCCCAGTACGGCCGTTGGACCTATTGGGAAAAGTTCGATTACTTGGCGGTGTTCTGGGGAGTCGCCATCATCGGCTCCACTGGGTTAATATTGTGGTTTTCGACTTTCTTCACTCGATTCTTGCCCGGATATCTGATCAATGTGGCCACCATCATCCATAGTGATGAAGCGCTGCTGGCGACCGGATTCATTTTCACGGTGCATTTTTTCAACACCCATTTCCGCCCGCAAAAATTTCCGATGGATCAAGTCATCTTTACGGGCAAAGTTCCTTTCGAAGAATGGAAGCACGAAAGGCCGCGCGAATACGCGCTGCTGCAAGAGAGCGGCAAACTGCATGAATATCTGGTCAAGAATCCGCCTTCGCGCAGAGTCCACCTTGCCTCGCGCATCTTTGGGTTCTTCTTTCTCTTTTTAGGGTTTGCTTTGGTGGGACTCATTATCTGGGCCATGCTCTTCCAGTATCGATGAGGTTCATCTGAAAGATGCATGCTTTTCGTGAGGCGTGAACAGTATGCTACAATCGTAGACTAATTGAAAAAGCAAAATGCAAAGCCCCGATCAACTAACTATTTGATAAACGACGTGGCAGAATTGCCTACCACGCCTAAGGCGCCGCTAGTAGAATGGCAACTTTGTACTTTTCAAATAAAGTACAAGGCCTAAGCATTCGTTCCCGATTCGAGCCATTCTACCTCATTTTGCATTTTTATTTGTCGTTTTGCCTTTTGATTTTTGATATTCGATTTCTAAGGAAGGCAGAAGTTGTAGCCTTTGCAATGGAGTGAACATTTTTGAGAGGTATTGATGAGAATGCGCACTGTCCAGTCGGCCAGTGCGCATTCTCTTTGGCGGAGGATACCGCTAAGCTTGCAGTAACGGCTCCAGTTCTGCAACGGAGGAGGCGGGCCGCAAGCAGGTAAAATGTTCACAGACGTAAGCCAATGGCTGGCCATTGCGCGACCTCTTGTCGGTAATGTGGGGAAAGTCTTTCTTCACCTCATCAGTATCATCATTGCAGACAATTTCCGTTCTGGGCAGGAAACGGCGATGAATGCTGCGCAGCATCTCCGCGACCATTGGACTGTGCGGATTCCCGGCAAGAACAATCTGCCGCGCCGGGCCTAAGGCATAATCATAGGCGATCAGCATTTCAGAGTACGCTTGGGGATACCGATGGAGATGGCCGGCAAAGCTTTCCAAGGTTTGCATCGCTTGCCGATAGTAAGCTTGGTCGTCCGTAATGTTGGCGAAACGGAGAAGGTTTCGCACCATGACGGAATTGCCGGACGGCGTGGCATTATCGAATGGATTTTTGCTGCGAGCGATCAAATCCGGCTGGGCTTTGGCGGTATAGTAGAAACCTCCCGCAGCATCGGCGAACAGCGTGAATGATCTCTCCAGCAACTCCTTTGCCCAGTCAAACCACTCCAAGCTAAAAGTCAACTGATAAAGATCGAGCAAACCGGAAATCAAAAAGGCATCGTCGGAAAGAAATCCCTCCGACTTGGTCTGGTTCTGTCGGTAAGAATGCAGCAGATCGCCATGCTTGACAAGATGGCTTTTCAGGAAGCGCGCTGCATTCTCCGCTGCTAATAAATACTTCTGCTCACCAGATAAACGATACCCAGCGGCAAAAGCCGAAAGCATCAGCCCGTTCCAATCGGTTAGCACCTTGTCGTCCAGCAGCGGTGGGATACGCTTCTCGCGCAACAGCAGCAGCCGGGTTCTGCACTCTTGAATTTTGGCGGCAAAAGCATCTTCTGATAGATTGAGCTCCTTGGCGATGTAGTGCCACTCCCGCGGACGATACAGAATGTTGGTTCCTTCCCAGTTGCCTTCCGAGGAAGCACCGTAGGCTTTGCCAAATATCTCCGCATCGGCGCCCAAAGCGAACTGCAATTCGTCCCACTCCCAAACATAATAGGCGCCTTCCTTGCTGTCCGAGTCCGCATCTTCGGCAGAGAAAAATTCTCCCTGCGAACCCGTCATTCGTGTCAGAACATAATCCAATGTTTCGAATGCGATATTTCGAAAAAGCGGCTTTTGGGTGAGTAAATAGGCTTCGGCATATGCACGCACCAAGAGCGCCTGGTCATAAAGCATTTTTTCGAAATGCGGAACGAGCCAGCGGTCATCCGTCGAATAGCGATGAAAGCCGCCGCCCAAATGGTCGTAAATACCTCCCGCAGCCATACCCAGCAAGGATTTCTCCACCATTTCCAATGCTTCCGGCCGGCTCTCTCTTTGATAAAAGCGCAACAAGAAAGACAGCTCCATGGCATGCGGAAATTTGGGTGCCGGATCGAATCCGCCGTGTCGCACGTCAAAGGAACGCCTGGCAGCGTTGAATGCATCCTCCAACAGATGTGGAGAAAGCTGATCCCCGTTGGATCGGATTTGCATGGACTGCTGTATTCGCTGGCTGATGTCCTCGGCGCTCTCGACGACCTTGCCTTGTTGATCTTTCCAAGCTTCGGCCAAGGAGATGAGGACGCGTCGAAATCCGGGGCGGCCATAATAATCCTCTGGCGGAAAATAGGTGCCACCATAAAACGGCTTCAAATTCGGGGTCAACCATACGGACAACGGCCAGCCGCCGCTGCCAGTAAGCGACTGAACGGCCGTCATGTAAATCTCATCAAGCTCGGGATGCTCTTCCCGATCCACTTTGATGTTGATGAAATTCTCATTCATAACCGCTGCGACAACCTCATTCGCGAAACTTTCATGTGCCATCACATGACACCAATGACAGGATGAATAGCCGATGGACAAGAAGATTGGCTTGTTCTCTGCTTTGGCTTTGTTCAAAGCATCAGCGCCCCACTCGTACCAGTCCACAGGATTATCAACATGCTGCAAAAGGTAGGGGCTGCTGGCTCGTGACAAATTATTTGTATGGGTATTTGGTACGGTTTTCATTTTTCCCTGATTTTTAAAAGTGCTCTACTCATAACTTCTGGTCAAGGGGAAAAATTCCAAACCAATTTGGCAAGGGAATAACCCAATTTTGAGCAGTGTTGCAAGTTGGGCAATTTCTGCTACGGGGAATTGGAGTAGCCGATTGAGTGGATCATCAAAGGAGAAACGCTATGAAGAATATTCTCAGTCTGACCTTAGTAGCAATGTTGGCGCTCAGTTTGATCACTGCCGCCAATGCTGCTGCATATAGGACCGTTGGCTTGAAGATAGATGGAATGACGTGTGGGTCATGTGTCGACAAAGTCAAAACCTCCTTGACGAAAGTTGAAGGAGTCAAAGAGGCTGAAGTAACATTAGCAACACATACCGCCAAGGTAGTCTACGATCCAAGCAAAACCAACGAAAAAGCCTTAGAAGGCTCGGTGAGCACTGCGGGATTCAAAGTGAGCGAAGTCAAGGCGTGGGACAAAAGCATGAGCGCCAAGTCAGAGTCTTCCGGGAAATCCGGCTGTTGCGGCGGGGGTAGCTGTACCGATAAGGAAAACAAAAAGAAATCTATCTAATTTGCTCGATCAATCAAAAAGGCGAGTCGCAAAATCGACCCGCCTTTTTTATTTTCATAATTGCCTTTGGAGAGTATTTCAGTGTGTATCAATGCCCGGCAGAGTCCGCGAGGCCTTTGATAAAACCGTTTCTCATAAATTCTGAGCAGGCGGGGCAGGCTCAAGACCGACCATGTCCTTGTAGGCAAATGCCACGGCCGCAAAGCACAATGGGGTTGTCACCAGCACGCCAACCACGCAAGCCAAAACGCCGAGAAGCATGATGATGGCCAGAAGAATCACAAAAATGGTCATTTCAAACATATGCCGCTTAATGACGTTGCGACTGGCTTCCATCGCTGCCCAAAAGTCAAGATCCTTTTCAATAATGAAAGCGAATGTGAACAGATAAAGAGCTGTCAGGATAATTCCTGGAATAATACAAAAAATAAAGCCGACAAGGATAAAAACATCGATCAAGATATTGGCTATAATAGCCGCAATTAAAAAGTTGAATCCCTTGCCGATGTCACCAATCGTGGCGGGAAGGCCGCGCATCCGTTGAAAAAGCACATAAAAAAAGCCAACCTTCAGCGGCCCATCGACAATGAATCCGCCAATGCCTGTGCCTGAAGCAACGATGACCATGGCCAAATAAATAATCCCCAACATGACGTAGAAACCGATATCGGAAAAGATAAGATCCCAACCTTGGCTAATCCACTTCCCCATGTTTACCTGCGGAGCGGCGGCATAGGCCGGCTGATTTGTTGCATCGGTGTTCATGGGCCCTTCCTCCTTGATTCGTTAAATGCGTGTCGTCAATACCTCTGAGTTTTGAGCAAAGATTAGCTCAAAGAAGCGATAAAATCAAGCTGTTTTTTGTCCCACAGTTTCAACTCAGATATTCTGTGTAAGCAATCTGGTTCCCAAACTGGAGTTTGGAAACCAGATTGCCGTTCCGCTATTCTTAGTTGCAAAAGCAACGCAGTTATGTCGTTCTTCAATCAAGCTTGATGTGCGACAACTGCCCCATCATCCGAGTAAATGTCTTAATTCTTACTCGTCCCTCTCGACTCTTATTTTAAGCTCGCCGATTCCGGTAGAGATCAGAAGGTAAAGTGATTTGTCGTTTTCCCGGTAATTCTCCGAGTAGTAATACTTGCCGCGTTGCTCGAACCAGCGCGGGTATTTCACTTCGGAAAGGAAGAGGAATTTGGACACGCGCATTTTCGTCCCGATGTTCTCCGGCACGGTGATGGTTGTCTCGCCAATATCGAGATCGATTCGCGCCATCGCCCGTTCGATTTTCTCGCCGCTGAAATCAATCCTCATCTCACCAATGCCGCCGTTGATGTCGGCCTCTTCAAAGTTTGCATTACCAAGGTGAAGTAGAGAGGTCTTTCCGACTTTAACGTTGACGTCGAATGTATTGAGCTTGGTACGATTGGGCTCATCAAAATCGACGGTCACCTCGCCGGCCAAATTCCTGAGCTCAAAGTTGCGCAGGTGCAAGTCCCCCAAAAGTAGCTCGATCTTCCCGGCTTTGATCGAGGCTCTGAGGTCGATATCCGGATCGTTCGGCAGCTCGATGATAACCTCAGCATGTTTCGGTCCGTTGCCGCTATGATCTTTGAACAGACCCCAATTCTCAAAATCCAGATTGACTTCCAATTCCCCATGACGCTCATCAAAGCGCACATCGCCTTCGCACTTGTCTTTGGAGTATTTCATCATCACATGACATTCGTCGCTGGAGTTACTGCGAACAATTTTAACTTCGCCTCCGTCGACATCGAGGTTTAATTTCAGATCATCTCCTTTGACCCGGTAGCTCTCGTCGAGGGTAACGGTGTTTTCCCCACTAATGGCCAAGCCCGCCAAGCAGAGTACCCCTAAAAGCACATACTTTATTTTGTGGCAGATCATAGTACCTCCCAAGCTTGAATATTTTTGCCCTATCGTACGGGAAATTACCGGAAAAGTTTGCTGTTAATACAAATCATTTTG
>Ga0172369_10008602_pt1 | contig 11541 bp, 9 predicted proteins | sample LakKiv25m_FD_114539 | JGI IMG/M metagenome (GOLD analysis project Ga0172369, IMG submission 114539) | Freshwater microbial communities from Kabuno Bay, South-Kivu, Congo - kab_022012_11.25m | ecosystem: Environmental > Aquatic > Freshwater > Lake | place: Democratic Republic of the Congo... | reverse complement strand
TTTCCTTTCGACTTTCGACTATTTTCAAAGCAAAGGGGGGAAAAGCAAACAGCTGTTCCACCCCACTTTCCCCCTTTTTTCCTGAAACAAGTTCAGGACAGGCTCTGAAACAAGTTCAGGACAAGTTTTAAAAGGGGGAATTAAAGGGGATTTTAAAACCCGAATTTGACAAAAAAAGCTTTATATGTCTTTAATCGAATATATTAACTTGCTGTTATTACAAGACATAGGATTTCAAAAGAGACATATTTCTGCAAAATCCTGGTGACAAATATTTTTAATTATAACTTAACTTATTCGCTTGTTATTTGTATATTATCACCAATTAAAGATTTATAATCTACTGGTGATAAGAATGTTCACAAGAATCGTTAAGGTCCCCCTGAAAGGAAAAACCTACCACTACCTCCGGCTCATTGAAAATTATTGGGAAAACGGAAAAACTAAACAGCGTGTAGTCGCCAACTTCGGCAATGTCGAAACCCTCGATGTTAAAAAAATCGATTCCGCCATCGCCTCCCTGCTGCGCTATTCCTCCGGTCATTTTAAGGACATCCGCCAGCTTAACACCCTAAATGTCAAGCAGTTAGGCGAAATCATCGCCGGGGAAAAGTTCTGGCGGGAACTGGAAATGGAACGCATTTTGGAACGATTCCTCCCCGACAACCATTTGGCGGGAAACACCCCTCTGCTGATAAAAACGATGGTTCTGTCCCGGCTGGTGGAGCCGTTGAGCAAGCTGGCCTTATCTGAAAATTATCAACACCTTGCGCTATCAGGATTGGAAAGCAAACCGCCATGGGCGGCTGGATTCGCGGCCGCCTACGATTTAAAATTAAAATACCCGGCTCGCGGGCAGCGTTCCGGCTATTTTCAATATAAAGTTTTCATCGCGCAGCATTTTTACCGGGCGATGGATGAACTTATCCCCCACAAAGATCAGATGGAAATCGCCCTGCATGAACGAGAGAAGGATTTGTTTTCTATGAACTTGAATCTGGTATTTTACGACTTGACTTCCAGTTATTTCGAAGGGGATTCCTGCCCGCTGGCGCATCACGGCTATTCCCGCGACCATCGTTCCGACCGGGAGCAGGTGGTGATAGGGCTGTTGGTGACCGATGAAGGGCTGCCGCTGGCGCATCAGGTATACACAGGTAACACTAAGGATTCCAATACTTTAAGTGAGCAGATTAAGCTTTTAAAGCAGCGGTTTAGCCTTAAGCAGTGCGTTTTTGTGGTGGATCGAGGCTTAGTCACGGAAGCCAATCTAAGTGAATTAGTTACAGATGGTTACCAGTATATTGTGGCTTTGCGCAAGCGCAAGCGGGAACTATTCCAGCCGGTTTTGGCCGCGGGCCGCGGTCAATTAAAGCCCATCGAAGGGCAGAAAGGACTTTCCGGGTTCGAAACTACCCTGTCGGAATTTGGCGGGGATAGGGTTCTGTTTTGTTTCAATCCGGACAAGGCGGAAGTGGAAGTCCGCCATCGGCAAGAACGCTTAGATAAAGCAAAAACAAAGCTTAAGGAAATTCAAGCGCTTTTCCTTTCCGGCAAACGGGTGGAGGGCGAGAAACTATTGCAGCAAGCAGTCAGATATTTGGAAAGGAAGAAGCTATCCCGCTATTTCCAGCTTCATATCGATGAATATCAGGGAATTAATTTCAGTTTGAAGCGGGAAGCGGTGGATTTTGAAGCGGAACTGGACGGTCTGTTTGTGCTGCGCACTAACCGTCAAGACCTTTCGATGGCCCAGACAGTTTCGGCTTACAAGACGCTGGCAAGGGCGGAATCGGCTTTCAAAGAACTGAAGGATTTTATCGAGCTGCGCCCGCTAAGGCATTGGGCGGAAGCGCGGGTGCGGGGGCATATCTTCATCTGCGTATTGGCTTATTTAATAGAAACTTGCCTCGAAATCAAGCTCAAAGAAAAAGGACTGGAGATGACCGCCCGCAAAGCTCTAAATCTTCTCAGCGAAATCAAACTGGTCAATCAGGAAGTCGAGGGAATGAAGATTTGCACTTACAGTCAGCCTTCGACGGAAACTCGTAAAATAATCAATGCTTTAGGATTGAAATTGCCGCAGGAGAAGCTTTATGTGGAAAAATAAAGCTGCAAGAATATAAATATCAATCAGTTGCCTCGATTCCTGGTGACAAACGGATTTTTTATGTCTTTGATTATCAAATTGTTATAAATAGTCTTGTCAAATTCAGGATAAAAACAAATTATTCAAACTATCCACACAAAATAGCGAAGAGCCGAAAAAAGGGCGGACATATGAGTCCGCCCCTACAAATAATTATCCGCTTAATCTGTTTAATCTGCTGTGAATTTTCCTGTTTTATTTCCCTAATTTCCAGTGAATTTCCTTCGTGTCCCTCGAATCTTTCGAGTCCTTCAAATCCCGCTTTTGCCTTTACTTGGCGCTTCCGTTAAAATAAACTGACTTTCGCCTTCACCCCGTTTTTGCGGAATTCGCTGATCAACGAATCCAGATTTTGCACCGCCCGCCGCATTTCCACATAGAATTTATCGTCGTGTGTCAACTTTCCCAAAGTGCTGTTTTGATTGTTCAACAATCCCGACAAATCCTGCGCCGCTTTGGTGATAGTTTGCAAATCGCCGGAAAAATCCTTCAAATCCGCAATGATTGTCTCCACATCCTCATCGTGTTTTTCCGTCAATTGCGCCGCCCGCGAACTAATAGCGTATAAATTGTCCACCGCCCCTTCGATTTTCGGCTGATTTTCCTTTATCAAACCGTTCAAAGACTGTGAAGCGGCGGATAAATTATTGACCGTGTTCTGCAATTCCCGGTTGAAACCGGGCGCAGATACCGTCGCTTCCAAAGTGTTCGCCGCCTGCCGCAAAGTCCGCATCGTCGCCGATAATTCCTCCTTGATTTCCCCCACCGATGCGAATATCTGACTGAAACTATACCGCGGCAATCCCCGCATCACCGCGCTGTCCGCCATCATAATCCCGGAACTGCCGGGATTTACCGCCACCACTAGTTCCGCCATCAAATCCGGCGATTCCAAATAAGCGTAAGCGTCGGTAAAAAGCTTCACCTCTTTATCCACACTCATCTCAACTATCACTCGCCCGTCTTCCAGCCGGTAATCGGAAACTTTACCTTGCGGGATCCCGTTCACCAACACTCTCGCCCCCTTCTCCAATCCGGTCACATCGGCGAAATCCGCTTTCACCGTATAACTGGATTTGACCAAACGAATGCTCTTCCCCCACATCACCGTGAACACCAATATGCAGAAAGCCGCGGTGACCATCAATCCCAATTTAATCTGCGCGCTCTTGTTTTCCATCCCGCCGCCTATATTCTTAACAATTTTTCCGTCAATTTGTAAGCCGGATTGCCCGGCAAATCCTGACATTCCACTGCAATTCCAAAAGCCATTAACTTCTTCAGCGCTTCGACTCGTTCCTGATTGACAAACACATAAGATAATAACCTTTTGCATCCTTCAATATAATGCATTCCCCCGATAATCACTTTCGACACTTTCAATCCCGCCTCTAACAATCTGACCGCATCGTCCGCATTCTCTGTAACAATCATCTGCATCCCGGAAAAAGGCCGGGAACGCAGATAATTCACCGTATCTTTTATCGGTAAAATCGCGCCTTCTATCTCCGGCGGTATCAAGGAACTGTATAATTCCACCAACATCTCATCCCACGCCACACTGTCGCTGGCTAATACCATCCGCTGCAGCTGCAGCTTTTCACCCCATCCCACCACCACCTGTCCGTGTATCAACCGGTCATCCACCCGGATAATCGGCAAATATACTTTATCCGGTAATATTTTCTTAATGATTTTCATTTGATGCTTTTAACTGCATTGACCCTTAAGGTTATCTTACATCATTCCGTTAGCGCTGTTCAATAGAACAGACTGAAGTCTGTTCTCCTAACAATAGGAGGTCGGACTTAAGTCCGACACCTTATTAAGCTGTGCTGTCGGGTCTTTAACGAAACGCTGACCTGAATGATGACTTTTTCATGCTTGGCAGCGCCGCCCGACGGAATGAGCGTCTGTTGGAAATATCGGATTTCGGATTTCGAATTTGCTATACCATTTATCTTTTAAAAAGTATCCCCTTCTTCCCGTCGGTCAACACCGCTTCCAATAATTCCTCCAATCCCATCCGTTCCCGTTTAGTGAAAAACGACAACAGCATCGGTAAATTGATCCCGCTTACTACCGGCCATCCGCCGCTCGCCATCCGCGCCGCCGCATACGACGAGCCCAGGCAATCTACAAAAATTATGCACTCTCCGGCGTTTTCCAGTACCTTCCGGATTTCCGTTTTTAATGTATCCAAACTGTATTCGGAATTGGACAATAAATACACGCCTTCCTGCTCCCCCACAATCACCGAAGCGGCGTTGATTAGTCCCCGCGCCATCTTTCCGTGAGCTATAATTAAACAACTGATCATATTTTTGGCTGTTGGCTGTTAGCCTGCATTATTCATAAAATCGCTATTTATGAGAAAAGCGTCTTGTTTTCGTATTTGTAGTGCCGAGCCATGGCTCGTCATACTATTTGGACGAGGCGTTGCCTCGTCCCTACAATTAATATTAGTGTTTATTAAAGTTATGATTATCTTTCACAATATTTATGAATTAAACAGGTTAGCAGTTGGCTGTGAACTATGAACTGTAAGCTATGAGCTTTTAGCTTTGAGCTGTTAGCTGTGAGCTGTGAGCTTTTAACTTTTAACTTGCTACTCCGTATCCCTTCTCAAATACTCCCTCACCCGTTTCCGGTCTTCGATAGTCTTCAATAAATTATCGGAAAATTCCCGCGCCGGATGATGCCCGTAGACCTTCAAATGTAAATTCAAGGCCATACTTTCGGCAATCACCGTGATATTCTTGCCGGGGAAAATCGGCAATTTGACAAAATCTATATCCACCCCTAAAATATTCTTCTTCGCTTCCTCCAATCCCAGCCTTTCGTAATCTTCCTTTTCATCCCATTCCACCAATTCCACTTCCATTTCCAATCGTTTCTGCAGTCTGATCGACCGCACTCCGAACATCCGGCGCACATCGATAATCCCTACTCCCCGGATTTCCATAAACTGTTTCAATAAATTCGTCCCCGAACCGATTAAAATCCCTTCCGCTTTCTTGGTCACCATCACAATATCGTCGCTGACCAATCTGTGCCCCCGTTCCACCAAATCTAAAGCGATTTCGCTCTTGCCGATCCCGCTTCGCCCGGTAAACAACATCCCGGTGCCGTAGACATCTACCAATGATCCGTGCAGCATCGTCTGCGGCGCGAATTGATCGTCCAGATAATCCATCAACAAATGGGAAAAATGCGTCGTCGACAAAGGTGTGCGGAAAATCGGGATTTTCCGCGCGTCCCCCAACCGGAACATCGCTTCCGGAGCTAAATTGTCGTTAGTTATTATAAAACAAGGTATCTCAAATTGGAATAACCGTTCTAAAGCCACAGTTTTCGCATTCTCATCCAGTTTCTTGATATACAAAATCTCCGTATTCCCCAAAATCTGCACCCGGTGATAAGTGAATAATTCCACAAATCCCGCCAGCGCCAATCCCGGCCGGTGTAAATCTTTCTCCGTTATCTTCCGCTCCAATCCTTCCGCTGAATTGATCAGCGAAAGCTGAAGTTTATCCTTTGTGTCCTCGAAAAAAGTTTTGACCGTGATAAATTTTTTATAGGTCGGCTGCATCGATCCTCTTTCTTATGATACTAAGCGCTTATAATGTTTTAAAATAGACAAGTCAATTTTTCATAGGCAAGTCTGAAAGTCGACAAGTCGAAAGGAAGTAACAAGTTATAAGTAGCAAGTAGCAAGTAAAAGCAAAGCGCTGGATTCCGGTTTTATAGAATGTCCGAAAATGAGAAAAATGTAAAAAAGTGTGGTGTCGACTATCTGTAGTCGACTCCAACTACTTGTAAATTAGAGACAAAAGCAAAGGCTATGGATTCCCGCTTTCGCGGGAATGACGGCTCCGGGACGGTTTCGGACCGATTCCAATGAGACCATCCAAGATGGTATGCTTTTATCTGCTTATATCTTAGGTTCAAATCTCTGCTTTTACTTGTTACTTGCTACTTGTTACTTGCTACTTGTATTCTCCCCGGAAAAATAATATAAGCACCATATTTTAAATTAGCAACTTTATGAAAAAGCCCGGTAAAAAAAGGGCGCTGTTTTTCAGCGCCCTTACTGCTATTTATTCGTTTAAACAAATTTCCTAATTTAATCTAAAACTCTGACTTCGCTTCTGCTTTCCCGCGGATTCTTCAATTTCGCTTTGTATTTCCGCAGCTGCTGTTCCAATTTATCCACCGTATTTACTATCGATTTAAAATGATCGTCCGAATTACCCGAAGCCACTAAAGTATTACCGTATACTTTTAATGCAATTTCGCAGCTGCGCATCTCCTTCTGTTTATCCAATACTACTTCGCAGTCGATGATACCATCGTAATATTTCTTCAATCGCATTACCTCGTCCTGTGTGAAATCCTTCAATGTCTTGGATGCCTTAAAATGCCGAGAGGAAATAATAATTCTCATGTTGCACTCCTGCGTTTTTTAGTGTGTCTTTTTTTCCCCGAAGGGGCTTTATTTAAATCACAAAGAACAGATCTGATATTGATAAATCGAAAGTCAAAAGTCGAATGCTGTCTTGCTTTTACCATCGACTATATGTATTGTTCTTTGAGGTTAGGTACAACCTGTCATTGCGAAAGGCTGAAAGCCTTGAAGCAATCTCTCTAAATAATAAAATCCAATGTACCTAACCTTGAAAGTCAATACAACTATACACCATCTACTTTCCCCCGCTTTTGCTTTTCCTAATGCCCAATGCCTAATGCCAGCATTTCACGCCCGCGGATGCGCCTTAGCATAAATCTCCTGCAAATCGCTGGGACATAAATGCGTGTAAATCTGCGTGCTGGTCAAATTGACATGCCCCAACAATTCCTGAATCGCCCGCATATCCGCCCCCCGCCGCATCATATGTGTCGCGAAAGCATGCCGCAAATCGTGAGGACTATACTCGCTCGATAAAGAATTCAATATATTCTTCACCCGCCGCTCAACAGACCGCCGCTCCAATTTTCTGCCCCGCTGGCTGATAAACATTTCTTCGCTTGAATTAAACCGCTCTAATCCCCGCCGCGCCTCCAGATAATCCTTTAACGCCGCCACCGCCCGCTTCCCTATCGGCACCAGCCTTTCCTTGCTTCGCTTTCCCATCACCCGCAAAAATCCCCCGCCTTCAAAATCCCGCACCTTCAATCCGATCAATTCCGCCAATCGCAATCCCCCGCCGTAAAACACTTCCAGCATCGCCCGCTCCCGTTTCTCGATAAAACTGTCTTGCGGCAATCCGTCCAAAATCTTTCCCAAATCGTCCTCGCTGATGAACGGCGGCAATCCCGATTTCAACTTCGGTCTCACCACTCCCCGCGCCGGATTTTTCCCAATCCGGTCACGCCGCCGTAAATACTCGAAAAAATTGTTCAATGACGCCAACCGGCGGTGTATAGTTGCGCTGCTTTTGCCGCTGCGATGCAAATGAGCGATGTAATGCCGCACCGACAGCCGGTCGATATCCCCCAATTCCGGCCGGTCTTTCCCCAAATAATCCACCAGAAAAGTCATATAATCGAAGACATCGCGATGATACGCCTGCGAAGTGTTTTCCGCATAACAATTCGCCGCGTAATCGTCGAATTCTTTTATTTCTTTCCTGATTTCACTCATTATCAGTTTATTCTGAAAATAGTCGTTAGCGCTCGGTCGTCAGTCGTCAGTAAAAGCAGTGTTCAAGTTGGCAAGTGGGCAAGTGTTCAAGTGAAAAGCAAAAATCCCGTGCCCCAGAGTCCCTGCACTCTGCAGAATTATATCTCGCAACTCCTATCTGGCAACTCGCATCGCGCAACTCGCAGCTATCTTCATCCTTCGTTGTGCGCCGCCCAAGGCGCATGAGGGTTTGCTTTGCTTTTACTTTTGCTTTTATCGGCCTTTATCCGCTTTTATCGGTTTTTATCCGCGGTTCAAATCTTTGCTTTTACTTGCTGCTTGCCACTTGTTACTTGACACTTGTTACTTGACACTGCTTATACCATCAACTATCGGCCATCATCCTCTTCTTATTCCGCTTTTTCAAACTTGCATTTAGGACATACTTTCGCTGTCCCGGTTTTTCGCTTGCGGATTTCCAAATAATTATTGCCGCAATCAGGGCATTGCTCGTTTACCGGCTGATACCAGGAAATAAAATCGCACTTAGGGTAATTAGTGCATCCGTAAAAAGGCTTTCCCTTCTTCGTCCGCTTTTCGCTGATTTTTCCCCCGCATCCGTCACGCGGACACTTCACTCCGATATCCAAAGGTTCGATATGCTTGCATTTGGGATAATTCCCGCACCCTAAAAACCGGCCGAATTTGCCGTTTTTTACCAATAATTCTCCGCCGCACTTAGGGCATACTTTCCCGCTCTTCACCGGCTCTTCACCGTTCAAAGGCTTAGTATTCCGGCATTTGGGGAAATTACTGCAGGCCATAAACTTACCGTTGCGCCCCCACCGTATAACCATTTCACCACCGCATTTCTCACATTGTTCCCCGGTCTTTTCCTGCACCGATTCCCGGATTTCCGTCTTGCGAGCCTTGATCGATTCCAATGCGGCTTCAAACGGATAGTAAAATTCTTCCAGCAGTTTATCCCATTTCACCGACCCGGCTTCCACATTGTCCAATTGATTTTCCATCTTAGCGGTGAAATCCACGGAAAAGATTTCCGGCAGATTGGCGATTAAAATCCCCTTCACCGTCGCCCCCAATTCCGTAGGGATTAAACTGCGTTCCTTCCGCTCGACATACTTCCGTTCCAATAGCACCGAAATAATCGAAGCGTAGGTCGAAGGCCGCCCGATGCCCAATTCATCCAGCATTTTCACCAATGAACTTTCCGTAAACCGCGCCGGAGGCTCGGTAAAATGCTGTTCCGGCAGTAATTCCACCAAAGTCAATTTTTCCCCTATGGATAACTTGACCGGCAGTTTGGTCGGTTTGCCCTCACCGTTTTCCCCAGTTTCATCTTCCACTTCCTGCCAAACCGCTAAAAATCCCCGGAATACCGGGATGCTTTCCGAAGCCTTCAACCGGTAATCGTCCGCCTTGATGGTCAATACCGTCAATTCAATTTCCGCATCCGCCATTTGCGAAGCGGCGAACCGCTGGAAAATCATACTGTAAAGTTTGAACTGTTCCGCCGTCAGATATTTTTTCACCGACTTGGGATCCAGTTTCATATCGGTGGGGCGGATGGCTTCGTGAGCGTCCTGAGCGCGCCCTTTATTCTTGTAAAAACGCGCCTTCTTCGGCAAATATTCCGTTCCGTAAGCATTAGCGATATAATCCCGCGCCTGCTGCACCGCTTCCGGAGCGCTGCGGATGGAATCCGTTCGCATATAGGTGATTAAACCGATAGCTCCCTTTTCACCCAGTTCGATACCTTCATACAGCTGTTGAGCTATCGCCATTGTCTGTTTGGAACTGAAGCGGAAATGCTTGCCGGCTTCCTGCTGCAGCGTGCTGGTGGTGAAAGGAGGTTTCGGTTTGCGTAAACTGCGGGAAACTTTGCGGTCTTCGAATACATATTCGGCCGTTCTCAGCCGCGCTAAATGCTGAGAAGCTTCCTCCTCGCTGCCGATTTTTAACTTCTCATCCCGATATTCCACACAGCGGGCGCGGAATTGTTCTTTGCTAAGCGTCGATATATCGGCGTCGATCGACCAATATTCTTCCGGCACAAATGCTTTTATCTCGTCTTCCCGCTCACAAATCAGCTTCAAAGCCACCGACTGCACCCGCCCCGCGGAAAGCCCCTTCGCCACCGTCTTCCACAAGATCGGACTCACCATGTACCCCACCAGCCGGTCTAAAATCCGCCGCGCCTGCTGAGCTTCCACCTTCATTTGATCGATTTCACCCGCTTCCGCCAATGCTTTGCTCACGCCGGCGCCGGTAATTTCGTGAAATAAGGCGCGCTGAATTTTCTTCCCGTTATGGTCGATTTCCTGATAAATGTGGTATGCGATCGCTTCGCCTTCGCGATCCGGGTCAGTGGCGATGATGATCTGGTGGGATTTGGCGGCGGTCTGCTTGATCTCGTCGATCAGCTTGGATTTGCCCTTGATACGGCGGTACTGAGGTTTGAAACCGTTCTTTACATCTACTCCCAGCCGCTCCTGCGGAAGATCAATGATATGCCCCACCGTAGCGGCGACGCTGTACTTACTGCCTAAGATGCGGGAAATCGTCTTCGCTTTAGTCGGGGATTCTACAATGATTAATGTTTTCTGCAATGGCGTTATATATCTCTCTTCATTTCACTTGATTAAAAGTATCGCTTTACTCCTCTGAAGCCCCGCTTGCGTCATTGCGAAAGGCTGAAAGCCTTGAAGCAATCTCCAGTTAAAAAATCCTTCGACTTCAATAAATTAATACTCTGCGATAAAATACCTAATCTCGTCAATTTCCCCTAATTTCAGGAAAAACTTAGCCTTTAAATCTGCAGAAATCCAAAAAATATTTCATTTTTTGAGAGAGCGCAAACTTATAACCTTTTTCGGTTAAAAATTCCTAAAAGGCGAAAAATAGCATAATGCTTTTCGCGAGCCGATATTTTTACTTAAAGTTGGGGAAAACTCGCGTTCCCAACCGCCCTCGGTGATTTAATGGATAAAATCTTCCGGTAAAATCAATTCGCTGGCGGGAAGGCTGAAATCGCTTTGTCCGAAAATGATTTCCGCCACCAGCGATTTGATCCGCTCCACACTCAATCCGGGAGTGCTCTCCATCAATGACCGTTCGATCACCCGTTCCAGTTCTTCGTAAGACAACACTCCGATCATCTCCAACTGCAGTAAAAATCCGTAAGCCTCGCTGGAAATGAACAGCTTCTCCACATCGTGCAGCACCCGATAACTCGCCGGACTGGGCGCAGCGTCGGAATTGGCGTAGACCATCCGTTCGAGAATCCAGGAAAACGCAGTGGAAATCTCCTTCTCCGAATACCCCTGCTTCAGCAGTTCGACCGAAAGCAATTCCATCCGGTTGTTTTCCATTCCCCGCGAATGGATTTCATCCATTAAAACTACCAGGATATCGACTATTCGTCCTTGCAGCATCAAAATCTGTTTGGTTCCTCGAAATTAAAATCCGTGATTGGGCGGACGAAGGTTTAAAACTAAAAATTAAGACGCAAAATCTCTGCCAGCGCTTTTCACTTGCAACTTGCTGCTTGTTACTTGTTACTATTCTTAATATAAACAAATCAAATGAAAATATCTACTACTTGAGGAAAAAAAAATCACAAAAAATCTGAGCCTCTTGCAAAAGTAAAATTTACCATAATTTATCATTTAAACTTGTTTCATAATCTCTTGTTATTTAGTAATATATTTTTTCATAGAGACCCTGAAACAAGTTCAGGGTGACAACT
>Ga0172369_10008601_pt1 | contig 11543 bp, 12 predicted proteins | sample LakKiv25m_FD_114539 | JGI IMG/M metagenome (GOLD analysis project Ga0172369, IMG submission 114539) | Freshwater microbial communities from Kabuno Bay, South-Kivu, Congo - kab_022012_11.25m | ecosystem: Environmental > Aquatic > Freshwater > Lake | place: Democratic Republic of the Congo... | reverse complement strand
AATGGACATGGTTTGGCATAATCGTGAAAACGTCCAATTCAACAGCGTGATGTTTTGGTAACGACAACCAAACGTCAGACACAATTTTACCGACGTCCGACAATTGGGTTTCGGGCGACCCACAGGTCGCCCCTACACCAATACCAATTTCTCCAAATAAATGCTTTTTGTCTTTGGTACAAATCGTGACGAAATACCAATATCCTTCTGAATAATGAAACTTGAGTAATCTTAAATTTTTTCTTTCGGTTAATTTTACTTTCTGAAGTGTCACTTACAAAATAATATCAAATTGAACGCTCGGATTACCTCGCTACCAATTCTTCAATTGTCAATAATTTAGGAGGCGTGGACGTCGGTATACGGAATTAAAGCCAGCTCACGAGAGCGTTTAACGGCCAAAGAGAGCTGACGTTGGTGCTTGGCGCAGACACTACTATAACGCCTGGGGACGATGAGGAATCGTTCGGTTAGGAAACGACGGATGCGGACCACGTCCTTATAATCCGGGTTTACCTTGTCTTTACAAAATAAACACTCGTCAGCAATTTTTTGGCGTTTAAAGGTTCTTATCATAGTTAAAAGGGCATGCCCGTTTTCTCATCGATGACCACATCTTCGGCTCCGGTTGGTTTGTTTGACTCTTTTAGAGGCTCGTTTGACGATTCGGCTGACGCTGCGGAAGCTTCTGGTTGGCCAGTTGACGGAGCGCCGTCGGCTCGTCCCGAAAGAATAATCATTTCATCGGCAATAATTTCGGTCCGGTAGTGCTTTTGACCCTGTTGGTCATCCCAAGTGTGGGTTTGGATGCGCCCTTGAACGTATACCTTAGTACCTTTTTTAAGATATTGATTACAAATTTCCCCCAATTTCGCCCAGGCCACCACGTTATGAAACTCCACCTCATCCTTCTTGCTACCGGTACTATCCGTCCACTCCCGGTTTGTCGCTACCCCAAAAGAAGTCACCGCTTTGCCATTTGGCGTGTAGCGCATCTCGGGATCCCTAGTCAAATTTCCAATTATCATCGCCACATTAAGACTTTTTGGCATTCTTGACCTCCTTCTTTAATGTAAACAAAAACCGCAAGATTTGACCCTCTTGTTTAAAGCGTTTGGACAAATTGGAAACGGTTGATGCAGACCCGGAGACCGTCAAAACATCATAAAACCCTTCCCGGATTTTTTGGATCGGGTAAGCGAGTCGGCGCATTCCCCACGGCTCTTCGCTAACAATCTTGACCTCTTCTTTCGTCAATAAAGCTTTGACGGCGGGAAGATCAGCTTCAGTTTTAACGACCATCATTAATTCGTAATTCATAGTTCTAAGCTGACACAATGTACTACATAAGCCGTTAATTATCAAGATCCGAAAAAGACTAAACGTTAAAGCGAAACTCGACGACGTCTCCTCCTTGCATCACGTACTCTTTACCTTCCGTGCGAACGAGACCTTTCTCTTTAGCATTCTTTAGACCGCCTAGTTTGATATAGTCATCATAGTGACAAACTTCGGCCGCTATAAAGCCTTTTTCAAAATCGGTGTGAATAACACCAGCCGCGGCAGGTGCCTTGTCACCTTGTTTGATAGTCCAGGCCCGGACTTCTTTAGGCCCCGCCGTAAGAAAGGTTTGAAGTCCCAGGGTGTGGTAGCAAAGGCGGATGACCCGGTCGAGGCCGGATTCTGTAAGACCAAGTTGCGACAAATAATCTTTTTGATCTTCGGGAGACAGGGCGGACAACTCGGATTCTAGTTTAGCCGAAATTGTGATTTCGTCCTGAACGCGCGCTTTGCTCGCTACCAATTCTCGCTCCTGCTCGAATTGTAGGGGCTGGTCGTGACCAGCCCGCGAAGTTTCGGGCGAGCCACGGCTCGCCCCTACAGATGTCTCATCAACATTTCGAGCATAAACAATAGGCTTCATCGTCAGCAACTGCAGATCTTTTATTGACGCCAGCTCTTCCTCCGACATTGTCGTTTCTGACGCTAATTTTCCCTGATTCAAACCTATCATTAACTTTTCCAACACCACCTTCCTTGATTTATCAATTTGACAATTCCCCACCGTCTCCAAATCTTTCAAAATCAATTCTGTTTTAATTGTTTTGACGTCTTCTTCCGGACTGACAGCCCCCGCCCGAATCACGTTCTCGTCACTAAAATCCCGCACCACTTCTAGAATCATCTGACAATCCCGAATATGACTCAAAAAATTATTGCCGAGTCCCTCCCCTTCCGAAGCGCCTTTAACAAGCCCGGCAATGTCCACAAACTCGACGGCGGCGGGGATGATCTTGGGATTAATGATGTGATCCCCTACCGTAGGGGCATGATGCATCGTGCCCCTACCCGACACGATATCGTATAACACCCGCAAACGCGGATCTGGCACTTCAACCACGCCAATGTTTGGCTCAATGGTACAAAACGGATAATTGGCCGCCTCGGCCACCTGTCTTTTTAATAGCGCATTAAATAACGTGGACTTGCCCACGTTAGGCAATCCGACGATGCCGATTTTAAGATTCATAACCTAAGCATCTTAACTTGGGCCAAGTAAACCTTAAACCGCAGTAGGAAATGGAGGACGCAGGCCGTGCCAAAGACGAGCGAAAATTCCACGTGACTATAAAGCAAGCCGCGATTTCCTAAAATCAGAGCCACACCAAAACCAAAGGACGGGATTAGTCCTAGCACCATAACGCTATTCCAAATTAAGTTATGGGTGGCCCTTTGAAGAAATTTTAGACTAGCAAAATACAGAATAATCGTGGCTAAAACCGGAACAAGAATATTGTAACCAACGACGGATTTTGCAATATTAGGTGTTGCCACAGGTGTAGTCGTGATCGCGTTAGAACTTGTCTGACTAGTAGTATCTAAAGTTCCGATTAGGTATTGGTTAAGCAGGCTGTCGGCCCTGTCGCTGTGACTTTGACCCTGACCAGCTTTGGTGTTGTAGTCATTAGTGGCATCCGTTCCGCACCAGGACCTAATGTCTAGTTTGTCATCGTGACTTGCCAAATAACTGGTTACATCGTAAACATTCTGATTTATAACCATCCAGCAATCGCCGGAGGAATTGTGTGTTGCAACTTGATTTAGTGTGTACATTGGCAAGCTTCGAGCATTTTTTTAGTAATTATTCTTCTTCTGGAACAATTAATAGACATCGCCCAACTGAAAAAATCCTCAAAACCAACATAAACAACCTCTTTACCTTCGGCAATCGCGTCTTTAACCGCAGGCAAAATGTCCGTGTCGGAAGATACAATGAAACAAATATCAAGAGCGATGCGAACATCTACCCCCTTCTCATGATAAACATTCCCAACCTTAAGAATATATCCCTTTTCAATTTTTACCTGTTGTTTTTCGAGTTGATAAAAGAGCGCCTGCTGACTACTATAAAGCCGTTCCGACTTTGGATTACGCTTATCAAGTTTAATCTCTCCTACGCAGTACTCAACTCTAAAATTATCTAGCTCCGTAATTAATCGGCACAGTTTAATATAGTCCAAATTGGAAAGATGAACTTCCGGAGCCAATTTCTTTGCTTTATGATAAAAGTTACTACCGTCAATTATTACTAAAATTCTTTGGGTAGGCTTAGTCACGGAGTAAGTCTAACACAACCAGAGTAGAAATCTAAAAACCCCCGGATCCTGTTACAGAGCACGGGGGGGGTTAGCAAAGTGAAAGGAAACTGTTTTCACAGCTTCAGCAAATATTGTAACACTGGACAAACCTTTGTCAACCCACCAAAAGACAAAAGAAACGCCCCGGGCTTTAAGTTCTGATTCGAACCAAAACTCAGGGCTAATTTGGTGACTGCGCTCATTCCTCCTTCTTCGGGAGACTTTTAAATCGCGGCCAAGCTTCAAAAATAGTCTTGGCAATTGTTAACAAAATCAAAATACCTAAAGACGCAACCCCAACCCATGTCTCCATAACCATGCCTCCTTTTGACAAACTTGGCGAAATAAACAAACTCCTCCCTTACACTACAATACTATTAACTATTTTGCAATTTGAGGAGTTTGCCGCGCATATAGAGGCTGAAAACGACCAAAATGACCCCGAAGACCAAAAAGACTTTAGTAACGCCAATTCGGTCGGCAATAAAGCCGCTAAAAAGAACCGGAATCACCGAGCCTCCGGTCACAAAGGTCGTTAACATACCGTAAACTCTCCCCCGCCGCTCCGGCCCAGCTTTTTCCTGCAAAACAGTGTTACCGGGGATATCAACTAACACTTCAAAAAAGCCAAGGAGAAAGAGGAACACCTGCGCCACCAGCAACAGATCTAATCCCAGAAAATCCTGAAAACGGCTAGGCAAATGCGATTCTAAACGGGCTAGCTGACCCATCGGGAAACGTTCCGTGAAAGAGAGAGCCACTAAAGCCAAGCCGGAAGAAAGAAGCCCCACAAAAATTAAAACGAACCGGTGGTGAGCTAGTTTGTGGCTAAAACGATTGATAATAATTGCTCCAAAAATCATTCCCGCTATCGCCGGACCAAAAAGCAAGAGGCTGGCATCGGTAACTTCAATTTTTAAAGCGGTTTTGGCAAAGCCGGGGCCAAGAGCTAGAAAAACGGACATTAGCATTTGCGCTGAACCAAGGCTAATGAGGGTAAAAAGCAAAGTCGGATTGCCTTTTAGAACCGTAAAGCCTTCGCGTAAATCGCGATCGACCTGTCTAAGTAAAGACAGCGGTTTAGTGACTACATGGTGCATTTCGCCGTTTTGATGTTTACGAATAAAAAATTCCTTAAAGGAAAAATGGCTAAACGAGAGCGAAACAACCATTAAATAAGCCGTAAAAAATAAACCGGCAATCAGCAGAAAAACCCCTTGAGAGCCTAGGAAAACCAGTAACGGACCGCCGGTGATGTAACCGGTGATAATCGCCAAATAAAACGTTAAAGTGAACAAAGAATTAGCACGAAAAAGGTTCTGCGGGTGGTCACCAACCAGTTTAGGAATAGTAGCTCCTTCGGCCGGAAAGAAGAATTGAGTAAGAATGGACAGAGCTAAAGCGAGCATTATGGTGCTGGCCATCCCTTCGGCGGAAACTAGAAATCCAAAGACCAAAATCACCCGCAAAAAGTTGACGGAGACCAGGATCATCTTCTTGTCGAGCCGGTCGACCACCACTCCCGAAGTAGCGCCAAAAATAAGCCCCGGCAAGTTAAAGGCCAAAACTAAAAAGCTAACGGCGGCGTTACTGCCAGTTCGCTGGTAAACCATTAAGGCTAAAACCAGATTTAGCATGTTAATGGCCACCTGACTGGTAAGTTGCGCCAGCCATAACCTTAAAAATTGAGTGTTGTTTAAGGGAAATTTATCCAACCAGGACTTGGGAGAGAACATTGTAAGGGTAATTATCGCTTGTCGGATATTAAAAAAGCAAGTTTTAAGTATTTATAAAACAAAGAACCCGCCCCCTAAGAATTTCTACAGGGGCGGGCCAAGAGTCAATCACAGACGATGGTGTGGATATAATTCCCACACCAACCAGACGACTATTCCGACCACGACCAGGATCGTTATGCCTTGCAAAACATGCCAAGGCGTCAATAAAGTATACAAAAAATCAACAAAATACATGTCCACGTCCATCTAATCCCTCCTTTAGGAATTTGGGCCAGTGCCCCTTTACTACGGGGTGTCAAACGAGTCTAGGAAGCTTTGGTTAATTTCGCAACGATTTCTAAAAACTGCTTTTTGAGCTGGGGGATATCTTTTACGGCTGTTTCCCAAACACGCTCATAGTTGACGGCAAAGTACTCGTGAACTAGGTAATTTCTCATTCCGGCTATCTGTGACCACGGTATGTCCGAATGCGCTTCTTTAAAGGCTATCGGCATATTTTTAGCTGCCTCTCCAATTATCTCCAACTGACGAAGCAGGGCTTCTCTATAAAACCACTTTTCGTCACTCATAAAGCTTACTTCGTCAAGCTCGGCAAGCGCCTGCTCTATCTTCCCTACAGCTTCAAGAATATGGTTAAGATATACCCTCGGATTTTTCTCCATAAATCGATTTTAGGTCTTTGAGTACGTAAGACCTAATGTCAGGCTTTAAACTAACTTCCTCCACTAAATCCACCGTCTCATTTAAGGCTTCGGAAAAAAGATTCTGAACTCGTAAATGATCTAAGAGAGTTTTAACTTTGGAATTTTTATCATAACGAACTAGCAGATCCACATCACTACCAAACTTTTCCTCATTTCTGGCTCTAGATCCGAACATTCCTAAGTAGGCAATCCCACTTTGCTTACAAATATCACTTAATTTTGGTAGCATTTCTAATGAATTCATACAATCAAGATTAACACAAATTAAAGTCCAACTTCAACACTTCAAGATTTGACCCCGCAACTCCGCTTCGGTTTTTTCTTTATCGAAATCCCCTAGTACTGCTAGGGACAACCGGTCTTTTCGGACCAGTTCTTTACTCAACTTCTCGATATCTTCCTTTGTGACAGAGTCAATTTTAGCGGCGACTTCTTCCGGCGTTTCTACTTTATTTTTAACGAGTTCCTGCATCCCGAAAAAATTCCACAAACCGTTGCTGGTCTCAAGACTAAAAGCCAACTGTCCTTTTAAGTGCGCTTTCGCGCGAGCCAGCTCCTCGTTGGTAACAGGTTCGGTGGCAATTTTAGTAAATTCGTCCAAAATCGCGCGAATGGCCTCGCCAAGTTTTGAGGTAGTCACGCCAGCAGCAACCGCCCAAATACCAATTTCCTCCAAACTCTGGTCATCGCTATGCACATAATACGCTAAGCCTAATTTCTCGCGAATTCGGTAAAATAAACGGGAGCTTAAACTCCTAGATCCTCCTAAAATCTCATTTCCTACAGCCAAAATCTCCTCGCGCTCATCGTTTTGGGCTAGTCCGTAAAAGCCCATTACTAAATGGGCCTGATCAAGTTTTCGAGGGATAACTACCACTTGTGAACCGGTCACGGGAGTTTTGAAAAGAGGTGTTTCCAAATTAGCGGCTGAGGCAAAGTTACCAAAAAGCGCCTCGCAGTGACGAAAATAGTCACTAACATTAAAATCCCCAGCCGCAATAACTACGATGTGACGAGGATCGTAGGCTCGAGATCTAAAAGCCATCAGGTTTTCTCGCTTAAAGGATTTTAAAGTCTCTTTCGTCCCCACAATCTTCCTACCTAGCGGGTGATTCGGAAAAAGAAGAGTCGAGAACACGTCATCGACTTTGTATTGCGGCATATCCTCATACATGTTTAGTTCTTCGATAACGTTGCCCCGCTCTATGTCTAAATCTTTCTCCGGAAATAAAGGGTTTAAAAACAGGTCGCTTACAACATCTAGTAAAGTTGGAAGTTGATGTGATTCCGCCTTGGCCCAAAAACCGGTGTACTCCATCCCAGTGAAAGCATTATGAATCCCGCCAACACTCTCGATAGCATCGCTAATAAATTGAGAAGACGGACGCTTGGTAGTCCCCTTAAAAACATTATGTTCTATAAAGTGGGCAATACCGGCCTCATCGTCTGTTTCGTGACGACTCCCCGCCCCTACTAAAACTCCAAAAGTGACGGTAGGAGAACCGGGAACGTGGACGGCGCGAACCCGGATGCCGTTCGGGAGATCGTGTTTTTGGTAAGAGTAAGAAGCCATGGCGTCCAGTATAGCAAAAAACCTTCCCGTAGGGGCGCAATTCATTGCGCCCTAAATTTTGACAGACATGAAGGGCTTGATGAATCAAGCCCCTACGACGCAAATCCGCAGACGCGACTATTGCATTTTAGCCCTAGATATACTATAAGTAAACTACTTTTTCCTGCCTAAAGTAATATGAACCGTCTGACCTACCACCTACTAAAGGTGCTGGATAAAATTTTGTCTGTTTTGACCTGCCCCATCAACTCGGGTGTTCTGTGGTATCTCCAGCTGTCTCACCGCCAAAAACAGCTCCAACTCCCGCTTAGAAAATTCAAGTTTCCAAAAGTCAAACTTCCTAGTTTGACGAAGTTGACATCTCCTGTACGTATTCGTAATTTGCGCGATGAATCGCGCCAGTACAGAAAGAGCATAACCTCAAACGTCAAATACTGGTTTATTTGGAATAAAAAGGAGCTGGAGCATAAATTGAAACGCTCACTACGTTCGCTACCAATTTGGATTACCAAATTGTCAAAGTTTCATAAGTTACTTAACTTCAACAATTCGTCAATTCGTCAATTCGTCAATATTCGTAAACCCAAGGATAAAAAACCAAATGGTCATAAAAAGACTGTCTCTGTAAACAGTAAACGCTCGCTACTCTCCTCCCCCCGCCTCGCCGCCGTCGCGCTGACCCTCGCTATCTTGATGACCATTGGCAACACCGGCTACGCCTTCTATTACTACGTTCTGCGCGACCTACCCTCACCCGAGAGGTTAACAAGCGAACCCTTACCGCAGACGACCAAAATTTTGGACCGGAATGGCACTTTGCTTTATAAAATTTACGGTCGTCAAAATCGCACTTGGATCACTCTTGACGAAATCCCGCAGAGTGTCATTGACGCCACGTTAAGTATTGAGGATCGTAATTTTTATAATCATAGCGGCTTTAGCTTTACCGGTATTGCTAGAGCGGCAATCGCCCAGGCCCGTGGCGAGTCCTTGCAAGGCGGCTCGACTCTAACGCAACAATTAATAAAAAATACTCTGTTGACGCCGGAGCGCACTTGGTCTCGCAAAATTAAAGAATTTATTTTGGCGATTGAAACCGAAAAACGCTACAGCAAAGATCAAATCTTGGAAATGTATTTAAACGTGGTGGGTTACGGCGGACAGGCTTACGGAATTGAGGCCGCTGCGGAGCAATATTTTGGTATTCCGGCCAAGGATTTAACGTTGTCTCAAGCCGCTATGTTGGCCGGACTGACGGCCTCGCCAACAACCTACTCCCCGCTTGGGGCTCACCCAGAAATGGCGGAAGTGCGTCGCCTCGCGGTTTTAGGGAGAATGTTTGAAGATAAAAAAGTGACGTTAGAGGAATTGGAAACGGCCCAGAGTGACAAACCGGTAATCGCCGCCCAAACGACTTTTATTAAAGCCCCTCATTTTGTAATGTGGGTCAGAGAGTTGCTAGCCCAGAAGTATGGCGAGGACGTGGTGGCCAGTGGCGGGCTGACAGTGATAACGTCCTTGGACCTCCCCACCGAAGAAATGGTCGAGATAGAAATCATTAAACAACTAGCCCTTTTGCAATACCAGAATGTTGGTAACGGGGCGGCAATAGTTGTTAAAACCGAGACCGGCGAGGTCCTAGCCATGGCCGGAAGTAAAAATTATTTTGACACTAAAAATGACGGCAATGTCAACGTCGCTCTGGCTCTGCGCCAACCGGGCTCTTCGATTAAAGTGGTCACTTATGCCGCGGCTCTGGAGGACGGCTACAAACCAAGTACGGTAATTAGTGATAGCCCCATTAGCTACCCGGCGGTTGGCGGACCCACTTATACTCCAGTTAATTACGACGGTAAATTTCACGGTCCGGTGACACTGCGGACTGCGTTAGCTTGCTCCTACAATATTCCAGCCGTTAAGACTCTGGCCACCCTGGGTATTCCTAAAGTAGTCACCGAAGGCATAAATTTAGGTCTTAGTAGCTGGCAAAAAGTCCTCGCTAGCGAACCAGGACGCTTTGGGCTGTCGTTGACGTTAGGAGGCGTAGAAGTAAAAATGACGGAAATGATGGAAGTCTATGCCACAATAGGACATAGTGGTCAAAAAGTAACTTTAAATCCGATCTTGACGGTGACCGACAGTCGAGGTGACTTGCTGGAAGACAATCGTAAGTCCGTCGCTGGAACTCAAATTATTAAGCCCGCGACTAGCTTTATGTTAAGTAAAATTCTAAGTGACAACACGGCTCGAACGCCCGCTTTTGGACCTAATTCAGTCCTTAACATCCCAGGCTACGAAGTGGCCGTAAAAACAGGAACCACCAACGACTTACGAGACAACTGGACATTTGGCTACACGCCAACCTACACCGTCGGGACGTGGGTAGGCAATAATGATAATTCCAGAATGTCGGCCGTGGCTTCCGGAATTACTGGCGCCTCCCCCATTTGGAGCAACGTCATGAAAAATATTTTGGATAAAAATCCCAAAGAGAGTTTTATAACGCCTAGTGATATGGTAGCCGTTAAAGTTTGTGGTTTGACGGGAACGCTGGAGTGTAATGCTTGCCCCGGAGAATTGACTTATTTCGCCAAAGGGACAGAACCGACTACCAGTTGCAACGATGCAGTCATAAACAAGATTAGAGAAGATCAGAAAAAGAAATCGGTAGACCAGTGACACAGTAAAACAGTACGACGGTAGTCTGTATGACAGTATACCGGTAATACTGTAAATACTGACTCACTGATTACAGTCCTACTGTCACACAGTCTTTACTGAATTACTGAATATTAGGCTCTCTCCACGTACTTCCCATCCCGGGTGTCAACTTTGATTTTCTCGCCTTCTTTTATAAAAAGCGGCACCATAACGGTGGCTCCGGTTTCGATCGTCGCCGGCTTTAAGGCATTTCCGACGGTATTTCCCCGCTCGCCTTGAGAAGTTGACGTCACCGTGAAGACGAGGGAATTAGGTAGTTCAAAGCCGATTGGCTGGTCGTTGTAAAGTTTAACACTCCCAAGCGACCCTTCTACCAAAAATTTGTTATTTTGACCTACCAGTTCTTCAGAAAGCTCAATCTGCTCGAAACTTTCCGGATCCATAAAGCAGTATCGCAAAGAATCTTTCGATTTGTCTGCATACAAATATTGTACACTTTTTGTAATCAAGTCTACCTCTTCCACCTTTCCCCCACTGTTGTAACTTCTCTCAATTATCGCACCGGTCATAATATTTCGGGCCTTTACTTTGATGGTGGCCCCGCCCCGCCCACATTTAACATGCTCGTATTTGATGACAACGAAAGGCTGGCCCGTATCAGGGTCAAGGAAAGCCACTCCGGCACGTAGTGAGGTCACGACGATTGACATATCCGGGGATTGTAGCTTAAGACGCACTGTTTGGTCAATAGATGTGCTAAAATTTAGGTGGTTCGACAAGCTCACCACAAGCCGAAGTGATGAAATGGTAGACATGCGGGACTCAAAATCCCGTGTCCCTCAAAGGACGTGTGGGTTCGAATCCCTCCTTCGGCACCAATAAAAATGTTAGCTCCGAAAGGAGCTTAACTTTTTATTGGCAATCGTGGGATTCGAATAGCGCAGGCGTGACGACGCCGAGCTGGGGTCGCGAACCCCGCTAGCAAGCGGGGATGCGTGACCGAATCCCTCCTTCGGCACCAAAAAGACGGCGAGCGCTTGTCGCTCGTTGACTTTTTGGTAAGGGGATTCGAAAGCCGCAACTGCGACGGCAGTGAGGCGGGCCTGCGAATCCCACACGAAATAGCAAGTTTTGACCGGTGACCAAATCCCTTAATCAAGCGTTACTTCTTCCCTCTTTACGACATCACCGGTTGACGACAAATCAATCTCTAGAAACCGCGGGGTTT
>Ga0172369_10008599_pt1 | contig 11547 bp, 15 predicted proteins | sample LakKiv25m_FD_114539 | JGI IMG/M metagenome (GOLD analysis project Ga0172369, IMG submission 114539) | Freshwater microbial communities from Kabuno Bay, South-Kivu, Congo - kab_022012_11.25m | ecosystem: Environmental > Aquatic > Freshwater > Lake | place: Democratic Republic of the Congo... | reverse complement strand
GCCCTATTGCAGGGTGCAAAAGAGATTCAAATATATGGAGTAAACCAGGCTGGTTCACATGAATACGCTGAGGAAAAGGGAGGTGTAGAATATTGGATTGGTATAGCAGTAGGGCGTGGAGTTAAAATAGTTATTAACGGAAAAGATAGTCAACTTCTTAAATATAAAGGACGTGTAGCGAATAATCCTCTTTATGGGTATCTTCAACCCTACGAAGAAATCCTGCGTGCAGATGAAAAATATGGGGAGACCGTCATTCGTAAATTACTTGCTCCGCAACCAAACGTCTCAAGAACAGTAAGGGTTATAAATTAAGTATGCTTTTATCAGAACTCTATAAACGATTTGCTGAGCATAAAGAAGGTCGCTGGATCATGCGTTGGGAGAACGCACGGCAACTTTATAATTTTGTTAAAACAAATGATGTTAAAACAATCCTTGACCTAGGGACAGGGATAGGATGTTCTGCGGCTATTATTGCGTTAGCCCTAGAAAACAAAGGGGAGAAGAATTACACCATTACAAGTCTTGAGCAATTACCAAAGTGTATCACGATTGCAAAAGAACTAATTCCAGAAGAACTACAAGCCAAGATGTCTCTATTGCATGTACCGAGCGTATTTTTCAAAACAGATAAGATTCCTTATACTTATTTTTCTAATTACGAGAGCATCCCAGAAGGAGAATATGATCTTATCCTTAATGATGGACCATCTCCTATTGAAGAAAATAATACTCTCGTAGAGCTTCCCAACGGAACTATTTTAGAGATGACTTTAAATAATAAAATCAAAGCAGGATGTAAGATTATCTTTGATGGACGTATTACTGCTATTCAAATCTTAGAACGTTATCTTGGAGATAACTTTTATCTATTGCAGAGTAACAATCGTTTTAATGTAATTGAACGAAAAAATGGCGATGTAATTTTTAAAGATACAAAATTAGAAGCACAGAAAATGACAACATATTTCGAAGAATATGCAGGGCAGAAAAATATTACACACAATTAAACTATTTTTATTGCTCGCATTTGTCGTAATAATGCAGGTGGCGTTACTAATTAAAGAGATAAAAGAATGGTTAAGAGTATAAAAGAATTAACTGGGGGATTGACAAGAAAAGAAAAAGCTTTTGCTGATGAATTGCTTGAAGGAAAAAACGGAACAGAAGCAGCAAAACAAACATATAACGTGGCAGATGAAAACTCGGCTGCCGTTGTGGCAAGTAAAAATTTAAGAAAAGTTAAGATTATACAATACCTAGAGAAACAAGGTTATGGTGCTGCGACTAGGATAGTAAAATTGAGCAAGAAGGCAAGAAATGAAACTGTTAGATTAAATGCAAATAAAGATATACTAGATAGGGCAAAAATAGGCGTTAGGGAAAATAGTACTATTGTGCCTATCCAAGTAAATATAAATAACGATAAAGATGAATTTAAGTAATGCAGTATCGAAGATTCATAGAAACATTTTTTCTGATCGATGAACCAAGAAGTGGCAAGCTAGTTCCTTTCAAATTTAGAAATATCCAAAATCGTTATTACGACGAGCTAATCAAAGACTATGATATTGAGAAGAAAGGACTTATATCGCCAGTTCGTGAAATAATCTTAAAGGCACGCAGAGAAGGTTTTAGCTCACTCCTTTTAGCTTTATTTGCAGCAGATGATTTATTAAATGACAATCCGACAGAAACACTCGTTATATCTTATAAAGATGATGGCACAAAGGTTTTTAGAAAACGTTATAGAACTTTTATAACTTCATACGGAGCAAGAAAAATGGGATATTCTGTTGAGCAGATACAGGTTGATCCTGGTGTATTAGAACAAGCGGCAAAACAGCTTTTCTCGATAGATAGTGATGAGTTTGAGTTAAAACATAATAGAGCACATTTTTACTGTGGTACTGCGTCGGCAAGGACGGGAGGACGTGGTGGTGTGGTTCAAAAACTTCTTTTTTCTGAGGCTGCTTTCTATCCAGATAAACGTGAACTTAGAGCAAAAGAAATCATTGAAGGTACAATGAGACAGGTTGATCTAAGTTCGGGTTGGGTATTTGTAGAATCTACTGCTAATGGAGATAACAATCATTATGCAAAGATGTGGGATGATGCAAGCAATGGAACGTCTCGTTTTAAGAGTAATTTCTATGGTTGGAGAGAATTTTATTCTGATAGTGAATTTGAATTGATTAAAAGTGAATTTACAGACAAAAGAATGATCCCGCAGGAATATCCCGAAACACCAGAAGAAGCATTTTTGAGTAGTGGTGATAGATTCTTTGATCCAGCTATTGTTTCAAATCTTAAAACAGAAGAGGGAATTCAACAGGGGAATTGGACATATTACGCAGACTATCAACCAGGTCATAGATATGCGTTAGGTGCTGATGTTTCTGAGGGTGTAGGTAAGCATAATTCTACGATAGTGATACTAGATTTTGATGCTAAGATTAAGAAAGGAGAGATAACTGTTCAAAAACCTAAGGTAATTGCTGTGTATTCAAATAATCAAATACCCCCAGACCTATTCGCACATGAGATTAAAAGCGGAGGATTACGATATGGAAGTTGTCTTGCGGCTCCAGAGAGAAACAATCACGGATTTACTACACTCGCTATTTTAAAAGATATTTATTTTAATATTTATAGAGATGAGCACGAAAAGCTTGGTTTTCACACCAACATGGCATCTAAACCAAAAATGTTACATGAATTGAGGACGGCTATTCACGAGGAACTTATCGAAGTATCTGATCAGGCTCTTAAGAAAGAGATATTATCTTATCCTGCCCAGGACTTGAATGAAACCAATAGGGATGAAGAAGATGAAGACGGTGGACACTATGATAGAATTATTGCCCTTGCTATCGCTTGGCAGATGAGGGGCATTGCTGTACCCTCTATGATTTTTGAACATAGGGACGTAGAAAGAAAACAAAGTTTTGATCCTAACAATCCTTTCAATGAAATATAAAAAATGGTATAATTATGACGTACTAGGAAATTTTTAATAATTTATGAAAATAGAAAGTCCACTATTAGAAAAACCAGCAGAAATTATCGAACAACCCCTTTATTCAGAGGATGAAAGAGAATATCTAAAGGGGCTTAGAACTCGAATGGAACAAGCAAAAAACATTCGAGATATGCAACATGATGAATTTGACGGGATGGATTACATAACCTATTACGAGGCTAACGAAAGAGCTGCAAACACATTTATAGCCCCTAAAAAGAACAAGGAAGATACTAATTTTCAATCGGGAACGATCAGGCAGAAGCTCTTTGCTTTACTTTCTGCTCTTGTGAACCTAAATCTCGGAGGAGATATATCTGCCTATAATGAGGATGGTTTGAAAGTACAAGCACTAGGAGATGCCATGGAAGATATAATCCTTAAAACCAATGAATTAGACAATGATGATGAAGGAAAATACCTAAGACACTATGAACTCTTGAAACATGGAACTGTCTTTGTAGAAGAATGTTGGGATGAAAAAACGAAAAAGAGCAAGAAAATGAAGAAGGATTTTGATGGCAAGATAAAAGGAGCTAGCTGGGATGAAAAGATTGAGAAAGCATTTGCTCGTCCAGCAAGAACTATCATTCCAGGAATTAATGTCTATCTAGGAGATATTACAAAATACGATATATCAGATCAGCCATTTATCTTTACTGTTGATATAAAACCCTACGAGGAAGCAAAGATGATGTTTGGAGAATGGGAACGTTGGGATAATGTGCCTAAGAAACTACAACATTTTAGTTCCACAGAGCTTAATATTTTAAATCCAGACTGGAGACTCTTAGAAACAAAAGATGGGTATGTTGAGATTCTTCGTTATCAAGACAAGTGGAATAACGAATTTGCGGTAGTTTTGAATGGAACGTTAATGACTCCTATTGGTTTACCACTCCCTTATGGATTTGATGAATATAATATCGCCCAGCAAAATCTTGAGCCAATTCATTCAAAATTCGCTTACGGAAAATCCCTTGTAGCAAGAATACGAAATAAGGTTGCGTTATTAGATCAATTATTAAGACTTGGCGTATTAAAGACTCAAAAGTCTTTTATGCCACCCTATCTTAATAACTCTGGGCGTATCTTATCGAATAGAGTATTTATGCCGGGAAAGATCACCCATGGGATTCAGGCGGGTACTCTTGTGCCATTAAGTGAAAAGGAATCTCAGGGGATGACGAACTCAGAACTTGCGATGATTAAAGAGATACAAGAGAGTATCAATGCGGAAACAACATCTCCTACCTTTAGCGGACAAGCCCAGCCCGGAAGTACCACGGCAACAGAGGTTATTGAACTTCAAAGACAAGCAAAGATGGTGTTAGGACTTACTGTATTCTCAGTTTCAATGCTTGAATGGAAACTTGAATGGCTACGTTTAAAAAACATTCTTGCTAATTGGTTTGCCGAAGATGGAGAAACCGTGGACGAAGCAAGAGGAGTTTTACGTTCTAGGTATAGGAAAGTAAGCGTGGAAAGACCTGTTGAAGGTGAAGGTATGGGAAGAAGGATTGTAGTTCCTACAGATCAAATGCCGACCCCAGGAGATATTATGCAGGCAGAGAATATACTTACTGCAGAACAAGGACAACCAATACGTCTTATCTTTCTTAATCCTAATGAACTTAATTCCGCAAAACTTACATGGCAGATTGTGGTAAGACCCAAAGAAAAGAAATCTAGTGAGATTGAAAAGCTTTTATTCCGCGCAGAAATTACCGATGCTATGCTTTTTGGTCCCATGTTAAATATGGATTATCTAGCTGAGAGATTTTCTTCAGTATGGAATGAGGATCCAAAGAAACTATTTAAATCCTCTGATCAAACAATGCAACAGACAATGCAAGAGCAAGCAATGGCATCTGGCACACAAGGAACACCATCCGTTTCTCCTCGTGTAAATCTTCCAACTGCTGAGGGGGCATTAGGACAAACTATTAAAACAGGATTACAAACTGGAGCATAATGGATCAAGAATCAATCAAACTTATACGCCATTCGCTAGCGAGTATTGACTTATCTGATGTAGAGCATAAAGAAGAATCTGAAACAGAAAGAAAAGAATATTGTGCCGCCATTAGTGCAATATTTCCCCGTTTAGAGAAAACTCTTAAAAGATTTCTTTACGCACAACTTATGTACGCTTCAAATGAAGCAGAAACGTGGGAAAGAGTTATTTTTGCAAGAGGTACATTTAATGGATTAGATATTATCCTTGAACACTTAAAACAGGCACATAATGAACACATGGAACGAGGGGTACAAAACAATTTTGATAAAAATAGTCCTTTATCAGAACTATAAGGTCGGCGATAGTATATTTACTCGGCTCGTGTTCGCCGTTAATGACACGTTAATAAATAACTAAAGTCAAACAATGAAAATATTAGATGAAAACAACAATGAGATTGATGTATTTACTCAAGAGGAATTAAAAGCGATAGAAGATGCTAAAAATACAGAATTATCTCAAATTCAAGAGCAGTTAAAAATAAAAGAGGATGAATTGCAGAAATTAAAAGACAAAGATCTTAATTTTACAAACCTAAGAGAAAAGGCTAAGACTGCCGAGAAAGAGGTGGAAGCACTAAAGAAAGATATAGATGAAAAAATAGGTTTAGTTAAAAAGGAAGTGCTTGAAGGAGTAATGCAGGATTATTATCAAGAATCTCTTTCCAGTCTTTCTTCAGAAGACGACGAATTAAAGAAAAAAATAGAATATCATTACAAGAGACTCCAAGACCCAGCGTCAACGAAACAGGAAGTTGATAAAAAGTTAAGAGACGCGTGGGTGCTTGCGACACGACAAGATATGCCAAACGCTTTGAATATGGGAGTTATCTCATCAGGAGGCGTATCGAGACCGCAAATAAAACAATCAAGTCCATTTTCTGCGGAAGAAAAGGCTCTCGCTCAGAAACTTGCTCAATCTGGCGGACTAAAATTAGATGAATCGGATTTTAAATAATATGCCAAGAATTAAATCAAATCAAAATGAAGCGGGGGAAATAAAAGAAGTAGATCAACTGGATCCTATTATTGCCTTACAAGACAAAATTAAGGCTTTGGAAGAGAAAGACAAAGAAAACCAAGAAAAGCTTAAAATGCTTTACGAAATAGCAGATAAGGGAAGAGTATTTAATTACGAGAACAATAAAAAAGAAAAGAAACCGACGCTCGTTAATCTATCTAAATACGCTGATGGAATTATTGTGGGATGGAGAACAGTTAAAGATGAGTTGCTGAAACATCCTACAACGGGACTTACTATGGGTGAGGTTCAGGAATATGAAGTTTTGGTATTAGATAATGAGGACAAGACTAAAAAGCATACAATATCTGGCTATCCTGCTTTTTCCAGCGCACGTTATAATGAAAGAGTAGAGGCTCAGGTAACAGGAAGGAAAGAGGAGTGGGATGGAGCAATAACGCTCGATGTTGTTCTTCCAGATGGTCGTAAAATTTCGTTAGATGCTAAATACGTAAACTAAAAATTATGCCCCTACCAAAAACAAAAAATGTTGGTAAAATAATGAAGAAACTTAATGAAGAAGGGGGGCGTAGCGAGAAGCAAAAAGTTGCTATTGCCCTCGATGTCGCGCGTAAGGCGGGAGCACACATACCAAAGAAATCAATTAAAAAAAAATAATTATGCCCCATACAACAAAGATGCCCTATAAATCAAAACCTGGGCACATTAAGCCAAAAGATATGCCTAAATCAACGCCTAAAAAGAAAAAATAATGTCCTATATTGGTAGTAAACAAATAAAAACAACAGAAAACACAGGAGAATTTACCCCAGGAAACATAGAACTTGTGAGAGTTATTTTTGAGGACGGAACATCTGAGCTTTTTTCAGATCTTATGTATCAAAAAATAGTCTCTGAATCAGCTTGTGATGCATCAGAACTGAGAGAAAAACGTGTTGTTCCTGTGGTCAGCGTATTGTTAGCAGTATTGCGAGAATGGGGTATTAAACTGAGTGAACTTTCGTATATGTCAGCTTTGCTAAATCAATCTCTTGATGCAAATCAAAAAGAGGCCATAAATCTTCTCTGGAGTGATTGGATTCCTAAGCCCAATAATCCCGACGAAGTGGATTTGATTGCAATAGATCGGATCTTAAAAAATAAACAACAAATCGTAGATGAAGCAATCGGAAAGTGATACGACAATTGAATTGATTGAATTGCACCAAAAAGAATTAGAACTGATCAAGAATTTGCGTACCAACTTTAGATTTGGTGAAATTACGATCATCATGAGAGACGGACTTCCTTTTCGCCTTCGCCGTATAACAGAATTTGCGGATTTGTAATTTTACTTGCTTTATAGAATATGTTATAATTGAGGTAATCGAGTAATCCACGTTAAGGATCCTCGTCTACTAAAGATTAGCGACGCATAACCCAGTAGGGTGTGCGTTGCTTTTGTTTATGAGACAAATTCGTCCGATCTAGCGTTATAAGATCAAAACATTATTAACTAATTAAAATACTAAAATGGCATTCATTCGGTTTCGTGGAAAGACGAAGCTCATGCACTTCGAGAAGCTTGATACAACTAATCAACTTCGAGATGGTGGGCTTGTGCAATTAGATGACTCAGCCAATTTGGAACCAGTACGAAACGATAGTACTGATCGTCCTCTTGGTGTATGTCGTCTTAACGTAGGATTGATTGATTCTACACAGTCATCAATCCCCGTAGAGGTTCCTGTAGAAAATGGAGTAGAGTGGCTTATTGATGTTGATTCTGATGGAGGTGCATCAGATTCAGATGTAGGTCGCTATTGCGCGGTTGATACCACAGGAGGTGGTTCAGTACTCGCAGGTGATTCGTGTGGTATGAGAGTTGATATAAGCGATACTGCTATTCGTCAAATCTTTATCACAGGAATAATTAGTTCAACAAAGATTATCGGTGTTATTGCTAAGAGTGGATTTAATGGTCCAGTCGTAGCAGATACCGTAACTGGAGCTTAATAAGCAATTCAGCAGTGGAGTCCTCGTTATGAGAGGTTGCAGAATAAGGATAGAAAAAAATAACATTGACAATTGAATAGTTAAAGATAATTACTAGATTTTTTCAGGTGATTCTATTTGTTTACCATGCAATATGAAAAAGCACTGCAAATTGCCTGATGAAATCTAGTAATTATTACAAACTTTCAATACATATATCGAACTTAATAGCGTATCTCTCCAAGTCTTCACACGCCTTGCTGGAGTAATCTTCGGTAAAGCGTTGGATATGGTAGAGAAAAATGCGCAAAGTTCAGGTCTTTTCGTGGTTGAGAATGTTCCAGAAAATTCTGGTAATATTCGAGACTATACAGAAATTGACCTCGAACTTTATGCAGATAACAAGGCACAGGGCAACCAAGCAGGGAGGGCAAGAGTAGTGCTTGGCTACAACAAAACAGTTTCAGTAAAGCGTATTGCTAAGGATATTGGTATCACGTATGAAATGCGTCGCTTTAATAAATATCCAGATGTAGTTCGTCGTCTTACCAACTTGGCTCAAATGCCAATGAATAGGCTTGAACTTGATCTTTCACATCGTATTGGATTTGGTACCGCAACAACCTACACCGACAAAAATGGTTCGGCAGTTGATATTTCAGTAGGAGACGCACTTGCGCTCTTTAGCACAGTACACACTCTTACTGGTTCATCTTCAACATATCGTAATCGTTTGGCAGGTAATCCAATCCTTTCAAAGGGTGCTTTAGAAGGAATGGAACGCTTGGTTGCGGAGGAAACTCTTAACAACTTTGCAGAAAAGGTAACGATTCCTTTCGATATTCTTTGGACAACTGATGATCCAAACACTGTAAATACAGCATTGGAATATCTTAATTCAGTAGCTGCTCCCGATTTTGCAAATAGCGGAGTAACAAACGTGTATAAAGCAAAATATAAGCACGTAAAACTCCCATTAGTTGCTACAACGGCAGCTGGTGCGGTAGATAACACAAAGCGACGATATTGGGGTCTTGCATCATCAATGATGTCAGATGCTCACCTTGGTATTTGGGAAGCTCCTCATCTTAAATCACCAGCTGATTTGAATGCAGGAGAAGAATTTAGTACGGACGACTGGAATTTTGGTGTACGTGCAGGTTACGGAATTGGAATCGTAACTGGACGATGGATTCGCTTTTCAAGCGGCGACGCTACTGCATAGATAGCTAGATAAATTAAGCAAAAAAGGAACATTGAAAATTGAGTTAAATTCGTTCGTAGTAAAGAAGTCTTGACCAATAAATAAGATTAAAGTACAATCATAGTATACTAACCTATAAATCACAAAATACTATGAGTAAAAGAAATTCACGCGTGATTTACGAAAAGACTTGTAAATACTGTGGCAGTAAACTTCATGGTAGGCAAAGAAGTTGGTGCTCTCATGTATGTGAGGTCTCGGCGTGGCAACAAAGAAACAAAGATAAAGCTCGAAGATATAAACAAGATTATATCAAAAATAACCCCGAACGACGCAAAGAGTCTATTAAAAAATATGATAAATCAGAAAAAGCAAGAAAGATTCGTAGAGAATGGATTAGTAAGAATAGACAACGAATGCGTGAACCGAAAGTAATTCAGACACAGAAACAAAGAGCAAAAAGAATGGGTCTCGAGGAACATTTTACAAGAGAAGAATGGCAGGCACTTAAAAAGAAATATGATCACAAATGTCTTTGTTGCGGAAAACAAGAACCTGAAATTGTTCTTACTGTTGATCATATTTTCCCACTTGCATTGGGTGGTATCAATACCATTGAGAACATTCAACCATTATGCGGAACTTGTAATAGAAAGAAACTTAGACAGGAAATTGACTATAGAGATTAAGACTTATTTTCTGCGAACGAACACTCAATTTAAACCAGACCTAAAGGTCAAAGCTGAGCAAGAGGCAGCTTAATACCTCAAGCTAAATTAAATCAAAACTATATGTTAGAAAATCAACTTAGTAGGTGGGGAGGAATTGCTAAAAACAATCCAGCTCCAATTGGTGCAAAGACGTTTCTCGTATCAGATTCAGATGACACCACAGTGGGTCCCTTGAATCTTGGTGCAGAATTTCCAGTAGACAAAGATGGTGTGGTACGTGTGTACACAACTATTCAAGCTGCGGTAAACGCAACGTCAGCAGGACGTGGAGATGTGGTATATGTTCTTCCAGGATATGATCAGTCTCTTACGGATGCTGATTCATGGAATGTAGCAAGCACACAGATTATTGGTCTTGGTAACGCAAACAATCGTCCTACACTTCGCTATACAGCTGCGGCGGGCGAGGTAGGGCTTGGAGCAAACAATGTTCGCGTATCAAATCTTCGTTTCTTGGCGGCAGCGGATTCAATCGCAAGAGCCGTGGATATTGATTCTGGGTTTTCCGGAATTACCGTGGATAACTGTATATGGGATTACAATGCTACGGGCAATGACTTTAGGGTCATGCTTCGCTTAGGTTCGCAGCGCTCACTCGTTGAGGATAATAGATTCTTAGCGGAGGATACCGCCGGATCAGGCAAAGGTGTCGCCATAAAAGGAGGCGCACCTATCTATTCGACTATCCGCAATAACTATTTCTTCGGGCAGTTCGATACTGTTGGAGACACCAGTGATGGAGCGGCCGCAATCGCTCAGGATACGAGCGACACTGCCGATACTAATTTAGTTGGAGTCTTAGTAGACAATAACGTCATAGTCAGCACAGATACAGCAGTAGGTGCCGCAATAAGATTCTCGGCTGGTTATACCAAGAGAGGCATAGTAACCAGAAACCGCATAATGTCTTATGACTCTGCGGGTACTGATACAGTAATTCTTGCGTTAGCTGGTATGGGTTTCTCGGGAAACTTCGTATCACGTCAAGACACTACTGAGAAGTTAGCCGGTGAGACTGCGGTGAAAATCACAGACTCGGGCAACTAACCTTGAGTGGTTCTTCAATTCCTCGGAAACGGGGAATTGGGATAACTACTTAAGGCGTAGTATTAAAAACTAATAAAATAAAAAACATTTATGCAATGGAGCGAGGAAATCGATAGGAGAGATGGCTTGGTCTATGATCCAGCCGTAAAAAGGTTCGATTCAAGTTTTTGGAACGGGGATACTGCAAACCTTTTAGCTGATACAGTGAGAGGTGCAATTAAAATAGGCGATACGGGGCTTGTGGGTTCAGCTTCGTCGTACTCCCAATATCTTTATGGAGATTTTGAGTTTACGCTAGCAGTAGATTCCTTATCACCGGATTCAAATGATTCTGAGAAGTACGTTGGGCTTAGAAACTTAGGTGATACACTCAATAGAGGTGCTGCATTCTTTAGTCTAAGTTATGACACTACAGCAGGAGATTCTAGTACATCAACAAGACCATTTTCAGCGGTTATATACGATGAAGCGGGAAATAGACAGAGAAAAAATATCACATGGGATACTAACTGGGGTGGAGGTGGACGCCTTGTGCGACTTAGGATTTCTTGGGAAGAAGATGGAT
>Ga0172369_10008593_pt1 | contig 11551 bp, 10 predicted proteins | sample LakKiv25m_FD_114539 | JGI IMG/M metagenome (GOLD analysis project Ga0172369, IMG submission 114539) | Freshwater microbial communities from Kabuno Bay, South-Kivu, Congo - kab_022012_11.25m | ecosystem: Environmental > Aquatic > Freshwater > Lake | place: Democratic Republic of the Congo... | reverse complement strand
GTGGACGTTCTTACCCGGAGAGATCTGGCGTCTTGCCGCCGACGGCACACCGAGTCGCAAGACGAGGTCATGGGGCGCCAGAAGTCAGCAGAGGTCATAGTAGGCGCGCGGAGGTGCCGAGTGACAAGATGCGCAATGGCAAGGGAAATAGCGGGTTGGATGCGTCGACGGGTCTGTACGTCGATCTGTTCGAGGCGGGGATCATCGACCCGACCAAGGTGGTGCGCGTGGCGCTGGAGAACGCGGTGTCCGTGGCGAGCGTGCTGCTGCTGACCGAGGCGACGCTGACGGAGATGGAGGAGCCCAAGATGGCGGAGCGGCCGGCGGCGGATAGCTTGTAGTCCACTACTCCGTCATGCGATCCATCACACGAATCATGCCCTTGGCGGCCAGCCGCAGCATTCGCTCCAGCGCCGAACGCTCACGCCGCGGCGGCCGATCCGGGCGCGGAGGCGGCAGCGGCAAATCCATCGTCACGATGCCATTGTCGCGCGGCGGCATCAGCTGCGTGCCGATTTCGTCCATCAGATTGAGCATCGGCGCGTTGTCGGCCAGGACATCGACGTGAAAGCGCTGCACACCGCGCTCGCGCGCCGCCTCGATGAGCCGCCGCAGCAGCATGCGGCCCAGCCCCTGCCCTTGCCACGCATCGAGCACCGTCACCGCCGGCTCCGCGACGTTCGCATGCCCGGGAATCTCGACACAACGCGCCAGACCGACGCCATGCGGATGCTTGCGGCCCACGACCGCGACAATGGAAAAGTGGTGCACCTGATCGACATCGACGAAGTAGTGAATCTCCGCGGGCGTCAGCTGATCCTTGGTGCCGAAAAAGCGCTGGTAGCGGGCTTGGGGCGAAAGCTGAGCAAAGGCTTGTAGGTACAGCTCGCGGTCCTCGGGCACGAGCAGGCGCAGCGTCGCGCGCCGCCCATTGCGCAGCCGCACGCGCTCGCGCCAGGTCGTGTCGAAGTGGCCGGGAGGCGGGGGATGCATGAGCGGATCCATGCCGCGCACGTGCGTGGCCGGGGGCAGTTTGCGCAGGTGCGGGGCGTTCGTCCAGGGGATGCGGCGCTTGACCCGCCTCGCCACCACAAGTAGCGTCCCCGACGCCAGCCGACCTGGCGCTTTCGCGAGGTACCGCATGATCCGCTTGCTCTTGGCCTGCCTCGTCCTGCTCCTCTCCTGCAGCAGCGAGAACAGCCCAGCCGTTCAACACGAGGCATTGAAACCCACCACTGGCTTTGTCTCCAACCAGCGCATCATCTACAAGGACGGTTTACACAACGAGAATACTGATTTGATGGTGTGGAAGGGCAGCACGTGGCTCGTCTTTCGCGGCGGTGAAACCTCGCAGGTCGGCTCGCCCGTGGCGCGCTTGAAGGTCTGGCAATCCCATGATCAAGGTGACACATTCCAACCGACTGCCGAAATCTTCATGCCCGACCGCGACATCCGCGATCCGAAATTCCTTATCCAAGGCGACAAACTCGCCATCTACGCCATCTCGCGCGTACCGGGCGGCCACGTGCGCGACGAGGGCGGCCTCGCCTGGACCGTGCGCAGCGAAAGCAGCGACGGCATCCACTGGTCCGCTCCGGCCAAAATCCACGACGAAACCTGGGGATTCTGGCGCTATGCCCAACACAAAGGCCTGTGGTACGCGACCGGATACAACGACGGCGACATCAAGGTCGGCTTCTTCTCGTCGAGCGATGGCTTGAAGTGGCAGCAGGTTTCGCTGATCTACGACTCGGTCAAGGACGTGCCCAGCGAAGCGGAGTTGCAGTTCTTCGGCGACACGGCCGTCTCGCTGGTGCGCCTGGACAATGGCAAATCGCTGCTGGCGGAGGGACATACGGCCATTTGCGTGGCTCAGCCGCCGTATGCGACGTGGGATTGCGGGCGAATGCTGGACAAGCGGCTCGACGGGCCGAATTGGTTTGCGTGGAAGGGCCGGCAATTCGTGGTGGCGCGCAAGCACCTGCCGGATCAGCGCAAGCGCACGGCGATCTACGAGCTCAAGGGCAAGCTGCAAGACCCGCAAGCGCAGATCGAGCTGGTGGAGCTGGCCGAGCTGCAAAGTGCTGGGGATACGGCGTATGTTGGGGTGACGCCGCTGTCGGGCGATCAGTTCTTGGTGAGTTGGTATTCGAGCGATGTGGTGACGGATGATATCTGGGGGCTGGCGATGTTTGAGCCTTCGGAGATTTGGTTGGGGTGGGTGGATTTTGGCAAGTTGAAGTAGGCAGTTGCGCGAAGGCTCAAGGATCAGCAAGGCTTGCCGAGCCCGTTGCGCGTTCGCGAAGGTGCGCGTTCGAGTTCATCGCGTGAACCCGCCACAAGTCGCTGCTGGCCACCGACTGAGACCATGGGCAATCTGACCGTCAAGGCCTCAACCTGTCTCGCCCGGCCATGCCAACCCAAACGTCGCCGACTGATGGAAGGTCCCTATACCCGTCGTGTTCCTGCCGACATGCTGCACAAGCGACCGCGCACAGGCGTACAGGTTCTGCTGCCGATCGAACAGCCGATTCAGGAGAATGTCGCCGGGCAGATGGCCGTAGTGAAAACCCTCTTGCCGAATGAACTCCGCAGCGCTGCGCGCCACGTCTTGGGTGAAGTACATGCCTTGAGTGCCATAAAAGCAGCACGCCACGTAGCTGCAGTAGTTCTTGCCCCTTCGGAGGGACGGGTCGAAGAGATCGCAGGAAGGGGTGCCTTCCGGCGCGTAGAGGGCGAGCCCAAAGCTCTTGTGCCCGACCTCCTCCATCTCGCGCTGTACCGCGCGAAAGCGCAGCCACCAATCTGGCCGGAACTCGACGTCGTCTTCAAAGATGAGAACGCCAGACGTGCCAGCTGATTCAAGACAGCGGAGGTAGTTGTTGTTGAAGCGCGTGTGCTTGTCGAAGTCGCAGATTGCGGCCGCGCGATCCGGCGGTAGCGCGACGATTTCGACCCGTGGGTCGGCGCGATACTTCTCCAAGTACCTCGGCTCGTCCGTGTCGGCGAAAAGCACGACGCGCATGGCGTCTGTGGCGGCGTCGCTGGCGAACAACGATGCCATCGTGGCATCGATGTAGTTCTCGGTCCTGCCCACGGTGAGGATGGCAATGTGTGGCGCGGCCGACGGTTCCGGCGCCGCTGCATCGGGTTCGGCGTCGCCCGGCGCAACCGTGCCCGCTTGGCCACCGCTGCCGCCAACGGCCACGCAGCCAACGGTCGATTCCCGTGCGCGCGAGAGGCCGTACTCCGCCAGAAAGCGGTCAAGCTCTGACCATGCCGGATGTTTGCGACCGTAGCCGACCACCGGGCGCGTATGGTGCACCGGCGTCGCGTCGAGGATCGCGAGCAACCGCCCCGCCGCCAGTTCATGGTGCGACCAGAAGCTTTCCAGCCCCCAGTTGAATTCGTAGGCCAGAGCCGGCGCCAAGTACGCTTCGATGACATCGGCGCGGAGAATCGGACACTGGACCTCGACGAAGGTCGTCCAGCGGTAGCTCAACGCCGGCTGCTGTACCGTGATTTCGTGCGACCACGGGGAATCGGGCGTCAGTGCTGGTTGCGCCACGCGGGCACCTGTCCTGTGAAAGAGTTCAAATATTGCAGACCACGATGTCGCGGGAACGATGTCATCGTCGATGACGGCGATCGCGTCATAGCGTCGCAGTACCGGCAGCCTGCGAATGGCAGCGCGGAATTTCCGGTCCGCGTCGTTCCACACGGTGCCGGCCCAGTCGTACGCGGGTGGGCCGCCCCAGCGGTGTTCGATCAGATCCCAGTTGTCGCTGTCGGCCGGGGCCATTGGCAACGCGGATGGCCCGCACGACCGAACGACGAGGTTGCGCCGTGCCGAGGCCGTGCGGTTCAGTTCCGGCTTGCGGCGAAAGACAAGCTGCGTCGGCGCCGGATCGCAGCCCTTGTGAAACGCGAGATCCTGGATCCGCGGCGCAAAGCAGTGCAGGAACGCGTCGAACGCAGGTCGTGGAAAGCGTCGCTCCGGGTGGTTCTCCAAATCATAGTCATCGCAAATCACCATTCCGCCCGGCTTCATCAAGCGCCAGACCAGCGCCAGATCCTCCAAGACGTCCTCGGGTTCATGCGAGCCGTCCACGTAGGCAATATCGAACAGTTCCGTTGGTAACTGGCGCAGCAAACGGCCGGACTCACCCCGCAGCCGCGTGACCTTGCCCTCGCGCCAGCTCGCCGACGCGCGCACGTTTGCGTCGAAGCGCGATTCGAGATCGTCCGCGAGCGGCACGTACCAAGGCGAAGTGAAGGTATCGACACAAGTGATCGTCGAGGTCGGGTGTGTGAGCACGTGATCCAGCAGCCAGCAGGTCGAGCGGCCTTCGAAGCTGCCGAGTTCAAGAATGCGGAGGTTGGGGCGGCCGTAGTAGGGGGCGAAGTGGCGGCGCCAGTTGGCTTCGTGGTTGGTGAACCAGTCGGTGGTGAAGGTGTAGGGCATGTTTCTCAGTTCTCCGGACATCGGCGTGCGGCCGCCTTGCCGCGGGCAAGAAGTTTACTGATCTGTTGAGCTTTTCTACTGCGCGCCGGAAGACGTCCTGCGTCCTTCATCTTCGGCAGGTCTCCACAGTTTGTCGCCCGAGGCCGTGAATGGGCCTCCTCACCTCACGCATCGCACGCGAGCCAGGTTCGGGCATCCAGTACTCGGATCCACGCACTTGTTGTAGATCGACCCGTCATAGTGGTGCAGGACATACCTGAAGTCGAGATCGTCGTCCTCGGGTTGCCCGCCAAGGCCGGTTGACGTCCAGTAGCCGGTGTACGGAAACGTCGCCATCGGTTCCATCAGCGAGTTTGCAAAGACCCCGGGCGATGCCGGCGCGAAGGTTGTGCGGTCAATCAGCGATTCGAGTTCGCGTATCGTCGGTAATCGCCAACCGGCCCCCGGAAGGCCTGCCAGGTTCGTGTTGCAGCGGCTTCTCGCTTCAGTCCAGGTGAACATCTGGTCATCGGGACACCGTTCCCAGAACAGTCCCGTTGCATGGTCAACGACCACCTCGTCCGCTTGAATTTCGAATCGGATGGCTGGCTCCGCCTTGCTCGATGACCCACGCACACAACGGGCATAGGCAACCGTGGTCATGCCCTCCGGGCGAAGATAGTTGTCAGGCGCCAGAATCCATGCCCGCGCGGAATCACTGGCGTCCCGAGATGCTGACCAATGTTTGAAGTTGAGTGCCGGAAACGGCGTCACGGGCAGAAATGGTAACGCAGTGCCGTCCATCTTGCCTTGCCGCCCCAGTTGGAAAGACGATGACAACTCGGCCGCTGTCGGCAACCGCCAATCGGAGTAGCCGGCCAGTTTGAGGGCCTGGCAATAGGCCATCGCTTTCGTCCACGAAAGGTCCTTGGCCTGTGTGGAATCCAGCTGCCACTGCAGGCCTGTCAGCGTGTGACTGACCGTGCCGTCGCCATTTGCCGTGAACCCGACTGGTGTCGGCGGACCGATTCCCCAGACCGGATAGTCCGGTACGCAGATGCTGGCGTCGTCGACTGCCATCGGGAACCATGCTGGCGGACATTCAGCGCTGGCTTCGTCGACGGTGGTGCCGGCGTCGCAGGAACAGCAGGTGAGCGCGTCGCCTATACCGGTGTCATTGTCTAGGAGAACGGTGTCTTCGATTCCCGCGCCAGCGTCGACCACCGGGGCGAGTGCTTTGGCCGCAATGGCATCCTGGCCGCAGGACGCAACCAAGGCAACGCCCGCGGACAGGACACAGAACCCGAACCTTCTCTTCAGGTCGGCAGATGGGACAACTTCGGCCACCGCGTACGTCTTCACGGCAGTATGTTCGCATAGCCGTTAGCATCATCGACCACCATGGTTGCGAAGCCCATCTCATTCTCGAGCGCCAACGATATGGTTACAATGTCTGGATCGAGCGCTGCGGGCTTACCGGAGTAGTTGGGATCCGAACCGGCATTCGCTTCAAGGCATATCCAGGCAAATTGACCTGCGGTCGTCGCTGCTATCGCCCACTGCTGCGCGAGTTTCTTTACGGCGCCGAAATTGCTGTGGTAGTCCATGACCACGACATCTACCCCCGCTTCAAGGAAAACCTCGCCCACGAACTTGCCGTTCGTCCACCCGGGCTGATTTATCGGCGTCACGTCGCCCATCAACCAGAAGTTGATGGCAAATGACAAATTGACGTACTGCTCCAGCGTCTGATTCCGAATCAGGCTCTGCTGGCGAAGGTCGCTGACAACCTTAATATACTTCTGGAAATCGGCCGCAGGCCCGGGCTCGATGTCCGCCATGATGCCTACGGGGCGGTTTTGCCATGGAATCGTCGCGATCAAGTCGTATACCGCGTTGAGCTGTTGGGTGGCTTTGTCACTATCGGTCGCAAAAATGGGATCGGAAAGGCAGATGAAATTGACCATCACGCCTGCCTGTTTCGCAGCCAAGCAGAAGGATGCCATCGCCGTCTGGGTCACTTTGCCTTTGATCACTGTCTCATAGATATCGATCCAGAGTTGATTCACATTCTTCTTCTTTGCCCAGGCTAGGAATTGAGTCGGGTTGGTCATCACGGCAGGGGCTAGAAACGTTGCCTTGGCCTTCGAATCCTTGAGGGTTGACCAAAGCCACACCGCTCTGGCAGGAACCACGCCGCTCGGATTTGAGAGTTCCTTCTGGAGCACGCCCTTCTTCCACGCGAGATGAATCCACGCAAATACGATGATAGCTACCAGCGCAGCCATTCCGTTGTTGCCTGAATACTGATATGCTTTCTCAACAAACATGCCCATGTTCGTCACGCGGGTGAATCCGCCCTTGATCCTGAAATCGTCGTACCAGTATTTGAGGTTATCGCTATCGCTCATCGGCCGCCCCCTGCGTTCTTGGCAATCTCGGCAAGGATATTCCTAAAATGGCTGGCGGCCTGCGCCGACTGTAGCATTCGCGTTGCCGCCGACCAGTCGACTCTGCCCGCGCTTGACAACCCGCCGTCCGCCAGGATCCTCTGGACAGTGGCGTTGATTCCTGCGTCCAGTCGCCCAGCTTGAAGCGCCCTGACAATCTCCGGCGCCAGCGAACCCAAAGTTTGGGTACCTAGTGCTTTGGATACATCGTCAAATCCGGGCATTCCCCGGGCGGCGGGCTGCGTCGCCGTTGCTGCTTGCTTGGCCGGCGAGTTTGTTGCCGGTCGTGCCAGCAAATCCAACGCCCCACCCTTCATCGAACTAGGATCATTCCAGATCGGCATCCCGCACCTCCGTCACCTCAACCCGCCAAAAAACCCGCATGCACCCGCGCCGGCCACGACCACCGCGGCAGCACCCTCTGCCGCGCCGCAAGCCCTTTCGCCTCCGCACCATCCCGATCTCGCGCCAGCCGTGTCAAGCCATCCACCAGCGCCTCGAACTCCGGCTCACGCGCGAACCCAGGATAGCATGGCGCGGGAATCGGCCGCGTCGCCGGCACGATCACACAGTCCGCCGCATCCGCATAGTCCGCCGGACCGGACCAGCCGCTTGCGATCAGCGTGCGACCATGCGCCAGCGCCTCCAACCCGACCAGCCCGAAGCCTTCGCAGCGCGACGGCAGCACGACCGCATGGCAGCGGTGAAAGTAGCCGCTCAGCGCCGAGCGCGGCACGTGACGGGCGTCGATGACGATGCGCTCGTCGCTCTTGCCATGCTCGGCATGCCACGTTCGCGCGGTCGCGCCTTGGTTTTCGGCGCATTTCACGAGCAGGCGCATGTCCTCCGTGCCCTGCGGAAACGCCGTGACGAATGCACGCATCAGCAGATCCGTCGCCTTGCGTGCATCGACCTGGCCAAGGTGCAGGAAGGTGAACGGCCCGTCCGCGGGCGGGGGTACGTAGCTGCACTCCTCAGGCCAGACGCCGTGCTGGATCACGCCGACGTGACGGCCAGTAGCTTGCGCCATCACGTCCGCGACGAAGGTCGAGACACCATACAGCTCATCGAAGCGACGAAGAATCACTGCGAAGTCTTCGGGAATGAAGTCAGAATCCCAGTACAGCAGCGCGCCGTACGAGTGCGCGCGCACGGAACGCGGCGCGCCATAGCCGGCGTAGCGCAGACAGCGCCGGATCCGCAGAGGACCGCGGTTGCGCAATTGCCGCTCGCGGTCGATGCCGCGGCGCACGGCCGGGGGACACGCAGAGATCTGCGTGCCCCGCATCGGCAGCGCGATCGGCCGCTGGCCCAAGGCATCCAGCGCGCCGATCAGGGAGCTGCCGACGTACGGCAAGCTGCCGGCATCTCCAAACGGCGCGTCGATGGCGACGGTCTCATCCACGGCGCATCACCGGTTGCATCTGTCCGCCGCGTAGAGCCAGGAGGGCGTGCGGCATCATGTTGGACCACGAATCCTTGCCATCGGGCAGCGGGACCGCGTGTGTTGCGATTGTCATCACGGCGATGCGGCTGTTGTCGGCGCCGACCAAGCTGGTGCCGTCGGCCGCGATCGCGCGCGTGATTTGCACGCCCGTGGTGTCCTGGTAGACGGAAACGCCAGACGTATCCATGGAACTGACCGTTGGAACGTTGCAAAAGGCGCTGCCGTCCAACGCTGCGGTGACGCTGGCGACATCGAAGATCGGCGGCATGGAGTTGCCGGAAAGTCCAACCACGCCGACCGACCGCGCAGCGACGTAGCCGCCACCAGCCTTCGCCGCCGCCTGGCCGTCTGCGTTCAGGTCGCCTAGTTCAATATGACCATTCGAGTCAACCTCGGCCAGGGTGACCTGTAGCCAGAATTGGTTGGTCGCATCGAAGATACGCACCGAGTAGGCCTCCACGCCGGGCGCAGCCGTGATCAGGATGTTGGCATCCGCAGCCGAGCCCGGCATTCCCGTCACGCCGTAGAACGCGATGATGGCCTGCATGACCTGGTAGACCACGTAGAACCGCCAAGCAGCTTCCCAGTCGAACGTCGGCAGGTTGCGGTCGAAGTTGCCCTGATGCACGCTCCAATCCTTGAGGGGAAGGACGCCCAACTTGAGGCTGTCGTCGACCGAGCCGGACGCGTAGATGCACCACGCCGCAACGTCATTCCAATTGATGGTGTGAGGGCCAGGAACAAGAAAGTCGCCACCAACAAGGTTTGCTCGGCCAAGCTCGCGCAGGTCGGGATACAGCGTGGCGATGGACCGCATGGTGTATGCCATTGCTTCCAGCGCGTCGGCACGTCGGGGATCCTCAAGGAACTGTCGCCACTTGTACTCCACCGTAGAGAGATCAGACTGGAATTCGCCGCTTGTCCCGTAGACGAGCGACTCTGCCTGCAACTGCACACAGATGGCGCGCTCGAGTTCTGCGGTCGGCACCGGCAACCGACCAAAACCGACTGCGAAGGCCTGCTGAAGGCGACGGGTCAGTGCGTCCAGGGCGCTTGCGAAGACCGTGGACGTGAGCGGCCCGCCGCCTGAAGGGGGGCCGCTGCCACCGGGGATGCCACTGCCCATGGGGAGGCCGCTGGTACCACCCGGACCGCCGCTTGAACCGATTGATGTGGTTGGAATCAACGGCATCAGCGCCTGGCGTGTCCCGACCGGCAGTTGAAACGTCCCCTGCGCGACGGCAATGAACGGCATCGAGCTGGTGCGGTGAAACTCGTTCGCCGGACATCCGATCTGGACCGGCCACGACAGTCGCTCCCGCACGATTCCCGTCGTTTCGTCGCCCCATTCAAGGAGGAGGCGCAGCGTCAGCCGCTGTACGGTGCCGAAGGTGGGCTTGATGGACCATTGAGGATCCGTCGGTGCGTCGGTCGAGTTGATGTGCCAGATGTTGCCGAGACCGAAGTCGAAGGTCGCCTTGAAGGTGCTGCCGTAGACGACGACGAAGTCCTTCAGGCAAAGCGTGACTTCTTGGTTCCACGGAATGAGTAGTGGCGTACCTGCCGGATACTTCAAGGGCGTGAACATGTCGGTCATTTGTTGCCTCCCAGCGCGGCGATGCACGTCTGCGCAATTACAAACCGTGGGCGCCGGCGATCCTGCTGTCAAGCACAAAGTTCAGGGTCAAGACGAAACGTGCAAGGTGAGGACTGCCGGTCGGTTTCGAGGTCGATCGTCAGATCGCAGGCCGAGCCGGACAGCATTATAACATGTTGTTTATGAACCTGTCTCTCAGACCACGACGTCCTGCCGTCCCGCATCCGAACGGGCCGGCAGCAGTGCAAGGACGGCCTCGCGACACCGGCCACGACACCAACCTGAGACCGCTGCACGCCGCGGTGCAAAACTTGGGGAGCCCTGTTGCGCAACGGCGAGGCGTTCGCCCCGAGGGGGCGGGGCGGCGTGGCTGGGACGGGCAAGGTCAGCTGGATGCGCCTACGCCTGCCTTGCCCTTGCCCGTTGAGGCGATAATCGCCATAATACCTATGTTGGCGATAAGTCCATCGCCGCAGGACACACCATGGTCGCCATCACATCCGCCGATGCCCAGAATCGTTTCGGTGAGTTGCTGGAACGAGCCCAACGTGAACCTGTCGCGGTGACGCGCCATGGCCGGACCGTCGCGTATGTCGTCAGTGCTGCGGACATGGACGATCTGGCTGCGCTGCGCGAACGGCGCTCGGCTGCCGCGCGCTGGTACGCCGAATACCGAGGTCAATTTTGCTCGGATAACACCGAGTTGACCGACGCGGACGTGAACGAGCTTGTGCATGAACTCCGCTGAAGCTCCCCACGGCCGACGCCGCATTGTCGTCGATACGGGCATCCTGGTCAGCGCGGCCCTTCGACCGAACTCCGTACCGGCGCTGGCATTGCACAAGACGCTCATGCACTTCGACGTGTGCGTGACAACGGCGACCTGGTCGGAACTCGAGACCGTGCTGGGACGTGACAAGTTCGACCGCTGGGTCACCGTCGAGGCGCGCCGCGAGTTCTCCGCAGGCCTGCGCACGCGCGTGGTCTTGTGCCACGTGGGTGAAATCGTATCTGAATGTGAGGACCCCGGTGACGACAAGTTTCTCGCGCTGGCTTGGGCCGCGGGCGCCGAACTCATCGTGGCGAGCGACCCACACCTGACGCGCATGCATCCGTGGCGCGGCATTCCGATCTTGCCGCCGGCGGCATTTTTGGTTGCAGTTCGCTGAGATCAGGACCGCTCCCCCACCACCTTCCGCAACGCCGCCCGCACCTGCCGCAACTTCGGCGGCTTGCCAATCGCCACATCCACATACCCCGGAATCCGCTCCTCCCTGCCCGCCTTCATCCCCCAACCCGTCAACAAAATCACTGGCGTTCCCGGCACCGCCGCCTTCACCAGCCGCGCCACCTGACTTCCATCCACATACGGCATTCCCAAATCGGTGATCACAACATCAAATGCCGCGCCATCCTTGGCCGCCTTCAGAAACGCGGCCACGCCATCACGCCCACCGTCCGCCGTCTCGACGTGGTGGCCATCGCGCTCCAGGGGCATAGGAGCCGCAAGAGCCCTCCGCCTTCCATGAGTCGTCTTGTCAACCCCCTGCGGCATGAAATTCGAAGCCCGAGCCCGCGAGCCCAATCCTCCTGCGCAGCACATCGACGTTTTG
>Ga0172369_10008592_pt1 | contig 11552 bp, 12 predicted proteins | sample LakKiv25m_FD_114539 | JGI IMG/M metagenome (GOLD analysis project Ga0172369, IMG submission 114539) | Freshwater microbial communities from Kabuno Bay, South-Kivu, Congo - kab_022012_11.25m | ecosystem: Environmental > Aquatic > Freshwater > Lake | place: Democratic Republic of the Congo... | reverse complement strand
TGCGACAGTTTGAGCATGAATACAATCGCACGCCGCACAGCAGCCTTAAATACAAGACGCCCTTAGAAGTGTTCAGAGCCAAGCAAGCTGCTGGCTCTATATGTGGTGTCGCTTAACATCTAAGCTTTTGCATTTTATAAAGTCCGACGTGAAAATTAGTTTTGGCGACCAATATGCACGTCGAAGACTTTATGAAAACTTTTGATGAGCTGAACTTTTTATGCCTTGCGTTGCCGTCGTGCAAGGCAGCGGAGAACGTCATGGCTTTTGTTTTTGGCCTGATTTTCTCGCCATCTACCATCTATAGTAAATGACATAAGTTTTTAGACAAATTTATATATTTATTCTATACAATAGTTGCAGTGATGCCAATGAACATCGTAACCGGAGTGAAACAAAATCTCAAGCGCATTAGAGACCCTGTAATTCGTGAGCGACTGCTCATGGTCAGGGCAGCTTGCGAAAAACCACTTAGGGGGGTGGCATCAGAGTTTGGTTGCACCCATGGAAAAGTTGATTTCTGGAAAAAGCGTTTTGAACAATTTGGCCTCAGAGGTTTGCACACCCGGCACAGGCCTGGCAGACCCCCAAAAATTACAGAAGAGGAATCCTTAACCCTAAAGCACACGGTTTCAAAGAGGAACATGACGCAAGGCTGGCGCACGAAACATGTCCGTGAACTCATTCATAAGGAAACTGGGGTGAAATATACAACACGGCACACAATCCGCATCTTGTATAAATGGGGGCTGGCGCGGGTGAGCCCGCGCCAACGCTATGCTTATCCCAAAGAAGAAGACCGCCAAGCATTCTTAAAAAAAACTCGGCCTACTTGGCGCATGTTGACAAAAGATGGCGCATTGTAACTGAAGATGAGAGCATTTTCATCCATGATGTGAAACTGCGCAAGGTGTGGGTGCTCAAAGGACGCAAGCCAGTTATCCTTAGCACAGGGTCGCATGACCGCAGTGTTGTTTATGGTGCTTTGGCTGATGATGGGACGCGATTATTCCGTCAAAAAGAAAATGGCGACGCTGAGAACTTTCTTGAATATCTGGATGAGTTGCGCAGAAAGTATTCGCTGATGGTTTTATTTTTGGATAAGGCAGCTTATCAAGACAAATTTCCGCAAAAATTTGTCTGCATTGGAATTATAGAAATTCCAATACAATGAGAAATTTCCGCAGAAATTTTTCGACATTGTAAATGTACTTTTTGCCGCGGCAAAAAGTATCAGACATTGGCTACAAGCCAATGTGCGTTTTCCTCGCGGAAAACGCATCAGACACAGAGCGAAGCTCTGTGTTGATGTCGATTATCAAATTTACAATACAACAAAAAAGATGCAAAGGTTAGGGCGTATCTGTGGGCGTACCGCAAGAGCATACATGTGCGCTGGTTTCCCACTGCATTTCCAGAATCCAATCCTGTGGAAGAATGCTGGCGGCAAGGAAAGGACGACATTTCAGGCACAGTCTTTCATACAACATTTAGCGGATTATAGCAAACCACGAAAGTAATTTGGCACAGTCATCTATGCTTTCAGTCGTGGTTTGCTAGGTAGCAGAGCCGCAGTACTTTCCGGCTCTGCTATAAAGAAGAAAGTGACAGAATATTATCGAACAAAGAGGTTTAAGTTGAATTTGTATAATTATTTATGTCACTAACTATAGTTTCTTTTCTACCTCCATAGTATCTATGAAGCGGGGAAATACTCAGGTGTCTACTCCACCAGCCGTTTCACTACGGAAACAAACTCCTCCGCGTCCTCAACATACGCCTTCGTTTCCTCATAGCCGAAGCTTCTTTTTCCATAGTCCGCGCCGCTCTTGTCTGACATCGCCCGCTGGATGAGGCGAAGGAAGCGCGAATTCTCGGCTGCGAGCTTTCCCTGCTGCAGCATCTTTGAGAAGAGCGCGGGCGCATCGTCATGCCGCGTTCCCTTGACGTTCATGAATTTGAGCGTCAGCGAATCATTCGCGCGAATGATGGCGTGGACGGAAAGCGCGCAGCACACGTTCGCGGCGGATTCATCGCTTTCTGCAAGCGCAAGCTTGTCCTTTGCCGAAACAAGCCACGACTCCGCTTCGGAAACAGCCCTTTCAGCAGTGTCGCTCATGCAAGCATCACCTTCTTTTTATCCCTAAGAAAATCGTCAAACTCGCCCTTTGAGTAAAATGCCAAGGGGACAACCTTCGCACCGTATTTTTCATACATGTCCGAAATAATCGAGCCGGTGTCTATTTTGTCCTTGAGAAGCAATGCGACATCAACGTCGCTTTCGAGCTTTTCCACGTTTTTGGCAACGCTTCCAAACAAATATGCCTGCTTTATTCCCTTGCAGGCACCGAGCCGCCTTTTCAGCGCTGGAATCGACAACGCCTGATGGGATTTGGAAAGCGAGAGTATCTTCATCACGAGCTGGGAAAATGGGCTTTCTTTGTATCTGACTGCCCTGCTCTTCCCGATAAGCGTCACCTCGGCAATCTGCGCCCGCTCGAATTTCTGCACGAGCTTCCAGGTGGTGGTGAATGGGAGCTTTGCAGTCCTGGCAAGCTCGTTTATGGTGAATTGCCGTTTGGGAAACGCTTGCAGTGTCTCGAATAGCTGCCGCGCCCCCTTGTATGTCAGTAGCTCCAGCGCTTCCATGTGAATCAATCCTAAAAGGGATAACATTATCCCTTTTGTGATAAACTATAAAAAGACGCCCCCTTCAGCAGAACAATTCCGGCTTTTCCAGAAATTCGAGGTTCTCCGGCTTTTTCGCGGCTTGGAAAATGTCGCCCTTTCTGAACGGCGCGAAGCATCCGTATTGGGAGGAGAACTCGGTCGCGCTCATTTTCCGCAATTCAAATCCGCTTCCGTAATTCTCATTCATCTCAAGCGAGCCGTCGAGTTTTTCGTAGTAGCAGCCGCCCCTTCTCTGCGCGAACACGGAATAGTCCGCCTCGAACCCGTCCGATACGAGGTTGGCGAGCAAAAGTTCCCCTCTGCCCGCGTTGATGGTAACGTGCCCGTAGCCCGGAGGAAGCAGAAGGCATTCGCCTTTTTTTGCCTTAAGCAAAAGCGCATCCTCGACTTCGTTTGCCGTGATTTTTTGCAGGAGAAAATGCGCCTCGCCCGAGAGAACCTCATAAACTTCCGGCCATGCCGCGCCGGATTTTGATTCGGGATGCACGTGCCCGAACGTCTTGTTCCTCTCGCAGCCAAGTGCGTATTCCCTTATGCGCGTGATGTCGTAGCGTATCGTGCCCATCCTCGCGGCTTCGCGGTACATGAAATAGGTCCGCTCCTTCCAGCCGTCCGCCTTCACTTTTTCCGGACAGCACAGTACTGGCAGCATCTCAGCCACTGTCCGCGCTTTCGGCTCCATGCGCGTGCTCCCGAACAGAAGCGCGTTCCCCTCGAATTTCAATCCCGCCATTACTTTCCCCTCTTTCCATTTTTCGCGCTCCCGCCGTCTTTTCCTTTCCTGCCCATGCCGCCGGCTTTTCCGCGCCAGCCCTCGCTTATCGTCTTGTAATCGTCAAGCTCCTCCTTTATGGGGACAATTCCCGCCATGCCCTGCCCGCAGTGCCGCGCCAGCTTTTCCTTCTTGAGCTTTTCCGAAATCAGGAACAGGAAGGACGAAAACTCCTTCAAATCCAAGCCGTATTCCTCGGAAATGCTCTCGCAGCGCTGTATGAGGCGCACAATTTCCACCAGAAGCTTCGGGTCTATCCTCCCGTCGCGCGAGCCGTGGCGTATCTTGTCCATCAGAAGAAGCCGCGTGAGCTGAAGTTCCTTGAGGACTTTTTTCACCTTGCCCTGCTTCTCCTCGGTCTTGAGCTGGAACTCCGTGGAAAGCCGCGCAACCGTGTCCCACGAAACCTCGCCCAGCCCTTCGGACACGTTCAGCGGGATGGAATACCTTGCCGAAAAAGGAAGCTCGTTTGACTGCGCGCCAGGTGACATCTTCACATTTTCCATTCGCAAGTTCGGTTTAAAAGGTTACGCGGGCGATTTTTTCCGAGTGGGAAGCATGGCATCAGAAGGCGAACTTGGCACGGTAATCTCCACAATGGAGGGGCCGACCACAATCGAGTTCTCGTTCGTGATTTCAAGCCCCGCGGTGCGCAAGGGGCAGTTCGTGAAGGTGAAGGGCGACTCGGGTTTTGTGCTGGGTTCGGTGTCCGAAATCACGCGCGCGAACAGGTATTTCGAGCGCGCCGAATCCGTTGCGGAATACGAGCGCTCCTCGCCGATGTCCGAGAGCTTTCCCACCGCGGACTGGGAATACGTCGTGGCGAACGTGCGCGTGCATGGGGTTTTCGAGGGAGAGTACATCGTCCGCTCCACCTTTCCGGTCGCGCCCGGCGCGCGCGTGGTCGCAGCCGAGGACTCGCTTCTCAAGAAATTCCTCAAGCTCGACGATAACGGGCTTGACATCGGCACGCTCCAGCACCACTCGCTTCCCGCGAAACTCTCCATGGGCGGGCTTTTCCAAAAGCATCTCGCCATCCTCGCAATGTCCGGCAGCGGAAAGTCGTATCTCACCTCTGTTCTTATCGAGGAGATGCTCGACAGGAAGCCGCAGCATGGGCGGATGGCGATGGTCGTGCTCGACAGCCACGGCGAATACATCGGTTTCCGCCAGACGCAATACGGCGCGAACGTGGATGTTGTAAGCTCGCAGAAATTCAAGATAGCCTTCAGGCGGGTTACTCCGCAAATGCTTCGGGAGTGGTCTCCGGAAATGTCCTCCACGCAGCTGCGCGAGCTCGTGCCAATCATGGAGCGGCTGCGCGCCGAGAAAAAGGCGAAGCACGAGGGCTACACCATTGACGATTTGATGCAGGCGGTCGAGGCGGAGATGGCGGACAAGAAAAAGGACAACGTCAAGCGCCCGCTTCTCGCGTGGCTCTCCGAGCTTCGCGCGCTGCGCCTGTTTTCCGCATCGGACTTCCCGAAGCTCGATTCCGTGGTTTCGCCCGGACGGCTCACTGTCGTTGATTTGTCCGAAATCGAGAACTCGCGCAAGAAGCAGATGATGGTCGCCTACATCTGCCGCCGGCTTTTCAAGATGAGGAAAAAGGAGAAAATCCCGCCGTTCGCCCTCGTGGTCGAGGAGGCGCACAACTACGCGCCCGAAAAGGCGGAGAAGGCATACGCGCTCGCCAAAAGCCCGATAATAACAATCGCGCGCGAAGGCAGGAAATTCGGCGCGTGCCTCTGCCTCATCAGCCAGCGACCGGTGCAGCTCGCCACCACCGCGCTCTCGCAGTGCAATACAAACGTCATTCTTCGGATAACCAACCCGTTTGACATCGAACACGTGGGGCAGAGCTGCGAGGGGATTGACAAGTCCATGCTCGACTCCATAACCACGCTGCGCGTGGGCGAGGCGCTCATTGTCGGCGAGGCGGCGGGCTCGCCTATTTTCGTGAAGATTCGCAAAAGAAAATCGAATTTTTCCTCGAAAGGCAAGGACTTGGAACTGATTGCCAAGAGATTCGAGGAGGAAAGGATGAAGAAAAAACAGGACGTAGAGGCATTCCTGTAACGCAGGGCGGAGCGGGTGATGACGATGGCGGAAAAGGAAAAATCCGGCGCGATGGACAACAAGATGCTCAAGGACGTTCTTGGCAGGCAGGTGGTGCAGACAGTGGCGCGTTCAAAACGCCCGCACGACTCGCCGCACGCGCGCACGGGCAAGGTCGTTCCTCCGGAAAAATGCTTCTTCTGCCCGGGAAACGAGCACATGACTCCGCCGGAAATCTCCCGAATTGAGCACGAGGGAAAGTGGGTGATTCGCTGCTTCCCGAACAAGTTCCCGGCGTTTTCGCCCGACTCCAAAAAGGCGTATGGCAGGCACGAGGTGATTGTCGAAACGCCAGACCACGCAAAAACGCTCTCCGAACTTTCCCTTGACAATCTTTGCGATTATCTTGCGATGATAAGGGCGAGGATAGAGGACGCGAAAAAGGACCCGCGGCTCGCCTACACGTGCGTTTTCAAGAACGAGGGAAAGGACGCGGGCGCGTCGCTTGAGCATTCGCACACGCAGCTTGTCGCAATGGATTTTGTGCCGAAATACATTACTCAAATAGGGAAGAAATCGGCAGCAATTCTTGCCATGCCCCAAAAGCAGGCGAAGAATGTGTTCTACAAGAACGAGGGCTTTGCCGCGCTCTGCCCCAAGGGCTCGCGCTTCCTGCACGAAATGTGGATAATCCCGAATTTTTCCGCGCATTCGCTTGACGCGCTGGACGGCAATCAAATGCGCCTGCTCGCCAGCGCGCTCAAATCCTCCCTTTTTGCGCTTGATGCCGCCACGGGGTATCGCGCCTACAATATCGTTTTCCACTCCTCCCCGCACAACCAAGCCGATTTCCCCTTCCACGTGCAAATCCTCCCGAGGATTGCCAACTGGGCGGGCTTCGAGTTCGGGACGGAAATCGCGATGTCCTCAGCCGCGCCGAGGGATTCGGCAAAGCTCCTGTCGGGATTCTTAGCAGAAAAACAAGGGTAGAAAAGCGCAATTTCCCGTGCAATATCCTGCGAAATTCGCATTCCCGCCCGGAATCTGTTACACACTTTTTTATACTCTTCCCTACTGATTAAAGACCAGTTAAGCTGCCATACGGGGAAGGGCTGGCGCAAAACGATTTTTGCCTAGCAACGAAAGCACGTTTGGCAAATCAAGAGTGGGAGAATGTTTGGAGCAAAAGGATTTTCGCCTAACCAAAGCCAGCCGCATCTTGCGGTTGGCTTGAGAAACGCAGTGCAAAGGAGCTACATATGGGACTCCATAGCGCGCATGCGCCCGATGCTTTCGCGGATGAAAGACCGCGTCAGGGAAGTCCTTGCAAGTTTTCCCGTCCGGGTGGGGAAACGGGAGTGCACTAAATTCGTATTCGCGTCCCAGGGTGCATAAGCATGAACCGCTACGCTGTTTTGGCAGCCGGTTTCGAGCATCTGAGCTACCCTTTGGGGAAGAACTCCGCCTCGCACAACCAAAGATTTTCCGAGCGCAATGAGAATTTTGTCCTCCACCGCGCGCAAAGCGAGGAGCACGCCAAGATGATAATCGCAGCTGGCGAGGGGCTCTCCGAGCACTGTGCGCTCCCCGTTGGCTACGTTGGAAGCGAAGAGGGCGAGGTTTTCGTGGTCAGCAAATTCTCGCGCAGGCAATCCCCTGCCAATGCCCTTTCCGCGGAAGAGCGGCTTGAGTTCTGCGGCTCGGTCATGCGCCGCCTCGCCTCGCTCCATTCGCAGGGATTCGGCTGCGGCGGGCTTTCGCCCGATGCAATGGAGTTCTCGGGCAGGGAAGCCAAGCTCCTCGACCCGTCGGCAGTATTCGCGCTTGACGAGTCGGACTCGCTCTTCTACGAGGCAGTGGCAACATTGCGCTCGCTTGCAGGCGCGGGGCTTGCGAAAAAGCGCGAGTTGCCCATGCTGGCATCAACGTATCTTTCGGCTTCGCCGTGCTGCAGGCAGGGGGTGGCGGCGCATCTGTCAAAGCAGGGCGTGCAGCACCACATGCACTCCCGCGAGCTTGCAGCCCACGCAGTGCGGATGATGGCTTACTTTTAGCGCTTTTTCTGAAAACAGCTAGGAAATTTTCTCCACCTTGCTCGCTTCGTTCTTCCCCTTGTCGCGCTCAAGCACAAAGACCGCGCCCCCCACCCCTTCGCCGAGCGCGGAGTCGTGCGTGATTACGAACGTCTGCTCCACAATCGAGGGTATCTTGCGCTGTATGGCTTCCGATAGGAGCGCGACGGCTTCGGAATCGAGGTTGTGCGTGGGCTCGTCAAGTATGAGCCAGCTTATGTCCGGCGTGAGCACGGTGGCAAAGGCAATGCGAAGCGCGAGGCACAGGCAGGCGCGCTCCCCTCCCGAGGCGACGGAATCCACTTCCATCCACTCGCCATTTTTCTGCAGGAGAAGCCGGTAATCCTTCTCGCCCGCCTCAAGTTTCGTGCCGCCATAGTCCGAATACGGATAAACCGCCGGCCAAATTTCAAAGAGCGCCTGGTTTATCTCATCAACCAGAAGCGAGCGAAGCTCGGTCTGCACCGCGGCAAGCCCGTTTTTGTAAATCGCCATGCTTGAGGATGCTTCCGAATACTTGGCGGAAAGCTCCCGCTTTTGCTTCAGGGCGGCAATCGCGCCCTGCTCAAGCGCGAGCATATCGAGCAGCAGCTTCAACTGCTTTTCCTCGCCTTTCATGTCCGCATCCGCCTTGGCGCACGACAGCCGCATCTCCTCCGCAGCGCGCCTTGCGATTTCATAAGCCGGCTCCGAGAAATCCATTTTCGCAAGCCGCTCCTCGCACGCGCTCAATCTTGCCGCCGCGGCTCCGAGCTCCTCGAATAATTTGGAATCCCTCTCCGCCTGTTCATGCCTCTTGCGGGCTTCGTCCAGACCGGCTTCGAGCGCCGCGTTTTCCTTCTCGCATTTTTCGGCTTTTGCCTCGGAGTTTTTCGCAAGGGTCGTTTTCTCGGCAAGCTGCTTTTGCATCAATGAGGCATCCGCCACCTCTGACGCAATCCCCTCCATTTCAGCAAGGCAAAGCGACAATTCCGAGAGGTTTTTCCCAAGCTGCGCGAGCGATTTTTTCCCGGCAGCAATTTCCTCCGCCAGATTTTTTCCCGCCTCGCGTCCGGTTTTTATCCTGTTGAGCTTTTCCCTGCTTATTTCCTCCGCCTTGCCGCCCGGAAGCTCGGAGTCGCAGACAGGACATTTGCCGTGCCTGCCTGAAAGCGCCTCAACCGCCTTTGCAAGCTCGCCGGCTTCGGCATGCAGATTTGCGTGCCTCGTTTCCAGCTCCTCAATCCTGCTTTTCAGCTCGGCAATCTCCCTCTCGATTTCCTCCCTGCTCCTGTTGCCGGAGAGTTTCCGCGCCTTCTCCTCAAGCTCGCTCTTCCTTTTCTGGCGCGCCTCGGCGGTTTTCATCCTGCTTTCAAGAACCGCGATTTCGCTTTTCATCGCAGATAGCCACGCCTGCGTTTCCCTTCCCTGTTTTCTTGCAGCGAAAAGCACGGTTTCCCTGTTCTTTCTTTCAAGCGCAAACAAACCAAGCTCTCCTGCTGCCGGCTTTTTCCTGCCCTCGGTTTCCTTCTTCAGCCGCGCCAGCGCGCCCTTCTGCCTCTCGCACTCCGCCTGCTCAAGCTTCCACGCCGCCTTGGATTTTTCAAGCACGGCAAGCGCGGTTTCCCTCTCCTGCATCTTTTTCCGAATTTCGCCTGCCTGTTTTGAAAGCGTAGCGATTACCGAGTCCTTTTCGGATTTCTGGGCGCCTATCTCGGCGATTTTCCTCTCCGCCTGCGCGAGCTTTTCGGGCTGCGCCTCCGCTCCGAACAGCTCGGACTGTTCGGTGAGCTTTCCTGCAACCGCCTGCGCCGCCTCGCGCGCGGAATCGAACTGCCCCAAGCCCAGCAGCCAGTCTATTTCCTGCTTGCGCGAGCGCGGGTTGAGCGAAAGAAGGTAGTCAATCCTGTTCTGTTCGGAGTAAATCGCGCGCGTGAAAAGCTCGTAATCCACGCCGAGCGCGGATGAAACAAATTCTGTGACCTGCTTCGGGCCCTTCTGCACGAGTTTCCCGTCAAGGCGCACCTCGGCATCGGACGATTTTTTCCCAGCACGCCGCTCGATGGAATATTTTTTTCCGTCGCGCTCGAATTCCAGCGCCACCCGTGCGTACGGCGCGCCGCTCCCCATGCTCACAAGCTGCTCAACCGTCTGGTCGCGGCGGCTCATTCGCGGGAAGGTGCCGTAAAGCGCGAAGCAGAGCGCGTCGAGGACCGAGCTTTTGCCCGAGCCCATCCTGCCGAGGAGTATGTTGGTGCCGCGGCTGAAGGAGAACGCGCTTTTCGAGTGCGACTTCCAATTCTCAAGCTCGAGCGAAACTATCACAAAAACTCCCGCTTGGATTTTGCGGGCAAAGAATAATTAGGTTGCCCGAGTTTCCCGCGCAGTTCGCCGCGCCCCACCTTCCGCCCGTCGCTCGTTTGCAGCTTACGTCTAGCTTGCCGGCAGCTAGATAATCGCCTCAATGCCGGAGCAGCGCGCCTTGTATACCTCCACGTATTTCCTGTGGCGTATGAAGAAGCGGTCAGCCATCGCCTCGCCGTTGTCCTCCACGACTAAGACGGACTTTGTTTTCCACGGATAAGTGGAAAGCTTGCTTTTCTTCAGGTCGTAATAAAAGCGGCGCTTGATGCGGTTGTAGTCCTTGAGCCGCGTCTTGAGGTCATAGAAGTAAATGAGCATGTAACTCACCAACAACCCACGCCCGATGATCATTTTGCGCTTTGGCGCATCTAGGTCTTCAGCAAGTCCACGCCTTCGCGAGTTGTGCTCTGCACAACTGCGACGCATTCGCCCGCGGGCGAATCGCGTTAGGCGTTGGTTGTTGACATAGTGTGGCGTGTAGCTATATGTGTGGCTATCGCAACGTTGGGTTGCGCGCCACACCATGTGACTATGGATACATTCTCAGAATATAAAACCTGCTTAAGCGTAGTTGTAAATTAAAGCGGAATTTAATGCCGTGTCTGGGGGCTTATTTCTGCTCGTAAACAACAACCGAACGGTCATCTTCCTTTCCATAATACATTTGTTTGTACCGGTTCAGCCCAAATTCATCTGCACTTCTGGTTTCCGCTAAATTTACGAGCGCTTTTGCAGCTTCTTCCGGGGTTTTCGCTCCTTTAATAGCATCTCTTACATCAAAGTTAGTCACAACGTCTCCAATCCCATCGCTCACGATTACGAGCCGATCACCGGGCTGCAAAGCCATTGTTTCAATCGTTACTGGATACATTTTTTCATTTCCAATATACGCGCCGATATAATGCCGATTACCTCCATACATGCTTAATTCTGTTTCATTCAGAACTCTCAAATCTCCCCCTGCATCTTGTATTTTTTTGCCAAGAGGTCCAAGCGCAGACTGGTCCGTTGTTATTTGCTGTACTTTCCCATTTGCTCTTACGACATATGCTCGGCTGTCCCCAACATGCCCGATATTAACTCTTCCATCGGGTGAAATCACGGCTACGGTTGCAGTGGTTCCAGGATTATATCTACGTTCTGAGTCGCCAAGTTGTCGAAAAACCTCACTATTGGCATCTTTTAGTGCATCTTCCATGCTTCTGCCTTGCGCAAGGCTCGTACCTACTTGTTTGGCGGCAGTCTGGCTTGCAGCATCTCCGTTTCCATGCCCCCCCATGCCGTCAAAAATGCCAATCACAACATCTCTGTTTTCAAGCTTGAAGCCAAGTACGGTGTCCTCTCCCTTCAACTGTGTAATCGCGCATCCCACCTGCCCATCTGCAAGACCGTAATTCCCCGCCGTATATATCTGGATTCTGTTTTCTCGCACTGGATGTTCAGCTCGCGGCGCGTTTGCAACTACTCTTGGTGCAACTTCAACCTCACTTTCACCTTTCTTTGCGACCCCTCTTGCTTGCGCAAGCAAATCACTCACGCTTGCCTGCAAGCTACGCGAAGGTATCCGGCTTACATCTCCTGTTTGTTGCGCATATTCCAGCGCGCTAACAACCTGT
>Ga0172369_10008591_pt1 | contig 11553 bp, 8 predicted proteins | sample LakKiv25m_FD_114539 | JGI IMG/M metagenome (GOLD analysis project Ga0172369, IMG submission 114539) | Freshwater microbial communities from Kabuno Bay, South-Kivu, Congo - kab_022012_11.25m | ecosystem: Environmental > Aquatic > Freshwater > Lake | place: Democratic Republic of the Congo... | reverse complement strand
GTTTTTGAAAAATGGTTTGTAAAATGGAAATAAAAGCTAATAGAAATTAATTATTATGATATTCGATTTTAAAAAAATATTTACAAATAATAACCCTTTTAAAGTAAGTTCGTCTTTATTAAAACAGTATAATAAACGAAGACCAAAAAATAAAACATTTAAATTATGCCACGCTCCTTCAAAATCTATGTTATTTATACAATCAGGATTAGTAATGCCTTGCCACTACAACCGTGGATATTCAATTGGAAATGTAAAAGAAGAAAGCATACATCAAATTTGGTTTGGCGATAAACGTAGTAGATTAATAAAAAGCATTAATCATAATGATTTATCTGTAGGTTGTTTTTCATGCTATAATAGTATTTTAAATAATAGTTATTATTTTACCGGTGCTGCTAAGTACGATTTTTTCAGTAACAAAAAGAACAAATATCCAGAAATGCTTGACTTTCAAATAAGCAATACTTGTAATCTTCAATGCTCAATGTGTAGTGGAGAATACTCATCTTCTATTAGAACTAAAAGAGAAAAAAAACCTTCATACGATAATGCATATAACGATACATTTATTGAACAAATTATAGAATTTTTACCATATTTAAAATCGGCTAGTTTTACCGGTGGTGAGCCATTTCTGATAAAACAATATTACAAAATTTGGGATTTAATTTCTGTTCAAAAAAACAAAATCGACGTTTATATTTCGACCAATGGAACCGTGTACAACAATATAGTTAAAAATTATCTAGATAAAATAAATTTTAATTTCACAATATCTATTGATAGTATTATAAAAGAAACTTATGAGTCAATAAGAATTAATTCAACACTTGATAATGTTTTAAAAAATATCGAAATTTTTAATAATTATTGTAAATCACATAATACTAAGCTATATGTGAAATGTTGCTTAATGAAAAAAAATATTTTGGAAATTCCAGAATATTTTAAATTCTGGAATTTAAAAGACATCGAAATTGTTACAAAATTTGTTTGGTTCCCTCCATTTGCTTCAATTAGAGAATTATCAAAAACAGAATTATTTAATATTATTAATACATTTAAAAAAGTTAAATTACAATCAAATACACATATTCAGAAAAGGAATTCCGAAAGATTTAATGAAATAATTAATCAGATTGAAGAATGGCTTAACGAAAAGAATAATTTTCAAAATGATATAATCAGTTTTACGAAAAGTTATGAAGAATTGGTTCTGAATGTTAAAGCAAAAATATATGACTTTTTAATTGCAAATAAAACTAAACCTGTTATTATTGAAGAAACGGTTGAAAATTATTGTAAAGTCTTATACAAAATAGCAGAAAACATCCCAGACAATAAAACAGCATGTTTTGCACTTGAAAATTTCAGCAAACTTCCAATTCACATGTTCATTTCAGAACTAAATAGAAATGATTTTGATAAATTACTAGAGCGTTTTCTGCAAGCAGGAATGGAAATTTATTAAAAAATATTTTTAATAGTTAATTGTTTTTTGTATATTTACAAACAATCAAATTATTAATGTCTTTATTTTTATGCATATATTCAAAATCGCTTAATTTTGAGCCAGAAAAATTCAAGTCAGTATTCGAATCTTTTTCGTTATCGGGTAAAAGAAATATAAAAAGTTTTAATTTCCCAAAAGCTTCTATTAATATTTTTCAGAAAAATGAACTGTATGACTCTTACTCAAATAACTCCGATAACACTACATTATCTATTGTTAGTGGAATGCCATATATTTCGTCAGATATTAATAAAGAAGTTTCAGTAGCCAAATATTTGCTTTCAAATTATTCAGAAAAAAAGCAAATTGATTTATCAAATATTGGAGGTAATTTTTCGGCTTTTTTATATAATCAAAACACACATGAACTAACAATATCAACTGACAGATATGGAATTTTTCCTTTATTCTATTACGAAAGTAGTGATTTTGTTATTTTATGCAACGAATTTGAGCCAATAATATCATGTAAACATTATAAAAAAGAATTTAATTATGATGCAGTACGCGAGTACTTTGAATTAGGATCTGTTTTTAGCAATAATACATTTTTTAAAAATATTTACAGATTAGGACCTGCTTCAACTTTTTTAGTAAAAAAAGAATCTGCAATTATTTCGATATATAATTCAAACAATATAAATATAGACCCAGTAGTTGATGCTAACTATCATGCAGAAAAGATTTTTAGAATTTTAAAAAAATCGGTAAATGGAATATTTAAAATAGTTAAAAAACCAGAATTCATGCTTACCGGAGGTCTCGATACAAGATTTATATTGTCAACATTATCACCAGAACAAAGAAACAACATAACATTTCACACTTACCAAACCCCTGGTGTATCAATAAATAAAGATGGAGATATTTGCATTTCAAAAATAATCTCGAATGAATTAAACCTTAAACATAAATGCGAAGAAAACGACCTATACTCTCACAGATGGCAAACTAAATTGGATACAAATTCATTGAAAGTATGGAGAAATGTAGATGCTAATATTCAAGTAGGTGGGCTTTGTGGAGGCGAATTTATAGGAGGTCATTTTAAAAAACTTTTACCAATACCAAATTCAAAATCATTTCTAAATGTTTTACATTTTTTCTCTCATAACAAATCAAAAAACAACTGTCTTTTACCTACATTTCTAAAAAATACTTTAAACCCTTTTATTACATTAAATAAAATAACCTCTTCGTATAACACAAACAATTTAAGTTTGCGACTTGCAATTGATATATTAGGCAAAAGCACTCATTCTTCGTTGTATAACGGTTACTATGGATTTTGGAACACACCGGGATTATTTACACAAAAATTATTTTTACCATTTTTAAACCCCGATTTTTTAGATACATTGTTGACTATTCCTCCTGAACTGTTAAATGATGAAAAAAACGGTATTTATAACAGTTTGTACAAAAAAATAATTCCTACTTTTTCAAAATTCCCAACAAACTCTTCAATAGGACTAAAAGAAGGAACATGCATTAATTTTTTTGAAGAAGGCACCGAAGCAAGAGACCATAGAGCAATTAATTATTACTCAGATTTTTTCAATAACATTTCATTTGAAGAAATAAATGAATTAAATATTTTAAACGTAAAACACATACAATCACTTAAAAACAAACCATTAACAAACTTAAATTTTAAAATAATAGATTTTGTTTTGTTTTATAAATCCTATTTCAAGTAAAATTTGTATTTATGAATTTATCATTTAAAAATAAATTTGCTGAAAATCAATGAATATATTTAAAAAAATGTTGAATTGGTCTGATAATAAATATAATTTATCTATAGCAAATAATTATAAAGAATACAATTTATTCAGAAAAAAAACTAAAAACTATCCTATTTGCAACGCACCTTTTTCTTCAATGTATTTTAGAAATGATGGGAAAATAAGTGTATGTTGTCATAACAGTTTACACTTAATTGGAAATTATCCTACAAACAGTTTATTAGAAGCATGGAATAGCACATCTATAAATGTTCTTCGAAAACAAATGACACAATACTATCTTGAATTTGGTTGTTATTCGTGTAAAAGTAATATTCAATCAGGCAATTTTCAATCAACCGGGGCAAATTCATTTGAACATTTAAAAAGTGGTAAATGGCCTGAACGTTTAGAATTTGAACTCGATTATTTTTGTAACCTTGATTGTATTATGTGTAGTACAAAACACATGGTTTCTAAAAACAGTATGCATCCTTTTAAAGATGCATCGGTTTTTAGTAAATTTTTAGATGAGCTAACATTATTTATTCCTCATTTAAAAGAAGCACATTTTTATGGAGGAGAGCCATTTATAATTGATAATTACTTTAAAATTTGGGAATTAATTAGAAAATTAAATCCCAAAATAAAAATTTATTTGCAAACAAATGGAACAATATTAAACGATAAAATTAAAGCCTTACTCGAAAATGGAAATTTTAATATTGGCGTTTCGATAGATTCTTTAAATGAAGATAATTTCAGCAAAATCAGACAAAACGGAAATTTAAAGTTTGTTCTAAAAAACTTGAATTACTTTAACGATTATTCAAAAAGTAAAAAGCGACCTTTTTCTGTTTCTGTTTGCCCTATCCCCAATAATATTAATGAAATTCCTGAGATTTTAAATTATTTTAATAAAATGGGAATTCCAATATTTTTTCATACTGTATTAATACCTTTAAAACACACATTATGGACTTTGTCATCTGATAAATTAGAAAGTATTATAAACTATTTAAAAAAAATAAACTTTAAAGCAACAAATATTATACAATTAAAAAATATTGAAATTTTTGAAAATCTTAAAAATCAATTAATTTATTGGCACAAACAAGCTATACAAAGAGAAAAAGATTTAACAGATTTAAAAAGCAAATCAGTAAAAGAACTTTACAATTTTTTAATTGAAAAACTTAGCTTATTTAATTATGATAATATAAAATATGAAGAAAAAGTAAATGTTTTATTAAAATATTTTAAAACCGATGAAGAAAAAAATAATTTTTTATTAACACTAAATCTTATTCCTAACGATTTTTTGATTATTGTTTTAACAACCGAACCGCAAATCATAATTTCTAATATATTAAATTTTAGTTTTAAAAATGAATTTTAGTAACAAAGTACAATCATATTTAATTAAGAAAACTCAGTTTAGAAAAATTTTTAAATGGTACGGGATTAATAAAACCTCAAAAAAAAACAATAATAGCATTATTAATGAATACAATAAAACCAGAGAACTACCACTTCCAATTGCTTGTTATGCACCATTTAGCAATATGATAATAATGCCAACAGGTAAAGTTATGGCATGTTGTTATAACGGAATAAAAATATCAGACGATATTTCTAAGAAATCGTTAAATGAAATATGGTTTGGAGAAAAATTTAATAATCTTAGAAATGCAATTTGTAACAATAATTTTGAAATTGGTTGTACATTTTGTAAATCACTATTGTTAAATAAAAATTATTATAGTATTCCTGCACGAAGGTTCGATAATTATAAAAGAATTAGAAAATATCCACGTTCTATTCAGCTAATTATAGAGAATACTTGTAATTTAGCTTGTATTATGTGTAACGACCATTCTTCTTCAAAATATAGAAAACAAAATACAATAAAGCCACCAATGCGAAAAATGTATCCTAACTCTTTAGTTGAAGAGCTTAAAGAGTTTATTCCGCATCTCGATAATATATTGTTTAGTGGTGGCGAAAGTTTTCTTATTAAAAAATATTATGAAATATGGGAATATATTATAACAAATTACCCTAAATTAAGAATTACTGTTAATACGAATGGTACAATATTAAACGATAATATTAAAAATATTATTAATAAAGGCCAATTTGATATATTATTTTCTATAGATAGCTTAAACAAAAATACTTACGAGAAAATAAGAATAAATGCAAATTTCGAAAATGTAATAGATAATCTTTATTTCTTTAATAAATATTGCAAAAAAAAAGGAACATATTTTGAAATTTCATTTTGTCCTATGCGTTTAAATTGGGACGAAATACCAAATATAGTTTTATTCTGTAATAAACAATCATGTAGCATAAACTTTTTACAAGTAATAAAACCCGGAAATTGTGCTTTATGGAATTGGGGTAAAGAAAACCTTACACCTATATACGAAAAATTAAATAAAATTAAGCTACCTAATGATACAGAAATAGAAAAATTAAACAATAAAAAATTTCAAGAACTAATTTCATTAATAGGTATTTGGAAAGATATTGTAATACCACAAAATACAAATTGCAAAATTGATAATAATGCGTTACAATTTTTTAAAAAAGAAATATTGGCCGAACTTGAAATTAATAAAGACATCAACGGAAAAGAAACAATTTCAAAAAAAATAATCGAAAAAATAGATTTTTTATTTATAGCAATGCCTTATGTTTTAAATTTTTCTTTGGTTAATTCTTTATTTGAAAATTATCCACGTAATTTAATTTTTGATGAATTATTATTTGTCGAACTACCAGAACTAATAAATCATTTTAACGACTTTTATCTTGAAAAAACTTACGCAGATATTTTGATAAAAAGCTATAACAAATATTAAGTACCATCAAAAATGTTTATATCAAATAAGAAATATAGAAAATATAACAAAACAAGACTTTTTACAAAAAAGAAGTACTTGTGTTACGCTCCATTCAAGTCAATTAGATTTTGCATGAATGGTAAAATGCAAGTGTGTTGTTTAAATACAAAAGAAATAATTGGAAACATAACGCATAACACTATTAAAGAAGCCTGGAACGGAAAAACAGCAGAATTAATAAGAAGTTCGTTTAAAAACAACACATTTAGTGATGGTTGTTACGATTGTAAAAATCAAATAGAAAACAATGAATTTTACGGCGTAAAATCTAAGTTATACGATACTTTAAAACCATCAGTAAAAAATTATCCTGTATTAATGGAATTTGAACTTAAAAATACCTGCAATCTAAAATGTATAATGTGTAACGATGATTTATCATCGGCACACATTACCAAAAATCCATTAAAACAATATAATAATTCAAATTATAATACAGATTTTGTAAATCAACTTACAGAATTTATTCCATTTTTAAAATATACAAGTTTTATAGGAGGAGAGCCATTTTTAATTGATTTATATTTTGAAATTTGGGATTTAATTTTTAAAATTAACCCCAAAATAAGAATAAACATTAGTACAAATGGAACTGTTCTTAATTCAAAAATTAAAACTTATTTAGAAAAAGGACTATTTGATATATCGGTATCTATTGATTCTATAAAAAAAGAAACATACGAAAAAATAAGAGTTGGTGCAAACTTGGAAAATACAATAAAAAACCTGGAATGGTTTAAATTGTATTGTAATAGAAAAAAAACATTTTTTAGTGTTTGGATTTGCCCTATGAGGATTAATTGTTACGAAATAATATCTATTGTACAATATTTTTCAGAATTAAACATTCCAATATTTTTTAATACAGTTTGGACACCTCATACACTTTCGCTTTGGAATTGGGACGTAAACAATTTGTACAATTTGTTACAACAATTAAACAATATAAATTCCTTTGGTAATAATAAATTTCAAAAAGAAAATTATAACCGATTTAATGACTTTAGAAAGCAAATTAAAACATGGTACATAAAACAAATACAAAATCAAAATAATAAAACATACTTTAATGCTAAAACCAAAGATTTAGAAATTTTTTTTAATGAAAAATTACATAATTTAAAACTTAATAAAATAATCATAGATACAATAACTGAAAAACTAAGTTTAGTAATTAAAAATAAAAATGAGGAACAAAAAAATAAAATTTACGTTTTTTTAATAAATTTTCCAATTGAAAAGCTTGTAGATATTATTTTTAATAAAAGTATTGAAGAATTAAATTTATACATATCAGAATATATAATTAATTAATTTAAATACCAAAACAAAAAAATAAATATAATAACAAATGTAAATTTAGTGAATAATATTTTACTTCATATTGGCTATCCCAAAGCAGGTTCAAGTTTTCTTGGTGACTGGTTTCATAAACATCCGGATATAATTTTCCGTGATTTTTCAATTGGCGGATTTTATAACACCCATCAGTTAATGGAAGCTGCATTAAATAAAGTAGACGATGCAAATAAAATAAGAATAGTTAGAGATATGAGATTTACAGCTCCCAACACCGAAAATTTCAAAAACATAAACGAAATAGAAACTGCACAAAAAAATATTGCATACACTTTACATTCATTATTCCCTAATGCAAAAGTATTAATTGTTACGCGCGGATATGAATCGGTAATAAAAGCAAATTATTCTCAGTATATTAAAGAAGGTGGCATTTTTTCATTTAATAAATTAATAGAAAAACACAAAAATAGTAAATGGCTACCATACAATTACAGCTATATAATTGACCTTTACTCAAAACTATTTGACAAAAAAAATATTTTAATTTTACCATTTGAGATGCTTAAAAAAGAACCCAATAATTTTTTAATAAAAATTGAATCATTCTTAAAAATAAACCATTTTGATTATATAACTAAAGTCATAAATCCTTCACTAACCCCAAATAGCATTGAGTTTGTTAGAAAAATAAATAAATGTATATATTATTTTTTGTTTATTTACGGACCTTTTCAGAAACTCGCTTACAAACTTTATATAAGATTTATAAAAAGATACAATACTAAATCGTGGAATAATTATTTTATTAAAACTATTGCCACCCTTTTTAATTCGAGTAAAACTCATTATATAATACCAGTTGAAACATTAAACAAGTTTTCGGAATTTAGTAAAAGTTTAAAGGATAATACGAATTACTTTGATTTAAAAAATGAATATTTTATTAAATAAGAATGGCAAATATTTTAATACATATTGGGTACCGAAAAGCAGCTTCAACATTTATAAAAGAATATTTTAAAGCTCATGACCAATTATACTTTTATAATAATAAAATTTTAGGTTTTAACAACACATTTGAAATATGCAAATTTATAGATAATAATGAATTTTTAAACATAAAGTATTTTGCAACTAGTTATAATTTCACACTTTACAATGATTATTCTATCAAAACAAAAGAAAAAATACATGATTATCAATATTCTGCTTGCAATTTACTTTACAATATTTTTCCAAATGCTAAAATTTTGATTATAACAAGAGCACCTGAATCACTTATATTATCAGAATATATTGAAGCAATAAAAAATGGAGGTTATAATAATTTTAATGAATTAATTCAAAATAAAACAACTATCTCTTATTTAGAAGGAATTTTAGATTATAACTTTACAATTAATTTATATAGTAACACATTTGGTAAAAATAATGTAATAGTAATTCCATTCGAACTTTTACAAAAAAACCAATCATTATTTATTAAGTACCTTGAAAATAAACTTAATATCTTAAATATTGATTTTAAATTATCGCACATTAATCCTTCCTTAACTAAAAATCAAGCATATTGGTTACTAAAAATCTCAAAATTAATTCATTTTGTCTTAATCCGATTTGGAAAACTAGGTAAATTTTTGTATGCTAATTATACTTATTGGCTTGGAAAAAATAGTTTTAAAAACAGAAAATTTTATATTCTAATAAAAATTTTAACATTATTATTTGGTTCAAAAAAAGAAAATATAAAAATTCCAAATGATATTATTTTTAATCTTAAGAAACATACCACAGAACTAAAAAATATTAATATTTTCAACAATTTTATACATTTGTATTGCAACAATTAATTTTTATGAAATTTAAATTTCAGATTACTTGCATAATAACCTTTGTTTTCGTAACATTTATATCATGCGAACAAAATCGTCAACCTTATAAAAACATTTCAAAAATTTATGTTGTAAATAACCCTGAGAATACTTGTTTTAGAATTAAAAATAATTCAAATACAATATCACATTTTTCGTTTAAATTAAACGGAAATTTTTTCGAATCAACTAATGATATAAAAAATGAAGTATATAATTTAACTGCAAATAAAAATGACAGCTTGTTTTATTATGCATGGAAATTTATATGTAAAAATTGTTATTCGAATGCATCATTAACTAAAGGAAATTGGTCAACTAGTTTAATCTTATACATTAACTCAATTGGTTTTGGACTCTGTGGAAAAGAAGCAATTGTACTTTCAAATTTATGGAAATTATTTGGTTATAACACAAGAATACGAGGACTTAACGGACATATAGTACCAGAAGTTTTTGTAAATAATAAGTGGCAAATGTTAGACCCCGCTTATAGAGTGTTCTTTTTAAATGAGAAAAATGAAATAGCAAGCGTTGATGAATTATCTAAAAATTCAAAACTTATTACAAATCCTAAAAAAATCGAAAAAAACGATTTGTTTTATAAATTAAGATATTCAGATAACTACGCTAAACTTTATACATCAACAAAAAATATTAAAATAATATATAATGATGAAATTTCAGATGATTTTAATAACTTTTATATTGAGCTTCCTCCAAATGCATCAGTGGAATTTCCGGGGATTTTTATAAAAAACACAAAAACAATAAATTCGTTAGAAATTCCTTATTATTCAAATTTAAAAATAAAAATTCCACCAAACTGGAATGGTAAAATTAAAAATAACTTAATACTTGCAGGCATTGTAGGAAAGGGAAAATTCACTATTAATAGAGAAAAATACTATGTATCAAATTCAATTACAATAAATTACATAAGTGGCATCAAAGAGTTTATTGATGAAATTGATATTTTAGAACATAAAGACACATTAGAATTAATATATTTTTTAAATCCGAATTTATCGGAAGTTGTAACAACGAACACTATCTCAATTAAAGGGACAAACATTGATAGTTTATATATTAACCATTTTAATATACCAGATTCCATTTCAGTGTTAAAAAAGCTAGCAAAACAATATTTCTTTTACGAGAATAAAAGAATTGAAACTTTAAAAAAATCAAAAATTATTGACTCATTAAACTATATAAGCATTAAAAATAAAAAAGAATTAGAAACTGAATTTAGGAATTATCTGACATTAAAAAAACATAGTAATAAAGAGATAACATTTTACATCGATAAATTAAATAATATTTTAGATAGTTTGCCATTAAATTATAATTACGTTTTTTTTTATACAATAATTAACAATATACCAAGCGAACTTATTTTTGAAGACATAATAAACGCATCAGAAAGTAATTTTAGAGAAACTTTAATAAACATAGCAAATAAATGAGAACTTGTAATAATACTTTTGTGTTTGTAGTGTGTGGCCAAAATGTGCATATTAAAACATTAAACTTTTCGCTAAAATATTTAAAGTTATTTTCTAAAAATACAATAATTGTAGTTACAGATTTATCGAGAAATGAAATAAAAATAAATCACAATAACATTATTGATGTTAAAACCCCAACTAAATATAATAACCACCAGGCAAGTATATGGCTAAAAACTTCGCTTCATAAAATTTTACCAAAAGGTAATTTATATTGTTACTTAGATAGCGATGTTATAACAGTTAATTTTGAATGCAACTATATTTTTAGTCAGTTTACAGCACCTATAACTTTTGCAGCAGATCATTGTAAAATAAACTCATTTAGTCCTTATGCAATAAATTGTAATTGCTATAATAATTATATTAAAGACAAAGAAAGCTTTGAGAAAGCTATATCTGAAATTGTTAAATCAGAAAATTTTCCACCAAATTTAAAAAATGAAAATATTGCTAATTTATATAATTTTATATCAGAAATAAGAAATTTTCCTATTAAAAATTTTATAATTATTTTAAAATTACTTTTATGCTTAATAGGGTTTGAATCTAAAATTAATAATAATTTTATTTTAAGTAAAAAACGTAAAGGATTTATTTCAACAAATTCAAACTTTTATTTTCCTTTTTTATTTTTTTATAGAAAGCAAATTAAAAAAAATACTAATTATTATTTCAATTTTTTAAAATTAAAATGGTTAAATAAAAATAATG
>Ga0172369_10008588_pt1 | contig 11559 bp, 16 predicted proteins | sample LakKiv25m_FD_114539 | JGI IMG/M metagenome (GOLD analysis project Ga0172369, IMG submission 114539) | Freshwater microbial communities from Kabuno Bay, South-Kivu, Congo - kab_022012_11.25m | ecosystem: Environmental > Aquatic > Freshwater > Lake | place: Democratic Republic of the Congo... | reverse complement strand
TTTTTAATTCTTTCCCTTAGCCAAAGAATGTAGTCAAACTCTTTTTTAATATCTTTGTAAATCATATATTTACGGGTTATTTTTTATGTAATCTCCCGCTGTGTGCGTATAGTCAAGTTAATATATACACAGCGGAAATCTCGTCTAAAATCTCATTTACCGCCCCCGACTTGTTTTTCTTTTTTCGGAGAGCGGACAAGCCTCTCCGAAAAAAATTGAAATAACAATGTTCGGGGGCGGTCAAAACAATCTAAATTAAAACGAACATAAATTGTCTATCTGTGGCCTCTCATTTTAGCGATAGCTTATCGCCTATCAAGGTAGTGCATTTGGCCTCCACTTTGACAGACGCAAGCAATCAATCGCTATGGCACCTTGTGGCCGATAGATAATTTAAGGCGACGTTATCCGGTCTTTAACAATCAGTCGTCAATTCAAAAATATGACCATTACGGTTAAATCAAATTGGACGGGTTCGGAAAGCACTCTTAACCTCGTCAAAAAGCAAATCGCTCAACGTTGGGGCGAGGACGAAGCTAATCGCTATAATCCGAAAGAGAATTGCCTGACTTTCAAAGGCTGGCTCAAGAACGGCTACATCGTCAAAAAGGGCGAGAAAGCCATTAAGTCTTTCGTTATCGTTGAGAAGAAAGACAAAGAAACCGGCAAAGTGATTGAGAAAACGCCCAAAAGCATTAATCTCTTTTACGAGCTACAAGTAGAGCCGAAAGCGGCTTAACAAACAAGGGAGCTGATCCTTAGCAGGATTGGCTCCTTTTTTTGTATAGCGATTTAACGCCGACTGAATCCGGCTATCTCTTGAAAAGTGTCGTATGATGAAGCCACCTTTTGGCTAAAGGTGAAAAAATTTGTGGAATAACAATACTTCCGTTCCTTATCAATTTCCTCAATATCGTATTGGCGAATAATGAATAGTTTAAATATTTTCTTGATAATATAAACGTTGTTGACCAACTCTCTGACGACCGTGTCAATCCGTTTAACGTTTTGAACGGCACCCCAAATATTCAAACCGATAACTTTGCCCGAGCTGTCCCGTTTAATGTGTTTGCGGTGTTGCTGAAATTTGTATTGGAGCCGTTCCGGCAACTCTTTCCATTTTCTTGAATTAAAATATATCTGACACTCGTCAATTAAAACTTCGCCTCCTCGTATATCAATAAACTCGTCCAGTTTTTCCCAAAAAATAATCGTGCCGTAAGCGGGCTGATATTTTTCCTCCAAGAATATTTTGTGAAATATCGTCATTATTTTAAATCGCCAAGATTTTTCGTAATCGGAAATTATTTTATCTTTGTCGATATAAAAATTGGAATAAATATCAAGCCCGCTTAAAATAAACTTGCGAGCCAGTTTGGCGAGATAATAGGTTTTGCCCGTGCCGGGTTTTCCGGTGATGATGTTTATCATATTATTTTCCGCCTCTGATATATCCGGCAATGTAATTGACGAATCTAAAAGAGAAATAAATCATTTCAATAAAGATAACCATACTCAATACTCCGAAGAAAGTGAAAACCGGAAATATCTTGTCAAAGCTCACCAAATACGGCACGACATTATTCAAGGCCGAGGCAAACTCGCCGGAATAAGTCGAATACTGATTATCGGGCAAGAATCCCACAAAGAACGAAGCTATCGTGTCGAACAAGTCGGCGACGTAGTGAACGAGGTTGGCCGGATTGAACATGTCAAACAAAGCTTTCAAGCCGTCTAACGTGTCCGTGAAAAATCCGGCTCTGGCGGGGTGAACGCTGATTAACGAAACAGCCAAGACCGCCACTATCGCCACGATTATTAATTTTTTGTTATTTTTCTTTTTCATAAATTTAGTGATTAACCGTCATCTCTAAACAGCCTCTTAGTAAATATATTCCACAGGTAAAAGCCGAAAGAAATCCAAATACCGGCAATGAATAAAAATCTCATTCGTTGGGCGAAATTCAAGATAATGGGATTGGTAAAATCAAATATCGGAATATCGAGATTAAATTGATTATTGGCCGACATGCTTTTCATGGTAAATATGAGCGGATTGGCTTGCGTGGAAGTGGAATTTAAGAAAGCGTTGAGAGCGTCCGAGAAAGCGAATACTTGAGCGAAAATTAATTTGCCTTTTAGTTTGTCCTTGGTGTTTTGAAACCAAATGAAGTCCGGTTGTCCGCTAGGCCTTTCGGCAGCGGAATATGAGAGCGAGATATACTGCTTTTGATATATGGTCGAACTGGTGGCCGACTTTAACGAAACCAAAAAATATCGGGTTGAAGTGGAAATATCAAAACCGCCGAACATAAAACCGGAGCTGGTGGCCGTTAGCGTGCTTAATGTGCCGTTGGCTAATGTGCTGATAACCGAATAACTGGAAGTGCAGTTATTACAAATGACGTAAGGGTTGGTAATTTCCGCCACGTATAGTTTTGTTGAGGTGGAATTAAGCGGAACGTTCAAAGGCCGAACGATAAACGGAGCGTTATACTGCGAATAGGGAGTTATGTCTTGATCATAACTGTATTCGAAAGCCCACGAGGCATTTGACGCTAACGGAAACCGACAGCCTAAAATGTCGCACGACCACGGCATAGCGGTAAAATATGGATTAGTGCCATAGTTAGTTTGCAAATGAGCCTTGATTAGATTTAAATTTTTACAATCATACGCTGACGTGTCGCTTTTATCGATAACGCAAACACTGACATTGTCATACCCGCCAAAATTATATGGACAGGAAAAGGTATTATTTACGCAATCGCAAGTTGGTTGTTGTTGTGGCAATACGTAAGTGCTTTGGAGCGTCAGTTGGCTGGTGCCATTAGTTTTGCAAGAACCCTCTATCGTTAAAGTAGAATCCAATAAATTGCTAACGGTTTGATTGTTGGTATAGTTAGTAATTTCAACGTCTGGTTTTTTCTTAAATTCCACTATTTGACTAGTTAGACTATAATTCGTTCCGGAAAAAGTATATTTGTAGGAATAGGGATTGTTGGCGTTGACCGCCTGCATGCTGATTTCGCCATAACCATAACGAGGATTAGCATAAAGAAAATGAGAAGCCGGTGAATAACTGGAAGAATTTTGAGCCGCAAAGTTGCTAACTAGCAAAGAATTAGTCATGAACTGCGAACTGGAATAATAGTGATACCATGGACTGCCGGCACTTGAGGCCGAATAGGTTATTACTTGCGGTGTGGCATGTGTGTTAACATTATCTATCGTTCGGCATTGAACGTGATACCAATTTTGAGCGTGGGAACCGGTCAGAAGATAAGTGCCTCGACGGGGATTAAACAAGTAAAAAAGCCGAACCCTGCCAACATTCATTCCGTTTTGCACATTGGAAATTTCCGTCATGTTATTTCCGTCGTAGCGGAGATAATTATAATTGGAATTTTCCCAAGCGAACGAATAAGCACAAACCAAAACGGAATTGGCGGAAAAATCAGTCGGCACCGTTATTGAAACCGTGAAACTTGTCGCTCCCTCGCTATAATGTTGCTCGTCGGAAAGACGAAAACCGTTAAAATCAATCGTGGCCGCCATTGTTGTCTTGCCCAAAAACAGCATGGTCAAAGCGAATAGCGGAAATATTAAGTTTTTTAACTTTAATATTTTCATAATTTTCATTCCTTAAAAATGATAATGTAATAACCCATTCTTTTGAGTTTTTCGATAATCTCGCCTATCATTTTTAATTCTCTAATTTCATAAGCCCCCAGTCCGTCAACAAATTTCATTTCGTCCAAGTATTTTTGGCGGTCGTTTAAGAAATTTATCAGATAAGTAGTTTCGCTCATTTTTAGATTTAATGTCATATATTTGGAAAGATAATTTTATTTAATTTGGAGCCGGAGGGGCTAACCCCAGAAGTTAGCCCCGGACTCCGACGACTAGCGACCGGACATGATTTTCTTGCTTAACTTCCAAACAAACAAAACGCCGAAGATGATCACGCCGACAATCACAATGTTAGCGATGTTGGCGGTGATGATACCGGTTACGTTTTCTTTCAACGTGGTAACCACGGTTTGGGAAGTTGAAGCTACGTCCGCGTCAACAGCCGCGAAAGCGTTATGACCAAAGGCCACGACACTGCCTACAACCGCCAAAGACATGGCGGAAATTTTAGCGGCGTTCGCTTTCACGAAATTTTTGATGTTGTTAATCATACGTGTAGTTTTTTACTTCTAATTTTTTCTAATGAATAACAGCAATAAGCCGACCACCGTTCCCAAAATGATTCCCATAATCAAACCGTTCGCTATCGGCTTGATAATCAAGCTGAAGTTATCGATGTAGCAAGACAGATTGTTTATGATGTTTTGAGAACACATATCGTTGTTATTTTGTCCGAAATATTTTGAACACGGCCGACACAATCGTTAAAATCGCCAAAGGCAAAACTAATGCTAAGCCTATTCCTCCGAAAGTATTAATAACCAAGTTCGCCATATTTTTTCATTAGTATTTAAAAATCAAAATCACAATTTTGAGCATTATCAGACCCGCCAACAAAGCGACCGAAAAAACTAAGAATTGGATTAAAAAATTAATTAAATCCATTCCGCTATCGGTTAGCCGATAAATTGTCGATGTGGCGGTGGTAGTCGCCCAGATAATGTCCATAGCTTTTGATTTCTAATTATTTATTAGAAGCCTCGTCTTTCGGAACGTAAACCGAAAGCATGGCTCGCCGTCTTTGCTTGTCCACGAAAGTGAAAGCGGCGACATTCACTTTGATCTCGACCTTATCGCCGACCTTGCCGTATTTCTTGTCTAACGGCACATCGACTTTAACGGGGTAAATGCTACCCTCTGGCTCGATGAACAAAATTCTTTTTTGACCGGCAGTCCCGTCTTTGCGGGTGAAGTTTTCCTGCTTGTCATCTTTGATTAAACCTTTGATGTAAAACATAGATTTTTTTTGATTAGCTTAATAAATTTGTTATCAACGCCTCGACCTTTATGTGGCGATAGCGGGGGCTAAATAAAAAGCCCCATATTGCTATGAGGCTATTGTATATAAATGGAGTTCCCGTTAGTTCCGGGGAAGATTAGCGGGAAGTTTTGAACGTTTCCCCGTGTAAATTAGATATATTCGGGATTTAATTTTAAAAACCCTTTTTGACCGGTATTGAAGATTAAAAACTTATCCACAGCGTTCTTTGTCGCTTTAATAATTTTTTCGTTTATCAGCTCGCAGGCTCGGTGATATTTTTTCCAACTATTTTTGTCGTCCTTATACTCCAAGTCCTCAAAAACGTCCTCGGCTATTTCCGAAAAGAAAAAACTATCGCTTAAATTGTCTTTATTATCCTTAAAAATATATTTAAGTATTTTATGGGCGTTATTTTCTTGTCCTCTTTGCGTGATTAAAATCTTAAAACCCTTAATTCGCAGAATGCTTCTTTGGCTGTCAAAATGAACCTTGTCGTCCTTGTCTTTTTTATTCGCCAACAGATAATCGGTTTCCATTTTTTCCAATAAACAGCCGGCCACCATTTTTAAGCAAATGCGATATATTTCGGGGTAATACGAGGCGGTTATCATTTTGGTCGCCTTATTGGCATATCGCTTATCTTGCGTTTCTTTGAATTTAACAATCAAAGTGTGAACTTTGTCTAAAGCTCCGTAGCAAACCCAAAAATCGCAGTCTATGCCGGCTTTCTCGCAAAGCAAGTCGTCCTCGTCGGATAACGGCTGATAATCCGATTCCTTGTTGGTTTCGCCTAACAGCGAATCAAGAGATTTCTTGGCCTCTTTGTTCTTTTGCAGAACCTCAACGAATTTAAAAATCGCCAGACACTGCTGAAAAACATTTTCCTCGTAGGAAAAGTCCTTGGCCAATTTGGCCAACTTGATTTTTAATTCTTTGAGAGAGGCTGTCATACGTTTGAAATTAAAAATACGTCCGCCTGTTTAGGTGCGGGCGTATTAGTTTTAAATATGTAAATTTTTTATCTTTTCAAATCCCTAATAACCTTTACGACGATGCCTCTGATTTCTACGTCTTTGCGGTATATTGGGGAAAAGGCGGGATTGGCCGGTTGAAGCCTAATCCGTCTTTTTTCTTTATAATATCTTTTTAACGTGGCCTCGTTGTCGTCGATGATCGCCACTGCGGTATCGCCGTCATCAGCCCACTCTTGTTTTTTAACTATAAGAAAATCGCCGTCAAATATGCCGTCGCCAATCATAGAATTGCCTTTGGCTTTGAGGGCATAGAGTTCACCCTCTTGAAAACGCCGGTCTTTGGCGATTTCAATGGTCGTGTCCAGTATTTCAATAGCCTCAATAGGTTTTCCACAGGTTATGGTGCCGACAAGGGGCACTTCAAACATTTGCTTATATATCATTTTTGTTGGCTCCAATCCATTACGAACACCTTTAACTTTCCTTAAAAATCCTTTTTTAACCAACTGAATAACGCTGTCATAAACGGTGGCTAGCGATGAAAGACGAAAATGATAGGCTATTTCCGAATATGACGGGGAATAGCCGTTTTTTTTAATATATGAGACTATATAATCATAAGTCTCTTTTTGCTTTCTTGTTATTGGGCCCATAATTTTAATTATTACTTATACCAATATTATAACCGAAAGTAAACCGAAAGGCAATATCCCCCAAAAGCTTTAAATCTATTTAATTTAATGCTAATATATAAATATCAAGTTTTTAGTTTAATTGGCTAAATAATAAGGTGATGGCCACCCAAAATTAATCAGGAATTATTTTTTGATCATAATTTGCGATAAAATTAGCTTGCCCTCGACGAATTATTTATTATCTGCTATGATTATATTATGAAAAATATTCTACGCAAACAAAATATTAAACTGAACACTATTTTTAATGAAAATTGTTTGGATACTATGGCTCGTATGCCAGACAATTTTATTGATATGACAGTAACTTCTCCGCCTTATGATGATATGCGTAAATATAGTGGCAATACTTTTAGTGAGTTTGAAAAAATAGCAAAAGAATTATTCCGTGTTACAAAAAAAGGCGGTGTTGTTGTTTGGGTTATTGGAGATCAAACAACTAAGGGGAGTGAAACCGGAACCTCGTTCAGACACGCGTTATATTTTAAAGAAGTGGGTTTTAATCTTTTTGACACGATGATATATCTTAAACCGCCTCGTGGAGCATGTGGTAACAACAAAACCTACTGGCAAACATTTGAATATATGTTTATATTAAGTAAAGGAACGCCAAAAACAATAAACCTAATTAAGGATAGGGAAAATATAGAGGCCCGTGAAGGAGATACTGGAACAAAAAGACTTTTTGACGGTACTCTTTCTAAAAGAAAAAGAAGTGGCTATGATAAATTTGGTAGACGCACTAATGTTTGGGAGTATTATATTGGCAAAGGACATTCGGCAAGTGATAATTTTGCTTATGAACACCCAGCTATTTTTCCTGAAAAATTAGCAAGAGACCACATAATAACTTGGAGTAATAAAAAAGATATTGTTTATGATCCATTTATGGGTAGTGGTACAACTGCTAAAATGGCAATATTGAATGGCAGAAATTATATAGGAAGTGAATTATTTAATAAATATTGCGAAATATCTCGTAAAAGATTAAAAAACCTATGATTTGTACTGAATGCGGCCTCAGAGAGGCTGTTCATGGAGAATTCTGTGACTCTTGTTTTAATGAAACAAAGATTTGTCGAAGATGCCAAAAAAAATTGAGTATTTTTAAATTTCAAAAAAACCAAAAAAGTATTGCCGGCAAAATTGCGCGTAGAGGTGAGTGCGTGGATTGTCGAAAATGGAAAAAGCCGATTCCTCAAAAAATGCGTATAGAATATGAAAAAATACATCCAATGCCGCCAATAGGAGAACCTTTCACCTGTCCAGTATGTGAAAAAACAATAATTAGACAGTTTAAAAATGATGTCACATTGGACCACTATCATCTCAATGGAGAAATACGAGGTTGGATTTGCAGACAATGTAATTCCAGTATTGGAATGATGGACGAAGACGTAAATATTTTAGCTAGGGCGATAAAATGGATACAGGGAACATTGAGAATATTTCTTTAAATTCAATGGCCTTGAATTAATGGATAATTTAATATGATAAAAAGTAATAAAGTCAAAAAAAATAAAAGGTGTTTAAAAGCCGTTCTTTATATGTATTTACCAAAAAAGAAGGATTTAGATAGTGTTAAATCATTAAAATATTATTCAAAGGTTCAGGTGGGGAGAGTTCAACTCTTTGATGAATTTGGAGAAAAAGAATTTGGGAAAATGATAGCCTTCGATAATTATGGTCAATTAATTGATGCTATAGCAAAACAATATAAAAAACTTTATAAAAAAATATTATAAAATACTTTAAGTATAAATGAAAGTAATAAAGACAACTGAAAGTGGTATTGAGTATTTACGAGGGCTATTAAAAGAAAAATCGCAGACCATTACTAGGGCTGCTTTATTTAAAATACCCCATAATTCAGAATCGAATGACATATGTTTAAAAGTCGGGAGGTATAAAAAATTTGATTTTGTGCCAGAAACATTGGATTGCCCTAGCCCCAAAAGCGAACTGACATTAGACCATGAAGAGTTTGAATCTTTGCTAACATTTTTGTCTGACAACTATAAACCACTTTTTGATGGTGTTAAAAAATACATACCAATAGATGATGAGTTCGACCCGACTAATTTGAGGCATATTAAAGCGATATTTGAAAACCCAGACAAGGAGAAACTTTTAGAATTTATATTAAAAAATAATATTTTCTCAGAGGATTTAATATTGAGTTTGCATAATCAAGAGAAAGTTAAAGCCATTAAAGAATTTGAAATCATGCTGTCATCGGATTTACCAGAAAAATCATGGCAAAATTGGTTTGCAAGTAATAGTTGGATTCTGGGAACGGAGTTTGTTAAAATTTTAGACGAGAGGCATATCGATACAAGTAATATAGCTGACTATTTGATGCAGGCTTATGACGGTTTTCTGGATATAGTTGAAATAAAAAAACCCGATAATTCTATAAAATTTTGGGCAAATTCAAAAGACCACGATAATTATGTGCCTTCTTCGGATTTAATTAAGGCTATTACTCAAGCAACAAAATATATTTATGAAGTAGAAAGAGAGTCAAATAGTGTAAAATTTTCTGAAAAAGCCGGCATTAAAACAATAAAACCGCGCTGTTCTCTTATTTTCGGTAGATCTAACGATTGGGATAAAGAAAAAAGAGAGTCTTATAGAATTCTAAATTCAAATTATCATAATTTAACCATAATGACTTATGATCACGTTTTGGATAGAGCTAAGAGAATATTAGGTTGTGATAAAGACGATATGATTAAAACAGATATTCGCCATGATGATTTACCATTTTAGAATTTCAATTTTTATTGGGGTTTCGTAAGATTTCAGTTCGAATAACGTCCACGACACCCCGCAGTGAAACAAAAACAGAGTTTAAGGCTCTGTTTTTGCTTTAATATAGGGGATTATATTGAGCTCCAAAGTAGTTCGAACCTTTTAGGGGAGAGAGGGACGACTTTTGATAAATTATTCAATTATGTGTATTTTTAGACAAAATATTATAGTTCGAACTCATGATTAAATTGATTTTTTTGATAAATTTGGCTATAATTCTGGTGTGGAGCATTTATTAATTTAGTAAATATGAGTAAAGTATTTTTTGACCATGTTTATGTTTCTGTCCAAAATATGGACAGAGCGGTAAGCTTTTATGAGACCCTTTTGGATAAAAAGGTGTCTCACAGAGAAGAAAACACCTGGGCAGATTTTGACATTGGACGGGGATGTTATTTTGGTTTAATAAATCCTGATTTAATTGATAATCATAGAAGAATAGGCAATAATTCGGTTCCGGTTTTTGCGACCGATAATATTGATGATGTTTATGAAAAAATAAAAAGTAGCGGCACGAAAATTATTCATGATATAGAGACCTTAAATTATACAGATTATTTCTATAGAGTATTTTTATGTAAGGATACTGAGGGCAATCTTATAGAAATTGCTCAATATGAGAGATCTTAATTTTTATTTGGATTTTGTCGTGTTTCAGTTCTAACAACGTCCACGACACTCCGCAACATCGTGCTAGCACGAGAAACTAAATTAAACTACTAATATGTCATATTTAATAATGACCACCGGAAAAACTCATTCAGGTAAAACAACTTTTGGAAAAAAATTAGCTAAAAAAATAAAGAATAATGTTCTTATTGATACTGATCAAATAGCAGAGTTTTTGAAAGATAGTTATCCAAATTTATATAGCAAGGATTTTCTTGAAAATTCTACTAAATTAGCTCCTGGTTATTTTTTGAAAAAAGAAGTTGCTAATACCATTTTTAAAAATTCCTTTAAAACGGATTATATAATTATCTCTACAAGCGCTAATTCTACAAAGAAACTTAGAAGCAGTTTAATAACCTTAGCTAAAAAAAGTAACAGAAAAGTGATAATGGTATATTTTAATCTACCCGAAGAAATATTGTTGAGCCGAATAGATAAAAATAATAGATCAAAAAAATGTTTATATTATTCAAAAGATTTTAAGGATTTGCTTTTAAACAAGCAATCAGCCAGATTTGAAAGCGCTAATAAAGAAGAATCTGATTATTTTTTTGAGATAAATAAGGTTGCTGATGCAGATAATGTTTATAGTGAAATCTTAAATATTATTAAAAAATAGTGATTGTGATTTTAATTTACACGTGCCAGTAACGTTTTATAAGTATCGCTTAGTTTTTTTAATTTTTTTAGAAAAATCATAACGCACGAGGATCTTATTTATTGAATACTTTAAATATCACTGAAAAGCCTTACTAGGCTTACCAAAACAACGGTTCCAGCCCGAGGTAGCCCGCACAAATAAAAAATCCCTCATCATTGTTAAAATAGAATGACAAGGGATTAGGAGTTGGTGAAAATTAATTTTGAAATCAGATAACTTACCGCTGTAAGTAGGGTAGTAATGAAAATCTGTGCTAACAAATACCAAAGATGAGCATATTCAACCAAGATATATAATAATACTAGGTTGGCTATGAAGATCGATGCGGTCATAATCGCATATTTGCTTATTTGTCGATATATACCTTTAGCAGATTTATTCTGAAATGTCCAAAATTTTTGCAGAATAAAGTTTAAGCTAAAATTTACTATAGATGCGAAAATAGCTGATACTATATATTTTACACCTAGGAAGTCGGTTAAAATATATAATATTAGATAGTATGCCAATACACCGAGGCCTCCTGCGCTTTAAAATCGCATAATTTGCGATAACCTGAAAGATGAAGACATTAAACACCTCCTTTCTTTATTAAAGAACTATTCACAAAATGATATCATAAGGACTTATTCATTTCAAGCAAAATCGTTCCAACTACGTCCCACTCTCTCCGCGCGCAAAATAAAAATACCTCAATGAGGTATTTTTATTTTGCGATTGGAAAAGGGATTCGAACTGGATTGAAGTGAGCTAGTCGGCGGTCAACAGACCGACGACGCAGCGAACGAT
>Ga0172369_10008585_pt1 | contig 11563 bp, 13 predicted proteins | sample LakKiv25m_FD_114539 | JGI IMG/M metagenome (GOLD analysis project Ga0172369, IMG submission 114539) | Freshwater microbial communities from Kabuno Bay, South-Kivu, Congo - kab_022012_11.25m | ecosystem: Environmental > Aquatic > Freshwater > Lake | place: Democratic Republic of the Congo... | reverse complement strand
GTCGGCCGGCGGGACGGCCGGACCGTTTTGCTATACTCGATGAGGCTCCGCCGACCCATCTCTCCACGCCCGGAGGCTCAGGCGTGCACGCCGAGGAACTCGCCAAGACGATCGATCACACTCTGCTGCGGCCGGACGCCACCAGAGCCGATGTCGAGCGCCTCTGCCGTGAAGCCTCGCGGTACCACTTCGCCGCCGTCTGCATCTTCCCCCACTACGTACCCCTGGCCGCGGACAGGCTTCGGGGCGCGGACGTGAAGGTGTGCTCGGTGATCTCCTTCCCCTTCGGCGCGGACTCGTCGCGGGTCAAGGCGATCGCCGTCGACGACGCGGTGGGACGCGGCGCCGACGAAGTCGACGTGGTCATCAACGTGCCGGCGTTTCTGTCGGGCGAGTTCGGGCTCGTGCGCGACGAGCTCGCCACTGTGGTGCGCACGGCGCGCGCGCGAAGCGTCAACAGCGGGCGCGGCCAGGTGATCGTCAAGGCGATCATCGAGACCTGCTATCTGAGCGACAAGATGAAGCGGCTCGCCTGTCGCGTCTGCCAGGAGGCGGGCGTGGACTTCGTGAAGACCTCGACCGGGCTCGGCCCGGAGGGCGCCACCGTGAAGGATGTCGAGCTGCTGCGGGAGTGCCTCGACGAGCACGTCGGCATCAAGGCGTCGGGCGGCATCCGCACGGCGCACGACGTCGAGCTCATGGTCAACGCCGGCGCCGTCAGGGTGGGGACGAGTGCAGGCATCGCCATCGTGGAAGAGTACCTGACCTGACGCCGCTCCGGCGGCCGCACAAGGAGACCGTCATCGATCACCAGAGCTTTCTCGAACTCGTGCGCTACAACGCGGACGGCCTCGTGCCGTGCGTCGTCCAGGACGCGGACGGCGGAGAGGTCCTGATGGTCGCGTACGCGGACGCGACCGCCCTCCAGAAGACACTGGAGACCGGAGAGGCGCACTTCTGGAGCCGCAGCCGCCGGGAGCTTTGGCACAAGGGCGGCACGAGCGGCAACGTGCAGCGAGTCGTCGAGGCGCGGCTCGACTGCGACCACGACACGGTGCTCCTGAGCGTCGACCCCGCCGGCCCGGCCTGCCACACCGGCGCGGTGAGCTGCTTCCGCGACGAGGCGAACGCCGGCGCCGCCACGGTGCCTGCGGCGGGCGGGTGAGCGGGAGCGCTCCCGGCCGCCGGCGCCGCGTCGGCCTCGCCGGCGTCCTCCTCGTCCTCATCCTCGTCCTGGCGCTGGCGCTTCGGCTCAAAGGCGTCGCCTGGGGCCTGCCGTACAGCTTCGTCAACGTCGACGAGAGCATGGTCGTGCCGAAGGCCTTCGGCGCGGCGCGTGGTCATCCGAACCCGCAGTTCTTCTTCTATCCGTCGTTCTTCTTCTACCTCGTCGGTGCGGTCTACCTTCTCGTGACGCCGATCTGGTGGCTGGTGCACCAGTCGAACTTCCTCTCGCAGACCGCGTTCGTGGTGGACCCGGGGCCGTACTTCCTGCTCGGCCGGCTGGTCTCGGTGGCGATGGGTACCGCTTCCGTGTATCTGGCGTACCGGCTCGGCCGGGTCGCCTTCGGCCGCCCGGCCGCCCTTCTCGCCGCGCTCCTGCTGGCCGTCGTGCCGCTCCACGTCGCCTACTCCCACATGGCCGTCACCGATGTCACCGCCGTGGCCCTGTCGCTGCTGGCCTTCGTGCTGTTCCGGCGCGCCGCCGACGGTGGCGGCCGTCGCTGGCTGATGTGGGGGGCGGTGGCCGCCGGCTTGGCGACATCGACCAAGTACAATCTCGGCATGCTGGTGCTGCCGGCGACCGTCGCGGCGGTGTACGCCTGCCGCGGCGAAGCCGCGCGCCTGGTCGCCTCGGGTGGACGCGCAGCGCTCGTCTGGGCCCGGCTCCTCGCGGTGCGGGTCTACGCCCCGATGCTCGCCGCCTTCGTCGTGGCTTCGCCGTTCGTCGTGCTGGACGCGCCGCACTTCATCTCCGACTTCGTGCGGCAGAACCGCATCATGGACCGCGGCTGGCTCGGGTTCGAGAACGTCGGCAACGGTTTCTGGTACAACCTCGAGACGAATCTGGGCGGCGCGTTCGGTCTCGTCCTTCTCGTGCTCGCGCTGATCGGGCTGGCGTGGTCGCTGTGGCGCCGGACACGCCTCGACCTGCTGATTGCGCCGTACGTGATCGTCTACTTCGTCTACATCGGCACCTGGAAGGAGCTCGCCGACCGCTACCTCCTGCCGATCGTGCCCCTGCTGCTCCTGCTGGCTGCCCGGGCCGGCGTCGAAGCGATCGAGCTGCGACCGGCCGCACGCCGTGTCACGGCGCCTCTGGTCGTGGCCGTGTTCGCCGTCGCACTGGTGGCGCCGCTGTCGGCGTCGATCGCCTACGACCGCGGCTTGAGTGGGGCGGACACGCGCGTCGAGGCCAAGGCTTGGATCGAGGCCAACATCCCGGCTGGGAGCCGCATCGCCGTGGAGAACTATGGGCCGCCGCTCGTCACGGAAGAGGCGGCTCGCCGGTTCAGGGAGGCGGGGCAGCCGGTGGTGGCCTACCGCGTCCGGAAGCTCGAGCTCCCGGCTCCCGCGACCCCCGACCCGGCGCGCGACCTGTCGGTGCTGCGTGCGGAGGGCGTCGAGTACGTCGTCGTGAGCTCGAGGGTCTACGAGCGTGTGAGGGCGGCCGCGGAGGAGTACCCGGCGATCGTCGCCTTCTACGACGCTCTCGAGTCGGAGACTGGACTGGTCGAGGAGTTCCGGCCCGGGGCCGGAGAGACCGGGCCGGTGCTCAAGCTCTATCGGATCAGCGGCCGCGAGCCCTGATCTCGGCGTCGGCCTCTCCAGCCGCCGCTTCCACCTCGCCCTCGTCGATCCTGCGGCGTCCCGGCCGCACGACGAGGTAGGCGATGAAGCCCGGGGGGATCGGCAGCCAGAAACTGATGATGCGGTAGATGAGGACGACCGCCACCGCCACCGCGGACGGGACTCCGAAGCTGACGTAGAGGGCGATCATGAGTCCCTCGACGGCGCCCAGCCCTCCGGGCGTCGGCGCCAGCGTCCCGATGGAATAGGCGACGACGTAGCCGACCAGCAGATGGCCGAGCCCGATGGTGTATCCGAAGGCGGCGAACGTGGTCCAGAGGCAGAGGAGATCGAAGAACCAGAACCCGCAAGCGAACAGGAGGGTGGTACGGAAGGAGCCGCGGTGCGACGTCATGCGCCGCATGCCGACGAAGAGGTTGTCGAGCCAGCCGTCGATGTGGCTCTCCTCCACGACCTGGCGCCGCACCACCCGATTCACGAGATGGGCGATCTGCGCGACCCGCAGCCGCATCCGGGTGGGGTGGTTGTAGAGGTAGACGCCGTAGAGGGTGAGCCACAGGATGAGGCCGATCAGGACGATACCGACGACGTATCCGGCGATCGACTGCCCGCCGCGCACGAGCACCAGATAGACCATCGCGAGGGCGAAGAAGAACCAGAGGACGACGTAGTTGAAGAACTGCTGCGCTGAGATGGCGACGAAGATGAGGCCGTGAGGGATCCGGCGTTTGAGCAGGGAGTTGTAGGTGACGATCCAGCCGCCGACGCCTCCGGCAGACAACACGTGGCTGACGGCAAGACTGCTCAGGGTGATGGCCAGCACTTCGTGCAGACGCAGGCGGATGTCGAGGACGCGCAGGATGTAGCGGAACAGGTTCGCGTACCCCAGGAGGGCGGTCGCCTCGAGCACGATGGCCAGGACGAGCAGCGCGTAGCTCGCGTCCGAGAGGTACTCGAGCGTCTGTTCCGTGTCGACGATCCGCGGCAGCAGCAGGTAGAGAGCCGCGACGATGACGGCGAAGACGATGATGTGGCGGAGCGTCTTCTTGATGTGGACCCCCCGGTCGCTGGCCGGCCGCCCGGCCCCAGACAGTACCACAGGGAAGCGTGGGACGGGCTCGGCGCGGTCGCCGTCAGCGGCGCGTGCGCCGCCCGCCGCGGCGCTGGCGCGCCGCCGTCGGCGGTGCGTCTCCGAGCACCTCATGCTCGATCTCCTGGCGGCGGAACCAGGCGTAGGTGACGCCGCCCGGCACGCACAGGAAGGGTATGGCGCAGAAGACCAGCCAGCCCCAGCGTCGCGCCTGGAAGGTCACGAACACCGCATAGACGTAGGTCATCGCCCAGCCGGTCAGGAGCACGACGCCCCAGACGACGTAGACGGCGTCGGGGATGAAGGTCACCGACATTCCTTCCGCCAGGGCGCGGAGTACGAAGAGCACGAGAGTGACACTGGAGACGAGGAACAGGTTGGCGAGCCGCTTCAGCTCCCGGGCCTGGTGCTCGTCGACGTCGGCGCCGGGCGCGTCCTTGTCGTACTTGGTGAAGTCGAGCAGGCGTGACATGCTCACCGGCCGGCGCCCCGATGCGTGTGGCGCCGGCCGGCGGGGCATGTACCGGAAGACGCGAAAGGACTGGGCCAGTGTCGAGGATGGAACCGGCAAACTCAACCCCGCAGGGCGTGCATCCGGCGATCTACGACGCCTTCATGTGGCCGTTCGAGCGCGCCGCCGTCGGCGCCTTGCGGCGCCGGGTCGCGGCGCGCGCCCGGGGTCGCGTGCTCGAGATCGGCGCCGGGACCGGCAGCCAGCTGCGCTGGTACTGGCCCGGCGCCTCGGTCACGGCGCTGGAACCCGACGCCGCGATGGCCGAGCGGGCGCGGCGCCGCGCGAAGCGCGCCCGGGCGCCCGTCGTCGTCGTCGAGGGCAGCGCCGAGCAGCTGCCCTTTGCCGACGCCTCCTTCGACGCGGTCGTGAGCACGTTCAGTCTTTGCACGATCGGCGACCCCGAGGCGGCCCTCCAGGAGGTCCGAAGGGTCCTTGTGCCCGGCGGCGACCTGCTGCTGGTCGAACATGTGCATCTCGCCTGGCAGCCGGGCCGCCGTCTCCAAAGCCGGTTCGCCCCCGCCTGGGCCGCGTTCGCCGGGGGCTGCCGCCTGGACAGAGACACACTCGGGCTCGCCGAGCGCGTCGGGTTCACGATCCTCAGTGAGCGCTCACACGTCCTCGGCTGGATCGTGGAAGCGGTGGCGCGCAGCCCTCTCGGGTTGCGACCGGCGCCCTGACCTGCTTGACTCACTGACCGAACGTACAACGAGGCGTCCTGCGCCCCCACATCCGTTCGCCCCTCTGACTACCCCTTTTCACCTGATGCGGCGTCCGCCTGCTGGGCTTCGCGCGGACCTGACGCCGACCTCCTCCGGGCACAGGCGTCGCCGCTGCCCGCCGGGGCAATCACGTCGAAAGGACGTTGTGAGGCAAGCAAGGACCTGGATCGCGCTCGTCGCGCTCATGATCGTCGCCACCGCCGTGGCCACCGTTGTTCTCCCCGACACCGCCGAGGCCGCGGGTATCCGAGGTAAGCTGCGCGCCGCGAAGCACGCGCTGCGCGAGTCGCGCACCCGCCTGAATCGGGCGGAAGCCGCCTTGGCGGCCGCGATGGACGGCGCTCTCGCCGGATCGGCGTCGACCATCGCCACCGCCGACCCGGCCGCGGCGACAGCGAAGGACCCAGCGGTGGACCAGCTCAGGAAGCGCGTCCGCTCGGCGCGGCGTGCGGTCCGGCGCTGGACGCGCCTCGTGGAGCGTCTGGACAGGGAGTACCGTCTCCAGCGGCAGATCGCCGACTGGGAGCGCCGCGCCAAGTGGATGCCGATCATCGAGATCGCGGCCAACAGGTACCACGTCAAAGCGGACGGGATCTACCGCATGATGATGCGCGAATCCGGCGGGCGCCGCTTCGCCGGAGCAGACGGCGCCTTCAAGGGGCTCTTCCAGTACTGGACCGGCACCTGGACGGCCGACTGGAACCCCTGGCGTCGCGACAGCATCTATGACGGCAGCTCACAGATCTTCGCGACCTGCTACGCCGTGAGTCGCGGCATGGGTCCGCAGATGTGGACCACGACGTTCGCGTCGCAGTACTGAGCGATACCCGGACCGAGTGAAGCTCGCTGCCGGGGCGTCGCCTTCCGGCGCCGCCCCGGCAGTGCCGCGGCGTCGCCTTCCGGCGCCGCCCCGGCAGTGCCGCGGCGTCGCGCCACCGGGGCAGGCGGGATAGAATCGGCGCGTGACACACCGTGCCGGTGTGGCGGAACTGGTAGACGCGCTCGACTCAAAATCGGGTGCCCCGAAAGGGCGTGTGGGTTCAAATCCCACCTCCGGCACCACCAGCGCCCGGTCGGCGGACGGTTGAGATCCGGGCGGTCGTCCACGGGCGCGCCGGGCGCCGGCATCTGGTAGCATTACCCTCCCGTACGCGACTGCGGGCCTGTCGATCCCATCCGCCCCCGAAGATCGGGCGGCCGTGCACGGAGAGGAGAGCGACGCATGACGGTGCGGCTCCTGGGGCTCAACTGCAGCCCACGCGACAACAGCAACAGCAGCATCATGCTGGATACGGCGTTCGAGAAGGTCGACGCCACCTATCCCGGCGAGGTCGAGCACGAGGTCGTCCATCTGCGCGACCTCCACATCGAGCCCTGCAAGGCATGCAACGTGTGCGGTAAGCGCAAGGACACCGGCGCGTACATCCCCTGCGTGCGCGCGAAGGAAGACGACGTGCAGGCCGTCCTGGACAAGATGGTCGCGGCCCACGGCCTGCTGATCGCCACGCCGGTGTACTTCGGGTTGCCCTCCGACCTGTTCTCCAAGTTCGTGATGCGCACACGTCCCCTGCGTCATCAGGACTTCAAGCTCGCCAACAAGCCGGTCGGGGTCATGGCCACGGCCGGCCGGCGCTCGGGCGGCGCCGAGACCGCCATCATCGCCACCTGGCTGCCCTTCGTGCGCAACGGGTGTCTTGTGGTCGGCAACGGCGACGGTACCTGCCAGTTCGGCGCCTACGGCTGGGCCGGCGGTCGCGGACACGTCCTCAGCGACGAGTGGGGCCTCGAGCAGGCCTTTCAGACCGCCGAACGTGTCTACACCCTGGCCAAGGTCATCCAGGCCGGCATCGAAGCCACCGGCTTCGAGAGTCCCATGAGGTTCTCGTACGGTCAGGGCACGCGTACCTGACCGTCTTCGCCCTGCCTCTCGACCCGTGAAGGACATGACATGACCGACGCCGAGACCATCCTCGAGTTCATCCGCGACGAGGCCGACCTCGAAGACGAAGAGGTCACCTCCGACACGTCGCTCTTCCGCGACCAGCTGCTCGACTCCATGAACCTGACGGCGCTCGTCGCGTTTCTCGAAGAGACGTTCGCGATCAAGGTCAAGCCGATGGATATCGTGTATGAGAATCTGGATACGGTGAACCACATGCTCGCCTACGTCGCGCGCAAGAAGGCGGGCGATGCCTGAGCCGGATGCCACGGAGACTCGGGAGGCGCCCGCGCAGACGGAGTCGTCCGCGGCGGGCGGCACCGACGGCGCCGAGACCGGCGCCGGTGCTGAGGCTTCCCCCGAGAAGCGCTCGCGCTGGGTGTACTTCGGTCTCGGCCTGAGCCTGCAGACGTTCCTCTGGTTCCTCCTCTTCCTGGCGATCACGATCGCCGTCCTGGTCGGCAACAAGCTCACCGAGTTCCGGTACGTCGGCTTCTGACCTGACGGCCGCCAGATGTCGCCTCCTCCGAACATGACCGACGCCGTGGCGCGCCTGCGTCACTGGGCCGCCGAGCGGCCCGAGACGGTGCTGCTGCGTACACGCGGTCGCACGTACACCTACGCGGCCATGGAAACGCGCGCCGCGCGGGTGGCGGCGGCGCTGCGCGCCGCCGCGGGTCGCGGCGCCCGGGTCGCGCTCGTCCTCGAGGAGTACGACCAGTTCTTCACCTGCATGCTCGGCGTCTGGCTGGCAGGCCAGGTCGTGGTACCGCTGAACACGAGCCTTCCGCAGGCGGACGTGGACTGGCTGCTGGGCAAGGCGCGCCCGGAGGTGATCGTGGTCGCCGGGGACGACGCCTGCCCGACGCCGGCCGACGGCCCCTTGAGGCTCGTCGTCGTCGCCGACGAGGAGGGTCTCGTGGACGGCGTGAGGGCGGCCGGCGGCGAAGCCGCCCCGGCCGTTGCGCCGACCGAGCTCGAGCCGGTCCGCGAGGACGAGCTCGCGATGATCATGTTCACGTCCGGGACGACCGGCCTGCCCAAGGGCGTGTGCCAGACCCTGCGCTCGGTCTCGAGCAACGCGGGGCACGTGGCCGCCACCCTGGGGCTCGGGGCCGACGACCGGATCTTCATCAATACGCCGCCGTACTTCACGAGCGGCATCTGCCACTTTCTGACGCTGCTGGCGAACGGCGGCGGCATCGCCGGTCAGCTCGGGTTCTTCTTCGGCGCCGGACTGCTGGATGAGATGGAAGCCGAGGGCTGCACGGGCTTCGGCGGCGCCCCCGCCCACCTCGTTCGGGTGGTGGAGCCGCTCGACGAGCCGCGCGAGCACTCGTTTCGCTTCTGGGTCTCGAGCGGCGATCACCTGCCTCTGCCCGTGATCGAGAAGCTCCGCCGTGTGCTGCCCGGCGTCGGCCTCTTCAACATGTACGGGCTCACCGAGGTGAGCGGCCGGCTGTGCATCCTTCTGCCGGCCGAGCTCGACACGCGCGTCGGTTCCGTCGGCCGGCCCATCGGCGACATGCGGGTGGTGGCACGGCGCGGCGACGGCGCCGAGGCCGCGCCGGGCGAGGCCGGCGAGCTCTTCGTCACCGGCTCGTTGCTGATGCAGGAGTATCTGGACGAGCCCGGCATCACCGCGAAGACGCTCACGGAGCACGGCCTCAAGACCGGCGACTTCGGCCACGTGGACGAGAGCGGCGCCGTCTGGATCGCCGGTCGCAAGGACGACATCATCAAGCGCGGCGGCGAGAAGGTGAGCATCGTCCACGTGCAGCAGGCGCTGCAGGGTCTGGGCCGCTTCGCCGACGTCGCCGTGGTCGCCGCGCCCGACGACATCCTCGGGCACGTGCCGGTCGCCTTCGTGGTGCCGCTGGCGCCGGACGGTTTCAAAGCGTCGAAGCTTCTGCGTGAGCTCCGCGGCGTGCTGCCGTCGTCGTCCCTGCCGAGCCGGGTGATCGCCGTCGAGGCGATCCCGCGCACGGGCTCGGGCAAGGCGATCCGGGCCGAGCTGCAGGCGCTGCTCGCCGAGGAGCTGGGGTGAACAGCTTCAGGCGCGGCTTCCTCAACAAGAGTCCCCTGGTGCTACTCGCAGCGCTGGTGCTCCTCGTGCCGGCGCTGCTCGCCATCCAGGCGTTCTTCACCAGCGGCGCCTGGAGCGCGATCCCGGTGCAGCGCTGGATGCGCACGTCGACCGACGACTACATGTTCGTCTCGTGGATGGTCGGCGAGATCAAGCGTGACCCGCCATGCCGGCCGCTCGCGGTGCTGCTCGGCGGCTCGAGCGGCCGCGAGGCCATCGTCAGCGGGCCGTCGCTGGCGCGCGCCGTTCACGACGACGGCGGCCCGCGCATCGCGGCCCGGAACCTCAGCTCGAGGATGCAGCGCTACGACCAGAGCTGGGCGATCGTCGACAACCTGCCCGACACGCCGACCACGGTCCTCGTCGGCGTCAACCTGGGGCGGTTCACGACCAGCCCGAAGAGTAACTACAACCAGGTGATCGGGCGGGAACTGCTGCTCAAGAGCGATACGCTGCGCCGCTGGGTCGTCGCCCGCTCGGGAGAGCATCGCTACTCGTTCACGATCCTGCCCGGCATCTTCACGGCGCTGGCTTCGTATCTGGAGCAGCGCGAGACCGACCTGCTGTACAAGGGGCGGCTGCACCCCAAGCCGTACAAGCCGCACGCTTTCGATGGGCGCAAGGCGCTGCCGCCGGCCGAGAAGCGGGCCCTCGTCGAGAAGTGGCTGACGAAGTACTACCCGGCCTTCAACAAGGTCCTCGACTTCAACCTCGCCATGCTCGACGAGCTCGTCCGGACCGGCGAGAGCCGAGGTCTCGACATCGTCATCGTCGAGTTGCCGTACAACCGGGAGATCGTCGGCGACGCGTTCGACGAGGCGCTGGCCGCTTACCGGGTGCCGACGCAGGCCATCGCAGAGCGCTACGACGTGCCGTACCTCGACTTCAACGACGAGGTCGCTATCCCGAGCGAGGACTTCCTCGACCTTTCGCACCTGCGTCCCGCGGGGCGCGTGGTCTGGCAGGCGGAGCTCGCCCGCCGGCTGGCCGGCATGTACCGCGACGGGACGCTCCGGGAGACGCTCTGATGGGGGGCTTCCGGCGCGGGTTCACGAACCGCAGCCCGCTGGTCCTTCTCGTGGCGGCGCTGCTGCTCGTGCCGGCTCTGCTCGGGGTGCAGTGGCTGTTCACGAGCGGGATCTGGACGCTGGTGCCGCTCGAGCGGTGCCTGCGGAACCGCGAGGACTCGTTCACCTACGTGTCGTGGACGGTCGGCCGGGCGCGGCGGCAGCCGCCGGGCACGCCCGGCATCTACGTCCTCGGCGGCTCCAGCGCGCGCGAGTCTATCGTCAGCGGCGAGAGTCTCGCCGCGGAGGTGCACGGCGCCGGCGGCCCGCGGGCCGTGGCCTACGATCTCGGCTCGATCAACCAGAACTTCGCCGAGAGCATGGCGGTCCTCGACACCGCCCCCGACACGCCGGCCTGGCTGCTGATCGGCGTCAATCTCGGTCGTTTCACTGCAACGCGGGAGGAGAACGCCGTCCAGGCGGAGGGCCGCGAGTTTCTGCTGCGCAGTTCCGCCGTCCACCGCTTCGTCGCCGGGGAGTGGGGCCTGGAGAAGCACTCGTACACGATCCTGCCGGGCATCTACGCGTACCTCACCGACTGGGCTCGCGCCAACGGCCGGGCGCTGCTCCGCGGCAAGAGCCGGACGGTCGAGTACGAACTGCACCGGTACACGGCGGACAAGGTCTTCTCGAGGCGCAAGAAGGAGAGCCTGGTCGCGTTCTGGAACAGAAAGCGCTACCCGGTCTTCGAGCGCAATCTGGCGAGCAACCTCGAGATGCTCGAAGAGCTCCTGCGCCGCGGCCGCGAGCGCGGCGTGCGCGTCGTGATGTTCGAGTTGCCGCTCAACGAGGAGATCGTGCGCGGCCGCTTCGACTACGCGCAGCGGCAGTACCGGCGGCCGCTGGCGGCGCTGGCGCGCGAGTACGACGCGGCGTACCTCGACCTCAACCAGGAGGTCGACATCCCGAGTGAGGACTTCCGCGACCTCTCGCATCTGGTGGAACCGGGGCGCGTCATCTGGCAGAGTGCGCTGGCGGCCGCGCTCGTCGAGCTCATGAACGCGGAAGGGACGGAGGGGGAGAGCGGGTGAAGATCTACTTCACGGTGTACCTGATCCCGGTCGTGGTGGTGGCGCTGCTGGTCTTCTGGCTGGCGCTGCGGCGCGACCGGCCCCGTCTGCTCTTCCTGCTGCTCCTGAGCGTGGGCGTGCTGGCGCTGCTTCACCCGATCTTCGCCGCCGTCGCGGTGGGGCTGGTCCTCGTGACTCACCAGCTCGTCGAGTTGCAGCGCAAGCAGCGCCTGCGCGGCAGTCGTGTGGTGCTCGTCGCGATCATCCTCGCCCTGATCACGCTCGGGATCGGCAAGTACGGCCGGGACGGGGCGATGGCGATCTGGG
>Ga0172369_10008580_pt1 | contig 11565 bp, 11 predicted proteins | sample LakKiv25m_FD_114539 | JGI IMG/M metagenome (GOLD analysis project Ga0172369, IMG submission 114539) | Freshwater microbial communities from Kabuno Bay, South-Kivu, Congo - kab_022012_11.25m | ecosystem: Environmental > Aquatic > Freshwater > Lake | place: Democratic Republic of the Congo... | reverse complement strand
TTGGCAGATTGCAATTGATTTAGCTAAAAAAGTGTTCTCTAAAGATATTTCTTATTTTGAAAAAGTCGATCCAGATTTTGATGGTACGGCTGTTATGGTGGCGGGACATGAATATGGCGAACCATTGTTTACCGACACCTCATTAGTAGAAGCGCTAGGCGCCGACGTGGAAGCCTTATTGAACGAGGATATCGCCACATTATGCATTTCTGCAATCATGATGGACCGATTCAAGAGTAAAAGTTTGACTCGGCAAGCTTATGTCAATCATGCTATTGATTTGTTGGGAAGTTATCTTCGGTATATTGATACTTCTCGCGACGTACCATATTTACAGCCATATTACGTTGGCATGTGTTTGTTAGGTTTAAGACGAATGTTAGATTGTGGGTTTATTTATAAGATTAATTCCGATTGGCGAATCGATGAATCGAAATTAGATCAGTTATATTCAATGACATTAGCCGATATGTACCAACAGGTTGCAATTGCAGAAACTAAAAGTTATACGCGGGCAAAACAATATTTGGCATATGCAGTTGAAACTAATGAAATAATGGATTTAATACGTTTAGTCAATCCAAATGCAACTTTCTCATCAAAAAAGAAGTCATAAATTTGCATGGTAGTATATAATAGTCAAACATAAAAAGTTATATGAAAAAAAACCTCTTAATTACGACCTTTGTTGTTGGATTAATTGGAATATTTAGCCTTCCCACAATGGCGCTTGATGCCACTCCGGCAGGGCGTCAAAAAGTAGAAGAAAAATTGGTTGATAAGGCTGAAAAACTAATAGATAAAGTTTTACCTCGCGCTGCTTTAATTTCTGGAACAATAGTTACAAATGATAAAACAAACCTGACTGTGTCCAAAGACGGTAAAACGTACAATATTCTAATAGACAGCAATACCAAGCTACGAAGACGTTTTTGGGGTAAAGCTACACTTGCCGAAATGCAGGTCGGAGACATTGTCAATGTTCATGGAAAATGGGTCGATAGCACTAAAACAGGAATTAGAGCTGCTTTAGTTCGAGATATGTCTATCCAGAAGCGAAATGGAGTTTTTGTTGGAAAAGTGACTGCTTTAATTTCGACCGGCTGGACGATGGAAACTGTAAATAGAGGAAAACAAACTGTAATGGTTGTTTCCACAACAAAATATGTAAATCGAAAAGAACAGGTAATCACTAACAGTGATATTCAGGTTGGTGATCGAGTCCGGGTTCGAGGGTTATGGGATCAAAAATCAAATACAATTTCTGAAGTGCAAAGTGTTAAAGACTATTCTTTGCCGGTAAAAACTTCTACAGCGACATCTAGTGGTACGAATCAATAGATTGTGAATAAAGTTCAGGGAAAATTGTTTTTGTCATCTCTTCTAATACTTTCATTCGTAGGATGGTATGTTTTTTTCTCTCAAAACGTAGCGATTTTAATTGGAGCGAGGATAAAATATCAAAGTAATAAATCACAAAAAATTGATATGTCTAAGGGGCCATGTCTGGGAACAATTTATGGTGGTTGGGTCTTGGATATATCTCATTTACCGCACGAGCCAGTTGATGACCTGCCTGAAAATGAGTGCATTAATGAACCATTACGTCATGTTAGTCATGTTGTCGAAATGACCCCAAATGGAGAAATAATTAAAATTAAGTAGTCCCTACTCAATTTTTCTTAAAGGCAAAATTGTGAATTACCTTGAAAGAGACGAGTGCATAAATTACTCCAATAATGACATCAATAACATAGTGTTCTCCTAAATAAACTACTGCGAACCAAACTGAAAGGGTGTAAATTAGCGATGTAAGAATAAGAATTTTCCGTTTAGTTAATATGGAAAAGAGTAGAATTACAAACGGATAAGCTGAATGAAGTGATGGGATGGCTGCGTAATTATTGGAGCTAAAAACACTATAAATAGTGGGGACATTTAATCCAGGTTGAGTGTAAATTGGGGTTGTTAAATACATGATTCGATAGATATGGGGAAGATAACCTTGTTCTGATGCCATCCACGGAGGCATCACGGGGAAAAATATAAACGTTATAAATGCCAGATATGACAGAAGAAGAATTGTAAAGGTAAATTGCTGAAATAAAATATTTTTTTTCCACCAAAGTGCAAATGCGAAAGAAAGAAAGGCTACAAAATGGGACATGTATATTATGCTGAAATAAAAGTCATATGATTTTAGATTGTGGGGATTAAAAATAATCTTTTGTAACCAAATTGTGGGAATAGAACGAAACAGTGCTTTTTCCAGGTCAATTATATTTGTAATATTTACAGCAATTTTTGTATGTTCAGGATTAATTCCTCTTAGTGCTTCGTAACCTAAAAAAAGTAATATAAAAGGAGCCCAACTAGAAAGAAATTTTTTACCACGACCAACAAAAACGGCTACAAAAAGGGCAAAAATTATAAATTGATCTGGGGAGAACCATAGGTTGTGACGGAACATGGTGAAAACAAGGAAGATAAAATAGATACTTATTCCGATGTAAATTTTCCTCGAATGTGGCATTTTTTTAACCGTTGGTTCGTTTTGCCCGACGGCGTTCGACATCTGTAAGATATTTTTTTCGTCCTCGTAAACTTATTGGCGTGACTTCGAGTAATTCATCATCCTCGATAAAATCTAACCATTGCTCTAAAGATAGTGTCACTGGCGGAACTAATTGAATTCCAACTTCTTTATTTGAACGAACGTTGGTCATTGCCTTTCCTTTGCAGACATTAATTTCGATGTCTTCATTTCTCGTGTTTTCTCCAACAATCATCCCTTCGTAAACATTAATTCCTGGTCCGATAAACATTTTTCCTCTATCTTGTGCATTTTCTAATCCGTAAGACAAGGATTTGCCGGATTCACTAGCGAGTAAAACACCATTTCTCAGTTTATCAATAATGGGGCCGACTGGTTCATACCCCAAAAATATAGAGTTGAAAAGCACTGTACCCTTGGTTTGGGTCAAAAGTCCATTTCTTGCTCCCAGAAGATTTCGTTGAGAAATTTTGTATACCAACCTAGTATTCCCCTGATCTTGAGCAACCATATCTAATAGCTGCCCTTTTCTTGATCCCATTTCTGAAGTGACAGCGCCAACATACGTTGGATCAACATCAATTGTCACTTCTTCATATGGTTCACACTTAACACCATTGACTTCGCTTAAAATTACCTGAGGTTTTGAAACCTGAAGTTCGTAGCTACCACGGCGCATGTTTTCAATTAAAATTGCCAAATGTAATTCTCCTCGTCCGGAAACAAGAAAGTCAATTCCATCAGGATTTTCTTCAATTTTGAGGCCTAAGTTAGTCTCTTTTTCTTTTAATAGTCGTTCGCGAATTTGTCTTGAGGTAGTATATTTTCCTTCGCGTCCGGCTAAAGGAGAGGTATTAGGGCCAATGGTTATTTTAAGCGTCGGTGGGGTAATCGTGATATTTGGCAGAGATTCTGGTGTAGATGGGTCAGTAACTGTTTGTCCAATGGAAAGTTCCGGAATTCCGGCTAGGGCAATAATATCTCCTGAAATTGCTTCCTCAACTTCTTGTCTTTTAATTCCAATTTGGGTATAAATTTTTTCTGCTTTAAAATTTCCAATTACCTTATTATCTTCTACTAGGGTAATTGTTTGATTCTTTACTAATTTACCTTTCCTAATTCTGCCGATGCATAGTTTTCCCAAATAGCTATCATAATCTAATGTGGAAATTTGCATTTGGAATGGTTCATTTTCTCGTATAACTGCTTTTGGGACGGTGTTAATAATGGTTTCAAAAAGTGGTTCCAAGCTTCCCGGCTCTTCAAACGAAGTAGGGAGTGAGTTCCAAGCTTTTCCATCTCGTCCAATTGCATACACAATCGGAACATGCAACTGATCTTCGTGGGATGCCAAATGGAGAAAAATATTTTCGGTTTCGTTTAGAATTTCAGCTGGGCGAGCGTCTTTGCGATCTATTTTATTGATGACTAAAATAACTTTGAGGTTATATTCGAGAGCTTTTTTAAGGACAAATTTTGTTTGAGGCAAAGGGCCTTCTGCAGCGTCAACAATAAGAAGAACGCCGTCAGCCATATTTAAGACGCGTTCCACTTCTCCTCCAAAATCGGCGTGACCAGGCGTGTCGATAATGTTAATCTTTGTTCCCTTATAAAAAACTGAAGTATTCTTGGACAGAATAGTAATTCCTCTTTCACGCTCGAGATCGTTAGAATCAAGAATGGTTGTTTGCTGCATTTCGACTTCATTATCTCGAAACGTGTGCGTTTGCTTAAGCATCGCGTCAACCAACGTCGTTTTTCCATGATCGACGTGGGCGATAATGGCTATATCTCTAATATCGTTGGTAAGATTATTCATATTTTCGATTTAAAAAGGCGGCCTCTGTTGCCGCTCCTTGGATTTTAGCACATCTAGCGATAAATTTGTTATGATGAAACCCTATGTTGAACTTTAATATGCCACCGCTAAAAAAGAGCTATTTTGTGTTTGGAGCCTTAATATTAATGGCTTTTTTTGTTTTAGTTTATTTAGAGACTAAATCTGTGTTCGCTTTAATCGATCCGGCTGCTGCAGTATGGACACAATTAATTATTTCTCGTTTTTTTGATGTTCCACTTTCACTTTTTTCGTTGCTAGGAAATTTTGAAGTAATGACAATTTTTTTAGCCGTCTTGTCGTTTATATATTACAAAAAAACAAGAAAAATTCCATATTCGTTTGTACTTTATGGAATGATTTTAGTTATAGAGTTAATTGGAAAAAATTTTCTTTACCACCCTGGTCCACCTAGCTCGTTAGTTCGATATACTTTTCCGTTTGATTTTCCGAAAATAGAAGTGAAAACAAACTATTCGTTTCCCTCAGGGCATATAAGTAGGACTGTATACTTATGTATAGTTGGTATGTTCGTTTTTTCCGCTTTTTTTAAAAACAAAATTCCTCGAAAAATATTTGGGACATGTTTAATTATTTTCTCGGCACTGATGATTATTTCAAGAATTTATTTGGGCGAGCACTGGCTTAGTGATGTGATTGGAGGAACAATGTTGGGGACCGCATTAGGATTATTTACGTTAATTTATTATTAAATTATTTTAAAAATCTCATATTCAGAGGTCGCGTTTTTCGGAGGATAAATTTTTTCAAAATTACTAGAAAAATAATTCCTATTAAAATTCTGATTAATTTCAATTGGTCCAATCAAGACGTAATTTACGCCATACTTTCTAAGTATATTTCTTGAATTTTCCCCTCCGCGCTTGGCGATTTCGATATCATTTTTTGTTGGCCAATAATTCACCCCATATGACCATAACCAACCGTTAAAGCCCAATACGATTTTTCTTCCTGTAAGTGAGGAAATAATATTGTCATGATTATCAGCAGTAAGAAAGATAGAACTTGTTAAGGTATTTAATTTTACAAATTCAGCTACCTCAATTTGCCTTTTATTAAAAAGTGTAATTTTATTGACTGGATTTAAAAGTTGAGATGAGTCATAAACTCCGGAAAATATAGCGAGAAAAAAAAGAACTACCGCTAAACACCTAACGAATACCCCGGAGCTGAACATTTTTATTAGTAAAAATGCTGACGTTAATGATGCTGCTAAATACCAATATACAAATATTTTTGTATTATCCCATTCCCAAGGTTGAAAAATAAATAAATTAGCTAGAAAAAACATTATCCAAAATGGAATAGTCGCAAGCGATATTTTTTTTGGGAGAAAGATAATTGCAACGATTGGAAGAATTAGCATCACACCAAAATTTTTAATCCAAAATAATAAAATATTTTCTTGTGTCATCCACCCTATTTGCCAGTGTACAAAATTCTGGAATGATTGGCCAGAATAAAAATATATAATCGGAAAAATGGTGAATAGTATTATTGGGAATAAAAACCAAACCCAATTTGAAATTTTTCTCCAATCAATTACAAAAATAGATATAAACAATAACGTTAGAAATGTGTGCATATGAAATAGCGGAAGAAGTGAAATTAAAAATCCAATATAAATAAGACTTTTTTTTGAGTTATCTCCAGAATAAATTCTCCAAAGTCTTGATAGACAAATTAATCCGAGAGGAAAAGCAATCGTAAAACCTCTCTGGGGGATAAGTTGAGATGTGAGGATCGAAATCCACCAAATTCCATACTGGGGAATTTTTGTCATCTCTTTAACCGCAATTGAGTTTTGGAAATAGTAGATAAAACCTAAACCACCGTTAAAGAAGAACAGAATCGGAGAAATAATTGCTATTTTACGATTTTTGAATATTTCAAAGGATAAACATGAGATAAGTATGAAAGATAGGGAAATAAAAATAGTTGTTGGAATTGATAGAGAATAGTTAAGTGGGACACCGATTACCACAAATATTGCGGACATAAAATCCGATAAAAATGGGTATGAAAAGATATGTGAGGTAAAGATTGGAAGATGTGGCGGAAAATTATTGCCAAAGGAAAAACTTGTAGTATTGGCTAAATGCAGCGCCCAATCGCCCCAAATTGTTATCCAACTGGCAACTAAATTACCATTTTCTCCAGAGAGAAAATTTAATCCAATATAGGTAAAGAAGAAAATAAATATAAGATAGAATATTGAAATTAAGATATTTTCTCGCGTAACAAAGAGGTTAAATCTAGAAATTCTTTTGAGATTAAGAATCAAGCTAATACTTCCCAAAACGAGAGATGGCCAGAATATTATTTGTAAATTTATTGATTGAAATATAAATGACAACCAAAAAATTAACCAAGTTAAAAAGGTGCTTCCGATAATGAAGGATTCAAATAAATCGATTATATTTGTCTCTTTCTTATCGGAAAAGGAATAATGGAGAAACAATCCAATATTTGTCGTTAATATGAAAAATATAAACAGTAAAATATAATTCATCTTGAAAATAAGGTGTTACGTACAAAGCGGAAAAATAGATAAATCATGAGGATATTTCTAATGGTAAGTAACCAAAAAAATTCAGAATAACTCCCGTTAGTATAAAAACCGGCAAGTAGCTCGTTGTATTTTAGCGGATAAATAATTTGTGTCGCCAGAAGAATTGCGCAGATTAATACCAGGTTCAACGACCAATTCGTAATATCATTTTTTGTTTTTCCTGAAAAAATTATTGGATATAACAGTGCAAACCAAAGCAGATATTGACCTGTCAGAATTTTCGAAAATATTAAAAAGCAAAGTAGGACAACAATTAAAATTGCCGTCAAGTTAATTTTAATTTTGGTGATTCTTTTCCAGATTGCGATGTAAATAACTCCAACGGTGGCAACCCAAAAATAATTGTAGAACCACATTGGTCCGACAACATATTTTGGGTCAATGCCATATATTCCCATACTCCCTTTACCCGCGGCTGGTACTCCGCTTTTTAGCCAGGAAAAGATGACTAATAGACTAGCCCAAAGACTTTCGGCGTGAACAGGTTTTAATGCGTGAATGTTCGCGTCCAAAATAATTTGAGATAACGGAATTTGGAAAAATAGGAGGTATATACTCAATAGACCGAATATTGTTCCAATAAATATCATTCCCATACTAATTACCGTCTTTATTCCAGAACTTTTTAAGGTTGCCAAAAGGAAAACTGGCAATAATAAAACTGGATAAATTTTTACTAGAGTTGAGGTAGCCAGAAAAGCTATAGAAATATTGAAATGTTTTTTTTGCCAAAGTGTAATTGCCATTACAACTAAAAGCGTAGTGAATAATTCAAAACGGTAAAGAATTATCGGTCCAGATGAAAGAAATATGGCAATCAATGACAAGGGGCCAAAATAGGGATTAACTTTATGGAATATTAAGGCAAGAAAAATAAGTAGCACTACGTTAGTAACAAAGAGCGCACCGAGGTAGGTGTTATTATTGTTCTCTAGAAGTAGCACTGGAGAAATAGAAAGAAAAAACGCGACTGCACCAGGTTGATATTCATTGTAGCCAAGATTGGTGAGATTCCCGTGTTTAAGAAAATAATTTGCTCGAGAATAATAAAACCCATCAGAATCAGAGCGTAAGTGGTAGGACCACGATGAATTTGTGGCTTGAGTTAACACTAACGAAAGCGAAGCAATAAATAGTGCAACTACGATAAACTTTCTCACCCCCATATATTACCTGTTAAGGCCAACTAGGTATATCCTGATATAATTGCCATATGGAAAATTTGATAGATCGGGTAAAGAAAATTTTAAATCAGGCGAAACTCACAGATAAAAAGAAAGAAATTCGACAAATTGAAATTGAAGCCGAAAAACAAGAATTTTGGCAAGATCATGAGGCGTCGGCAAAAAAAATGCAGCAATTAACCTTGCTGCAAAGTAAAGTTAAGAAATTAGAACTACTCGAAGACTGGCTGTTAGAAAAAGAAATTGGTGATGAAACAACAGATTTAAAAGAAATAGAAGAACTAGTAGCCGAATTAGAGATCTCTCTCTATTTATCGGGGCCATACGACAGTTTTGGGGCGATTATCTCAGTTCATTCCGGCCAAGGTGGAACTGAAGCCATGGATTGGGCTAATATGTTACACCGCATGTATCTTCGATATTGTGAGAAACAAGGTTGGAAAACTGAGGAAATTGATTTTCAACCGGGAGAAGAAGCGGGAATCAAAGAAGTGGTATTTTCTGTGGAAGGAGAGTTTGCATACGGGTTACTTAAAAATGAATCTGGTGTCCACCGTTTAGTTCGTCAGTCGCCCTTTAATGCCGATCATTTGCGTCAAACCTCGTTTGCATTGGTTGAAGTTGTTCCATTGGTCGACGCCAGTTCCTCCATTGAGGTAAACGAACAGGATATCGAATGGGATTTTTTCCGGTCTGGAGGTAAGGGTGGTCAAAATGTGAATAAAGTTTCTACCGCAGTGAGATTGAAACATAAACCCACCGGAATAATTGTGTCATGCCAAAAAGAGCGATCACAAGAACAAAATCGCCAATTAGCCTTGAAAATTCTCGTCGGAAAATTGCATCAAGCGGAGGAAGAACTGCAGAAGGCAGAGGAACTAGCCTTGCGTGGTAAGCACGTAACACCAGGATGGGGAAATCAAATTCGTTCCTATATTCTACATCCATATCATCTAGTTAAAGATTTGCGGACAGAATACGAAGAAACTAACACAGACCCAGTTTTGGATGGAGGATTAGATAAATTTATTGAAGCAGAATTAAGATATTACGCCAAAGAATAACAGCCCTAGACTTGAATTTTTTTTTGTGCTTTAATTAAGTCAAATATGGAAGAAATAAAAGTTGATCCTAATAAAATCGTACAGAAATCCAGCTCGTCGGTAATTAAACCAATGGAGGATACAGATAACAATAATTCCAACAGCAATTTAAAAGTGAAAATATTTGTTGTTTATTTAGTTTTAATTCTTTTAGGAATCGCTAGCGGTTATGGTGTTTATGCGTTTAAAACCAATGGTACTGCTAGACTCGGCGGACGTGATTTCCAAGTGGTAAAGACAGCCACCGAAGAAGGAATTAAAGATGCTTCTAATTTTAAAGACCAGGCTGAAGGTAATTTAGTCGCTAACGATGGGAAAATTACCAATGAAGGAGCGTTTATCCTCAAACGAGGCGATGCTTCGCAAAATGTTTATTTAACGTCTGCGGTAGTGGATCTTTCCAAATATGAAAACAAAAAAGTTCATGTTTGGGGGAACACCTATAAAGGTCAAAGTGCCGGTTGGCTCATGGATGTGGGATTAGTTAAGCTAGTTAATTAACTAGGTGTAGCCACACTCCACGCCTATGATCAAATTCTCCGATGTTACAAAGAAATTTTCTGATAACACGATTGCCATAAACGGGGTAAGTTTTTCTATTGACGATAATGAATTCGCTTTCTTAGTAGGTCCCAGCGGTGCAGGAAAAACTACCTTGCTTCGCCTCTTAATTCGTGATTATTTGCCAACCAATGGGTCAATCACAATAGACGAACATGATTTAGTAAAAATTTCTGGTAATAAAGTAATAGAATTAAGAAGGAAAATCGGAGTTGTCTTTCAAGATCTAAAATTAATTCAAGAACGTAATGTATTTGAGAATGTAGCCCTTTCTTTGGAAGTTTTGGGAAAGAATAAACAAGAAATTGCCAAGGAGGTTGAAGAAAAGCTCAAACTTGTGGGATTGTGGGAACATAGACTATTTTTTCCAGTTCAACTGTCTGGTGGGGAGGCACAAAGAGTAGCCATTGCGCGAGCTATTGCCGGTTCACCTAAATATCTATTAGCTGACGAGCCAACTGGAAATGTGGACGAAGCTAATGCCTGGTCAATTATGAAAATTCTTGACACAATAAATAAATCAGGAACGACTATCATTATGGCAACACATAATAGCGATCTAGTAAATTCTGTGCAGCGCAGAGTAATTAGAATCGAAGAAGGACACTTAGTTTCTGATCGGAAGGGAAAATATCGATGAACTTTCAACTTCAAACTACCTGGAAGCACATTCGTCGATCACCATATCAAGCATTGTCGGCCGTCATGATAATGACGCTTACTTTTTTTGCTGGTTTAGCTTTTGCCTATCTGTCACTCGGCGCTGACAAAATGTTAACTTATCTGGAAAAAAAACCTCAGATAATTCTTTTTTTTAATGACTCAGTTACCTCACCTGATCAAGTTGGCGATTTAAAAACAAAATTAGAAAATACTGGTAAAGCTTCAAAAATTAAATTTGTTTCTAAAGATGATGCCCTAAAAATTTATCAGGAAAGGAATAAATCCGATCCGCTTCTCTTGGAATTAGTAACTGCCAAAACATTACCGGCTAGTCTAGAGATTGGAGCCACGAAAGCAGTCGATTTGCCAGTTTTGTACGACATAGTAAAAGATGTACCCAATGTGGAAGATATCTCATATCAAAAGGATATTATTGGTGGACTAATTGGTGTAGTGGAAAGAGTAAGGAAAATTGGTGCCGGTTTATTTGTTTTTTTAGCGGTAACCTCTGTCTTTATTATTCTCACTGTAGTTGGAATGAAAATTTCCATGCATAAGGAAGAAATAGATGTTCAACGCCTCGTGGGTGCATCAAAATGGTATATTCGTTGGCCATTTATTTTTGAAGGAATTTTTTATGGGATGGGAAGCGCTCTTGTTGCTTGGATGTTAGAAATAGTAACTATTATCTTACTTAATCCATACATTCGTTCTTATACGGCTGACTTGCAATTATCACCAATTATTTTTGGAGTTTCTGACTTTAGTAATTTGGCTGTTATCGCCCCATTCCAACTGACAATGTTGGGAATTGCACTCTTAGCTGGAATGTTTGTTGGAGCGTGGGGAAGTAGTTTAGCAGTGTGGCGATATCTTAAGGATTAAAACCAGTGAATGAAGAAAACACTATCACTTCTAATATTGCTTGTGTCTTTAGTTTTTCTTTCTCGAAATACTGCGGTTTTGGCTTCTGAAATTGATGATTGTAAGGACGCCTCTTGTTTTCAAGGGTTAATCGATAAGTATTCCTCCAAAATTAATGAAACTCAAGCTAAAAAGAAAACTTTGGC
>Ga0172369_10008576_pt1 | contig 11573 bp, 26 predicted proteins | sample LakKiv25m_FD_114539 | JGI IMG/M metagenome (GOLD analysis project Ga0172369, IMG submission 114539) | Freshwater microbial communities from Kabuno Bay, South-Kivu, Congo - kab_022012_11.25m | ecosystem: Environmental > Aquatic > Freshwater > Lake | place: Democratic Republic of the Congo... | reverse complement strand
GAGGTTGCCGCCGCGCTCTACGGGACGATCATCGAACGGATCGTGCCCGTGTCGTCTACTCAGGCCGCGGAGATGGTCAAGCTGCTGGAAAACACCTTCCGGGCGGTGAACATTGCCCTGGTCAACGAGACTGCGATCATGTGCGACAAGCTCGGCATTGATGTGTGGGAGGTGATCGAGGCGGCAGCCACCAAGCCCTACGGCTTTATGAAGTTCACGCCGGGGCCGGGGGTGGGGGGCCACTGCATCCCGCTGGACCCGTTCTATCTGTCCTGGAAGATGAAAACGCTGAACTACAATGCCCGTTTCATCCAGTTGGCCGGCGAGATCAACAGCGATATGCCGCGCTGGTGGGTGGAGAAGGTGGTTGATGCGCTAAACGAGGCCGGCAAGCCGCTGAAGGGCAGCAACGTGTTGGTGCTGGGGGTGGCGTATAAGAAGGACATTGACGACGTGCGTGAGTCGCCGGCGCTGGACGTGATCGAGCTTCTGCGCCAGAAGGGCGCGGACGTGCGCTACCACGATCCCTACGTGCCGGTCATCCGCCACAACGGCTTCGAGATGGCCGGCGAGACCGACCTGGCTGCCGCGCTGGCCGCGGCGGACTGCGCGGTGGTGGTGACGGATCATTCGAGCTATGATTGGGAGGCGATCCAGCGGCAGGTGCGGCTGATTGTAGATACGCGACACGCAATGGAGCATCGGAAATTTGAGCGAGCGTGATCTGGGTGCAGAGAAATTTGATGTCGCTCGAGTAACCACCTACTGGATGACCGAGGCAGAAGAGGCGCTTCGAGTCGCAGATCACCTGATTGATAAGGCGGATTATTTTTACGCGCTCTTTTTTGGACACCTGGCGATTGAGAAGATGTTGAAAGCTATCTACGCCGCCAGATTCGAAGCCCACGCACCCCCGATACACAATCTTCTTAAGCTGGCCAAGGATGCGGGGATCGTGTTGGATGAGGCGCGAACTGAGGCGTTGATCACCGTGACCGCTTTCAACATCGAGGCGCGCTATCCAGATATGAAGCGCGCTTTTCGCCAAAAATGCACGCCGAAATACACACAACGTCAGATGACCATGATCAAGGAGTTGTTTGGATGGCTGCGCTCGCACCTGCCGTAGCAGAAAGCGTGGATCAGTACATTCGCTTGTTGCGGCAAAGGCGGCGCATCGCGGCTGTATATGTTTACGGTTCTCAAGCGAAAGGAACAGCGACGCGCTGGAGCGATATTGATGTGGCAGTGATCTCGCCTGATTTCTCGGCAGATCTGTTTCAAGAACGCCTGGCCTTAATGCGCTTGGCGGCGCAGATTGATGACCGGATTGAACCTCATCCCTTTATGCCGGAAGATTTCAATGCCAGCAATCCGCTTGCCGCGGAGATCTGCCAGACTGGCGTGCGAGTTATTTAGCTCGTGATCGTTTGAGATGCATAGTGACGCGGCGCTGGCCGCGGCGGATTGCGTGGTGGTGGTGACGGATCATTCGAGCTATGATTGGGAGGCGATCCAGCGGCAGGCGCGGGTGATTGTGGATACGCGACACGCAATGGAACTAGGTTAGGGGAGCTGAGGCAGCGCGCTACATGGCTGAGTTGAGCAATCCACACGACAAGTTCTTCAAGGAGATGCTGGCGCAGCCGGAGGCCGCCAACGATTTTCTGCGCCATTACCGTTCGGCTGAGCTCACGACGAAGCCTGCCGCCGGGGGTAGCGGAACAGTTGGATCTGACCGCCACCGAACTGGTCAAGGATTCCTTTGTAGATGCCGAACTGCAAACGCACTATTCGGATCTGCTGTACAAGGTGCGGCTGCTTGGCGGCGGGGACGCGTATATCTACACGTTGTTTGAGCACAAAAGCCTGCCGGATGGGCGGGTGGCGTTTCAACTGCTGCGTTACATGGTGCGGGTCTGGGAGTATGGGTTGCGGCAGGGGGAGCGGCTGTGGCCGATCTTGCCGATCGTGGTGTATCATGGTCGGGCGACCTGGCAGATCGCGCCCGATTTTGCGAGTTTGCTAGACGCGCCGGCGGCCTTGCGGCCGTATCAGGCGGACTTTCGGTACTGGCTGTGTGACTTATCGCGGTACGACGATGCCGAACTGCAGGGCGCGGCGCTGCTCCAGGTGACGTTATTGGCGCTGAAGTATGCGTTCCGGCCTGAACTCCGTCAGCGTTTGCCAGACATCGGCCGCCTGCTCTGGGAGTTGAGTCAGCAACCGGCCGGTTTGCAGCAAGTGGTCACGGTGTTGCGCTATTTATTGACCGGGACCGGCCAGATCACGGCCGTTGAATTGCGTTCGATGTTGGATGAGGCGTTGCCGGAGATGGGAGGTAAACTGATGGGGACGATAGCAGAACAATTCATCGAGCAGGGCCTGAAACGCGGACTGGAGCAGGGCATGCAGCAAGGTATGCAGCAGGGGATGCAGCAGGGGATGCAGCAGGGGATGCAGCAGGGCCAGCGCGAAGGCTTGCGACAAGGCTTACTGGCGGGGATCCGGCTCGGGTTGAAGCTGCGCTTCGGCGCCGAGGGTGCGGCCTTGCTGCCGGAGATCTACCATATCGAGGATGTGGCGCTGCTGCAGGCCCTGCAAGACGCGTTGGAGACGGTTAACTCTTCGCTCGAACTACGACGCCTGTACCAACGAACCAACTGAGGACAGCCGATCCTAGCCGCGCGGATTGCAACGCCGGTTTCCTGACGACGTGCATGAGTCGCCGGTGCTGGACGTGAGCGAGCTACTACGGCAGAAGGGCGCGGATGTGCGGTATCATGACCCGTATGTGCCGGTCATTCGCCATAACGGCTTCAAGATGCATGGCGAGGCCGACCTGAACGCGGCGCTGCATGACAATCGCTGGAGCTAATGTCCTTGAAGCACAATCAACTCATCAAGCACCTGGTAGCTCATGGCGCCGCTTTGCTGCGGGAAGGCAGCCGACACAGCATTTATCAGCGGGGACAGCACAAGACGCAAGTTCTGCGACATACTGAGATTGTAGATGACCTGGCGCGCAAGATTTGCAAGGACCTGGATATCCCCTTTGTGAGGTAGCTCATGAAATATCGAGCGATCATTAAGCAGAGTGATGGGTGGTGGATCGGTTGGTTGGTTGATTTACCTGGCGTGAACGCGCAGGAAAGGACGAAGCGAAAATTACTCGAGTCGCTCCAGATCGGTGCGCAAGATATGTTAGCCACCCAAGTTCCATTCGAGCCGGAAACCAGCATGACGCTGATTGATGTACCGGACGCGGGTTGGCACACCGAGTGGCGGTTGACGCCTCAGCCTGCCTGAGCGCCGATGCGCCAGGCTCAGCAACCTTGACGACGTGCGTGAGTCGCCGGCGCTGGACATCATCGAGCTGCTGCGCCAGAAGGGCGCGGACGTGCGGTATCACGACCCGTATGTGCCGGCCATCCGCCACAACGGCTTCGAGATGCATGGCGAGGCCGACCTGAACGCGGCCCTTCGACGCAGCTCAGGGCAAGCTCCTGGCTGCGGCGGACTGCGCGGGGGTGGTGACGGATCACTCGTGGTATGATTGGGTCGCGATCCGGCAGGCGGCCAGGCTGATCGTGGATACGCGGCATGCCGTTGGCTATGGGGCGGTATACCGGCGGCAAGTAGGTTAAACGGAAAGGTGGCTGTTTTCAAGTTTGCACCAGAAAGACGGGGCGATGACCACTGAGAACCGAATCGCAGAAGCAAGCGCGGTTTATGGCAACGCCGTGGCCGATTTGCAGCGGCCGCTCATCCTTGAGCGGCAAGGTCAGCCATTGGCAGTGCTGATCTCTTTTGAAGAGTATCGGCGCCTGCGGGAGATCGAGTCTGCCGACGAAGCGCGCCGACGCGCCAATTGGTCCAAACTGTCTGAGCTCCTGGCAGAGGTTCACAGTCGTCCCAGCAGCTACACGACAAGTGAGATCGAAGCCGAGATCACGGCTGCCAGAGCCGAACTGCGCCAGGAGCGCCGTGGCCATCAGCGCAGTCGTTGACACGAACGTTTGGGTGTCGGCGTTTCTGACGCCGCACAGTTTTCCGGCGCGTTTGATCGAAGCTGGGAGGTTCGGCCGTTTTGCGGTGATCACCTCTCTGCCGCTCCTGGAGGAGTTATTGGAGGTGCTGCGCCGTCCTCGGATTATGAAGGTGCGCCAGACCACAGTAGAGGATGCAGAGGCCTATGTGCGCGGCGTAGCCGCTGTGGCCCGATTGGTTCCGGTTTCCGGCACCTTGCGCCTCTGTCGCGATCGTGACGATGATTGGGTATTGGAGACGGCCATGGTGGGTGGTGCAACTCACGTCGTGAGTCGCGACGAGGATGTAACGCGTGACCAGGAGTTGGGGAAGCAGTTAGAAATACGAGGAATTGCGCCGATTACGGTGAGCCGATTTCTCGTCACGCTGGATGAGCAGAATCCGGAGTCAGCGCAATGGCTAAGGTCCCAGTTGCCATCGAGCGCAGCGTAAAGCGTTTTCTCGAAACTGCCGGCAAGGACCGCCGCATTGCCGCCGCTTACATCTATGGGTCCTACGTGCGCGGGACGGCAACTGAGTGGAGCGATATTGACGTTGCTGTGGTTTCTCCAGATTTCACGGGGGACCTGTTTACAGCGCAATTGGCCTTGATGCAACTGGCTGCCCGGATTGATGACCGCATCGAGCCGCGGGCTTTTGCGCCGGAAGACTTCAATGCAAATAACCCTCTGGCGAGTGCGATCCAGCGTACGGGCATCTCGATCATTTCGTGACCCCTCGTGCCGACCATCCGCCACAACGGCTGCGAGATGGCCGGCGAGACCGACCCGGACGCGGCCCCCTTCGGCCCAACTCAGGACATGCTTTGACTGGGCTCAGGACAAGCTGCTGGCCGCGGCGGACTGCGCGGTGGTGGTGACGGATCATGCGTGGTATGATTGGGCGGCCATCCGGTGGCAGGTGGGGCTGATTGTGGATACGCGACATACAACAAGCTGATAGAATCCGTGAAATGCATCCTGAAAGTGACCCGTTGAGGATTCGGAGGAATTGATGCCGAAAAAACTCCGAGAGTTGAAGTCGTTATTGCGCAAGGCCGGCTTCATCCGGCGGGCCGGCAAAGGCAGTCACACAGTCTGGATGCATCCCCACCTGGATGATGTTATCGTGCTATCTGGCAGCGATGGCGATGATGCGAAACCCTATCAGCAACGCGATGTGGACCGGGTGTTGAGAAAACTGGAGGGCCGAGATGGTTAGCCGCTACAGCATAGTGATCCAATGGTCTGAGGGGGATGGGGCGTATGTGGTATCATTTCCGGAATTTCCATCTGCGCACACGCATGGTGATTCGTACGAAGAAGCAGCCAGGAATGGGCAAGAAGTTCTTGATCTTCTGTTTCGCTCCTATGAGCAAATGCATCGTTCTTTGCCTGAACCGGCGCGCTTTGCGTATGCTGGGGGGTGAAGAGTATAAAGGGCGGCAAACACCCTCGACTAACGTTTACGTTTCGTGTTCCAGGCGAGGTCAAAGTGCTGAACGAAGTCTCCCAGGTGCTGGTGGAGCATCTGAGCCCAGCAAAGGTTGTACGTTTTTGGGCCGGCTGGCAAACGGGCCGTGGCGCGTATCTACAATGGCGAGATGAACGGTTTGCCGAAGAGTCTGTGGCTACTTTGTATGAGAAAGCGCTATCCTACCAAGCAGTACTCCCTGCTGATGCCAAGATCCGCTGATGAGGTTGGCGCTGGATGTGATCGAGCTACTACGGCAGAAGGGCGCGGCTGTGCGCTATCACGACCCCTATGTACCCACCATCCGCCACAACGGCTTCGAGATGGCCGGCGAGCCAGACCTGGACGCGGCGCTGGCCGCGGCTGATTGCGCGGTGGTGGTGACGGATCATTCGAGCTATAATTGGGCGGCGATCCAGCGGCAGGCGCGGGTGATTGTGGATACGCGGCGCGCAATGGAACTGAATCAGGGGGAGCTGAGGCAGCGCGCTACATGGGTGAGTTGAGCAATCCACACGACAAGTTCTTCAAAGAGGCGTTCACGCAGCCGGGCGCGGCGGCCGAGTTTCTACGTCATTATTTGCCGGCCGACGTGGCGGCGCTATTGGACCTGACCGAGCCACGTCTGGTGAAGGACTCATTCGTAGATGAGACGTTGCAGGAGCAGTTTGCGGACTTGCTGTACGAGGTGCGGCTGCTGGACGGTCACGATGCGTATATCTACGTGTTGTTCGAGCACAAGAGTTACGCCGATCCGTTAGTAGCGTTCCAGGTCTTACGCTACATGGTGCGGGTGTGGGACTACGGATTGCGTCAGCGGGCGCGCTTGTGGCCGATCGTGCCGGTGGTAGTCTATCACGGCGCCACGCGCTGGTCGGTGGCAGCGGATTTGCATAGTCTGTTCGATTTGCCGGCGGCGTTGCAGCCATCCGTGCCGAACTACCGCTATTGGTTGTGTGATCTGTCGGCGTACAGTGATGCCGAGATTGCCGGCACGGCAGCAGCGGGTGTGGGGCTGCTGCTAATGAAGTACATCTTTCGCCCGGATTTGCGGGAACGGCTGCCGGATGTGTTGGCGCTCTGGCAAACGATGGCGCAACAAGAGACCGCGCTGGGGTATCTGGAGGCGCTGCTGCGATACGTGGCAACCGCCGCGGAAGGGATCACGGCTGAGGAGGTGCGGGCGGCGGTGGAGAAGTTGACGCCGCAGGGAGGTGGGATTATGACAACGATCGCGCAACAATGGATGAGATTAGGCGAGCAGCGCGGTGAGCAACGCGGCGAGCAGCGCGGCGAGCAACGCGGTGAGCAACGCGGTGAGCAACGCGGCTTGCGCCAGGGTCTACTGACTGGCATTCGGCTCGGGTTGAAGCTGAAGTTCGGCGCCGAGGGCGCGGCCCTGCTGCCGGAAGTCTATCGTATCGAGGACGTGGCGCTGCTGCAAGCATTGCAGGATGGCATCGAGGTCGCGAGCACGCCCGAAGAGCTGCGCCGCATCTATCAACAGACAAATTGAGGGGACAGCGGGCAGGCGCCAGGAGATAGGAGTCGGGAAGCGACGGTCTTAGATGCGGCTTTTGGCGTCACGCTCTCGCTAAATGACAGAAGTTACGCAGTGGACGCCGAAGCACCCTGAGCGGAGCCTCGCTGTCGTTTGGCGAGGCGTAGTCGAAGGGTGCGACCATGGATCGCGGCGCTCCGGCGCCCTTCGACTATGGTCACAAACAACGTGACCTCCGCTCAGGGCGCCGCCGCTGTCATGACTACGTAAGTCTTGTCATTGACTGGGCGCTGGGGCTGCCCGAAGAGTTGGAAGAAGCGTTATGGCACGAGATCATCGAGTACGAAGAGACAAAGCATATGCCATACGTGACGAGTGTAGAGCGGATCGGGATCAAGAAGGGCCGGGAGCAAGGCCTACAGCAAGGGTTACAGCAGGGTAAGGCGCGGGGTGAAGCACGCGGGGAGCGCAAGGGCCTGCTCGAGGGGATCACCCTGGGCCTGGAACTGCGCTGGGGCGCCGACGGACTGCGCCTGCTGCCGGAAATCGGCCCGATCCAGGATGTGTATCTGCTGCGCGCGATCCACGAGGGGCTGAAGCGTGTGAGCACGCCCGAGGAGCTGCGGCAAATTTATCAACGGACGAACTGATGAAGATCCTCCACATCGTGGGCGCGCGGCCCAATTTTATGAAGATCGCGCCGATTGCTTCGACGCCGCCCTTCGACAAGCTCAGGGCGCTGTTCAGCACAGGCTTGCGCGAGATGGCGCAGTATCCCCAAGAGTTCGAGCGGATCCTGGCGCATACCGGCCAGCACTATGATGCGGTGATGTCGCAGGTGTTTTTCGACGAGCTGGAGCTGCCCGTGACGGATATACACCTGGAGGTTGGCTGTGGGTCGCATGCAGCACCGACGGCGGTTGGATAACTCAAATGACAAAGCGCACGATCATATTGGATGCCAGTAGCCTGATCTATCTGGTCAAGGCGGGCAGCCTCGATCTGATTGGTGATTTGTATCAAGAGGTCATTATCACCGGCGCTGTATACCAGGAGGCGGTCATCGAAGGCAAGCGGCGCGGACATCCAGACGCGTTTGCGATCGAACAGGTAGTGGCCGATGGGCGGGTACATGTGATACAATTGGGGTCAGTTGCTCGTGAGCGATTGGTGAAGGCCGCATTTCCGGGCAGGTTAGGCGTGGGCGAGCAGGAAACCATCGTTGAAGCCCAGGAGCAGGGCTGTCCGGCGGTCTTGGATGACCGTCATGCCCGCGCCACAGCGGCGGCATTGCAGGTTCCATTGTGCGGTAGTGACACGCTGTTGTTGGAAGGGTTGTTGAAGAAGTATATTGACGGGCGAGAGTACGAAGATAAGGTCACTCGGCTGGCAGCCGCCATGGGAATGCGCGCCGATGATCTGGCGGAGTTGCTGTGGCTGGGACGATTGATTGAGGAACAGGTGGATCATGGAAGCACTCAGGGTCAAGAAGTTGAGCATTCCGGTTGAAGATACGGTACTCCAGACGTTAGATGAAGTGGCCTGTTACTATGCATTGAGCCGTCCTCAGTTGGTCCAAAAACTGCTGTCGGAAGGCCTCCATGCCGCCCAGTTGGATCACGCCGCCGGCTTGTATGCCCGCCGCGAGGTTACGTTGGAGCGCGCTGCTGAGATGGTAGGGATATCCATCTATGAAATGATGGCGTATGTGCGAGAACGCGATCTTCCGGCGCAGCGACGGGGTGGCGATATCAGGGCTGATGCTGCTGCCATGTTGGCCCGCAACGGTCGCTCGGACATCGCTGCACGGCTGGGTGGATGAGAACAAGAAGCCTCTGCCACGAATCCTTCGACTGCGCTCAGGACAGGTTGCACGAATTGACATGAAGAAAACAAGGGAATTAGTGCAAATTCGTGGTGTTCGTGGCGAAAGAAAGGTCTTGGTGCATGGCCGAGATTTTATACCGTGAACTCTCCTATGCTATCATCGGCGCGGCGATGGAAGTCCACCGGATCCTCGGCCCAGGCTTTTTTGAAGCGGTCTATCAGGCCGCACTAGCCCACGAACTGACCCTGCGCGGCATCCACTTCGAGCAGTTCAAGAAGCTGCCGGTCTATTACAAGGGCGTGCTGGTGGGCGACTATGAAGCCGATCCTTCGGCCTTGCTCAGGACAGGTTTTGTCGTCGAAGATAAGATCATCCCTTCGACGAACTCAGGACAGCGCCTGGAACTCAAAGCCGTCTCAGCGTTCCACCCGAAACACGAAGCCCAGGCGCTCAACTATCTGACGGCGACCGGCTTCCGGTTGGCCATCTTGTTAAATTTTGGCGCCGAATCGCTCCAGCACCAGCGCGTAGTAAAATAAGGCCCTGCCACGAATTTCACGAATTACCACGAATAGAATACATATAATTAGTGAATTAGTGGAAATTCGTGTAATTCGTGGCATAGGAAGGGGAAATCAGTGCAAATTCGTATCACTCGTGGCAGGTGCAACGTATGATCCCTAATTGGCCCGATAGCAACACCTGCTGGCGTGACAAACGCGTCGTCGTGAACGGCGGCGCAGGGTTCCTTGGCTCCTTCATCGTCGAGAAGCTCCAGGCCCGCGGCGCGGTGGAAGTGTTCGCACCGCGCATTGAGGACGATGCCCGCATGGCCTGGCTTGTGCCTCAGCATGACAGGAGAATGTAAATGTACACACCGTTGGCAGCAGCGACACCCCCCCATCTGACAAAAGATAACCTGGCCGTCATTGGCGGCAGTTCACTCCTTGAAACCCTGGCGGCTTTGCCCATGCGCCAACAAAATCGCCTTGCGGCTGAAGCGCGAACCTACTATCAGGCTCTGGATCGTGCCATCGGCAGGATTCTGGCGCCGAGTGTGGGCAGGACAGGCGATCAATTCATGGCCCTGGACGAGGTGATCCCGCTCTACGGGGTCGGCGCGACCCCTGACGAGGCGATGGCCGATTATCGTTCGGTGGTAATCGAGTATTATGAGACCCTGGAGGAGGATGTTGCTGAGCTTGGGCAAGCACTTCAGGGGCAACTTGCGGTGCTGCGCCAGGTCTTTGCGCAAGTAGATCAAGGGTAGGTGTGCTGATGCCCGTCTCAGGTCGGAAGATGGATCATGTTTTGGTCAATGTCCTGGGTTATGAGCGCCGGGCGGGGCGGCATCAAATCTACGTTCTCCGGCTGCGCGGCAAACAGGTCGCGCGCACGTTGATTTCGCATGGTGTGCGCGAGATCGGTGATGATCTGATGGCTGTCATGGCGCAGCAGATGGGCATCACGCTCTCTCAACTCAGGAAATTGGTCGCCGGCGAGATGAGCCGCGATGAGTATTACGGCCTGCTACTGGAGCGGGGTGAGTAAGTCGTGAAGAATCAACTCCTGACCAAAATCCACAATCACACCGCGGTGGTGGCCGTGATCGGCCTGGGCTACGTAGGACTGCCCCTGGCCGTGGCGGACTGCGCGGCGGTGACGGATCATGCGAGCTATGATTGGGCCGCGATTCGGGAGTGGGCGCGGGTGTTGGTGGATACGCGGCACGCAATAGGGGAGGAACACTTTGTGGCCCGACAGCAACACCTTCTGGCGCGACAAACGCGTCATCGTGACCGGTGGCCAGGGGACGTACATAACCACAGAGTGACCTGCTGGCGCCCGCGCCGCTGCAGGTCAGACGGCGAACCATGATCGCATGACAGTAAAGGACTCGATGAAACAACATCTTCTCACCAAAATCCATCAACGCAAGGACTGCGCATGAACGTCACCGTGATCGGAACCAGCTACGTGGGCCTGACGACCGGCGTGACCCTGGCCTTTCTGGGCCACCAGGTGGTCGGCGTTGACATTGCTGCCGACAAAGTGGCCGCCTGAACCGGGGCGAGCTGCCCATCTATGAGCCAGGGCTGCCGGAGCTGCTCGACGGGGCGAAGGAGCACATCCGTTTTGCGGCCGACTACGGCAGCGCGAACATCGAGCAGGCGGATGTGGTGTTCATCACCGTCGGCACGCCCGCCAACCCGGACGGCAGCCCGGACTTGACTTATGTCCGCAGTGTGGCACAATCGGTGGGGGAGCGCCTGGGGGACCGCTTCACGGTGATCGTGAACACCCCCATAACGGTTGCGGGGTTGACCTGGATGCAACCCTTCGACTGACCCTGGTTGACGCAAATGATGGCGAAAGGGTGACAAAGCATGCTGCCGCTCATCAATGAATACGGCGACCTACCCCCAGGTGTTTATCCAGCCACACTGAATGAGCTCATCCAGTATTTTGGTTCCGGTTCGGAGCAGCGCCAGCTTGTTACCAGGCGACTGCTGCATATCTATGCGTTGGCCCGGAGAACAGATTATCTGGATCGCTTGGTTGTCTTCGGTAGCTATGTCACAAACAAGCTGGCGCCCAATGATGTTGACGTCATCCTGGTTATGAAAGATAATTTCAGGGTGGAGAGTTGCCCAATCGAGGCCAAAGGTCTTTTCGATCATTCCACGGCACAAGCTCGCTATGGAGCCAGCATCTTCTGGGTAAGACCGGGATTGCTCATCG
>Ga0172369_10008575_pt1 | contig 11573 bp, 12 predicted proteins | sample LakKiv25m_FD_114539 | JGI IMG/M metagenome (GOLD analysis project Ga0172369, IMG submission 114539) | Freshwater microbial communities from Kabuno Bay, South-Kivu, Congo - kab_022012_11.25m | ecosystem: Environmental > Aquatic > Freshwater > Lake | place: Democratic Republic of the Congo... | reverse complement strand
GCGTGTCACGGGGCTTCTCGAAGATCTCGTCTCCGACCACCACGATCGTGTCCGCACCCACAACCCAGCGTACCGGTTCGTCACGCGGCGCACGCGCGAGCCGTCCTCCCTCGGAGTCGGGCGTGTAGAGCGTAGCCTGCAGCCTGCGAACAGCGGTGAGCACCTTGAGCCGCGCCATGCGCTTGACGAAGTCCTCGGGCGGCTCTGCCTCGTCGCGCGTCTCGTCCGCGTTGGAGGGGATGGTCTTGACCGTGAACCCGAGCTTCTCGAGGAGCTCTTTTCGGCGAGGCGAGGCTGAGGCGAGGACGAGCGGATATCCCATGGCCGCGCGAGCGTAGGAGCCATGCGTGCCGGCGTCAATCCGCTCCTGCACGCGCCATCGCGGGACGGTCGGGAGCGTTGTCGCGCAAAAGGCAGATGGGCTAAGCTGCGCGCTCCAACCCGAGGGAGGTCCGACATGTCCAACGACGAGACCACTCCGACGACCGACGAGGCCGCATCGAGTCTCATCCCCACGGCCAGCCTGGCCATCGGCACGACGATCGACCCTGCGATCGACGGCGACTACCGGCGCCTCTCGGAGCGAGGCCTTCGCTTCGGTCACGTGGTGATGACCCGCACGCAGGACGCCATCCGCGAGCAGGGCGCGCAGCTCGAGGCCTTGACGGAGCTGCTCATCGCGCGCGGCGTGCTGCGGTATCGCGATTTGGAGGAGCGCAAGGCCGCCTTGCTGGCCGATGCGGAGCAGCCCGAGGTGCGTGCCCGGATCGGCGCGGAGGTCGACAAGTACGGTGACACGTTCGAGACGATCTCGATCGACTGCGACGCGCGCAGGCCCCTGTGCAAGGCGGCGTGCTGTCGCATGCCCTTCCTGCTCACGCGTCAAGACCTCGACGAAGGCATCGTCCGCTGGGACTACGGTCAGCCCTACGTGATCCGCCACCGCGAGGACGGATGGTGCGTTCACAACGACGTGACCGCGCGCGGATGCACGGTGCACGCCAACCGGCCGGCGGTGTGTCGGGCGTACGACTGCCGCAATGATCCGCGCGTGTGGGTCGACTTCGAGCGTCGCATCCCGAACCCGGCGCTCGCGGATCTTGGCTAGCCGGTCTGCGCCGAGGCGCTCGAGGGCTGGCGCGCAAGCTGTGGCAGTCCCGCCCGTTCGTGCTATCCTATTTCGCTCGCGCGGTCGGGAACACCTCCACTTCGTCGGGGGTTTCCGGCGTGCCCCCTCGCAGCGCAGGACGCGCGACCCGAGGCTCTTCGATGGCATTTCGCAAGACAGGCCTGGCGGCTCTGGTCCTCCTTGGCCTCTTCACTGCCTCTGCGGCGCCGGCCACAGCCCAGTCGCTGGCCGTCACGGGCACGTCGTTCGAGGCCTCGAGCTCGTGCCTCAAGCTCGCCGATCATTTCGGCGCCCTGTCCGCTCAGGCGCTGACGACCCACATCATCAACCTCAAGGATTGTCAGGCCTACCTCGCCGCCTGCGACGACGCCGTGAAGCTGAACTGGTCGCTCTCGACGCTGACGCTCGCCGGCGCGCAGTACACGGTCAAGCTCCAGCCGCCCGGCGGCTCGTGCAGCTCGACGTCGATGGACCAGACGACCCCGACGCCGTCGACCTGCGTGATCGTCGTGCCGCCGACCTCCTTCGACGGCCTGCCGCTGAACATGACCACCACGTTCCAGCTCAGCGATCTGCTCGGTCCGAACGGCTGCACGCCCGGATCCACGGGCCAGGCGCTGCTCTACATCATCGTCCAAAATGGCGCGACGACGACGGGCACGGCCAACATCCAGTCCTGGAACGTGCAGTTTACGATCGACTACAACGCGCCGAAGATCCCCGTGCTCAACGACATCACGCCCGGGGGCCGCAACCTCAAGGTGAGCTGGACGCACGAGACGTCCAACGAGACGGGGCTCAAGTACAAGGTGTACTGGCAGGACACGCCCATCGATCCCCAGCACCTCGACAAGGCCGCGTCGATGTCGGTGACGACGACGAACGCCCAGGTGAACAACCTTGAAAACGGCAAGACGTACTACGTGGTCGTGGCCTCGATGGACTCGAACGACAACGAGAGCGACCCCTCGAACATGAAGAGCGCCGTGCCGGTCGAGACGCAGGATCTCTGGCAGTACTACAAGGCCAACGGCGGCACGTCCGAAGGCGGCTACGCGATCTGCAGCGCGCGGCGCACACCCCCGGCGAGCGACACCGCGATCGCCGCTCTGCTCGGCGCGGTCCTCGGCGGTTGGCTCCTTGCGCGAAGGCGCGATGCCCGCGGCGGTGCTTGGCTGCTCGGCGTGTTCGCGCTCGTGACACTCGCTCCGTCCGGCGCTGAGGCCCAGTATCCGAGCGAGCAGGACGCATCGCTGGAGCTGCGCTTCGGTTACTACAGGCCGGGCATCGACAACGAGTTCTCGAAGACCACGGGCGCGAGGCCCTACGGCGACCTGCTCGGCGATTCGGCGCTCTCGTTCGGCGCAAGCTATGACCGCAATATTGCGCGTTTTTTCGGCGATCTGTCGGTCGGTTTCGGCTCCGGATATTGGTCGAAGTCGGGCACGTCGCGCTCTGTCTCAGGCGCCGCCTCGTCCGACGCGACCTCGATGACGGTGATCCCAATCAACGTCTCGGCGTCGTACCGCTTCGACCACTTTGCGCTCAAGAAGAAGTTCCCGCTCGTGCCCTACGCGAAGCTCGGCCTCGACTACAACCTCTGGTGGATGAAGAACGGCATCGGCGATCGCGCGACGTACACCGACGCGAAGGGCGCCACGACGACGGCGGAGGGCGGCGTGGCCGGCTGGCACGGTGCGCTCGGACTGCGACTGCTCCTCGACGTCTTCGAGCCAGGCGCCGCGACGAGCTTCGACATGGAGCACGGCGTCAACCACAGCTACCTCTTCGGCGAGTGGCTCTACACCAACATCAACAACTTCGGCTCGAAGACCTCCCTCGACCTGAGCGACTCGATCTTCGTCTTCGGCGTCGCGTTCGATCTCTAAGCAGACGTCATGCTCGGCGAGCCCGAAAGCCCCTATTCCGCCTTGTCGCACCGCGGTCGTCGCATCCTGCTCAGCGTCCAATACGACGGCACGGCGTTCTGCGGCTGGCAGCGGCAAGACGGCGCGCGCTCCGTGCAAGGCGAGCTCGAGCGAGCGATCCAGGCGCTGACGGGCCACGCCGCCTGCGCACGGGCGAGCTCGCGCACCGACGCGGGTGTGCATGCGCGGGCGCTCCCCGTGCTCTTCCGGACCGACTCGACGATTCGCCTCTACGGGGTGCGCCTCGGCCTCATCGCGCACCTGCCCGAAGACATCTCCGTGCTCGAGGCGCGCGAGGTCTCGCCCGCGTTCCACGTGCGCTGGGACGCGCTGTCGAAGACCTACGTCTACCGGATCTGGAATCATTCCTCGCGCAGTCCGCTGCTGCGCTTGACGAGCTGGAACATCCACACGGCGCTCGATCTCGACGCTATGCGCGAGGGCGCGCAGGAGCTGCTCGGCGAGCACGACTTCGAGGCCTATCGCTCCGCGCAGTGCGACGCGCCGACCTCCGTGCGGAGGCTCGATGCGATCGACATCTCGGGCGGACCGGACGATCTCGTCATGATGGAGATCACGGGCAACGCGTTCTTGCGCAACATGGTCCGCATCATCGCGGGATCGCTCGTCGAGGTGGGGCTTCGGCGCAAGCCGCCCGAGTGGATTGGCGAGGTGCTCGCCGGCAGGGATCGCAAGAAGGCGGGACAGACGGCACCCGCCTGCGGCCTCACGCTCGATCGCGTCGTGTACGGTCCCGAGGGCGCGCACGCGGGCCGCAAACGCAGGGGCGATGGCTAATTCCTGAGCGATGTGATCGGCGCCGGCATCCGACCGCCGAGGTTGATGAACCCCGCGGACGAGTAGATCGACACGGGCATCACCACGAGCTCGCCGAGCAGGCCGCCGTAGTCCCACGTCTCACCGACGCCCTTGCCGGGCACCGGGATGATGCGCACGGCGGTGGTCTTGTGGTTGATGACACCGATGGCCATCTCGTCCGCGATGATCGCCGCGATTGTCTCGGGCGGCGTGTCGCCCGGGATCGCGACCATGTCGAGGCCGACGCTGCACACCGCGGTCATGGCCTCCAGCTTGTCGAGCGAGAGCGCGCCTTCCTTGACGGCGCGCACCATGCCCGCGTCCTCGCTGACCGGGATGAACGCGCCCGAGAGGCCGCCGATCGACGATGACGCCATCGCGCCGCCCTTCTTTACCGCGTCCACGAGCATGGCGAGCGCCGCAGTCGATCCGTGGGCGCCGATGCGTTCGATGCCCATCGCCTCGATGATGTCTGCGACCGAATCACCGATGGCAGGCGTGGGCGCGAGCGACAGATCCACGACGCCGAAGACCGTCCCGCCGCCCAGGCGATCGGCCACCTCGCGACCGATGAGCTCGCCTGCGCGAGTGATCTTGAACGACATGCGCTTGATGGTCTCCGCGACCTCGACGATCGATGCGCGCGGGTTCATGCGGCGCAGGCGCTGGATGGCCGAGAGCACCACGCCTGGGCCGCTCACGCCCACATTGATCACGGTGTCGGGCTCCCCCACGCCGTGCTGTGCGCCGGCGACGAAGGGGTTGTCCTCCGGCACGTTCGAGAAGACGACCAGCTTCGCGCAGCCGATACCCCCTTGATCCCGAGTGGCGTCCGCGACGTCTTTGATGACGTGGCCCATGAGCGCGACCACGTCCATGTTGATGCCGGTTCGCGAGGACGCGAGGTTGATCGACGCGCACACGCGACGGGTCGCGCGCATCACCTGGGGTAACGACTGGATGAGGCGCAGATCGCCGGGCGTCGCTCCCTTCTGCGTGAGCGCAGAGAAGCCTGCGATGTAGTCGATGCCGAGGGAGCCCGCTGTTCTGTCGAGGGTCTCCGCCACGCGGACGTAGGCCTCCAGTGGCAGGCCTTCCGTGATGAGCGAGATCGGTGTAACGGAGATGCGCTTGTTCGTGATCGGCACACCGTAGCGCTCCTCGGCGTCCTTGGCGACGGAGACGAGGCTGCGTGCTCTGTCCGTGAGCTTGCGCTCGATGTGCCGGCAGAGCGCGTCTATCTCCTTCGAAGGCGCGTCGAGCAGCGATACGCCGAGCGTGACCGTCCGGATATCGAAGTGCTCCGAGCCGATCATGTCGATGGTCTCGCGAATCTCTCGCGGGTCGAAGCGCATGAGATCTCCCTGTGATGGCGCCGCGGCGCGCCTACACCCTGTGCATGGCCTTGAGCATGTCCTCGTGGATGACGGCGATGTGGATCCCCAGCTTGCCGGCCTCCGTCATCACTCGCTCCTTGAAGCCTTTGAAGCTGGTGCCGCGCTTGTACTCGGCGGTGAGATCTACGATCACGATCATCGTGAAGAGGTCCTGCACGATCGTCTGCGAGATCTCGAGGATGTCGCCGCCGAACTCGGACACGACGGTCGAGATGCGCGCGACGATGCCGGGATGGTTTATGCCGGTCGCCGTGATCACGGCCCGTACGCTCGCAGAGCGCACCTCCTGCGCTTCGAGCACGTCGCGCACGGCCTGCGCGACGTCACCCCCGCCGGACCCGAGCGCGGTCGGTTCGACACGCGGTCGATAGGCCGGTGCTGTGCTCGCGCGGAGACCGCCGCCGTAGACGAGACGCACACCACGGGCGCTCGCTCGCTCGCGCGCTCCGGGTGTGACGATCATGTTGCCGTCGATGTGGAACTCTCCACCGGCGGCGATGGCGTCGATCTCGTCGACACCGATGACACGCTTCATGCTTCGCTCCCCCCATCGGCCGACGCCACGGTCCGCGCGCCCGCGTCGAGCGCGAACCTGTCCACGATGGCGACGACGGCTGCGTCGACGGGCAGGGACGGCCTGGCACCGTTGGCGATGTCCGGATCGAGTCCGACGCGAGCCGCGTGACCGAAGGCCACGACGACATCCTCGCCGACCCCCGCGCCGAGGAGATCGCCTGCGACGACGGCATCGGATCCGCTCGGTCCCGCCGCACCCTCCGCCGCCAGATCCGCCTTGCGATAGGGTCGCACGACGACCAGACGCACGCCCTCGAGCGCCTTCCACTTCACGGTCGACCAGACGACCCCGATCACCCTACCGAGGAACATCGCCGTCTCCTTCCCTGCCGTCCACGACCAAGGTCACCGCCGCGTCGCAGAGCAACGCGCGATCGTCGTGCTTCACGAAGGCCCGCCGCGCGCCGCTGCCGGGGCTCACGAGCACCTCGTCACCCGGTCCCGCGTCGACGGCGTCGAACGCGACGATGATCGAGCCATCCCCGCCGGTGGCGCAATGCGGCTCGACGAGCAGCAGCTTTCGTGCTGCGAGCGCCGGATGTTTGCGTGTCGCCCACACCTGCCCCACGACGCGTCCGCGCTTCACGCTTGACCTCCGTCGCGCCACGTCGCAGGCCGCGCGCCCGGGCCGAATTCGCAGCGATCGACGATGGCCATCACGGCTGCGTCGATGGGCGTGCGTTGATCTCCCGCGGCGGCGCGCGACGGCTGACCGAAGCACACGACGACGTCCTCCCCCGCGCACGCGCCGATCGTGTCGATGCACACGACGTGATCGATGCGGCCCGGAAGCTCATAGGACGCGTGAGGCTCGACGATCGCGAGCTTGAATGCCCCGACACGCGCGCTGCGACGCGTGCTCCAGAGTGTGCCGACTACGCGCCCGAGAAGCATCAGCCTACCTCCGCCACATCGACGATCGCGACGACGATGTCCTTGACGGCGTGCTCGCGCCCCACCGTGAGATCGCGGACGCGCGAGCCGTGCGCGACGAGCACGAGCTCGCCTGGCCCCGCGCCGAGCGCGTCGACGGCGATCGTTATCTCGTCGCCGTGCGCAACCCCAGCGGTCTTCGCGTCCGTACGCCCAGGCCCGAGCCGCACGCGCCGCGTCTCGAGCAGCTTCAGCCCATCGAGCCCCTCGACGTGCTGCGCCCCCCAAACCTCCCCGATGACGCGCGCGAGCCACATGTCGACGACCTAGTAGACGTTGATGAACGACGTGCGACGCGTACGGGTGACGGTCTCGCCGAGCACGAACGGGCGCAGCGCGGTCGCGAGATCGGTCGCGGCGCGCAGCTCGAACGCGTTGACGACGACGTCCTTCGGATCCTTCGCGCGGTCGTCGATCGACGCGCTCCACGCGTTCGGGTTCGGTAGCGTGAGACCATTGACCGGCTTCGCGAGGTAGACGTGCCACTCGTGCCCTTTCTGGGCCTTGAAGATCACGCGGTAGAAGTGCGCGCCGGCGACGGCCTTGACCGTCACCTTCCGCTCGGCGTTCGCCCACGCCGATCCATTCGCGAACGGCAGGAACGCGGCCTTGTCGAAGTAGGGCGCCTTCTGCAGCGCACCCACGTCGCTCATGATCGCGGAGCCCGCCTCCTTCTTGCCGTTGTCGCCGATGGTCGCCGCGACCAGCGCCACCGCGTAGTTCGCGGCACCCATGCGCGTGCCCGAATGCAGCGGCGCCACGCCGACCTCGTAGGGATCGATCTCCGGCGTGTTCGGATCGGAGTCGGCCTTGCCGTCGGCCACGAATTCCTTGTTGGGCTTGTCCACGCCGGCGTTGAGGCCGAGCGGCACGAGGCTCTGGTCCGGCAGCATCGCGCCCACGACCATCACAGCGATATCAGCCCACTGACCGTCATCGAGCTTGGGCAGCTCCGGCACCGCGACGGTCGCGCGCAGCCCAAGGGGATAGTTCGGGTTGACGTCGACGTGGAGCGTGGGCGTCGTCAACGTCTCGAGGAACGGCACATCCTTCGTGATCGCTGAGTTGAACTGCTTGAAGAAGGGGAAGAGGATGGACACGATCTTGCCGAAATCGATGTCGGAGCCGCCCTGCAGCTGGTCTGCCAGGTCGCCGAACTTCTCGAGCACGACATCGAGCGGGAGCCGCCCACCGAGGGTCCACAGCAGCTTCGGACCCGGCGTCGCGGCGAGCCACCACGTGCTCAGCAGTGGCTTGCCGAGCGCGAAACAGAGGCCGCCCGGGATCGTCGATGGCTTCGAGTTGTCGAAGAAGGTGGGCGCGTCTTTGTCGAAGTAGCGCTTGACGTTGGGTCCGATGATGAGGTCCAGGTTGAAGTTGAAGAGCGATTGGTTGAACGCCACGCTCGTGACGCCAAGCGCCGCCTCGCCGTCCGCGTTCGTGCCGGGATAGTTGACCTTGCCCTTGACGACGTCTGCGCCGTCGAACTCGCTGTCCTTCACGACCAGCGTGTCCTCCTTGTCGACCGAGAGCTTGGCGTACATCGTGCGCGCCGCGGGCAGCATGACCTCGGCCACGCCGCCGCCCGCCGCCGGCTCGTATCCCATGATCGAGACATACTGATGGCCCTCGGCGAAGAAGTGGATGTCGGTCGGGAAGCTCACGTCGGCGAGCTCCACCACACCCTTGGGCGCGTCGATCAGCGTCGGCGTCGCGTCCGCCGAGGCCGCCACGTAGAACACGCCGGCGACCGGCGCGATCGTGCCCTCTTCGATAGCGGCGAGGCGCAGCTTGGTGGCCTTGTTGACGACACCCAGGTTCCAGAGCTTGGCCGGCGCGGACAGGCTCTGCGCCACGCCCTTGACCTGAGCCTCGATCGTGCCCTCTCCGCCCGCGTCGGTGGCCTTGAGCTTGGCGTCCGTGAGCGTAAACGATGCGCCCTCGAGCTTCCATTCCAACTCCACGTCCGTGCGCACGACACCCTTCGCGTCCACGGCCTGCGCGCCGAGTTGCTCGCCCGCGACGACCTCCTGCCCGGGCACAGCCACCCATTTCGGATTCAAGAACACGACCTTCAGCGTCGCGAGATCCGGTGCGGCCTTGCATCCGCCCGCCGCGCAGATCGTGCCCGAGGGGCACTCGATGTCCGTTGAGCACCAGGTCTGATGGCACGCGCCGGTCTCGAGGTCGCAGGCACAATTGAAGCGATCGTCGCTGCAGCCGAAGCCGATCTTGCCGAGCTTGTCCAGGCAGTCCTGGTCGCCAGAACACTTGAATTTCTTCGTACAACACCCCGCCACACACGCGTAATCGGCGATGGGCTTCGGGCACAGGGCCGGATCGTCCCCTCCCGTCTTCGGGTCCTTGCACGCGGGCAGGCCGCCGGAACACTGCTCGCCGCCATCCGCGGCCGCGTCGAGGGGCGCGACGTCCGAACCACCACCCGTGTCCGCGGCACCGTCCTGCCCGGACAACACATCGGCCGCGACCGCTGAATCACCGGTGGCTGCGGTGTCCGTCGAGCCCGCCGCGCTCCCGTTGTCACTCGACGAACAGGCTGAAGCCATGGCGAGAACGATGGCGAGAGGCGCCACGAGGGCGGCAAGGGGCTGGCGTTGCATGGGTGGCTCTCCAAGGGGTAGTCGGTCGGGCCCGCGGGCCGTGGGCAGGTATAGCCGCCAAGGCCGCGTCTCTTCAAGGCCCGGCGAGCGTCAGAGGCAAAATCGACCGATCGCAAAAAAAAAAATGCACCCGCCCCGGAACCCTTTTGCCGCGGGCCGCGTAGCAAGGGTCAGAAGGTGCCCGGGCCCCGGCAGTCGCCGGCCAGCTGCGCGAGCACTGACCCCGAGAACGGCCCCAATGCTGGCCGGCTACTAGGAGAATCCTAATGAAGCTGCTCAAGACCCTTGCCCTCGCCCTCGCCCTGACCTTCGGTCTCTCCACGATCGCCCTCGCCGACGAAGGCGAGAAGAAGGAAGACAAGAAGGCCGAGAAGAAGGAGAAGAAGGGCAAGAAGGAGAAGAAGGCCAAGAAGGAGAAGAAGGAGAAGAAGGAGAAGGGCGAGGAGAAGAAGGACAAGTAGGTCCTCTTCCTCGGTTCGACTCCGATCCGGCTCTCCAGCCTGATCTCGGACGAAGACGACGCGCGGGCTGCCTGGGTGACCAGGTGGCCCGTGTGGCTTTTGGGCCCCGGAACGCGGACATCGACCATTCGCGTGGCTGTGCGGGCTCGCCGCGGTTCAGTCGGCGTGCGTGGGCGTCGCAGCGGAAGGCGGCGGTGCGCTGGCCGTGGTCGCCGTCTGCGAGGCCGGCGCGGCGGATTGCGGCGGCGGCGCGATGGCGGCGAGCGCGCGCGTGCGGTCCAGGTAGCCGAGGAAGCCCCGCAGCAGGGCCCGGTAGATCATCGTGCCAACCAGCTTGGTGCCATTGGGCGTGAGGTGTTCGAGATCCCCCCAGCCAAGGCGCGCGGGCGAGTTGACCCACCTGCCCATCGAGCCGTTGCCGCCCATCATCTTCCACGTGTCGTAGAACGCGCAGCCGTGCTCGAACGCGATCTCACGCTGCGCTCCGACGATGTCCTCGACGCCCCTCTTCGATCGGATGCCCTTCGGGCCGCGCGTGCCCTGGTCGACCGGCGCAACGAGCAGGCAGGCGGCCTCCGGGCGGCCCGAGCGCACGAAGTCGATGGCCTCGGAGAGCGTGCGGCGGTACTCGGGGGTCGCGCGGTCGATGTCGACGAGCTCATTGCCGCCGAACTGCATCACGATGAGGTCCGGAGCCCGGCGTGCGACCTGAGCCTGGAAGTGGTCTTCGTCGGCGTTCAAGAAGCGGGCGGCGCGCGCGCCTTCCATGCCGAGGCTGTCGTAGACGACCCCCGGGCCCTTCGTCTCCATCACCACGCCGTAGAGGCGCACGGTGCCCGACGCGACGCGCAACGTGAGGTTGACCGGCGGCGCGGCGTCCTCGACCGCGATCACCTCGAAGCCATCGTCCGCCTCGCGGGCCTTCGTGGCGATGCGGCCCTTCTGCTTGCCGCCGATGGACCACGTGAGATCTCCGCCGCCCGGGAAGCGGCCGAAATAGATCTCGAAGCGATCGATCGCGCGACCGATCGGTGAGTCGGCGCCGGCCGATCCGAAGGTCGTGCTCTGCCCCGTTGTCCCCTCGGAGCAGTTACCACCGAGGCCGTAGCGCCCGTCGCGACGCGCCGATCCGAGCATCGACTGGTGCCTCCATTCGTCGGACGATCGATGCAGCATGTCCTGGTGCCGGTAGCTGCCCCACGCACGCGTGCCGAGGTGGAAGCCGTGGCCGCCGTCGCCGAAGCGGTGCTGCAAACGACGGCGGATGGTCGCGGTGATGCCGTCGGCGGCGATGGTCGAATCGCCCCAGTGCGCCACCCGCGCCAGCGTGCCCTCCTTGCCGCGGCCGACATCCAGCAGCCTCGCGTAGAACGCATCCATCGCCTTGCCGCTCGGATCCTCGAGATCGCGATCCTCCACGTACTTGCGCACCGACTTTGGGATCGCCACATCGCTGTCGGGATCGAGGGCCCAGCGCGGTCGCTCGCCAGGCACGTTCGGTTCGCTCGGACCAGCCGGAGCGCCTCTGTCCGCCTCTGCGGAGGGCGTGTTCGCGCCGGAGTCGTCGAGCTCCGCTTCGATCTCGGCGACGACCTCCGCGCTCGGCGCTCCCATCTCGACGGTAGTCGGCGCCTCGCCTTCGCCCATGCCTTCTCCGCGACCCAAGCCGAACGCGTGCGCGAACGGCGCAGTATCACCGGGTGACCACG
>Ga0172369_10008572_pt1 | contig 11576 bp, 9 predicted proteins | sample LakKiv25m_FD_114539 | JGI IMG/M metagenome (GOLD analysis project Ga0172369, IMG submission 114539) | Freshwater microbial communities from Kabuno Bay, South-Kivu, Congo - kab_022012_11.25m | ecosystem: Environmental > Aquatic > Freshwater > Lake | place: Democratic Republic of the Congo... | reverse complement strand
CTCTCGAAGCGTCTGAAAAAACTTCGTCGCGGAGTGCTCACAAGTGCGGCGCGGGTCAAGGACGACGCCCCGGCGACGCTGCATGCCCTGCGTATCGCCGTCAAGCGGCTGCGCTATGCGCTCGAATGCTGCACCGCGCTGGACCAGGCAGGCCTGCTGCGCCGGCGCAGTGCCAAACTTGCCGCGTTGCAGGAAACGCTCGGCGCACTCCACGATATGACCCGCGCCGGTGCGCCGCTGTGTGACTTGGCCGGCATGGCGCCTGGCCTCCAGGAGGCGGTGGCAAGGATCGGCGCCTGGCACAAGCCGCGCTACCGCAAGGCGCTCGCCACCCTCGGGCGCCGCCTGGCGCGCCTGGGCAAGCTGCGTCTGCCGCCGCTGGCAGCGGGCCGGAAAGCATCCTGATGGAGTTGATTCTCTGGCGCCATGCCGAAGCCGAGGACGGCGCGGCCGGGCAGTCCGATGCCGAGCGCCGCCTCACCGCGCGCGGCCGGCGTCAGGCCCGCGCCATGGCCGACTGGCTCGCAGCGCGCCTGCCCAAGGACACGCGCATTCTCGTCAGCCCGGCCGTGCGTACGCAGCAGACCGCCCGCGCGCTCGGCCGGTCCTTCGTCAGCGCGCCACGCATCGGCCCGCAGGCGGAGGTCGAGGATCTGCAAGCCACCGCCGGCTGGCCTGACGCCGGTGGCACGGTACTGCTGGTCGGCCACCAGCCGACGCTCGGACAGTTCGCCGCGCTGCTGCTGAGCGGGGAGGCCGCCAACTGGCCGATCAAGAAGGGCGCGATCTGGTGGTTTTCGCGTCGTCGCGGCGCCGGCCAGACGCAGTTGCGCGCAGTGATGAACCCGGTGCTGCTCGATCAGTAGCGAGTGATCAGCTCGAGCCAGGCATCCGGAAGTATCGACAGCAGGTAAGTGGCGATCAGCTTGTCGAGGCCGGTCAGCAGGATGATGCCGGAGATGATCGCCAGCAGGCCGAAGTCCATGCGCAGGCGGCGGCTGTTGCCCATCGCCCAGTTGCGCAGGCGGCGGAATCCGGCGCGCGAGGCGTAGGCCGCCAGCACCATCGGCGTCGCCGCGCCGAGACCGAACACGCCGAGCAGCAGCGCGCCGCGCCAGGCATCGCGGCCGCTCGCCACCAAGGCGAGCGAGGAGACCAACATCGGCCCCGCACAGGGGCTCCAGGCCAGGCCAAGCAGGCCACCGAACAGGAAGGCCATCAGCGGCGTACGGCGCTGACCGATTTGCTCCGCCATCAGGTCGGCGGTCAGCGCCAGCGGCTGGGCCAGGCGCGCCACCAGGCGCGTGAGCGGTTCGAACAGCAGCGCCAGGCCGAAGAGGATCAGGCAGGCCGCCGCCAGCTGGTGCAGCCAGAGCGGGTCGACCGCCAGCGCCGCTCCGCCGGCACCGACCAGCGCCCCGCCGACGGCAAAGCTGGTCGTCATGCCCAGGCCCATCAGGAGCGGCGCGGCACGATGCTGCTGCAGGGCACCACCGACAACGATCGGCAGCAGCGGCAGCACGCAGGGCGACAGCGCGGTCAGCGCGCCGGCGACATAGGTGAAGCCGGCACCGGCGGGAACGAGGAGATCGATCTCGGCACTCACGCGCGGGAAATCACAGCGCCTGGCCGAACAGCGCCTTGAGCTGCTCGGGCCGCACGTCGCCAGTGCTGCGGGTGCGCTCCATCTCGCCCTTGAAGATCACCAGCGTCGAGAAGCCCGTCACGTTGAACTGCTTGCGCAGTACATCTTCCTTGAAGAAGTCGGCCTGGAACACCGTCGCCCGGGCCAGCGCCGGATCCTGCTGCAGGGCCTGCAGGCCACGCGTCTGCATCACGCACACCGGGCACCAGCCACTATGGAACTGGAGCGCGGTGACTTTGCCCGCAGCACGCGCCTTGGCAAACTGTTCGGCCTGGTAAGGCACGATGTCGAGTGCCGCGGCCGGCAGGGCGAGGAGCAGCACGGCCAGCGCGGCCAGACGGGATAAAAGCTTCACTTCGGGGGTTCAGTCGGATGTTCGCAGCGGGGGGCATTCTGCCACAAGGATACCGGGCGGCCGTGCTGCCCCGCAGCAATCGAAGCCGCCTAACGGCGGCAGTGGCCGTCCGTCTTGTCGTCCGCGCAGTGCTCGCCACAGCAGCCGCAGCCCCCGGTCTCACTGCGATACGGGCCGAGGCGTGGATGCCGACGCGCGAAGTCGCGGTAGAGGCGATCGACGCCGATGCCGACGACCAGCAGGAGAAAGATGCCGAGTATCGCGGTGAAGGTGGTGGCGAGCATTCAGCCGCCCAGTCCGGCAAAGCCCATGAAGCCAAGCGACAGGATGCCGGCCAGCATCAGCGACAGCGCGGTGCCCTGCGCCACCGCCGGCACGTCGGATAGCTGCAACCGCTCGCGCACGCTGGCCATCAGCACCAGCGCCAGCGTGAAGCCGGCGCCGCCACCCAGGCTGAAGGCGAGCGACTGGGCGAAGTCGTATTCGCGCGCGGTCTGGAACAGCGCGACGCCGAGCACCGCACAGTTGGTGGTGATCAGCGGCAGATAGATGCCGAGCGCACGGAACAGCGCCGGGCTGTATTTCTTCAGCACCATCTCGACGAGCTGCACCGCCGAGGCGATGACGACGATGTAGGCGATCAGGCGCAGGAATTCCAGATGGAAGCTCGTGAGCAGCAGGTTGAGGCCGTAGGCGCACAGCGAGGCGACCAGCATCACGAAAGTCGTCGCGACACCCATCGGGAAGGCCGTGTCGAGCTTGCCCGAGACGCCGAGGAAGGGACACAGGCCGAGGAACATCGCCAGCACGAAGTTGTTGGCGAGCAGGGCATTGACGAAGATCTGCGCGACCGATTCAGCCATGCTGGGCCACCTCGAGTTGTTCCGCGCGGCGGCGCTGCTTCCGGCGTTCGAGCGCCGCGAACAGCAGCAGCCAGGCGCCGAGCACGAAGAAGCCGCCCGGCGGCAGCACCATGATCACCCAGGGCTGGAAATGCGCGCCGAACAGCGCCACGCCGAACAGCGTGCCGGCGCCGAGGATTTCGCGCACTACGCCGAGCGCCAGCAGGCCGATGGTGAAACCGATCCCCATGCCGGCGGCGTTGATCATCGCCGCCAGCGGCGGGTGTTTCGAGGCATGCGCCTCGGCGCGACCGAGGATGATGCAGTTCACCACGATCAGCTGGATGAAGGCACCGAGCGCTTCGTACAGCTTGAGACTGATCGCCTGGATCAGGTAATCGACGACGGTGACGAAGGTGGCGATGATGACGATGTAGGTGGCAATGCGCACTTCCTTGGGGATCTGCTTGCGCAGCAGCGACACCAGGGCGCAGGAGCACACCAGCACGAAGAAGGTCGCCAGGCCCATCGACAGCGCGTTGATCGCCGAGACCGTCACGGCAAGCGTCGGACACATGCCCAGCACCATGACGAACACCGGATTCTGGCGCCAGATGCCCTCCATGAATTCTTCCCAGTTGCGCTTGTCGCTGCTCATGGCTGCTCCCGCAGTTGGTCGAGTTGCGGCACCAGGCGCGGCAGCAGTATCTGCGCGGCATCGTCGATCGCCTTGCCGACGGCGCGCGAGGTGATCGTCGCGCCGGCAATGGCGTCGATTTCCCACGGATTGGTTTTGCTGCCGTGCTTGACGGTACGGATGGGCTGGGCCAGTCGCCTTTGATCGGCACCCAGCCGCGCATCGAGCGGGAAGTTGGCGAGAAACGCCGCATCGCGACCCACCTTATCACCGATGCCAGGCGTCTCGCGCATCGCCACCACGCTGAAGCCGCTGATGCGGGCCTGCACCGGATCGTAGCCGAACAGCAAACGGACGGTGTCGGCATAGCCCTTCGCCGCGCCCTCGGCGGCGATGCCGACGAGATGCCCGGCAGCGTCATAGCCGGCGTAGAACTTGAGTCCGCCTATGTCTTCGTTGGCGGCGGATCCGCCTGACGCCGTCCCGCCAGCGCCGACTTTCTCGATCCGGCCATCCGAATAGGCCAAGTATTCGACGACCGAGGTCGCCGCCGGGATCACCTTGAACACCGCGCGTTCCAGCGCGATGCGTTTGTTTTCCTGCACGGCATCGAAGGTGCCCTGATAAGCGGCGACGATGATCGCGCCACACAGCGCGGCGATCAGCCCGAGCGTGCGAATCATCGCCAGCGCCGGCGTGGTGTCGGGCAGGGCGTTAGTCGCGGGGTTCATTGGGTTTGCGCCGCTCGGCGGGCTTGGGCTTGTTGAACATGAAGCGCTTTTGCGGCGTAACCGCGCCGGCATCCTCGCGCGAGATATAGCCGGGATGAAGCGGGTAAGAGGCACCGCGCCGCACATGGCCGAGCCGCGCCAGCGTGCTCTTGCCAAAGGGCGTCGGCTGGGTGACGCGCTCGATCAGCGGCGTCGCGGCATTGCCGAGCAGGATCGCGTACATGACGCCCTCGGCCAGGCCGCTGTAGTAGCGGATGATCACGGTCAGCAGGCCGATCAGCGCGCCGTAGAGCCACATGCCCTTGGGCGTCACCGGCGAGGTTGCCATGTCGGTGGCCATGAACACGGCGCCGAGGATCAGGCCGCCGGAGAACAGCATGAAGAACGGATTGGGGAAACGGTCGGGGCTGAGCGCGAACAGCAGCCAGGCCGTCAGCCCGGCGCTGCCGAGGATCGCCGCCGGGATGCGCCAGTCGAGGAAGCGGCGCAGGGCGAGATAGACGCCGCACAGCAGGATCAGCGCCGGCGAGGGACCGACCGCCATGTGCCCGGACAGCGAGGTGACGAGTTCCTCCGCGCCGGCGAGCACGCCCTCGAACTTCCACTTCGCCAGCGGCGTCGCGCCAGCCAGCGCATCGAGCTGTTTGTCCTTCAGCCACAGCGCGATGTCGGCCGGTTGCATTAGCGGCCAGGCCAGCGACGAGGGCACCGCTTCGAGGAAGCGGCCGGGCAGGAAGGACGGCGAATAGGCGGTGATCGCCTGCGGAAAGGCGGCCTGGGCGAAGGCGCGGCCGACCAGTGCCGGATTGAAGACGTTGAAGCCGATGCCGCCGAACAACGCCTTGCCGAGCGCCAGGGCGACGAAGCCGGCCACCGCCCCCATCCAGAGCGGAAAGGCGGGCGGCAGCGACAGCGCCAGCAGCAGCCCGGTGATGACCGCCGAGTAGTCGCCGATGTCGCCCGACTGGGTGCCGGTGGCGGCGAACAGGCGCTCGGCCAGCACACAGGTCGTCGTGATCACGGTCAGCGACAGCAGCGCCGACAGGCCGTACTGGACGACGTAAAACAGGCAGATCGGCACGAGCGCCAGCACGACATGGCGCATGATCGTCTCGACACTGACCGGGGTGCGAATATGGGGCGCGGGGCGGATTTCGATGCTCATGATTGCTTCGCCACTGCCTTCTCGCGCAGCATCTGTTTGGCGACGCGAAACTGCTGCACGAGCGGAATGTTGGACGGGCAGACATAGGAGCAGCAGCCGCATTCGAAACACTCGCCGAGCGAGTAGTCGCTGCCCATCAGATCGTATTCGCGCTTTGCCGCCAACATGCCGAGGGTCGACGGATTGAGACCCATCGGGCAGGATTCGACGCACTGGCCACACTTGATGCAGGGGTAGGTCTTGCGCCGGAGCGTGTCGGCCAGCACGTCGCCGCGCAGTACCAGCACGCCTGAAACGCCCTTGGTGATCGACACGTCGAGCGAGGCCGCCGCCTGGCCCATCATCGGCCCGCCGAGGATCACCTCGCGCGCCTCGGCATTCCCCGCACCGGCGTAGTCGAGCACGAAGCGCAGCGGCGTGCCGAGCGGCACCAAATAATCGCCGGGGCGCGCCACGCCGGGACCGGTGATCGTCACGACGCGCTCGGTGAGTCCGCGCCCGGCCGGCAGGAGCTGGCCGAGCGCGGCCAGCGTGCCGACGTTATTGACCACCATGCCGAGGGCGACCGGCAGGCCGCCGGCGGGAATTTCGGTGCCGAACAGCGCCATGACGAGCATCTTCTCCGCACCCTGCGGATACTTGGTCGGCACCAGCTCGGCATGGATGGTGCCTTCCGGCACGGGCCCGCAGCGGGCCAGCGCGGCGGTGATCGCCGCCGCCGCGTCGGCCTTGTTGTCCTCGATGCCGACGATGGCGCGCACCGCGCCGGTGGCGCGCATCGCGTAGCGAATGCCGACGATCAGCGCGTCGGGCTGCTCGACCATGAGGCGGTGATCGCAGGTCAGGTACGGCTCGCACTCGCAACCATTGACGACCAGCGTATGCACCTTGGCGTGTTCCGGCACGGTCAGCTTGGCGTGCGTCGGGAAGGCGGCACCGCCCAGGCCGACCATGCCGGTGTCGCGGATCGCCGCGAGGATTTCCGCCGGACCGGCCTGTGACAGGTCGCGCGGCTTGCCCCACAGATCCTCCTGGGTGGCCCCCGGCAGTGCGCGGATGACGATCGATTCGCTCCACGGCCCACGAGCACCGGGGCGCAGTCCGATGGATTCGACAACGCCGGTCACCGGCGCATGGTGGGGCACCGACAACCAGTCGTCGGCCAGCGCGATCGGTTCACCACGCACCACTTCCTGGCCGACCTTGACGATCGCGCGCGGTGGCTTGCCGATGTGCTGGGACAGCGGCACGACGACCCGCTCCGGAAACGGCAGGCGACGGATCGGCGCGCTTGCGGTGAGCTTGCAGGACGGCGGATGCACACCGCGCTGGAAGGCTTCGCCGCGAAAATACGAAAGCAGCCTCATTGCGGCATCAATTGTATTTGGCGGCGCGCGCCATCAGCTTCTCGACCCCCGGCTCCTTCATGTTCCAGGGCGTACCGGGATGGATGCAGCCGGCAGTACATTTCTCGGCCGCCTTGACGATATCGGCAAATTTCGCGCCACGCGCATCGATGACGATCGCCTGTTTCTGGTCGTTGTAGGCAAACGCCTTGGGCGCGAGGTTGGTGCATTCGTCGCAGGCGGTGCATTCGGGCGAATCGATCCAGGCCGGCTCGTAATCGCCCGCCGTGGCGGCATCGCCGGCAGCGGCGGCAAGAGTCGGCGCTGGCGGGACGGCGCCCGACGTCATGTCGCTGCCCGCCATGCCGAGACTGGCGGCGATCTTGGCCAGCAGTTCGGCGCGCACCCGCTCGGCGACCTCGCCGGTGTCGGGCGCCGGCTGCACATCGAGGCCGGCGAGATTGCGCAGCTGCCTCCAGTAGTGCTGCCGCTCGGTGCAGGCACGCACCATCTCCGCGCTCACCAGCAGGCGCATCAGGCGGTTCTTGGCATCGACCGCCCAGATGAAGGGGAACTTGCCTTCGCGCGCGTCGTCGTCGAAATCGAGGAATTCGGCCAGCGGCACCATGTTCTCGTTCCAGGTTTCCGGCGGCGCCTTCTTGAACTGTTTGCCGAAGCGTGCCTCGCTGGCAGCGAAGTCGGCGAAGGTCATCGGCAGCGTCAGGCTTTGTTCGGCGCCGGCCTCATCCTTGTACTTGAGGGTATAGGTCGGCCACGCCGCGTCGAGCGCCGGGTTGCCTTCGAGGCTGACGCATTCGCTGAAGGCCGTGCCGGCATCCGGATCGAATCGGAACAGCGGATAGGCGCGCCCCTCGACGGCGAGCTTGCTCTGGTTGACGCTCATGTCGTCGCCAACGCCGTGTTCGGGCGGGCAAACCGCATAGATGTTGAAGAGCGCCGGACGGCGGCTGTTGAGGCCGTCGATAAAACCTTCGAGGAGATGATTGACGTGGGCGATGGTGCCCTGCAGGACGAAGGCCGTGCGGTGCGCCATGCCGATCAGGGAAATCTCCTTGCGGGTTTCCTGCTTGCCCTTCTGCGCCTTGCCGAACGACGCCATGTCGGACACCTGCGAGATGAAGCCGGAGGTACAGGCCTGGCCGCCGGTGTTCGAATACACCTGCGTATCGACAACGAGAATCTTCACCGGCATGCCGGACATCAGCGCGCGCGAGAGGTTCTGGAAGCCGATGTCGTACATCGCGCCGTCGCCGCCGAGCGAAACCACCGGCGGACACAGCAGCCACTCCTCTTCGGAGAAGGCGTGCCAGTTGAAGCGGTGGAAGAAATCATCGTCGCGGTCGGGCAGGTAGTCGCCGGCCAGTTCCTTCTCGGCGATGCGTACCGCCTTGAAACCTTCGGCCATCTTCGCCATGTGGCCCTCGAACACGCCGAGGGCGACCGAGGGCGAGTCCTGGAACAGGTGCGAGGTCCACGGGAAGGGATAGGGGTGGTAGGGCCAGGTCGATCCCCACACCGAGGTGCAGCCGGTCGAGTTGATCATGCCCATCGCCGCGCGCCCGCGCTTGGTCGGGCCCTCGACGTAGCGCCACTTCAGATCCTTGAGCTTGTCGAGCAGCTGGGCGGTATTCTTCACCCAGACCGGATCGAGCAGCTGCGAGGGCTTGTTCTCGTTGAGCTTGGAGGCGAGATTCGACAGCGTCAGGTCGTGATGGCCGGTGGTCTCCACCGCCCGCACCACGGCCTGCGCGTCGGTAATGTCGACCGCCGAGGCCAGCTTGACGCGGATGTGCTGTTCGAGGCGCGTGATCAGGTTGTCGAGCCTGGCCACGAAGGCGGCGACGCGCGGCTGCATCAGCGCCGTCACCGTCGAGGTGAACAGGTGGATCGCGGTCTTCTCGCCGCAACCCAGGCAGGCGCCGTCGCCGCAGGCCATCGACTGGTAGTTGTGCTTGTCGAGCAGCAGCGTCTCGAGGGCGCCGATCTTCTCGTCGAGACTGTCGATGCGGCTGTAATCCTTCGGCGTGGTCGGCAGGCCGAGCCAGAGATTCCAGTCGCGGCGCAGCTTCGCCACGCTTTCCTCGGTCTGCGTCACCATCCTGAGCGCATCGTCCTCGCAGACATCGACGCACACCGCGCAGGACTTGCAGGTGTAGGGATTGACGGTGATCGAGTAGAGTCCGCCGCTGCCCTTGGCCTTCTTCTCTTTCTGCGTCCAGAAGGGCTTGGTGGTGCCGAAGGCGAAATCGCCAAGCTCGGCGGTGAGCAGCTTGAACTCGGCGCCCATCATCTCCCAGTCATCCTCCGCCGCCTCGGCGATCGTCTCCTCGATGGCCTTGTCGATCAGGGGCCGCACGGCAACGCCGTCGGCCGTGCCGATCAGGGCGCGCAGTTTCTTTTCGAGGGTGCGCACGCCGCGACGCAGGTAGCGCGTCGGCGTGACGCCGGTTTCGATGCGGTTGACCAACGTGTTGAAAACATCGCCGACGCTGCTCACCAGGCCAGGGATCGCAGAGTCCGGGCACTCGACGTAGCAATTGCCGCAGGCCGTGCAGTTCTCCGCGATCCACACCGGATGTTCGAAGCGGATGTTGGTCATGTCGCGGAACACGCCGCTGGCGGCCGGCATCAGCGAGGTGCCGATGAAGGGATCGACGAGGTTGTCGGAGCCCTTGCCGGTGAGGTAGAAGTTGCCGGTCTGCTCCCAAAAGCGGTGGATGTCGGCCACCCTGCCGTCGCCGGCCGGCAGGGTGCGCAGCATGATCGGCAGACCGGCATCCTTTTTCGCCAGCTGCTGGCGCGTCGCGCCCACCGGCTTGTCGGTGATTTCCGTCAGTTCGCCGAAACCGCGCCGCACCACACGCAGGTTGTCGGCCACCACGCGCGCGCCCTTGCTGCCGAACTTGGCGTTGAGCTGCGCCTCGACGGCGGTGAACAGCGCCGCTTCGGTGAGCTTGGCATTCGCCATCACCGGGCTGGCGGCAAAGAAGGCGCCCTGGAAGGCGATGCCCTGCATGCGCAGCTGCAACTCTGCCGAGCCCGCTTCCTCGCGGGCCACCTGAAAAGCGTCGATGTAGAAAACGTGGATGTCGTTATCGACAATGAACTTCTGCGCCCAGAGCGGGAAGCTGGCCCAGGTCTCGGCACCGAGGTTCGACTGGATGATGAAGACGCCGCCCTTTTTCAGGCCGGAGAGTGGGTTGGAATGGCTGAAGACGTTGGGGTCGGGCGAGAGCACGACATCGACATAGACGTATTCACTGTTGACGCGAATCGGCTCCGGCGCCGCGCTCAGGTAGTAGGTGGTCGGCTGGCCCTTCTTTTCCGAACCGTATTTCGGATTGGCCTTGATGTCCCAGCCCAACAAGTCGAACAACGTCATCGCCAGGTTCTTGCCGGTGGTGATGGCACCCCAGCCGCCCACCGAGTGCATGCGCACGGTGATGGCGCCCTTGGGCAGCAGGTCGGGGTTCTCGCTGCCGCGCAAGCCGAGTGCCCGGATCTGCGGATATTTCTCCTGCAAATCCTGCTGGTGGATCTCGTCCTTGGGGTTGAGCGGATCGCGCACGAAGTCGATCGACAGGTAGAAGAAGCTGCGCCGCGGACCGGTTGGCAGCATGTTCTCGACCGCCGCGATCAGCCCTTCGGGCTGCAGGTCGCGCGAGCCGAGTCCGTAGCAACCGGAAAACAGGCGCGGAATCTCGCCGGACCCGTAACGGGCATAGTCGGGATGGGGCGCCGTCTCGCCGACGCCGACTTGGCCGTTCTCGATGCACTTGCCGACCGTCGCGCGCACTTCGCGCATCAGCGGCAGATCCTCGGCGAGGGGCTGGTCGGTGCGCTCGAGCACCGCCACGCCCAGCTTGCCCTTGAGGATGCCACCCAGCAGGTCGCCAGGGAAGGGTCGATACATCGTGACGTTGACGACGCCGACCTTGAGCTTGCGGGTTGCGCGCAGATAGTCGGCCACCACCTCGGCCTGCACGATCATGCTGCCCATGCCGACGATCACATAGTCCGCGTCCGCTGTCTTGTAGGTGCCGATGCGCCCGTAGCGCCGCCCGGTGAGGCCAGCGTATTCATCCATGCAGCGGTCGGCCAGCGGTGCGATGTGGTCGAAGAAGTAGGGACGCTGGCCAGCAGTAGCCTGCATGTAGGCATCCTGGTTCTGCACCACGCCGGACACCATCGGCACATCGATGTCCCAGATCGCCGGCACGCGCCGCCGCTTGGGACCGTAGAGCATCTGCTGCGCAGGCGTCGGTGTATCGATGATGTCATCCGGTTTGCCGCAGTATTCGACGACCAGCTCGCGTTCGGGCAGCAGCGCCGACTCGATCAGGTGCGTCGTCAGAAAACCGTCCTGGCCGATGATCGCCGGAGTGAGAGACAGCTCGGCGAGCTTGCGCGCGATCAGGTTGAGGTCGGCCGCCTCGGTGGCGTTCTTCGCCATCATCTGGATGAAGCCGGTGTCGTCGATGCAGTGGTAGTCGTCGTGGCTGCAATGGACATTGAGCGACACTTTGGTGATGGCCCGGCAGCCCATGTTGAGCACATATGGCAGCCGCTTGCCGACCGCGCCGTAGAGCGATTCGTGCATGAAGGCGACGCCCTGCGCCGAGGAGAAGTTGGTCGCCCTGAGGCCGGTCATCGCCATGCCGGCCGTCACCCCGGCCGCGGCGTGTTCCGATTCCGGCTCGACGAAGATCAGCGGCCGCCCGGAAATGTTGAGGTGCCCCTGGGCAACGGCATCGGCCCAGTACTCGCCCATCTGGGTGGACGGCGTGTTCGGGTAGGCGCCCGCCGCGTCCGACGCCTCGCGCTCGACATGAAT
>Ga0172369_10008570_pt1 | contig 11577 bp, 7 predicted proteins | sample LakKiv25m_FD_114539 | JGI IMG/M metagenome (GOLD analysis project Ga0172369, IMG submission 114539) | Freshwater microbial communities from Kabuno Bay, South-Kivu, Congo - kab_022012_11.25m | ecosystem: Environmental > Aquatic > Freshwater > Lake | place: Democratic Republic of the Congo... | reverse complement strand
GTTTGGTGATACGCCTTCTGGTATAGCGGTTTTTGTAATGGTGTTTTCTGTTGCTACTCTTCCTCTTTTCTATTTTTTTCTTCGATGTTTTTTTTCTTGGAAATTTGCCATTGGTTTGACACTTCTTTTTTCTGTTTCGGCATACGCGGTGATGTATGGACGTTTTGCTTGGAATCCCAATCTTCTTCCATTTTTTGTTCTATTAGGTTTTTATAGTCTTTTACGATCAGTGGATACGAAAGAAATGAAGAAAAATTTTTGGTTTTTACTCTCTATTGCATCACTGACACTTGCCACTCATTTTCATTTTCTGGCCTTTGTGACCCTGCCGATTATTCTTTTCTTATTTCTTCTTTTCATACGCCCAAAGTTTCATTGGAAAGTATGGATACTATCAATATTGATACCATTTCTTCTCTATACACCACTTCTTCTAAATGAAAGAGAAACGGGTGGAGCAAACACACAAGAATTTTTTAAGGCCATTACAAAGAAATCAACGAATGAGAAGCATTCTTTCCTAGAAAAAGGAATACGTGATATGTCAGAACATGCTCTTTATGGTATGGTGATCATCACAGGTTTTGAAGGTGGGACATTTCCAGCGGTTGTGATTCCTGGTGAAAATGAGTTGATTGGACATGCATGTGATAGTCGGTGCGATAAAGGAAAGTGGTATGGGGTAACTGCTCTTTTCGTACTCTTTTTTAGTATTATTTCTTTTTTTTGGTTTTGTTGGAAAAATACTGAAGAGAAAAAACGACATTTTCTTTTGTTAACAGGCTTATGGTTTGGTGTTACTTTTGTTCTTTTTCTTCCTTTGGCATATGATATTGCACCGAGATTTTTTCTTCTTTCCCTTCCTCTCTTTTTTGTCTTTATTGGATATCTACTCACTGCATTGAAAAAAGTATTTCAAAGATACAGAATAGATACAAGAGTTGTTTGGCTTCTTTTAGGACTTCTTATTTTTTCTAATATTTTCTTTCTTTCTGCTCGTTTTCGAGAACTTTCTCAAGCAGGTACACAGGTTATCGATAGTGCTCCTGATCGAATCTTGAAAGAACGTATTCGTGTGACATTGAAACAGCAATACGCTATTGTTTCATTTTTTGAAAAACGTTTCCGTGAGACAGGATACCCTATCTATATGTGGAGTGAACCACAATACCGTCGTGCTTTGAAATATCTTATGGAAAGACGTGGCATAGAAAACGCTGTTTTGGGATTTGATGGGATCTATGAGGAAGGAATATATTTTCTTGTTTTACGTGCTCAATCTGATCTCGAAGACGCACTTAAAAAATATCGAGAAAAGTATACTATTGGAAATACAACATCTTTCGGAACACTCTCTGCTATAGAGCTTGTCCCTAAGAAAGAGTTTATACAGGGAAAACGTCAGATTTTTTCTCAATCACAAACATCAGAAGTCAAAGCATCGCCTCGATATACATGGAGAGAACTTTTTGATCGAAATTCGCATCAGACAAATACTTCAGAGGATGTGGAAGATAAGGCAGATAGTATAAATAATTAATAATCGAGATATTTTATGAATTGGAAAGATACTGCAAAAATTTTTATTGTTATTGTACTTCTTGGTACGAGTCTTCGGCTATATCACCTCGGGCAGAATTCTTTCGTCTCAGATGAGTTTCTCGATATCAATTCTTCATACGGATACACACAGACGGGGGAATGGAAAGCATGGGATTTCAATTTTGGAAAAATATCAGAAGTAAATCACAATGTCCCTCGTGATGAAAGAGCAGTCATCTATAAGTGGCAAGTCGCACAAGTATTCCATTTTCTCGCTCCGACAGAGCAAAATGCTCGTTTAGTCAGTGTGTTGTGGGGCATTATTTCTCTTTGTGTTATTTTTTGGTCAACTTTTATTTTTACAAGAAAGAAAGAGATCAGTCTTATCGCATCGCTTCTGTTTGCTGTTTCGATAAGTGGTATTATTTTCGACAGGACACTTCGAATGTATGCTATGTTTTTCCCGATGTATCTTCTCGTATCAACATTTTCTTTTTTGGCACTGGAAAAAGAATATAAAGGAAAAATACAAATCTTTTCTTTTTTTTGGAAAAAATTTGGTATCAATATTCTCTATACTTTTCTCGCAGGCATTTCTTTCTTACTTGCTCTTCTGACACATCAATTGACGAGCGTCCTTCTTTTCTTCTTTGCTGTGTATCTTCTCATGCGCGCAGTGCAGGAATGGAAGTACGCAAAAAAACTACTGAATAAGTATACGCTTCTTTTTTCTTTGGGTATTGTATCTGTTCTTTTCGTCGCTCTCTTTTTTCCAAAGTTTTTCCGTTCTTATGCTGGTGGGCTTATTTTCTTTGATAATAACTACGGATACATTAAATATATTGTCAGAGAATATTATCATCCATTTTTTGGGTTGATGCTCCTTGCCTTTGGATCGTGGTGGCTCGCAGAGCGTGAAAATTTGAAGAAAGAATCGCTTTGGCTCACGCTTTCATTCCTCGTTCCTCTTGCGATGGCTATATGGCTTTGGAGAAGGAATATCGGCGCACAGTATATTTACTTTGCAGAGGCGTTTCTCCATATTCTCGTAGCAATAGGTATTTTTGGTCTGTGGAAGATAGTGTGTGAAAAGTATTCTTTGACAAAACAAAAAAGGTTATTTGTACTTGTTTTGATTGTTGTACTGGTACCAAATTTTGGATATTTTTTCTTAGAGAACAATACATATCATGAGACGTCATCAGGGAGTAATCCGAATTATCGTAAAGCGTTTACTTATTTTAAGAAAAATCATGTATCAACTGATGTTCTTGTGACTCGCAATATGCGGAATTATTATTTTGCTGGTGAGAAAGTGCCTGTCTATGATCTCGGTGATGAGATTTCTCGTACACGACTTTCTCAAGCAGAAATAGAAAAACTCATGCAGGAATATAAGACTGGATGGATTATTCTCTCAGACAATGATTATGATTATGTTGCAAAAGGAGTAAAAGAATATCTTGCAAAGAATCTTACTCGAGTAAGTAATGATCAGGTGCGTGGATCGATCGATGTCTTTACATGGGGACATTGAATCGATAATAAATACATCTTTTTATAAAGAATTGCGAAAAAGTTTTCGCAGTGGCTTTATGTCGTCATCGCTGAGTTCCTTACAAACTCTCAAAAAGAGAAAATAAAGAATAAAAAGTATACTTCCTGAAACTATAAAACTATATGTTCCATGAGGGAAATAATCACTTGTTATTGAAATAAGAATTGCTCCGATATGGCAGAGGAAAAGAGTACGGAGAGAAAGGGTAGTGTGAAAGTGTTTTTTGGTTGATATGAGGATGCTTATCATGAGAAAGAGAGAAACAAGAGTAGTAGCAAGAGAAGCACCGATAAGTCCAAATGTTGGTATCAAAAGGAGATTGAGTACGATCATAGCAATAAAACCAATGAAAGAAAGTTTCATAGGTATTTTGACGAGTCCTGCACCATTTAAAGCAAAAGCAAGAACATAAAATACGGTAAGAAATCCAACTCCGACAGTGAAGATGCTCATAGGAATTACCGCTTCCATATATTGTGCACCATAAAAAATGTGAAGTACCTGTGGTGCATATATGATTAAGAGAGTGATGAGAGGGAAAAGAAGTAAAATAAGAAGACGCATTGATTTATTGACGAGATTTTCTGTTTCTTTTGTATTGCGTTCCGCTGTTGTTTTGGAAATGGCCGGGAGAAGAATAATAGTAAGAGCATAAAAAAGATAGTATGGTATGCGACCGACAGTGATGGCCGCGTTGTAGATACCAGTGAGATAATCACTTTTGAGTAAGCTCTTCACGAAATAGAGATCGAGCGTCAAAATAAGCTCGTAAAAAAGAAGAAAGAGTGTCAAAGGACCTGCATAGGCAAGTATTGTTTTTCCCGAGAAAGATACGATATCTTTTTTAGATTGTTTGGTGGCAGGAAAATATTTATGAGTGATATACATATCACAGATGAGCGCGATGAGGAATACAAAAATCGGCGCAATGATGTATCCAGAGAGTGCTCCTTTTACCCCGAAGAAGTAAGCAAAACTAATAATAAAAATAACACGACTGAGAGCCCGTATTGTTTTTAAGAGTGCTTGTAAACGAAAGAAATGGAGCCCAGTATAATAATAGAAATAAAAAGAAGCCATAGCAAAGGATGGTATAACAAGTGATGAGAGTTGAAAAAGTGGAGTCAGACTTGTATCGCGAAGTATCCATGCAATCAATGGTGATGAAAAAAAGAAGAGAGCAGTTACTATAAAAATAAGTATCGCTTGTAGTTTGAGTGCTTTGTATTTAATGCCCAATATCTTTTCTGGAGCATTTTCAAATACTTCTGCCAAATATTTAGACATAGCAGTCGGAATACCATTACCGATCAAAATAATGATCATAGTAGTGAGAGTGACGATGAGGCTGAGTCGTCCATAATCAGCTGGTCCGAGAATACGACCGACAGAAGAGTGGATGATGTATCCTGAAATATTGAAAATAATTTCCGAGAGGGTAAGCCAAACAAGTGCGGTAGAAAATTTTTTCATATTTTTATCATTTTTTATAAAATCTTTTCAATTTCTTGAAAAATTATTTCTTTATTTCTGTCTGCATTGATAACTGTCATATTCCAAAAAGCAATTTTTTTCTTGAAGAGAGATTGCTTTTCTGTGAGATATTCTACTCCTTGTTCTGGCGGATTGATGCGTGACATGATGTGTTCTGGCGCAATATCGAAATACAAGGCTGTATCAGGTCGAGGAAGCATTTTTTCGAGGAAAGACATTGTAAAATTCCAAAAAAGAAAATTTCTTCCTGCTCGGAGGTATTCAAAATTAATCAAGGAATCATAGAAATATCGATCAGAGAGAATATAGTCACAATTTTCTTTTTGTAATTTTTTGAGGAGAAAACGAAATCGAATACTATCGAGAAAAAGAAATTTCTGACGAACAATAAGAGTCATCCATGAGGCCACTGTCACTGCCTTCTCTTTTCCTGCAACAAATTGTTTCTGTCTTTTCAAGAAGCGAGCAATTTTGTTCGCTAAAGAAAATTCAACAGCGTGAAAATACGCAACGTTCCAATTGTCGCGTTCGAGCTTCTCTCGAAGGAGTTTGAGTTGTGTGGATTTGCCTGATCCGTCCACTCCGGAAAATGTGATAAACTTCATATACCGAAGAGTAGCAAAAAGTGCTATTCTAGGCAATATATGAATAGATCACAATTTTATTCTTTTTTCTTTTATACTTTTCTTTTTCTCCTGCCATTTCAGACAGTCTATTTGTTGCGTGAGCCATATATCCAAGGTATCAAGTGGCAATATGGAACGATAGGTATTTTTGTTGTGGATATTTTTCTCATAGGTATGCTCGGTTTTTTCTCTTGGAAAAAATCATTGAATGATTTGAGAACACGAAAGAGGGGAGACGGTTTTCTCTTCTTACTTCTGCTATGGTCATATCTTTCAATTTTCTGGTCAGAAGATAAAATACTGGCATTCTTTTTTTCTTTTCAACTTTCTCTCGCAGTGTGGTTGTATCTTGTTGTACGTTCAAGTAAAAAAATAGATATCAAAAAAAGTATCTTTGTACTTCTTGTGGTAGGTGTTTTGCAAAGTGGTATAGGTATCACTCAATTTCTAACCCAACGTTCTATAGAGTCATCTTTCCTCGGTATGACTGCATATCAGGTATCAGAAGCAGGCTCTTCGGTGCTTAAAATCGACGCAGGGAGGTTTTTACGTGCTTATGGGACTTTTTCCCATCCTAATATTTTAGGGGTATTTTTAGTGGTTATTTTGCTTCTTGGCGTAGGGTATTATGTCAGGCATCTTGACTACAAAAAAGCATGGAAAACAGTTTGGGAAATCTTTTTTCTTCTTTCAAGTATTATTTTCTTGTTTCTCGGAAGTATTCTCACTTTTTCACGTATGGCATGGATTGGTGGAATACTCGGTTTTTGTATATTGAGTTTATCTGTTTTGTATTCTCGAGAACACATCGTGTGGCAAAAATTTTTCAAAATACTGCTTCTTTTTGGAGGAGTAAGTATTGTATTTGGTACTCTTCTGGCAGAACAAATATTTCCACGTTTTGATTCTCAAGTGATAGCGCGAGAAGGATCGGTTACAGAGCGGGTACAGTCAGTGCATGATGCACAGCTTTTGCTCAAAAATGGAAATATTATTTTTGGTACAGGGGCAGGTAATTTTACTGCACGAATGTTTACTCTTGATCTGGAAAGGCCTGTTTGGAGTATTCAGCCAGTGCATAATGTTCCGCTCTTAGTAGTTTCAGAGCTTGGTATTGTAGGACTATTCCTTTTTTTGGGATTCTTGTTATCAGTATGTACCCAAGTATTTTCAATGTTGGACACTGCTCGTTTATCATTTATTTTTCTCGGAGCGTTCTGTGCTGTTATTCCCAGTTTCTTTTTTGATCATTTTTTGTGGTCATCACATTTCGGAATCCTCTTCTTTTTTCTTTTTCTCGGATTGATACAGCGAGAACAGGAATAAAAAGAGAGCGCATTTTTTTAGTACATAATAACCGATATTGGTTGTAATTTTACCACTGGTTTTACTATGTTATTTTCACTCACACTCGTGATAACATCTTCAGCACGTTTGTAGTGAGAAGAATCTTGTTCGATAACTTTGGAGGAACGGCCATTGTAGAGTTTTACGCCTCGTGTTTCAAGTTTTTTCTTTAATTCTTCTTTCGTTTCTGGTACGAGAGTATCTGTTTTTTTGGCTGATTTTCCTGCTCCGTGGTTACAAGAGAAAAAGCTCGATTCATTATTATCAGTACCGACACAGAGATATGCTTCTGTACTCATTGATGTTGGTATAAAGGCCGGCTCACCAGTTTGTCGGAAAAGGGGATGATCTGACATTTTGTTTGGACCATATGCTCGACTGGTTCCATTGCGATGCACCCAAACTTTTTCTCCGAAATGTTCTTCTTGAGAAACGAGAATGTGTGGCATATCGTAGAGAAGATCCATCTCTACATCACGTTTCAATACACATTTTGCTGTTTGTGCAATATTGTGAGTGATCACAGCGCGATTGGCATGGGCAAAATTGGAGCATGCATTGCGAGCATCCATATAGAGTTTCCCATCTTCGCCGTCTCCATCAAAAGTGATGAGGGGTTCTTTCTTCCCAAAGTGAGAGTTACGTATTTTTTGAGCGATTTGATTGACGATTTTTTTATGAGGAGTAGACCAGAAAAAACGTCCGATATTCATAAGTATTGCCGTAGAGAGATGCTCTCGTTTCTTGGCAGTATACATATACATCGTGTATTGACCCAATATGCCAGATCCACAATGGATCATAAAGAGATATTGTCCTTTATAGAGACCAAATTTTTTCGCAGTTTCTGGATCGAGAGTCTTGGTCACTTTCATGAGATCGAGAAAATGATTACCAGCTGCTCCGAGTATACCAGAACGGAACTGAGCGAAAAAAAGAAAAAGTTTTGGAAGAATATGAAAAATATCTTTTTGTGTCATTTCTCGAGTAAAGAAATTACCACGATCGAGAGAATGAAATACTTCATTTTTTGTTTGTATCTTTAAATATTTGATGAGAGGATCGATACCTAAACGACAAATATCAACAATAACATGAAACGGGAGATAGGTACCGAAGAGTTTTTTTGTTGGAACAGTTTTTGTGAGTTCTTGAAAAAGTTTTTCAATTTCTTCGGGAGTGATATTTGTCTCATCAAGATTGGTACGAACCAGACGCATACCACAAGCAGGATCACTATCGTTTAACTGTGGGAGAATATATTTTTTTGATGTGACGGTTGTTCCGGTGGCATTTTTGCGTCCTGGTTTACTGTGGACATCAGCCATCGCTGCGATATGATGAAAAATACTTTCATTACTCGCGACACTTTCGAGTTGTGTGAGGGTTGATTCTTCCGGAAGGAGTTCGTCTTGGACATGAAAAACAACAGGGACTTTCATCTTTTCTGTTTGAAAATTACTTTTATAATTTGAGAGTTTTGTAATATTTTTTTCTGACATATTTTTTTGACAAGCTATATTTTTTTAGAGTCATTTGTATAAGGAAAATCTTCTAAAGAGATGTGTATATTTCCTCGTATTGAAGAGCAGTATTCTTGAGATCAAAGGATGTTTCGACAAATTGTCTGGCATGTTTACCGATCTCCTTTCTTTTTATACTGTTTTGTTGCAGATCAGAGAGAGTTTCAATTAATTTTTCGCCTGAGTCTTTGGGAATGGTAACACAGATATTTTCGTTTGCAAATTCAGAAAATTGAGGAAGATCTGAAAGAATAACTGGTTTTCCACATGCATATGCTTCTACAATAACCAAAGGAACATCAAATTTTCCTTTCAGATTTTCTACGGGAAATATGACGATATCACTCATATTGTATAGACGAGGCATATCGGTAATCGTATCCGAAAAAGCGATGAAATCAAGGAGTCCGGCTTCGGCAAATTTTTTATGAATAGATTCTTTTTTCTTTTTATCGTCTTCATTTTTCACTCGACAAGCGAAGACAAAACGGAGCGAAGTATCTCTATGAGTATCAAAGAAATGAAAAAATGCTTCAGTAATCATGTCGGTTGCCCCGAGTCGTGTATATTCACCAGGATAAATAACCACAAAATCTTCAATCGTTAGACCGAGCTCTGTAAGGATGGCCTCATTTTTTTCTTGAGGCCGATAGCGATCGAGATCAATACCTGGATAAATACGGGTTACATTATCAAATCCAAGTTTTTGTAATTTTTCTTTTGTATGATCAGTATATACAACGAGTCGATCAGCAAAAAGCATTTTTTTCAGTTGGCGAGATGAATAGATATCGTCGCGAAGCGTGGCTATAGTCTGAATTGTTTTTGTATGAGGTCTAGCAAACCAGCGTATAAGGCGGGTATTTTGTAGTGTAGGAGTGAAGAGATAGTGCGTGATATCGAAAGTATTTCTGTGTTTTCGTAAATAAGAAAAAAGTTTTCGTTTTGCAGAAAAATCAAAATGAGCATTCTCAAAGAGGGGTTCTGTATGAACAGTTTCAGGGAGATCGAGAAGGCCTTTTTTGGTTGTCAGGAGAGTGAGGGTGTGGTTTTTCACTGTTCTTCCGAGAAAATATGCAAAGTTTTTGGAAGCTTCGTCCCAAGGAGGTGTGAGAGGTCTCGTAGCTAAGAGTATTTTTTTTGACATAAGGACGAATATTTATTTATAAATCTCTTTTTTCTCTTTTCCGTTATCTACGATAATACGTATGCGTTCGGATTGTGGTTTGATAGATGGAACACGAACAACAGTTTTTTCTTTTGATTTTGCTATGAAATTGTCTTTGGCAATCATCTCTTTTCCAACATAAATTTCGTAAGAAAAATTATTTTGGTCACTATGATTTTCTACAAAAAAATCAATTTTTTCATCTTTTTCGAGCGAGATGAAGGCCAATGTCCACCAATTTTTCCCCGCATCAGGATCAAGTTTATTTTGATTTTGATGGAAAAGAAAAAATGAACTGAAAAGAAAGAACAGGAAAAAAAATGAGAGAAGTGTTTTTTGAGACATAGGATTATTTACGTTCATAGATATGAATATCATCGGCTGAATAGATTCGAGAGAAACTTATTGATTTTTCGAATTGAGCAGTATCAAAATGAGGATTGACAACAATAAAACGAATAGCAAGATCTTCGTAGCATTTTTTTCCGAGAGGAGTATTCGGTGCTGATATGACGAGTGATGTGCATTGTTCACGATTGGGATTATCTTCATAACGTTTGAAATATCCTCGTGATAATGGATATGCATAATCACGATTGAAAAAAAGTTTTATCCAAGAATCAGCAGTGATGTAGTTGTGGTCTTTGACAATAATATCTTGAGGAGTGCTATTGATAGCAAGAAATCTTGATGCATTAAATGTTTGAAGAGTGCTCAAAGCTTTATCTTTGGGAAGAAGTGTTTGATTGTTATCGGACGATCCATCTCCTGTAATAAAAACGAAAGAGACAATGCTTACAAGAAGTATGAATATACTTGGGAAACGAAAAACAGTCGATATATTTCGAATACTGGAAAAAAGAGCCACTATTGAGAATGCTGTCAAAAGACCGAGAGGAAATGATAGATATGTAACGATACGGTTGGATGGAATATTGATAAAGAGCCATTCTGGATGAAGAGAGAGAATAAGAAGGATGAAAAACCATCCGAAAAGAAGGGAAAATGCATACCGTCTATGAAAACGAAGAAGGGTAAAAACAATCACTCCCAGAAAAGCAAAAGCCACACGAGCCTGTCCCGTAGCGCCATTTATCTGAGGAAGAGAAAGTCCTGTTCGAGTCGTTTTTGTCGGAGTGCCGAGTACTGTTCCAACAGCATGTGTTTCGATGTATGTCGGCATCGCGACAGCGAAGAAAAAAACAATGAAGCAGAAGAGAACAACAAGTGGTGCAGATGCAGTGAGAAGTTTCCACCAAGAAATAAGAAGAGGAATTATTTTTTTATAATGAGCAAAACAATAAAAGATAAAAAAAGAAACAAGACTGAATAATAAGACGAGTGTACTCAAATGATGTGTGTATGCCAATGTAAAAATAAGAAAAAAAGCGAGGGCGAGGAATGATGGACGTTTTTCTTTGAGTGCACGAAAAAGCGCAAGCAAAATAATCGGAATAAAAAAGTTACCAATGACATTGCCTACAACACCTCCGGAAACAAATTTGGCTTCTGGTGATGCCAATGTATAGAGTGGTCCAAAAACGAAAAGTGTAGCGAGAGCTATATTTTGTGGAGTAAATATTTTCTTTGAAAGAAAAGAATGTTCTATGCCTGTCGCAAAGCGAAGACTCAATGTGACGAGAGCAAGGAGGCTTAAGATATTTATGAGAAAAAGAAAGAGAACTGGGAATGCAGAAAAAAAATCAAGTTGAGAAAACATATTGATTGCTGAGAAGGGGATATGTTCTCCGATAATAAAATCTGCAATTGGTTGTGGTTCAGTCAGAACAAAAGATCCGTCTTCATTTGTAATGATATTTTGTTTGGAATACTCAGGAAGAGATCCGGTGAGGCTCATCATTTGTGACCAATACATATGATGACCAAGGTCAGTAGCCGTTGGCAATACCGCATCTGAGAGATAGATAGTTTTGATCAAAAAAGTAAGTCCTAGTACAGCAACAAAAAGCCAACCCTGTTTTTGATGGAAAGATGGAATATTTTGTTCCTGAAAAAGAGGAGCTACTTTTTGTTGTTTTCTTCGAAGAGAACTGATCGTTCGGAGAATGACGATTGTCAATCCAATACAGAGGAAGAGTGAAAAGAGAAGAGAAAAAATATCGAGATGAATACCTATGGTACCGAGAAAAATAAAGAGAAAATCTATAATCCCGATACTTATTCCAAAAGAGAAAATTGTTGATTCAAAAGGAATAAAAGTATTTTTTTTCCAAAAAAGACGAAGAAAAATCCATCCAGGAAGAAAAAAAAGTATCCCAATTGTAAGAAAAAAAAGTGAAGTGTCTGTCAACGACATAG
>Ga0172369_10008569_pt1 | contig 11578 bp, 7 predicted proteins | sample LakKiv25m_FD_114539 | JGI IMG/M metagenome (GOLD analysis project Ga0172369, IMG submission 114539) | Freshwater microbial communities from Kabuno Bay, South-Kivu, Congo - kab_022012_11.25m | ecosystem: Environmental > Aquatic > Freshwater > Lake | place: Democratic Republic of the Congo... | reverse complement strand
ATTGTCAGTAAGATGCCGGGCGCGCTGGGGTACGTCGAACTGGCCTATGTGATGCAGAACAAGATGGCCTATGCCCTGATGAAGAATAAGTCCGGCGTCTACGTCGCGCCGACCGTCGCGTCGACCACCGCCGCGGCCGCCGCGGCCAGCGTAATTAATGCGATGAAGAAAGACGTGCGCGTCTCCATCGTCGATTCCGCCGGCAAGACCGCCTACCCCATCGTCGGCTTCACTTACATCCTGCTTTATAAAAATCAGGCGGATCAGGTGAAAGGCGGGACAGTGGTGAGCTTCCTCTGGTGGGCAATCCACGCGGGACAGGCCTATGCCGCGCCCCTGGTCTATGCCCCCCTGCCGAAAGCAGTGGTGCAGCTCAACGAAGTGGCGCTGCAAACCGTCGTCAGCGGCGGCAAAGCACTGCTCGCGAAGTAAAGCACTCAAACCGGCGCCGGGAAGGCGCCGATCCTGTCCTGCCCCCGGGGTTGCCTGACGCTGCCCCGGGGCATGCGCGTGACGGCCCGCGGTTATATACTGATCTCAGCCTCGCCGGTCAGGTTTTTCGATTGTGCTTCCGGGCGGGAGCCGATGATCTCTTCCATCATATCCATCTGCAGTGGCTGGATTTCGAGCAGGCGCTGCCACTGGTGGGTGATAAGTTCATCGAGAACCCCCCGAAGAAAGATTGTTTGCAGGTATCGTAGACGCTTCGTTCCCCGCCGTCAATCCCGTTCGGGAGTCCGGGGACTGCCCCCGGACAGGGTCTATCCGTTATCTATTCGGAAAGGGAAAATCCGGTCGCCCGGCGAAAGAGAGGGACGGCATGACGCACACCTCCACGGGCCGGCGCGAGACGGTATTCACCCCGGGCGACTTCCCCGTCCGCGTGGGGTGGTATCTGGGCAAAAGTGGAGCGGCGCCCACGCCGTATTATCACCGCGAAGTCGAGTTTCAGCTCATCTGCAAAGGGCAGGGGCAGTATTTCATTCACAACCAGGTCTACCCCTTCCAGCGCAACGCGGTGCTGATTATCCACCGGGATGAAGTGCACAGCTACCTGCCGCACCCCGATGCGGTGATCGAGCGCGTGAACCTGCTCTTCTCACCCGCGTTGGTGCGCGAGCGCCCGGCGGCGGCGGAGATCCTGCGGCAACTGTTGCCGCGCCGGCTGCTGCAATTGTCGGAAAAGGCCGCTGCCACCGCGCGCCTGCTGCTCAATGAGCTTGCCGACGAATGCCGCGCGGGGCAGCCACACTGGCGGGACGCCGTGGTGAACGACCTCGAGCAAGTGCTCATCCTCCTCTCGCGGGCGGTGGATGCCCCGGCGGCAACGACGCCGGGCAATCCGGTAATCCGGAAAGTGATCGATTATCTGGAAGAGCGTTTTCCGGGTCGGGTACTCCTGCCCGCGGTGGCGGAGCACTTCCACCTCTCACCCTACGCGCTGTGCCGCGAGTTCAAGAAATACGCGGGCATGGGCTTCAAGCAGTACCTGCTGCACCGGCGCATCGTGCAGGCCAAGGTGCTGCTGGAGGAGACGGAGATGAAGATCGCCGCCATCGCCATGGCCGTCGGCTTCGACGACCTCTCCGCCTTCAATCGGGCCTTCAAAGCACTGGTCGGCGTCACGCCCTCCGATTACCGCAAAATTTCCCAATAACCCGGCAACTTCTACCTGGAAACGGGATGGCAGTCGGAGTATGATGAGATTACTGTTATAGTGCCCGGTCTGGTGGTTGAGTAGGCAGGTGAGCCTTTCGCATCTTTCCGCAACTCCCGCGCCGTATCGAAACCATCTCTGCGGCGGTACTCCGCCGCATGCGGGAATAGATAAGCCTTTTCTGAGCGGGCACTATACGTGCTGTGGTTTCGATACGGCGCGGGAGTTGCGGAAAGATGCGAAAGGCTCACCTGCCTACTCAACCACCGGACCGGGGACAGATCCATCAGGCCAATGATGGAAGGAGAAATTTATGGCGCTCGAACTGCGTGAAATCCCCTTCATCCCCATGGGCGGCGTCTATGAGCAGGACGACCTGGAGGCGGCGACCCGCGTGATCGCCAGCGCGGTGGAGTCACCTGCCGGCTTCTTCCCGTTGCCGGAGGAAAACGCATTCCAGCAGGCGCTGGCAGCGCATGAAGGCGCGCGCAAGGCCGTTGCCGTGAACTCCTGCGGCACCGCGCTCGACTGCTGCATGATGGCGTTGGGCATCAAGGAAGGCGACGAGGTGATCACCACCCCGCTTACCTTCGTCTGCACTGCGGGCACGGCGGTCGCGCAGGGGGCGACGGTGGTCTTCGCCGATATCGATCCGGTCACCTGGTGCCTGGACCCGGCGCAGGTCCGCGCGCGCATCACCCCGCGCACAAAGGCCATCATCCCCGTGCATTTCGCCGGGCTGGCCTGCGACATCGACGGCTTCGACGCCATTACCGCGGACACCGGCATCCCGGTCATCTACGACGCGGCGCACGCGGTGGGCACCAGATATAAAGGGCAGCCCATCGGCGGGCGGGGGCAGGCCTCCTGCTACAGCTTCCAGAGCAATAAGAACATGACCTGTCTGGGCGAGGGTGGCGCCATCACCTCCGACGATGAAGCGTTCGCCGAGAAGGTCCGCCAGTTGAAAACCTTCGGTTACGTCTACGGCGGTTCCTCCGTGCGCGTGGCGAGCATCGGCTTCAACTACCGCGTGACCAAGGTGCAGTGCGCGGTAGGCGTCACCCAGCTTGCCAAGGTGGACCGCGTGATTGCCGACCGCCAGGCGCGCATGGTGAAGCTGAACAGTCTGCTGGCCGGCGCCCCCGGCATCATCCTCCCCGCCGGCCACGGCGAAGGCCACGGCAGCCACCTCTATGTGATCCGCGTGGATACCGACGCCGTCTCCTTCTCGACGGCCGACTTCATCGCCCACCTGAAAACCGCCTATAAAGTCGGCACTGCCAAACATTATCCGCCCGTCTGGAGCTGGGAAGCCCTGCAGATCCTCGGGTATAATAGTGAAGGTTGCCCGATTGCCGAAACAGTCTGCGACCAGGTGGTCAGCCTCCCCGTCTTTCCGCGGACGACAAACGAAGAGCTGGAATACATCGCCTGGGCGGTGAAGCAGACAGCCGAAGATTTACAATAATCCTGGGACCGCAGGCGTCCCGCGCCTGCCAAGTAAGAAAGCTTACCAATCAAAGGCAGGCGCGAGACGCCTGCGGTCCCAGGAGGAGTTATTATGAACACCGTTCGTTGGCTTTTAGTCGGTGCCGGCGATATCGCGAAGAAGCGGGTGGCGCCGGCGCTGGCGGGGATTCCCGGATCGGAGATCGTGGCGATCTGCGATCCGCGGGCGGAAACGGCCATCGAGCTGGCCACGCAGTACGATATCGGGCGGGTGTATTCCGAGCTCGAGCTGGCGCTGCGGGATTCGCCGGCCGATTGCGTCTACCTGGCCACCCCCGTCGGACTGCACGCGGAGCAGGCGATTCAGGTGCTGCAGGCCGGCCGGCACGTGCTGATCGAAAAGCCGCTGGGGTTAACGTCAGAGCAGTGCGCCCGCGTCGTGGAAGCAGCGGAACAGGCCGACACCTGGGCCGCCTGCGCGTATTTCCGGCGCTTCTCCCCGCGATATGAGCACTTGAAGGAGATGCTGGCGAATGGCGAGTTCGGGCAAATCATCGCCATCAACATGACCTATCAATCCTGGTTCAATCCGGCGGCGGACGACCCGAAATATTGGCGCGTGGTGCGCGAGAAATCCGGCGGCGGGGCGCTGTCCGACATGGGCTCGCACATGTTCGATGTGCTGGCGGGGTTGTTCGGGCTGCCGACCCGCGTCTTCTCCCGCTGCGAGAACCTGACACAAGGGTGGGATGTGGAGGATTCCGCCGCTGCCGTCATGCAGATGGCAAACGGCGCGCTGGCCACTGCCTCCTTCAACTGGAACTCCAAGACCTGGCGCCACGAGTTTGACGTGATCGGCACCGAGGCGCGTGTCACCTGGCTGCCGTATGACAGCGGCCCGGTGGTGAAAACGGTGAGGCGCGAGAAGGAAATGCTCGACCTGCCCAACCCGGAAAACGTCCACTGGCCGCTCATCGAAGATTTCGTCGATACTGTGCAAAACAGCCGCCCACCGCGCTACCCGCTGGCCGAGTCGGCGGCAGCGAATACGATTTTAGATGCCATCTATCAGTCTGCGGCGGAAAGCCGAGAAGTAGCGGTGATGGAAGAATGGAAGGATGGAAAAATGAATGGGTGAGTGGAGGAATGGGAGAGGTAATATCTTTCGCCCACTCCCCCATTTACCCATTCTCATCCTTCCATTCTTCCAGCCTTCCAATCGGAGATAAAAATGCAGTTCGCGCCAATTCCTGAAAACGACTTCGCCGAATTCATTCGCATTTACTACCACGAGTGCCGCAGCCGCTTCCCCGCCATCCAGGCGATCGGCGGGAAGTGGATGTTCCGTGACCTGCTGCCGGGGATGAGCGACTTCGATACGCGCTTCATCTGCCAGGACGGCATGACCGTTGACGACTGGTGCGCCATGTCCGCCGCGGTGGGGGACGCCCACCTGCAGATGTGCCGCGAATACGCCTGCTGGATGCGCAACCTGGAGCATTTGCCCGGCATCAATCTGACGTGGAACGAGCTGACCTCGGAACCGCTGTATTACCCCGAAAGCCGGCAGTGGACCTTCTACACCTCCGAAGACCCCGCGGCGCTGCATCAGGCGGTGACGGACCTGCGCGCACGGCCGTGGGATGTGAAGGATGAATATTTCTTCCTGAAGAAGTTCTGCCTGTATTATGGCCGCTACGACCGGCAGATCGATCCACCCTGCAACATGTATCCGCACGAGGCGCGCTACCCCATGCACAGCCGGGTGATGCACTATTTCGTGCCGCCGGCGCAATCGGCGATGTGCCTGCTGGAACGGCGGCATATCGCCGGCAAGATCGACACACTCGAGCGGGCGGAGGCGCGCTTCCCCGGACTGGCGTGCTGGGAAGTCATCCGCGAACTGCTCCATGCGCACTATGAAGTACCCCGCTGGTACGATGAGCCGTACCTGTCGCAATTCGAGGACATGCTGGAGGAGGCGCTGCGCGAGATGGCGCAGGCACTGCGAGAAGTCGTCACCATCATTCCGCCCGAGGCCGGAGTGGACATTCAACAATGGAAGGCCGCGCTGAAAGCCTTCCCCATCGACCCCGCCTTTTACGTGTTCGACAATATGCGCTTCTCGCGGCTGATGAAGGGACGCCTGCAGTTCTACGCCGACGCACCCGACTATTTCGACTCACCCTGGTTGATCGAGAATGAGCTGAAGCGCATCGGCAACAACTTCTTCACCCAGCCCTTCCGCATCTTCTGGAAGCTTTATGCCGGCGAGGAGGTGGCGGACCCGCTCGACATCCTGGAGAAGCTGCGGGGCGATATACTATCGTCGGAAGAAATCGCCGCCACCCGCGAATTCGCCCGCCTGTCCTTCCTCCCCTGGGCGACCGGCGAGGAGCGCCGGCGCGCGCGGGAGATCGCGGCGGTGTATGACGGCTTTTATCATGCGCTGCACAAGATTAGCGAAGTATTGGGAGCGCGGACCTCAGAGTCCGCGCGTGGTGAAGGTATAATATGACCGATTTCCATATTTGCTTTACCATGGATTGCGAAAGCGTTCGCCCCGAGATCGATGATCTGGCGCTGGGCCGCCGGGCGATGCGCGGGTATGCCGACCTGCTGGAGTGCGAGGGGTGGCGTGCCACCTTTTTCGTCGTGCCGGAACAGATCGAGCCGATGGCGGAGCTGCTGCATCGCCTGCAGGCGGAAGGGCACGAGATCGGCTTGCATTTCCACCCGGAAACCGCCGGTTATTCGTCACCTTATCTCGGAACCTTCTCGGCGGAGGAGCAGGCGGAAATCATCGGCAACGGCGCGGAGGAGTACCGCCGCGTGCTGGGGTGCCAGGCCGTCAGCCTGCGCCCCGGCTTCTTCAGCGCCAATGATGCCACCTTTCCCGTCGTGTATCAGTGCGGTATCCGCCAGACCAGCCTGTCCTGTCCCGGCCGGAAAATGTCGCAGGTGGCTGCCAACTGGGCCGGCGCCCCGCTCTTCGCGCATTACGCCCACCCGCACAACCGCTTCCTGACCGGAGGGCTCGACCTGGTGGAGATTCCGCCCTCCGTCGATTGGGAGACGATGATCTGGGGCGGCATCCACCCCCAGGACCTGCGCCTCGAATTCACCGACGCGAAGAACCACGGCTTTCTCATCCGCAAAGTGATGAAGCGCCAGTGCGACGAAAACCTGCCGCTGAAAGCGCTGGTCCCCCTCACCCACGACATCTTCGACTATTCCGACCCGGCCAATTTCCGTTTCGAGACCCTGCAAGGCGTCATCGCGGAGATCAAACGCTGCGGGCAAGAATTAAGTGTCGAATTGATTGGTTCTACGCTCGCTGAAGCCGCAGCAACTTATCGCAAAAATGCGAAGCAATAGTATGTCTCTGTGCCTCTGTGTCTCTATGGTTCAACTTTTTAAGGAGAAGCGATGCAGGTAATTGCTCATAAGCTCTACGATCATGACTTCGGCAACCGCTGGTTCGACGAGATCGAGGATCACTGGGATTACGCCGATTTCAAGCGCGACCCGGCGTGGCGGCGCGAGTGGATCAGCTTCGACTGCGCCCTCTACCGCCCGGAGGACGAGCGCATCTACCTGGGGATTACCTCGTTCGACGCGGATATCTTCAAGGCGTTCGACCGCAACACCGATCAATTCGTGGACCTGGGATACGCAAAGATCGCCGATCCGTATGATGCCAAGTTCCACCGCTCGCTGGTGCGTGGCAATGACGGCTGCATCTATGGCGCCATCGCGCTGCTGCACGACCTGGATCATTACTGGGATGCCCCCGGCGGGGCGATCGTGAAATACGACCCGCGCACCGGCATACTCGAGAAGCGCTGCATTCCACTGCCGCATGTCTACGTCCAGGCGACGGCCTACGATGCCTCGCGGAATGTCCTGTATGGCCTCTGCTTCCCGCCGGAAGCCATCATAGCCTGCGACCTGGGCACCGGAGAAGTCCGCAATCTCGGCCTTATCGGCCCTGGCATCGCCGGCATGACGCAGGGTGAGAACCTCGCGCTGGATGACAACGGCTGCGTCTGGTGCAATTGGAGCCTGACCCGCGCCTGGCAGAGCGCCCCCGGCGTCGACGCCTGGCGCTTGTGCAAATACGACCCGCGCCAGGACCGCATCATCTTCTTTAAAACGGGGTTGCCGCTCCCGAATGGAAGCTATGGATTCACCAGAGCGGAAACCTTCTTCAACTTCGGCGACGGCTTCATCTATGCCAGCGGCGCGGGCGGTTCGCTTTACCGAATCGACCCGGAAACCGCACAGGCTGAATTACTTTTCACCCCCACCTCCGACCGTCCCAGCCGGCTCTCCTCCCTGGTGAAGGCGGAAGACGGCATCGCCTACGGCGTCACGGGCCGCGGCGGGCAGTGCGAGTTAATGCGCGTAGACTACCGCGCCGGCGCCTTCGAGAAACTCGGTTCCATCCGCACTGACGACGGCGCCGCCCTCTGGCAAAACCATGACATCCTGATGACGAAGGACGGCACGCTGTATATCTGCGAGAACGATAACCCATATCGGAGCGCATACCTCTGGGAAGTAAAGCTGTAATACTGTTTTTCGAAAAACGCGCAAGCCGGTACGTAGTAAGCCACGCAGCCGCAGCGGGGTGGCGTCGTTGGTAGGAGAGCTTACCTAAATACGAACGCCACTCCGCTGCGGCTGCGTGGCTTACTACATACGGGCTGGTCCGATTTACGGCCCATTTTGCACTTTTCATTCTCCACTTTTCATTTTTCATGCAAAATCCGGTATACTATCTCCCAGTTTCATTATGCCTGCCGTCTATCTGCAGTTACAAAATGTGTACAAAGCCTTCGGCGAGGAGGAGATCCTCGTTGATGTCTCACTGCAGGTGCGTGAGGGCGAGTGTGTCGGGCTGATCGGGCCGAACGGCGCGGGGAAAACTACGCTCTTCCGCATCATCACCGGCCTGGAAACGTCCGACCGCGGTGAGGCGGTGGTGCCGCGCGGCGTGCGCGTGGGGTATCTCATGCAGGACGCGGAGCTGGCCCCCGACGGCACCGTGCTCGCCGGCTTGCTGGCCTCGCGGACCGACCTGGCGGAGATCGACGCGCGCATGCACGAGCTGGAAACGGCGATGGCCATGCCCGGCGCGCACGAGGACACGGCGACCTTCGATCGCTGGGTGCGCGAGCACGCGACGCTGGCCGAGCGTTTTCACCACCTGGGCGGCGACACGCTGGAGGGCGACGCGCTCCGCATCCTGCGCGGACTCGGTCTGGGCCCGGAGTATGACGATGCCGTGGTGGGCGCCCTCTCCGGCGGCGAGAAGCGGCGGCTGGCGCTGGCGGCGCTGCTGCTGGCGGCGCCGGACCTGCTGCTCCTCGACGAGCCCACCAACCACCTGGACCTGGCGGCCATCAACTGGCTGGAAGAATACCTGCGCGCCTACCGCGGCGGCGTCCTTATCGTCTCTCACGACCGCTTCCTGCTCGACCGCGTGGCGAACCACATCGCTGAGATCGAGGACACCCGCCTGCGCCAGTTCGACGGCAACTACTCCGCCTACCAGCAGAAGAAAACTGCGGAAAACGCCATGATGCTCAAGCGCGCGGACACCATCGAGCGCGAGCGCGCCCGTCTGGCGGAGAGCATCCAGCGCCTGTTCAGCTTCCGCCAGTTCTCTCGTATGCGCAGCCTGCAGAAGCAGTTGTACAAGCTCGAACAGATTCAACTCCCCGGCGAACCGGAGAAGACGCGCATGGTCTTCAAGCCGGCGCGCAAAAGCGGCCGCGAAGTGCTGACCGTGCGCGATGTGCGCAAGCGCTATACCGCCGCCCCGCTGCTGGAAGGCGCCGGTTTCTCGATCTGGCGGCATGACCGCGCGGCGTTGATCGGGCCCAACGGCTGCGGCAAAACTACGCTGCTGCGCATCATCACCGGCCAACTGGCACTGGACTCCGGCTCCACCGAATTCGGCCACGGCGCGGATTGGTATTACTACGACCAGGAGGGCGGCAACCTGGACCCGCGCAACTCCGTGCTGCAGGAGGTGTGGGGCGACTACCCGCATCTGAGCGCGTCGGAAGTGCGCGGAGCGCTGGCGCGTTTCCTCATCTTCGACGAGGACGTGGAGCGGCCCGTGGGCACCCTCTCCGGCGGCGAGCGCAGCCGCGTGTCGCTGGCGAAGATGTTCCTCTCCGGCGCGAATCTCCTCATCCTCGACGAGCCGACCAACCACCTGGACATCGACGGCAAGGAGGCGTTGGAAGAAGCGCTGGCCGATTACACCGGCACCGTGCTGATGGTCTCCCACGACCGCTACTTCATGGACCGCGTCGCTGACCGCGTGCTGGAGATTGCGGGCGGCGCCGTCCGTGAATACCTGGGCAATTATACCGAGTATCTGGAGCGCAAAGCCCGCCGGGTGGAAGCGCCGGCGCCCGCCCGGCTCGCGCGCGAGGAAACGGAACCCGCCGCACCGGAGCCTGAACGCCGCCGCTCGCTGCAATATCGCCGGCGCCAGCAGCAGGAGGTCGAGGTGCGCATCCACGCGCTGGAAACCCGCAAAGCGGAGTTGGAAGCCCTCCTCGCCGACCCCGTCCTTTACGCAGACGGCCTGCGCGCCAGACAGGTCACCGACGAGCACCAGCAGCTTCTCGCCGACCTCCACGCCGTCTACGACGAGTGGGCCGCCATCTCCGATGAAGTTCTCGCCCTGGAAGCCGATGCCGAAACGTTGCGGCAGGACCGGCTGGCACAGCAATAAAATCCTGGGAGCGCCGGCACATGGGTAGGATTCGCCAGTGCGTGAGTTCCGTAGCCGCATCCCTTTACGGGTGCGGTCGGTCTTGCAGGCGGGTAGCGGGTGATAAGGTATCCGTGCCAACGCCTCGCACGCGGCCAGGGTGCAAAAGGCGACCGCACCCGTAAGGGATGCGGCAAGGTATTGTGCATCTCTTGCCGGCGGACACTTCCAGGAAGGGACGCTTATCTTCGTTTAGTGGCAAAGGGATTCGGTGATACTATTCATGGTACTGAATCGCCTGCGTTGACCCTCGCTTTGCAGTCTAATTGAGGCAATGATCGATGTTAAAAAATCCGGCAGACCCATGGGGCGCTCAGTGGGAACCCTTCGACGCGCATGACGTCGAGGCGTTCAAACGGCACATCGTCAACAAGCTGGAAGCGCGTCTGGCGAAAGATCCCCGCCATGCCACCAAATACGACCGTTTTCTCTGCGTGGCCTACGCGGTGATCGATCATCTGGTCGAGCACTGGGTGAACACGCAGGAGCTGTATTACCGCGAGAATCCCAAGCGCGTCTATTACCTCTCGATGGAGTTCCTGCTGGGCCGCACGCTGGAAAGCGCGCTGCTCAATCTCGGGCTGTATGACACCGCGAAAGAAGCCCTGAGCGAGCTGGGCGTCGAGCTGACCGACCTGCTGGAGCAGGAGGCCGATCCCGGGCTGGGCAACGGCGGATTGGGACGGCTGGCGGCGTGCTTCATGGACTCGCTGGCCACGCTGGGCATCCCTGCGCACGGCTACGGACTGCGCTACGAATACGGCCTGTTCGAGCAGCGGATCGAGCAGGGGCGGCAGGTAGAGGCGCCCGATCACTGGCTGGCCATGCCGAACCCGTGGGAGGTGGCGCGGCCTGAATTGACCTATCCGGTGCGGTTCGGCGGGCGCACCGAGCGCCGTGCCGGCCCGGACGGGCAGGTTCACACCGAGTGGATGGATGCCGAGAACGTGATCGCGTCGCCGTATGACACGCCGGTGCCCGGATACGACACCGAGACGACGAATACGCTGCGCCTGTGGACCGCGCGGGCGACGAAGGGCTTCGATTTCGCCTGCTTCGACAGCGGCGACCACCTGGCCGCCTGCGTGCTGGACACCCGCGCGCAGAACATCACCCGCGTGCTCTATCCGAATGAGAACTGCGGCGTGGGTCGCGAGTTGCGCCTGCAGCAGGAATATTTCCTGGTGTCGGCGTCCATCCAGGACATCGTGGCGCGTTTCAAGCGGCAGTTCCTGCCGGATGCAAGCCTGGTTTCGGACCGGAGTGCTCCCGCGGCCAACATTCCGCTCACCGTGCGCGATTGGCGGCAGTTCCCGGACAGGGCGGCCATCCAGCTTAACGACACACATCCGGCGCTGGCCATCCCCGAGTTGCTGCGCATCCTGCTCGACGAAGAAGGCCTGGACTGGGAAACGGCGTGGGATATTTGCGTGCGCACCTTCGGCTACACGAACCACACCATCCTGCCCGAGGCGCTGGAGGAGTGGCCGGTATCCACCCTGGAGCGCATGCTGCCGCGCCACCTGGAGCTCATCTACCTGATCAACCACCACTTCCTGAAAACCGTCGCGCGGCGGTACCCCGGCGACATCGATCGGCTGCGCCGCATGTCCATCATCGCCGAAGACGGCGACAAGCGCGTGCGCATGGCCTACCTGGCGGTGGTGAGCAGT
>Ga0172369_10008567_pt1 | contig 11578 bp, 9 predicted proteins | sample LakKiv25m_FD_114539 | JGI IMG/M metagenome (GOLD analysis project Ga0172369, IMG submission 114539) | Freshwater microbial communities from Kabuno Bay, South-Kivu, Congo - kab_022012_11.25m | ecosystem: Environmental > Aquatic > Freshwater > Lake | place: Democratic Republic of the Congo... | reverse complement strand
TCTGGTCAATCCCGAAGGGATGCCAGTCAATAGCCAGGGGTGAAGCGAAGCGGAACCCCTGGCTATTGACTAGCATCCCTTCGGGATTGACCAGGCAGGATACCGAGCCGCCGCGCTTAGAAAAAAGTGCCTGTGACGGGAGAATTCCTGCTAAAATACTACGGCTGCCGCAACCGAACCTGGCGCCGGCGGCATCTAAGTAGATGACATGTTGAGCATTACCGACATCCAGCGATGCGACGGCGGCGCGGAGCAGACGCGCGGGCAGGAAGACCTGGCGCTGGTCGCGCGGGCGCGGCAGGGCGACCCCCGCGCCTTCGAGGCGCTGGTGGCCCACTACCAGACCCCGCTGCTCAACATGACCGCGCGCATGGTGGGAGACACCGACGCCGCCCACGACATCGTGCAGGAGGCCTTCCTGAAGGTGTTCCGCCGACTCGACAGCTTCCGCGGCGACGCCTCCTTCGCCACCTGGCTCTACCGTATCGCCGTCAATGAAGCCAACAGTTACCTGCGCCGCGAGCGGCGGCGCCGGCAACGGCAGGAGCGCTATTCGGCGCGGCAGACGACAGCGACGAGCCGGGATGACAGCGAGTTGATCACGCTGATGCAGGAGCTGCCGGAGAAGCAGCGCGCCGCGCTGGCGCTGTTTTACGTGCAGGAGTTGTCGCTCAACGAGATCGCGCGGGCGATGGACGCCGCGGTGGGCACGGTGAAAAGCTGGCTCTCGCGCGGGCGCCAGCGACTGCGCGACCTGGCGCGGGAACGGGGATTGCTATGATCTGCCGCCTCGTTCAGCGCCGTCTCCCCCTGTATACCGCCGGGCTGCTCACGGAGCGTGACGCCTGGCGCGTGGAGGCCCACCTGGCCGCCTGTGCGACCTGCCGGGAGGAGGCGCGGCAGTACTTCACGCTGGACAGCCGTGTGCTCTCCACCCGTGTGCCGCCGGATGCCGAGCGCACGCGCGCGCTGCTGGCGCAGTTGGAGCTGGAGCGCACCTGGCGGCGGTGGTCGGGACGGTTCCTGCGGCAAACGCTGCTGCAGTTGGCCGGCATCCTCATCGCCGGCAGCGGCATCTACGCGCTCCTCGCCGCCAACCTGCCGGCCCGGGCAACCAGGTTGGCCGGCGAAGCCGGCATCCCCGCCGCGCTCACCACCTCGGCCACCCTGGCCGTCCTCTTCGTCCTCCTGCTGGTCATCACCAGCGGCATCCTCTTCGCCATGCACCGGCTGCTGGAACGGGCGTAGGATAGTTTTGAGTTTTGAGTTTTGAGTTTTGAGTTCATATGACCGCCCACCTTAACCGAGTTGATCAACTCAAAACTCAAAACTCAAAACTCAAAACTGATCTCCCCTTACCGCAGTACCATCGTATCCTCCCCGTCATCCGCCGCCGTCGCCGTCTTCCGCTCGCGCCGTAGGAAGAGACGCAGGAGGGCGGTGACCAGCAGGGCGGCAGCGATGGCGACGGGGATGACGGCCAGCCGCCCAACCTGGTATGCAAACGGCAGGCGGGGATTATACAGGTAGGGAAAGGCATTCATGCCCAGCGCGAGGAGCGCCAGGAAGACGATGCTGTTCACCCGGTCGATGCGGTCGTCCAAAATCGACATCACCAGATGGATGGCGAGGAAGGCCAGGCTCAACGCCAGCGGGAAGATGGCCAGCGACATGGCCGCCTGCTCGGGAGTGCCGAACCGTCCCCACTGCACGACGGCATAGGATCCGCCCGCCACCCCCAGCGCCAGGATGGCGGCCTTCAGATAGGCATACAGGCTCCCGCGCGGGACGGCGGCCTGCTCCTCCACGGTCAACGGCACCGGGCGCGGGGCGGCATACCGCAGGTATAGCCAGAGGCCGGCGCCCATGAAGGTCAATCCGAGCACGCTCTGCGCGCCGCGATCGCTTAGATCGCTGAAGCCGTTGAGGGTCATGATGAGGCCGACGACGAACAGGGTGGTGCCGATGATCAGCACGCCGGCGATGCTCCACCCCTGCGCGCGGTCGTGCCGGACGGCTGAAGTGGAGGTAGCCGGCGGCGGCGGATTATCCGGTGATGTGACGCTCGCCTCCGGCGCCGGGCTGATCGGCGGCTCGGGCCGGGCAGCGGGCGGCGCCGGGCGGGCGGGCCGCGGCTGCCGGGGCGGCAGCGACAGCAGCACGCCGGCGCCCAGCAGCACCACCCCCAGGATCACCTCCGCATCATTCGTGGTGGCCATCCCCACCAGGCTCATGAGGGTGCCGAGAGCGAGCAGAAAGACAGCGACCGGCGGCAGCCCGCCCAGCCAGCGGCGTCCTCCTTCACCGACCCGCTGGCCCAGCGGCGGCAGCGAAAACGGCAGCAGCGACGGCGGCTCCGGCGTGGTGATGGGCGGCAACTGCTCCGGCGGCACCCCCTGCTCCAGCATCATCTTCCGCTCCAGCATCAGCGCCTCGTAGCGCTGCTGCATCAACAGCAGTTGATACCCGCGCAGCAGCGCATACAGGAGGACCGGCAGCCCAATAATGATGAAAACCACGGTTGCGCCCATGATAAAGCCTCGCTCGAATAGAATCATCCATTAGACGCCGTGGCGCGGGGGAAGGTTGCGAGAGGAAAGGGGAGAGGGGAAAGGGAGAAAATGAAAAATGCAAAGTGGGTGCCGTAACCGTTTACAAAAGATCTTACCAGATCCGCTTTACGCCATAATGATCAAATGCATTGTCACTGCTGACTACTGAAATGTCTTCTTCCAGCGCTTGAGCAATGATCAAACGATCGAAAGGATCTCGATGATGAAATGGTAATTCGGTAACCCGTGCGGTATGTGAAATCGTGATCGGCAACAATAAAAACTCGTTTGCCCGCAGTTCTTCCTCCCAGAATGCAGCGAAAGGGGTAGGTAGTGAATATTTCCCTATACTGATTTTGATGGCGATTTCCCAAATGCTTGCCGGACTGACGCAAATCGGCACATCAGCATCCATGATGCTCTCCCGCGCGTTCGGACTCAACCGGGGATCATCCAGCAGAAACCAGAGTAATGCCTGTGTGTCCAATAGCAGGCTCATGGCATATACTCCTTAAAATCCTGCAGGTGTTCATCGTCTTCGGATAATATAGTGAGCTTGCCTTTGGCGCTGCCGGGGCGTCGTCGCCTGGGCGAAGGCTCGGTATCGTCAGGGAGAAGAACGACCATGCGGGCATGTTTTCCATACGCCTTTCGGAACTCCGCCGGCAAGGTGACATGACCGTTTTCATCAATCCGTGTTTCAAATTCAATGGCTTGCACAGGCACCTCCTTCACTCCGCTTCGTGACATTATACCACGCAATAACATACCGGAACCGGTGTATTAGGTCAGAGTAATGCTATCGAGAATACCTTACGCTCAGTGAAAGCGGTGCTTTACACCGCACTCCAAAAGTGACCGGTTGACAGGTATTCCCTTTCTCGTGCACACTCTTCGCGCTCATGCCACGCATGGCAACACGATTCGGAGGTTTTTCATGAAATATACCACGCTCGGGCGGACCGGGCTGACGGTTTCGCGGTTGGGGTTCGGCTGCATGCGGCTGCCGATGACGGCGGAGGGGAAGGTGGATCGGGAGAAGGCCATCCCGCTGCTGCATCGCGCGGTGGAGCTGGGGGTCAATTATTTCGACACCGCCATCTTTTATTGCCACGGCGACAGCCAGCGCGCAGTCGGGGAAGCCTTCGAGGGCATGCGGGACAAGGTGGTGCTTTCCACCAAGAACCACATGCACGAAGCGCCGGACGACGCGTGGTGGGCGCGGCTGGAGGAGTCGTTGACCTTCCTGCGCACCGACTGCATCGACGTTTACAACCTGCACGGCATGACCTGGGAGTTCTGGCAGCGCAACATCGACGGGCCGAACGGCAAATACCGGCTGCTGCTGAAGGCGAAGGAGCAGGGGCTGATCAAGCACATCTGCTGTTCCTTCCACGACTCGGCGGAGGGGTTGGTGAACCTGGCGGAGACCGGCGCCTTCGAATCCATCACCCTGCAGTACAACATGCTCAACCGCGGCCTGGAGGAGGCGCTCTACCGGCTCAAAGAACTGAACGTGGGCGTCACCGTGATGGGGCCGGTGGGCGGCGGGCGGCTGGGCGTGGACAGCGCGCGCATCAACGAGCTGACCGGCGGCGCGGCGCAAACCACCCCGGAGGCGGCCCTGCGCTTCGTGCTGGCCCACCCCGCCGTGTGCATTGCCCTCAGCGGCATGAGCACGCCGGAGATGCTCGAGCAGAACGTGGAGATCATCACCGGGAAGGAGCCGTTCACCCGCGAGCAGATCGCCGCCATCGACGCCGAAGTGGAGCGCGTGCGGACCAGCATGGGTGTGCCGTGCACGGCGTGCGGCTACTGCCAGCCTTGCCCTTACGGCGTGGACATCCCCGGCAACTTCGGCATTTATAACGAATACCGCATCTACGGCCTGCGTCCGCACGCCGTGCGCGCCTACGCCGGCCAGTCAGGTCGCGCGGCGCTCTGCACCGAGTGCGGCGCCTGCCTGGCGAAATGCCCGCAGAAAATCGGAATTCCGGACATGCTGCGGTCAGTAACGGTGGAGTTGGACGAGGACTTCACCGGCTTCGGCAGCCTCATCGCCCTCACCGGCGCCACCCCGGAGGGCGACATCCGGGCGTCGATCACCACCAAGAACCTGACCGATGCGGCGATTTCCCCTACCGTGGAACTGTGCCTGGAGGACGGCGCCCGATCCGAACCGGAGGCGCTGCAGCCCGGCATGCTGGCGTCGATGAGCACCATCGGCCAGGGCGTCACCGTGCTGGCGCCCGACGGCGTGGGCATCCTCCGCGGGTCGCTCCGCACCACGGCAGGTGAAGAGGCGCGCGAGAGCGGCGTGCTGCTGCCCTTCCTCATCGCCCCGCGCGACCGCATGCGCTGGCACACACCGCTGCTGGAGGCCCGCCACTTCTCGGGCCGCTAGGACATCCTGGCGACGCATCACTACCGCGTGGGCCTGCGCCACGACGACGAGAAGGTCTACGTGGAGATGGACGTCAAGTCGCAGCTCCACGCGCTGTCCGCCATCGGCGCCACCGCGGGCGGGCGCTTCGAGATCTACGTGGATATGCGCCCGCGCGACCACGGCTTCCACCGCATGCCCTACTCCGACGGCGCCGATCAGCTCTTCCTCAGCCTGGGCGAGCCGGGGCACGGCAGCAAGATGGGCAAGCACTACACGCTGAACCAGCGCAACACCCCGCGGGAAGGTGGCGTGTATGTGACCTTCGAGCTGCCCTTCGCCGAATTCCTGCAGGAAAGCTGGCCCGCTCCCCGGCGCATCGGCCTGGATTTCATGTTCGTGGTCGCCGAACCCGACGGCACCGAGATCGGCTACCCCACCTACGGCGGCCGCGGCGGGCTGTATCAAAACCCGGCGCTGTTTACGGTGGCGTATCTGCTGTAAGCTCATTGATAGACAGGAGAAGTGTGGAGAAGCCGGCTAAAAGCCGGCTTTCTCATTATTGAAAGGCTTACCTGCCCACCAGCTGAAGCTGGTGGCAAAGAGAAGCAAAATCATGCATAACACAAGTGGGTCTCCATAACATAAAGGAGAAGCCGGCTGAAAGCCGGCTTTCTCATTATTGAAAGGCTCCCCTGTCCCACCAGCTGAAGCTGGTGGCAATGAATGGCTGAATCATACATCACACTGTTGCGTTTGTGGAGCACAGATAGATTCCTATAAACAGATGGGTTCCTGTAATATGAAGAAGAATTGATCCGCCAGGTCCGCAAGGGTTTATGAGCAGCACTGCCATCTTTGCCACCAGTTTTAACTGGTGGGACAGGGAAGGTGACCACTATCCGAGAGCCGGCTTTTAGCCGGCTTCTCCATCTACAACAAGGTCAGCCTGCCCTATTCCCTATAAACCGATAAGAAATAATTATTAGAATCTGCCTTTCCCCCGCTTTCGTGGGTACAATAGGTTCAGCCTACTTGATGCGGGAGTCCATATGCAGGTCGGGGTGATCGGCGGCGGGCCGGCGGGGGCGGTCTGCGCCATCGAGCTGAGGCGGGGGACACTGCACGGCGGCGACAGGCCGGAGGTGCTGCTCTTCGACGGCAAATCCTTCTCGCAGGCCGGGCCGCAGGGGTGCAACCTGTGCGCAGGGGTGATTCCCGGCGCAATCCTCGAGCGGCTGGCGGCGATGGGGGCGGAGATTCCGGCGGCGCTGGTTCAGCGCGAAATCACCGGGCATTACTTCGAGACCCGCGCCGGCGGCGTGCACATCCCCAAGGACCCGGAGGCGACCATCTACACGGTATTCCGCGGCGTCGGCCCACGCACCGCCGCGCCGGAGATCGCGCAGAGCTTCGACCACCTGCTGCTGCACACGGCGCTGCGCGCCGGCGTGATCCACGTCGAGGAGCACGTGAAGGACGTGCGGATGCCGGAGACCCCGGCGGCGCCCTTCCGCCTGCTGGCCGGTGGAGAGGAGTATGCGGTTGACGTGCTGGTCGGCGCCTTCGGAGTGAACAGCGCGCTGGCGCGGCGGTTCGGCGACCTCGGCTTCGGTTACCAGCCGCCGCTCACCTACCACGTAACGCAGGCGGAGCTGCCGGTGGACCCCGCCTTCATCACCACGGTTTTCGGCGAGGAGATCAAAATTTTCGCGCTGGGGTTGCCCGGCATCTCCTTCGGCGCGCTCACCCCCAAGCGGACGCACCTGACGGTCACGGTCATCGGGCCGGCGCTCACGCGGGCCGACCTGGAGCGCTTCCTGGCGCATCCCCGCGTGCGCCGCCACCTGCCGCCGGCGTGGACGCTGCCCGCGGTGTATTGCCATTGCGCGCCGCGCCTTCCCGTCACCGCCGGGAAAAACGTGGTGGCCGACCGCCTGCTGGTCATCGGCGACGCGCACATCGCGCGTTATCTCAAGGGCGGCATCGAGTCGGCCTTCTTCACCGGCAGCCTGGCCGCGGAAGCCATCCTGGCCGGCGACCTGTCGCGCGCGGCATTGCGCGAACGTTATGTTCGCTCTTGCCAGGCGCGCTATTTGCGCGATAATGCATACGGGCGCTTCCTGTTCCGGCTCAACGACGTCATCTCGGCTTCGCCGACGCTGGCGCGAGCGGGCCGCTGGCTGCTGGAGCGCGAGCAGCGACGCCCGCGCTGGCGCGACCGGCACCACACGCAAATCATGTGGCACATCTTCACCGGCTCGGCGCCCTACCGGGAGATATTTAGGCGCGCGGTCGGCCTATCGTCGCTGCTGAGGACCGCGCTGGCGGTGGGGTTGAGCGCGACCGGATTATTGGGTAAAGATGAAAAGGGTGAATAGGTGCCGGTCCGGTGGTTGAGTAGGCAAGCTACGGTGGTTGAGTAGGCAGGGAAGCTTTTTCGCATCTTTCCGCAGCTACCGAGCCGTATCGAAACCACCGCGGTTACGAGCCTTGCGGGAGCGGGCTCTATAAGCCCTACTCGGTGAAATTCTGAACAGCATGTAATGAATTTTCGCTAATGCTTGGCTTCATTCGTACTCGTTCTCGTTCCTCGTTCTCGAAATGAGTCGAGAACGAGAACGAGGAACGAGAACGAGTACGAATGAAGCCAATTGGTTCCGGCTCTGCCGGTTTAAGAGAGGTGGTTTCGATACGGCTCGAGAGCTATGGAAAGAGTCGGGAAGGCTTCCCTGCCTACTCAACCACCGAACCGGGCGCTACTATTAAGCTCAAGATCACGGAATCCTTCCATCAAGCAAATCAAGGTTCAGCTATGACGGATCTCGGACCATTACACGACGGACAGACGGTGGCCATCGTCGGCGGGGGGCCGGCGGGGATGGCGTGCGCCCTTACCGTGCAGCGTGAGGCGGCGCGGCGGGGGCTGCGCATCGACGTGCTGGTCTTCGAGCGCAAGCGGCTGGGCATCGATCACAATCAGTGCGCGGGGGTGCTCTCACCGCCCATCCTGGCGCTGCTGCGGCAGGAGCTCGACATTACGCTGCCCGCCGAGCTGCTGCGCAACGAAATTCGCGGTTACGTGCTGCACGGCGCGCGCGGCAGCGTGGTCCTGCGGGGCGAGGAACAAGGCGGCGCCACCCTCACCGTGCGGCGCAACGAGTTCGACGCCTACCTGGCAAAGTGCGCGGCAGAGCGGGGCATCCGCATCATCCGCTCGCAGGTGACCGACCTGGAGTTCCGCGCGGACGGCGTGCTCATCTTCACCTGGATCGGCACCTTCCGCGCCGATGTGGTGGTGGGCGCCTTCGGTACGGGCCGCGTGATGGAGGACACCTTCAGCCACAGCACCGCCTATACGCCACCGCCCACGTTGGGCACGCTGGTGGCGAAGTATCATCCCGAGGGGCACGAACGCCTCGTAATCCCCGGCCTCCTCGACGGCTGCATCCACGTCTTCCTGCCGCCGCTGCCGCGCATCGAGTTTGGCTCGCTCATCCCCAAGGGCAACCACGTGACGGTGATCGTGGCCGGGCGAAACCTGCGCACCGACGACATGCGCGCCTTCCTCGCGCTGCCGCAGGTGCGCGGGGAAATGGAAATCGTGCCGGACGAGGACCAGTTTTACAAGGGCCGCTTTCCCGTCGGGCTGGCGGGGCACTACTACGGCGACCGCTACGTCACCATCGGCGACGCCGCCGGCCTGGTGCGGCCGTTCAAGGGGAAGGGCGTCACCTCCGCGGTCATTACCGGCGGCCATGCGGCGATGACGCTGTTCGCGGACGGCATCTCCGCCCGCGCGTTCGGTCAATTTGCCCGTCGGTGCGCGGAGATCACCGGCGACCTGTGGTATGGCCGCCTGATGCGCCGGCTGGCGTGGACCACCGGCCACCACTTCTCCTTCGACCCCATCATCCACCAGGCCGAGTGCGACCCGGCGCTGCAAGCGCTGCTCTTCGATTGCGTCTCCGGCAGCGACACCTACCGCAACATCGTCCACCGTCCCGGCAACCTGCGGTTGGCGGTCCGGCTGGGGTTGGCGACATTACCGGAAGTCCTGCACGGGAAACGATAATCGTCCCCGTTCAGAGGTCATACCACTTACTCTTAGCCCGGCTGATCCGGAACCAAAATGCCCCAAAATGTCCCAAAAATAGCGGTTTTTTCGGGGCACGGCATTTTTTCTGAACAGGTTGTATAGAATTTCGGCGAGTATGAGTATGATACGTATACCGTAAACGGTTACCGCTAATCACCCCGCCGTCATGTGAAACCCGATCCCCAGCAGGAAGGGGATCACCGGGATCCACACCAGCAGGCCGCCCACCACGATGAAGCCGACGGTGAGGACCTGGACGCCGCCAGGCTGCGGGCGGTTGATGAGCCGGCCCGTGACGGCGAAGTAGGCGGCCAATCCGGCCATCCAGGTCAGGAAAATGATCACAACCTCCGGAATTTCAGACATCTCGCACCGCTTTCAGGGCTCATGCGCGCGCCGGTTTTACCGGGCAAGTCCGGCAATATCAACGCGAAACACTCCCCTGTAAATATTATAATTCGATGTCTAAAAAAGCAAGAGAAATTTACACTAAATTTACACTGAATTTGATTGGCAATTACTTCGGTAAAAAGGTAAGAAATTCTCGTGAAAGCTAATCTATCCTTAACTAGAAAATTCACGAGAAATAATAATAATCCTATAAAAATATAAGAAAACATGCCGACGGTCAGGAGCAGCGACTGATGTCTTCAGCGGCGGCCCAGACGCGCAGGCGCCGGGAACTGTTGCGGGGCGCGCATTGATGGTATGATAACGGCAGCCGTGCTGTTGCGTCCCGCTTTTTCGAGCGTCACGGCTACCGCCTTCTTTATCTCCACACAATCTCCACATCATCCCCAACCATCTTCACGCCGCCTCCACACCGACAGGGGTATGTTTATCAGTTGGGATCGCTATGTCCGAGATCCCCTGTAAGGAGGCATGGCTTTGTAGATGGTGAAGAATTCAGTTGCAGTCCATATGTCACCTTTCGCTGCTGTCATTCGCAAGGTCGTGTTCGGCAATCCGCTCGCTTCCTCTGCCGCCCTGGAGCATCGTCTTCCTATCGGTTTAGCGCTCCCGGTGTTCGCCTCCGACGCCATCTCCTCCGTCGCCTACAGTACCCAGGAGATTCTCATGGTGCTGGCGGGCGTCTCGTTGGTCGGCGGCGGGGCGGCGCTGGGCTTGCAGATCTGGATCAGCATCGCCATTGCCGTGCTCATGATCATCGTGGTCACAAGCTATCGCCGGGCGGTGACCCTCTACCCGACCAGCGGCGGCTCCTACACGGTGACGAAGCACAACCTGGGCGCCTTCATGGGCTTGATCGCTGCCGCCGCGCTGCTGATCGACTACATTATGACGGTGGCGGTCAGTATCAGCTCCGGCGTGGACGCCCTCACCTCGACCTATCCACGGCTGTTGTCGGAGAAGGTGGAGATCGCGCTGCTGCTGGTCGCTTTACTCACGCTGGCCAACCTGCGGGGGACGAAGGAGTCCGGCTGGACCTTCGCGCTGCCGTTGTATTCGTTCGTGCTGCTGACAGGGAGCATGATCATCTGGTCGCTCGTCCACTTCGTTCTTGGCGGCGGGCACGTGCAGCCGATGGGCGTCGACCCGAGCCTGCCCGCACACCTCCGCCTGCCGGGCGGGCTGATCGTCCCTAAAGCGGGCGCCACCCTGGGGCTGTTCATCCTGCTGCGGGCGTTTGCCAACGGCTGCTCGGCCATGACCGGCACCGAGGCGGTCAGCAACGGTGTCTCTGCCTTCAAACCGCCCGAAGCGAAAAACGCCGCGAAAACGCTGCTCCTCATGGCCGGCATCCTGCTGTTCCTGGTCCTGGGCATCGGCTTTGTCGCGCATATTTACCACGTGGTGCCGTCGGAGAAGGAGACGGTCCTTTCCATGGTGACGCGCGCTTCCTTTGGCTACAGCCTGCCATATTATCTCACGCAATACGCCACACTGCTCATCCTGATGGTAGCCGCCAACACCAGCTACGCGGACTTCCCGCGGTTGACAGCCTTCGTGGCACGCGACGGTTTCGCCCCAAAGGCCTTCACCAGCCTGGGCGACCGCCTGGTCTTTCACCGCGGCATCCTCGCGCTGGCCGTCATCTCCGCCGCGGTGATCGTAATCTTCAAGGCCAACGTCACCGCACTCATCGGGTTGTATTCCATCGGCGTCTTCCTCTGCTTCACCCTCTCGCAGCTCGGCATGGCGAAGAAAATCGGCACCATGCGTGAGAAAGGCTGGCGTGGGGGCGTCACCCTCAACCTGGTCGGGGCGACAGTCACCGGACTGGTCGCCGTGATCGTCGCCGTCAGCAAGTTCACTGAAGGCGCGTGGATGGTGCTGCTGCTCATCCCCATCATTATCGCCGTCTGCTACGCCATCAAGCGCCATTACGAGTGGTTCGAGCGGACGATGACGGTCCATGAACACGATTACAATCCGCTGTTGGAGCAGGTCGAGCCGATGACCGTGCTGGTGCTGGTCTCCTCGGATATCCACCGCGGCATCCTGGAAGGGCTGGAGTGCGGGCGGGCGCTCACGGAGGGCAAGCCGGGGTCGGTGCTGCGCGCGGTACATATCGAGATGGAC
>Ga0172369_10008566_pt1 | contig 11579 bp, 10 predicted proteins | sample LakKiv25m_FD_114539 | JGI IMG/M metagenome (GOLD analysis project Ga0172369, IMG submission 114539) | Freshwater microbial communities from Kabuno Bay, South-Kivu, Congo - kab_022012_11.25m | ecosystem: Environmental > Aquatic > Freshwater > Lake | place: Democratic Republic of the Congo... | reverse complement strand
ATCCAGCCCAAGCGAGGGGAGTTCGACAATTTCCAATCGCGCGCCTGCTTTTATGGCGCGGGCGCAATGACGCTCAAAGGAATTGTCGCCAAAATCGTAATCAATCAGACCGGCGGGCGCCATCAACAACGCGTTCGTGCCTTTGCGATGCCTGTCCGGTGCGATGACGACAACAGGCGGTTTCACAGCCCGGTCGAGCAAAGCCAGAACATCCTGACGCGAGAGTAATGGCAAATCGGCCGGCAGGACCAGCACACCACGCGTGGCATAAACCTGCGCCACCACGCTCGCCCGCGTCAAAGCCGTATTCAAATGCGGCTGGCCGTCTTCACGCACGGTGCGTGCGCCGTGCGCGTGGGCGATCTTCAACGCATGCGGATCACGGCTCACAACCAACACCTGCTCCACTTCCTTCATGTCTGCAAGGGTTGTCAGTGTGTGTTCCAACAGCGCCTGGTTTAACTCGGCGCGCTCGTCTTCCGATAAGGTTCCAGCCAGGCGTGATTTTCCGCGCCGCAAAGGTTTTACAGGGACAATTGCCCAAAGTGTCATAGGAGGGTTCCAATCAAGTGTAGCACATCTTGCGCCAATCGTCTTCTATCTTCCGCCGATCTCATCAAGGTATTGGTCGCCAAAGTTTTCACTTCGATGTCGTTTGCCAGGCCAGAGTCAACGGTATCCAGCACGTATCCCGTCAACAGCCCGCGATAATGGTTTGCAACCGCCCGCGCCGACGGTTCGATGCCCAATTCCCGATACATCTTCGCCGCAGGCCCTTTGACTGTCTCGCCGCCGATGATGGGGGATACAGCCACAACAGGTTTGTTTATTTTTTTGAAGACTCGCAGAATCGGGTCGATGCTCACCCAGGGATTCGACGGGCAAATGACCACTGCCACCGCTGAATCAATCGCCTCACGCGCCCCCGCGGCTGGTTCCGCCACCCCGATTCCGTCGAACCGAAAGCCTTTGACGCGCGGCCCGCAATGGCGGTGGACGAAATATTCCTGAAACGGCAATTCGCCCTCGTCCGTTATTACAATGGTCCTGACGGGATTATCGCTCATCGGCACGACAGAATGACGAATTCCCCAGGACCCGCAAAAATCACGCGTAATTTGCGAAAGGGTCTGTCCTTCCTTAAGCCGTCGTGTGCGCTCGAGGTGAGTGGCAATATCCTGGTCGCCGAGATTGAACCAATCAGGGCCGCCCAACTTTTTGACGTTCGTGATGGCTTGCCACGTTTCGCCCGCGCGTCCCCAGCCAGTCTCTGGATTTGCCAGCCCAGCCAGTGTGTAGCAGACCGTATCCAAATCGGGTGAAATGGACAGGCCGAGGTGTTCGAAGTCATCGCCCGTATTGACAATGACGGTCAAATCTTCGGGAGGCAGAATCTGGGCGAGACCATGCGCAAGTTTCGCGCCGCCAACGCCGCCAGCCAACGCAACGATTTTCATTTCGATAATTGCTCCGTCAAACGCTATTCGACCACCATGATGCCTTCCAATTTTTTTACAACTTTTATTTTTGGGGTTTCATCAGGATAGCCAATAAAAAACATCGCCTGCGGCTCCCACGACTGGGGCAAACTCAAAGATGATTTCACGGCTTCGGGCGCGAACAGCGGACCGCATGTCCATACTGCGCCCAGGCCTTCGGCGTGCGCGGCAAGCAACAACTGCGCGCCGGCATTCGCAACGGATTGGATTGCCATGACCCGTTCCGCATCGGCGCGGCGGGCATCGGGGTATTCATCCATTTCGGTTGCATCCATGCACAGGACAATCACAACGGGGGAACTGTTGATTTTCGAGCGCGATTTATCAAGCCGGGCGGCGATCCCGGCTTCGGGCATGTTGTCGCGTTCGAGGTCGACGCGGAAGTCGGCGGCCATTGCCTCGGCGAGACGCGATTTGACAACTGAAGTCGTCACTACCGCGAATCGCCACGGCTGCCGGTTGTGCGCGGACGGGGCGAATGTGGCAGAGGTGAGAATGTTTTCTATAACGGAAGCAGGGATCGGGCCCGGTTTGAAGCGGCGAATCGATCGGCGAGTCCGCAAAAAGTTATGCAAATCAATGTTCGTCGAAGTGAGTCGGTTTGATTCGGAAGATGATCCGCTTTTGTCCGGGGACAAGTTGCCAGGGTTTTCCGGTGTACTTGAGGGAAAGCGCATTGATGTGTTCATCGCCGCCTTCGTAAGTGTGGGATTCGACTTTTCCGCGAATGCCGAGATAGCGGTAGGGGTCTTGAGGATTCTGGATGGTCATCGCGACCAGGGGACGCGCTTTCATGTTGCGGTCTTTCACGCGGCCTTCGGCGGTGTTGACGAGGATGTATTCGCCGTCCACATCGAACCAGACCGGCGTAACCTGCGGGGAACCGCCGGGCATCAGGGTGGCGAGATAAAGAAAGGCCCTGGAGTCGCTGTTGAGCAAATCGGAATATTTTTCGGGGAAATTCATTGCATCACCATTGGAATGTAAGGTATTTTCATTTCATCACCGTGTTTGCCTGCACCTGCAGCACATGCACAGATGAGTCTATCAAACGTGCATAAGATTCCCGTTAGTTTTTTGTCGCCAGCAAACCAATTCATCCCCAAAAACGATCCCATCATCGAAATAGATCCTGTTCCTTCGGGCGAATAAGTTCCCGGATCGAGCCCTCGCGCAGCGGGTAAGGGAACCCGCGCACATGGATAACAGGGGTTCCTTCGTCGGCCTGTCCCATCACGAGCGACGCGGCTGCAGCGAGTTCGTCGGCGGCGCCAATCGTCGTGACGCGCAAAGTGTAGCCGAATAAATCCCTGTCTCCGCGCCTGTCGACAACAGCAGGGACTCCCGACATGCCAATTGCGACACCGGCAGTGCCATTACGCCAGGCGCGTCCGTGCGAGTCGATGATAAGAACGCCGATTTTCCTCCCCGTTCTGGATTCGATTTGTTCCCGAATCGCGCGGGACGATCCATCCGGGTCCGCTGGAAGGAGCAGCACCCACTCCTCGACCGAATCCCCCGCCCCCGCCACATTCGAGTGGTCGATCCCCGCGTTGGCGCAGATGAATCCAAGCCTGTGCTCGACAATGATCGTGCCAACGCGTGTCCGCAGAACCTCATTGCTTTCCCGCAGCATGAGTTCGACGACGCGCGGGTCTTTTTCAGTTTTCCGCGCGAGTTCAAGCGCGCGAGGGGATGGGGTGATCGTGTTGAGATTAACCATGCACCCCTCGGCTTTGCTGACGATTTTCTGGGCAATGACAAAGATGTCGTTATCCTGGAGCACCACGTTTGAATCGCGCAAAGATGCGACAATAACATCCGCCAGGTTGTCGCCGTGGCGGATGATGGGGATGTTGATTAAGGAGGTCAGGGTAAGAGACATGCCATATAAACGTTGAATGTTAAACGTTTAACGCTCAACGCCTGTTATCTTTATTCCTGCATGAGTCGAGCCATACTTCCTGTTGATTCCGATCAACACGCTGGTGAGACCTTCCACCACAACGGAATTCTCGATGGGGCCGGCGTCCCAGCCATTCAGCCCCGCGGCTTCGACAAGTTTGATGGTTTCTGTGCGCGCGTCCTTCGATGTGCCTGTGACCAAGACATCGCATTCCACGTCCGAATCATCGAGCAAATGTTCATGCGAGATATTCTGGAACGCGGAACAGACTTCCACGCCTTCGCCAAGAATTTGTTTTGCCTCCTGCGCGGCGGAGCCTGCGGCGGGCATTTGCACTGTCGCGACCTTCGGGGGGACAAGCGGCACGGTCACGTCAACGAACAATTTGCCTTTCAAAACATCCCTGACTGTTTCGAGCGTATCCTTATGCGCGGAGTATGGCACAGTAAGCACGACGATATTGGATTTCTGCGCAGCGGTGCGATTATCCGCGCCGTCGACCAGGGCGTCGCCGTTGAGCATTTCCATCACTTCCTTTGCGGCAGATTCAGCCTTTTCGGCGGTGCGCGAACCGATAAAAACGTGATAACCCGCCTTCGCCCAGCGATATGCAAGTCCCCTGCCTTCCTTGCCCGTTCCGCCAAGGACTGCAATACTTAATAGGAGTTGTGAGTCGGTCATGTAATCTCCAAAAACGTTAATTTATCCGCCCGCACCCTGCACAGGCAGGCGCGAGCGGGGCAACTATAAAACTTTTGCCGATTCTTCGTTGAATTTCTTCCAAATGCGCGGCGCAATCTCTCCTGCGTGAGCGGCGATTTCCTCCTCGTCGAGAGTGGTCAGTTCGCGGTCTTTCATCAATACTTTGCCGCCGACAATGGTGGTAGTCACCATGCCTTGCTGGAAGCCAAAGATAATATGCCAGGGCAGGTTATCGGCTGTAAGCGGCGTGAAAGGATGATAATCCACGAATATGATGTCCGCATAGGCGCCCTCGACGAGCCGGCCGATCGGCGCGGCGGGGAAGAAGACACCGGCAAGCGCGGCGTTGTTATGGATTGCCATCTGCGCCACATCGTACCCGCCCATGCGGCGCGGGTCACGATGATGGACTTTATGCAGGAGATATGCGGCCTTCCATTCCTCCCACATGGCGTTCGAGAATCCATCGTTGCCGAGACCAACTTTGATCCCCATCCTCATCATGGACTCGACCTGTGCGACGCCGACACCGTTGTTCATGTTCGAGCGCGGCTGGTGCGTAAGCCATGTGCCCGAGTCGGCGAGCAGCTGCATCTCACGCGCGTCCAGGTGAACGCCGTGCGCCGTGATGGTCTTCGGGCCAAGCAGTCCGTGTTTGTTCAAACGGTCGATCACGCGCATGTCGGATTTTTGCAGGCTGTCGTATTCATCCGATTCATGTTCGGCGGTGTGGATGTGGAAACCGACCCCATCGGGAGCAGCGGCGCGGCAGGCCTGTAAGGTGATGCCCGAAAGCGTCAGGCTGGCATGCAGGCCAAAGGTCGCCGCGAGGCGCGGGTGGGGATCCGCAGATAATCGCCTGATAAAGCGGATGTTTTCGTTGATCCCGCTATTCGCTTTTTCGAGTCCATCCCGGTCAGTCACTTCGTAGCAGAGTACAGCGCGCAGGCCGGATTTATCCACGGCATCGGCAATGACGTCCAGCGAGCCGTCAATGGCATTGGGGGATGCATGATGATCGATCAGTGTGGTTGTGCCGTGCTTGACGGCGTCCACAAGCGAGACAAGCGCCGAATAGCGGACTGATTCCGAGTCCAGCGAGCGGTCGAGCGGCCACCACAATTTGCGCAGAATCTCGGGGAAATCCCCTGGCGCGGAGCCGGGGATGGCAAGTCCGCGCGCGTAGGCGCCATAAAAATGTGTATGCGCGCAGATGCCGCCGGGCATGACATATTGTCCACGCGCGTCGAGCGCTTTTGCCTTTGGATATTTTGCCTTGAGGCTTTTGGCTGTGCCAATTTCGCGAATGCGATCGCCCTCGAAATAAATGGCGTAATTTTCGAGGACGCGGTTGGGAGATTCCCAGGTAATGACTTTTGCGTTTGTTATGAGCATTTAACTAAATCCATATTGACTGGGATGTGGAAGTTTGACGCCGGAGGCGCCAATTTCCCAAAGCACATTATAGACCGCCTCGCGCAGTTCGGGATCTTCCTTGTACATCGCATCGTAAAGTTGTTTAAGAACGCCTTCCGTCGGTATGCGCTTCAGGTAAGGCAGGGATGCAAGGCGCAAATCCGGGTCATCGCTTTTAAGCGCAAGCAGTAAAATCTCCGTGGCGGGCGAACCGGGAGAAATCCCCGTGCCCTGCCTGCCGGCAAATTCTATGAGCCACGGCGATTCGGATGGGGGTTTCAGTTTGTGGGGAATACGCGGGTTGAAATTAGACTTCGCGTCCAATGCCTCCCCTGCCGCATTCCGGACAACCCACTGATCGTCCTCGATCTGTATTTTTTGCAGGGCTTCATGCGCCCAGGGTTCGTCAACACGCGCAAGACCATAGACAACCGCGCGCCGCAGCAAAATATCGGTAAGCGTTATGCCGTCCTTCAACATGGCGTGACCCTCGCCGGGATCATTGGCGAGGGATTCGGCGGCGGCGCGGCGCGCATCTTCATCCGCGCTGAGCAGGGTATGCGCCGCGATCTCCAATGCTTCGTTCGTGCCAATGGCAACAAGCGCCATGCAGGCCGCCCGCCTCGCAGAAATGCTCGGCGCGCTCATCAGGCTTTCAAGCACCGGGACAGCCTTCGCATCCCTTATTGCGCCGCTCCCGATTGCGGCAAGTTGAACCAATTCAAAGGCCAGGGTCGTCATTAATTGGCGGAAGAGCGGAGCCACGCTCGGGTCATTGCTGATGACAAACGCCGCCAAAGCCTGTCCGCGCAGACTGAGAGGCAGTCCTTCGGTCTGAAGCAGGGCCGCCAATGCACCAAACAGTTTTCCGCGCCAGGGGGCATCGCGCGGCACGTCACGCAACCAGCGCGCGGCAGAAAGTAGCGGGCGGTGCATGGGCAGGCGCGACCACTCGATCAGGCTCTGCACCAGCCTGGTTGCGTCGCCATGCGCAGCCAGATAACGCATGGTGAGGTATTTTCCAATCCAATCGGTTTGGTTTAATATGGCATCGCTGGCGTTGAGATTGCTTAAAGCGCGCCCGGCAAGATAACCTTTAAAAACCGGGTGCACGAATTTCATGCGGTTGTGGGGATAGGCAACCAGCAGCCCGCTGGAAGCCATTTTTCCAAGCAGCCCCAGCGAAGGCGCGGCAACTGTTTTTTCGCCTTTTGTCCCTTTCCTGGGTTTGGCGTCTCCGGCTTTTTCTTCGACAGTTTCCGTTTCTGAATCGGCGGGGTTATCCGTGGTTTCAAACGATCTTACCCACTCCCGAGCCTTGCGCGGGTCAAAGACCGGTTGTGCGCTCAAGACAACCTGCATGGCAAGTGTCTCAAGGGCTGCCAGCGGAGTGTTGGACGGGGCAATACGCCGAATATGCGACGCAATCGCCTCCAGCACGTGCGGCCCAAGGCTGTCACCGGCGTATGCACCCCAGGCTTTAAGCGTCAACTCAAGGGGAGTCAAGTTGGCATTATCGGAACCCAGCCAAACATTGATCAGAATTGGGTCGACCTGTTCCGGGCCGGTTTGGGCCCAGGTCTCGGCCGCAACATATCTTGTCCACAACTCACCCCATTGTTGAATGAATCTTTCACCCTGTTGAACGGACCATGTCATGAGAGCCAGCGGCGCAAATTCAAGCCCGATCAACCCATCCAGATATTCCGGCGCCCCCGTGGTCACAACGAGTGTTTTGGGATGAACTTTCAAAAGAATCTTGAAATAGTCAGAAATGACCTGCTGGCTTTCCGCGGCCAGTTCATCAAAACCATCCACCAGCAGCAACGCGCGGCCATCCTTGAAAGTGTTCTGAATGAAACCGGGCAGGCGCGGCAGATCAAACACGGGAGCGTGCTCAGAACTCGCCTCGATAACCGGCGCGACTGCATCCCTCTCATTGGAAATCGGCAGTTTCAAGTCAGCGACATGCACCAAAAACGGAACCAGATCCTGATATTTTCCCAGTTGCTCGCTGCGGTTGGCCGCCAGGGACGCCAGATGAGCCAGGGCCACGGTCTTGCCAACGCCAGGCTGGCCTACAATCACGATATTATGACCGCCGCCCAACGCCTGTGGCAGGGTAAGGGTTGGCGCCCGGAAAACGGCGGCAAGTTCCGGCCACGCGGGCAGATACGGCAGCGTTTGCGAGATGATATCTTCAAAGACAGGGGAAGCGCCCGGTTCGACCACGGGTGGAGGAGCCATCAACAACGGCTCCTGGATGATTTCGTCCAGCGCAAAAATCGGGGCGGCCAGATGCATGCCCTGCGCCCGTCTCAATGTAAGACGACGGTGATTCTCCTCGACGGAACTCGTACGCCTGACCTGAACCGCTTCACTTTGTTCCTTTAGACTTGCGCGGACTTCCCCCCAAAGCGGACGCACCCTGGCAACCACCCACCAAAAAATGGAGGCGGTGATAAAGCCAAGAACAAAGAAGGTTGGTTCCGGCGGAAAATTAAACATGCCCGTAATCAATCCGCGTACAATACACGCCCGCAGGATGGACAATGAACGAGTTGCGTCGTGGAGCGCGCATTTTGCTGTATGGACGCCGTCAGGTTCGTGCCGCAGGCTGCGCAGGCGCCGTCGCTGATCTCAGCGACAGCCACGCCGCGCCTTTGTCTTCGCAGGTTGTCATACAGTTCCAGGAGGTGATTCTCGATCGGGTTGACAACCGCCTCACGCTCGTCCCCCAGTCTTTCAAGGTCCTTCATGAGAATCGCCTTATCTTCCAGCAGTCTCCTGTGTTGATCACCGAGACGGGACTGGAGATTTTGCATTTCATCGTTTACAGATTTCAGCGCCTTTTCGGCATCGTCCACCTGCATCATTTTTTCCAGTTCACGTTCCTCCAGGGAGGCAAGGTGGCGCTTCAATGAGGCCACGTCTTTTTGCAGATCCTGTAATTCCTTGGGATTGTGGACACTTCCACCATACAGGCTGGATTCCGCCTGCTGGATCTTGATTTGCTGGTTTTGCGCGTCCGCCTCCGCCAGTTTCATCTCATGGCGCGCCTGATGTTGCGCCTTTTGAGCGGCATCCACGCGCGACGTTGCTTCGCGCAGTTCCAAATCGTTTTCGAGTATTTTCAGGATTGCATCCAACTGGGATCGAGCGCGGTCAATTTGACGGTCCACCTGCTGCAGGCGAAAAAGGCCAAGGGATGCGCTCATGGTCTGATTATATACGAAGTATGAAAAAACGACCCGGATTACTGGACCGGCACGTTGAAATAGTTGTACACGGCCCGGGTCATGTCAATGATCAAAGGGTTGGTCACATCCCAGATGTTTTCGAACGGATGATAGGTGTACACCGACAGGACATAGTTTCCTCCCGCCGAATACACAATACCGGCATCGCTGATGTCATGGACGACGCCGCTCAAGTCCGGGACATAACCGTGCTTGTGCGGAACCAGGGTCCCATCCGGGACACCACCCTGGATCAGGGAACCGAGTTTATCCTGGGCCATAAAATCAATGATCAACTGGCAGGTGGTTGGATTAAGTTTATCGGGAAAAGCCGCCACCAGCGCCCCGCCGCCGGTTTTCGAACACTGATAGATATCGGTCAATAATGCGCCCATTTCAGCCGGGGTCGTTTGGGAGTAGGAATCCGGGTCCGTAAAAACATCAACCCGCTGATTTCCGGGAGTGATGCGGTTTGGAAGCAGGTTTGGTGCGCCCAGATAGAAAAAGCCGCCAATGAACGTGCTTTGCAGGCCGATGGTTTCCATGTTTTGAGTGACAATCACCGGCCCCTGATTGTTGACGGGGTCCAGCCGGTCGAGAATCTGATCGGTGGCTGTATTATCCGATTTGCCGAGAACACGCGAGATGATCCCGGTGGTCTGCTCATTCAAATTACTGCCGCGGTTGATAAAGTACGAGACCACAATCGGAATTTTGATTGTACTGGATGCCGTAAAGGCTATATCCGGCTCGACATCGATCTCCTGTTTTTCGTCGATGGCAAAATGAATCTCCTGTCCCGTTTGCAGGTCGGACATATAGAAACCAATCAACCCGTCAAAATCGGAGATTTGCACAATTTGTTTGAGAAGAATCTCGAGATTCTCGATGGTCGGGCGCGCAGCCGTGCTGCGGTTGAACGAGAGCGCCACCGAACGGCTGGACGGGGATCGCAAGGCGTCGCTCATCAGAAGCACGGCGCGGTCCAGGTCGAGAGTCTGCCCGGGCTGGCCGGGCAGGAACGAGGTCCCGCCCGGAACCGGCTGGGCGGGAGTGGGAGGCATGTCGTAGCGCGTGGCAATTTCGTTCTGCAAATATTCGCGCAGGCGTTCCTCTGAAATCGTCGCGCTCAGGGGAATTGCAACCGGTGCAGGATTTCGATTCCAGAGATAATCCCAAAAACCGCCCCAAAACGAACCGCCGGTGCGATTCAGGTCAGCCGCGGCCAGCATGCTTTCCACGTCCGGCTGAAAGCCGACCACACCGGGATCGACATGAATCAGGGCTTCGCCATACTGTACTTCAACGGGTGAAGTATAGACCTCGAGCAGGCGCTGGGAAGCCTCGGCCGGGGTAAGCCCGCCCACCGGCACCCCGGCAATGGTCATTCCGGCCGGGTAATTATTGCGCTGCCGGCTGTAACCGATCAATGAAAGGATGGTGAGCACAATCGCAGCGCTCACAAACAAAATCGAAATCCCCCGCAGAATAATATTGGTGTTGCGGTTTCTCACGCGGCCTCCGGTTGCATGATAAAAGTCACATAAAAAGTATAACACACTCGTTTCAGCCGCCCGCGCCGCAGCCGCTTCACTTGTGCTAGAATAAATTCGCCAGCGTGTGCCGCGTCAAACGCGGCGCCTTCCGGCAAATCCCAAATTGGAAGGATTGAAATGCTTCGCTCTTTCTTCATATACCTCTCCAAGGCGGCATGGGCGCAAAATCTGGTGACGGGGTGGAAATTTGCGTGGAATACCGCCTCCCGTTTTGTCGCTGGAACCCATCTGGAAGACGCCCTGCGCGTGGCCGCCGAACTGAATGCGCGCGGGATCAACGTCACGCTCGATCACCTCGGCGAACACACATCCACCCCCGAGGAAGCCCAACAAGCCACAGACGACATCTTCTCGACGCTCGACGCCCTGGGGAAATCGGAAATCCGCGCCAATGTCTCCATCAAACTGACACAGATCGGCCTCGGGCTGGACGAGAACCTGTGCGCCGGAAACCTCGAGAGGATCCTCGCCCGGGCAAAACAAAACAACAACTTCATCCGGATCGACATCGAAGACACGCCCTACACGGACAAGACGATCAACATCTATTACCAAATGCGCGAAAAAGGATACAAAAATGCGGGCATGGCCGTGCAATCCTATCTTTTCCGCGCCGAAGCGGACACGCGCCGCATGTTGGAGGACAGGACGACTTTCCGCCTCGTCAAGGGCGCGTACAAGGAACCGCCCGATAAAGCCTACCCCAAAAAAGCGGATGTGGATGCCAACTTCGATTTGCTCACGAAAATTTTGATTGACGCCTCCCTCGCGAACAAGTCAACCCTCAGCAAGGACGGGCGCATCCCGCCCATCCCCGCGATCGGTACCCACGACGAAAAGCGCATCATGTTCGCAAAACAATATGCCGAAAAAGTGGGACTTCCCAAAAACGGACTGGAGTTTCAGATGCTCCACGGCATCCGGCGGGATTTGCAGGAGCAACTCGCCAGGGAGGGATACCCGGTGCGCGTTTACGTCCCCTTTGGCACACATTGGTATCCCTATTTCATGCGGCGTCTCGCGGAACGCCCTGCCAATATCTGGTTCTTCATCTCGAATTTCTTTAGAAGATGACCGCTTTATTGGTCTTTCACCAGCCACAAAAGGATATTTTTCAATAAAGCCAGATTGTCGTAATTAACCCAAGTTGCTACCTTGGGATGAAAATTGACAAAAATCCATGAGATTCAGTAAAGTTGGGGTATCCCAACCACCAACAGGAGAATCTCATGGATACCCAGATTATAGTAGTGTTTTGTCT
>Ga0172369_10008565_pt1 | contig 11581 bp, 10 predicted proteins | sample LakKiv25m_FD_114539 | JGI IMG/M metagenome (GOLD analysis project Ga0172369, IMG submission 114539) | Freshwater microbial communities from Kabuno Bay, South-Kivu, Congo - kab_022012_11.25m | ecosystem: Environmental > Aquatic > Freshwater > Lake | place: Democratic Republic of the Congo... | reverse complement strand
GCGAAACAGCCCGGCCCGCCGGCACGCCCCGCGACGCTCGTACAACATCCGGCCGCGATCGCCTCGCCGGCTCCGCAGGGAGTCTCACCCCAGGCTCCGCCCGCGCCACCTTCAGAGCCTCAGCCTTCCGAACCGGTTCCCGAGATCCCGGGCCTTCCGCCTGGCATTCCCGGCCTGGCGCGTCCGGGCGGAGCGGCTGCTGCCGCCCCGCGTGTCGTATTCGCGCCGTCGACCATTCAGCCCGTCCTGAATTCGATGGTGAACGTGAACGTGAACGTCGAAACGGTCGAGGATCTGTTCTCCGCCCCGATGAAGATCTCGTTCGATAACAAAGTGCTGAAGCTGATGGACGTCCGGCGCGGGTCGTTCCTGAGCCAGGATGGCCAGCAGGTGACCTTCGAGCGGACCATCCTCGAGGATGCCGGCGGAGCCGTGGTGTCGCTCAACCGGGTGGCCGGAGCCGGCGGCGTGTCCGGTTCGGGCACGCTGGTGACGCTCGTTTTCCAGGCCATCGGCAAAGGATCAACAAGCGTTGCGGCGGCGGAACTCACTCTGCGGGACGGAAGGCTTCAGCCTATCGCCGTGACGGCGGCGCCGGTCACGGTCAGCGTGAAATGAGAATATGCGCCGTTCGAAACAACGCGGTGTGACGCTGGTTGAGCTGATTGTGGCCTTCACGATTCTGACTCTGCTCACCGCACTCTCCGTGCCGCTGGCCCGCTTTAAGGTGCGGCGCGAACATGAGCGGGAACTGCGCTTCGCGCTCAAGGAAATGCGGACCGCCATCGATAAATACAAGGATGCCTGCGACCAGGGCATCCTCGGTCCGCCCAAGATCGGGACCGACTGTTACCCGGAGACGCTGGAGATCCTGGTCGAGGGCGTCAAAATGGCCAACGACGCCAGCGGCAAGAAGATCCGCTTCCTGCGGCGCATCCCCGTGGACCCGTTCACCAGGCAGCGCGAGTGGGGCATGCGGGCGACCCAGGACGATCCCCAGTCGATCGCCTGGGGCGGGCAAAACGTTTTTGACGTCTTTTCGAAGACCATGGAAAGGGCCGGTGATGGCACACCTTACTCGGACTGGTAAGCGCACGCTCGGCTTCACCATGATCGAGCTGATGATCGTCATGGCGGTGATCAGCATCCTGGTGGCCATCGCCGTGCCGATGTACACGAAATCGGTCACCCGGGCCAAGGAGAGCGTTCTCCGGCAGAATCTGTTCTCACTGCGCACGGTGATCGACGAGTACACCTATGACAAGGCCAAGGCGCCACAGTCGCTTCAGGATCTCGTCTCGGCCGGATACCTGCGCCAGATCCCGGTCGATCCAATGACCGGCCAGGCCGACTGGTCCATTGAAATGGAGGATGCCGTCACTTCTGTGAACCAGACCGAGCCCGGCATCTTCGATGTCAAGTCGAAGTCCGATAAACAATCACTTGAAGGAACGCCCTACGCCGAGTGGTGAAGCGCGGGTAAACTTCTTAGGTGATGACCCGGCGAACTTTTTCCCTGCTTGGACTTTCGTGCACGGCCGCCCGCCTGCGGGCCGCCGGGCCCGGCCCGCTGCTCGGCTACGATACCTACTCGGTCCGCGCCTGGGGATGGAAAGCGCCCCAGCACCTCGAATTCGCGGCATCGGTCAAGTTGGACGCCATCCAGATTTCGTCGTTGAGCGACTTCGAGTCGCTCGAACCTTCCTACCTGAACAGGATTCGCGATCAGGCAAAAACCGCCGGTATCGTCATCGACGCCGGCACGGGATGCATCTGCCCGTCGGCGCGCGCCTTTCGGATGAAGGAAGACCCGGCCGCTCACCTGCGCCGGGCGCTGGAAGCCGCCAGACACGCCGGCGCCCGTACTCTGCGCTGCTACCTCGGTGATTTCGCTGACCGTTTCGACGCTACCCCCATCGAGAAGCACATGGAGGACACCATCAAGGTGTTCAAGGCTGCAAAGGTTGCTGCCGAATCCACGGGCGTGAAGATCGCGCTCGAAAACCACTCTGGCGATCTTCAGGCATGGGAGGCGCGGACGATCATCGAGGAGGCCGGCAAGTCGTTCACCGGCGCTTGCCTCGACACGGGCAACCCGATTTGGTGCGCTGAGCATCCCGAGGTGACCATGGAAGTCCTTGGGCCGGTCACAGTCACCACCCATGTGCGTGACACGGCTCTGTTCGCTCATCCGAACGGTTGCACCGCACACTGGACCGCGCTCGGCGACGGCTCGGTCAATTTCAAGCAGATCGTCGACCTCCACATGAAGCTCTGCCCGGCGGCGCCGATGCATCTCGAGATCATCACCGGGCGGCCTCCGAGAATCGTCCCATACCTGGAAGAGAGTTTCTGGAAGGGGTTCCCGAAGGCCCGGGCGTCGGAGCTCGCGCGATTCATCGCGCTGGTGAAGAAAGGTTCGCCGTTGATGAAGCCCATGGTGATCGCCGACGGCATCCAGGACGTGCCCGAGTATGCCGCCGCGCTGAAGGCGCAGCAGAAACTCGACCTCGAACGGTCGCTCGAATACGCCAAGAAGACGCTCGGCGCCGGCACGAACTGGAGGGCTTGAGCCCCGCCCTTCGGCGCTGCGCTTTCTCGAAAACGTCCCCGTTCATCCGGCGTCGTGCGTTGTCCCAGCGCCTGGTCACTCGCGTCGAAACCGTGCCAATCCAACGTCAAGCACTGGCCGGACGCACGCCCTTCATGCCGCCGGATCCGGCCAGCATCAACGGAGTCGGACAACAGCTTGCCAGGCACGGATTCGCCGCCTCCCCGCTCTCGATCCGTTCCTGAATCAACTCCCTGATCATCGAAATGAATGCCGGGTGCGTCCCCGCCGTCCCCGCTCTGACCATTTCCAGTCCAAGCGACCGCGCATGTTCCATCGCCTGCGTGTCCAGATCGACGATCACTTCCATGTGATCCGAGATGAACCCGATCGGCTGCACCACCACCCAACGCGATCCCGCTTCCGCCGCCGCCTCGCCCAGCGCATCCTTGATGTCCGGTTCCAGCCACGGCTGCGACAGCGGCCCGCTCCTGCTCTGCCACACCAGCCGGTAATCGGCCCGGCCTAGGCGCGCTGCCAGGCGCGCCGCAACCTCCTCCAACTGCTCGACATACCGCGATGTCTTGGCCATCGACAGCGGCACGCTATGCGCCGTGAACAACAGCCTCGCCGCAGCTTGCTCCTGCGCCGGCACTCGGGCAAACGCAGCTTCGAGCCGGTCCCCCAGGGCCGCCAGAAACCCGGGCCTGTTGTAATAGTGCTTCAGCTTGTCGCAGATTGGCGCTCCCTCGCCCACGGCCGCCCTTGCCCGCTCGATATCCTCCAAATACTGCCTGCACGCCGAATACGACGAATACGCCGAAGTGACGAAAACCACGGCCCGCCGGATGCCGTCGTCCTTCATGCGCCGCATGGTGTCTTCAATGAACGGGTGCCAGTTCCGGTTGCCCCAGTAGACTGGCAGTTTGATCCCGTGCGCAGCTAGTTCCGGCTCGAGCGCCTCGATCAGCGCCCGGCACTGGCCGTTGATGGGGCTTTTCCCGCCGAACATCATATAGTTCGCCGCGACCTCCTCAAGCCGCGCACGGGGTACGTTGCGCCCCCGCGTTACGTTTTCAAGGAACGGCATCACGTCTTCCGGCTTTTCCGGTCCGCCGAAACTCAGGACCAGCACTGCGTCGTATTTGAGTTCCACTCTCCCTTAGGATGCCTCATCTTCTCTCAGGTGTGAGAAAATCCGGGTTTCCATGCTCAATCGAAGAGAATTCATCGCGGCCACCGCCTCCCTGGCCCCGGCGTCCGCCGCCCAGACCCCTGCTCAGCGTCTGATCGAAGCCGCCCTCGCCGATCAATCTGGCTGGCGACGGCTGGAGACTCTCTGCTACACCATTGGCCACCGCCTCTCCGGCTCCCCGGCGATGACCCGCTCGATCGAATGGGCGGCATCTGAAATGCGCAAGGACGGCCTGGAAAACGTCGCCACGCCCGAGGTCATGGTCCCGCACTGGGTTCGCGGCGAGGAATCGGCCCAACTGCTGGCGCCCTGGGCGTCGGCCCTCCCTGCCCTGGGCCTGGGCGGATCGATCGGCACGCCGCCTGGCGGCATCACCGCGGAGACCGTAGCCGTCGAGAGTTTCGATGAACTGGACTCGCTCGGCGAAGCAAACGTTCGAGGCAAGATTGTCGTCTATGCCGTTCCATGGGAAGGCTACGGCAAAACAGTCGCCTACAGGACCAATGGCGCTTCCCGCGCCGCCCGCCTGGGCGCCATTGCCGCCCTGGTCCGCGGCGCCGAGCCGGTTGGCCACCGGACGCCCCACACCGGCATGATGCGCTACCAGGACGGCGTTCCCCAGATCCCGGCCGCCGGCATCTCCGCCGAGGATGCCATGATGCTGCTCCGCCTCCAGCGGACTGGCGTGCCCGCCAGGGTTCGTTTGGTCATGAACGCTAAAACACTGCCCGACGCCCAGGGCGCCAACGTCATCGCCGAATGGAGGGGCCGCGAGAAGTCAGAGGAAATCGTCGTCCTCGGCGGCCATTTCGACTCGTGGGACGTTGGCCACGGCGCCCACGACGACGGCGCCGCCTGCCTCGCCTGCTGGACCGCCGTCAAGTTGATGAAGGATCTGGGCATCCGGGCCCGCCGCACCGTTCGAGTCGTCCTGTTCGCCAACGAAGAAAATGGGCTGCGCGGTGGCCGCGCCTATCGGGAATGGGCCGGCGATGCAGTGAAAAGCCATGTCGCCGCCATCGAAATGGACGGCGGCTGTGAAAAACCGTCCGGCTTTGGTCTGACCATTGCGAACGCCGCGCAACCGGTCCACGACCGCGCCCTGGCCGCTTTGAAAACTATCGTTGCCCCGCTGTCGTCCATCAACGCGAACGAAATCGTTTCAGGCGGCGGCGGGGCCGACATCGGACCCATTATGCGTGAAGGCGTCCCCGGCCTTGCGCTCCGCACCACCGGCGGGCGCTACTTCGAATGGCATCACACCCCCGCCGACACTTTGGACAAAGTGGACCCGCGTCATTTCCGCGAAGCCGTTGCGGCACTGGCGGTGGCGGCTCATGGACTGGCCGAATCTGAGTCCCGCCTATCGGACTAGGCAGCGTCAGCGCCGGATTGTGCCTTCAACACGCCCGCCAAAACCGCCTTGGCCGGCGCCGTGGCTTTCGCCGGGTCTGCTGGTCATGCCCGAAGCCTGTCCGCCAAAGCCGCCGTGAGCCCCGTAGGCTGCCTGGGCCCCGCCTTGTTTGGCCGCTTCCGCCACGCCCTCCAGGAGCTTGGCGGCCCGGTCCGCCGCATTCTCCATGTTGCGGATCGTGTTGCGGACGCGGCGCTTGGCAAACTCGGCAGCCCGGTCCACGGCATCCTGAGCCGCGCCTGCAAGACCGCCGATCGGGATGTTGCCCTCGCTCGACCGGAATCCTCCCGCCTGCGCTGCCGGCTGCCATGCGGGCGCTCCTGTTTGCGCGGCTCCAGCGACTTCAGCCGCCACTCCCGCGCTCGCCTGCGCCATGCCGGCCGACATGCCGACTACCCCTTGCAGGGCGTCAATCGCCTTGAGCAGGTGGCCGGGGTCCTTGTCTCTCTGCCAGGCCTCGATCTCTTGTATCACCAGTCTTCCGATAGTGGACAACTGGACAGTTTGCTGGTGCGCTGCTTGCGCGGCAGAGCGCGCACTCGACTCCTTCTGGCCCCACTCAACGCGGGCTCGTCCTCCAACTGGTTGCATCGTTGCCTCCTCCGCTTTTCCAGGAGTTAACGGCCTGATAGTACGCTTACTTCGCGGCATTGGCAAGGCTCAAACGCCGCAAAACCACTGGCATGTCTTCTGTCCGCTTGAGTCAGGACATCATTTGTCCGACCTGCCTCGGAGCGAAAGCGGGCCTCCGGGACGTCTGCTGAAGCGGCAGGTCCAGGCGACGTCCGCGATCGGAGTAGCAAGCGCATCATCCGCGCTAAAATGGGACCAATGACACTCGACGAACTCGAGCGCGATTACACTGAGCTCCGCCAGCAATCTGAAGCCGTGCGGAGCTATCTTTGACATTGCTTCCAAGCGCGCCCAACTGGAAAAGATCGAAGCCCTCGTCTCCTCGCCTGACTTCTGGAACAACCCCGACGGCACCCAGAAAATCATGCAGGACCGGAAACGCCTGGAATCCTCCATCGAAGAGGACCGTAGCGTCGGCTCCCTGGTGAGCGACATTGATACTTTGTTCGAACTCGGCCGCGAAGGCGAGGATGTCGCCGGAGAACTGGCCCGCGAGATCAAGCAGCTCCGGCACGTGGTCGACAAGATCGAAACGGCGATGCTGCTGTCCGGGGAAAACGACCACCGCGGCGCCATTATGACCATCCACCCCGGCGCCGGCGGAACCGAGAGCCAGGATTGGGCCGAAATGCTCATGCGGATGTTCATCCGTTGGGCCGAACGCTCCGGTTATTCCGCCACTGTCACCGATATCCTGGACGGTGAAGGCGCGGGCATCAAGTCCGCCACAATCGAGATCGACGGCGACGGCGTTTTCGGTCAACTGCAATCCGAAATCGGCGTCCACCGCCTGGTCCGGATCTCCCCTTTCGACGCCAATGCCCGCCGCCATACGTCGTTTGCCTCCGTCTTCGTCATTCCAATGGTGGACGACGACATCAAGATTGAGATCAAACCCGACGATCTCAAAATCGATGTGTTCCGGGCCTCCGGCGCCGGCGGCCAGCACGTCAACCGGACCGAATCGGCAGTCCGTTTCACCCATCTGCCCACCGGCATCGTCGTCCAGTGCCAGAATGAGCGTTCCCAGCACAAGAACCGCGCCTCGGCCCTGAAACAGTTGAAGGCCCGGCTCTGGGAGTTCGAGATCGCCAAACGCCGGGTGGAAGAAAAGAAACTGGAAGACTCGAAATCGGACATCAACTTCGGCAGCCAGATCCGCAGCTACGTCCTCGCGCCCTATCGATTGGTGAAAGACCACCGGACCAAGATGGCCATCGGCGACGTGGACCGCGTCCTCGATGGCGACATCGAAGAACTGATCCACGCCTACCTGGTCTGGAAGAAGACGGGCAAGACCGTTGGCGACGGCAAGGAAGACCTCCCCGAATAGTCCCCCGTGCCCCCCGACCCCAATCCAACCGCGAACGACGAAAGTGGGTCAGCGCGCCCAGCGAGCCTCGCCCGTCAGGGCGAGGTAGATGCGAATGATCCCACCCCGGCGACCCAATCTCCGCGCCCGGCGAGCCTCGCCCGTCAGGGCGAGGTAGATGCGAATGATCCCACCCCGGCGACCCAACCCCCGCGCCCGGCGAGCTTCGCCCGTCAGGGCGAGGTAGACGCGAATGATCCCACCCCGGCGACCCAACCTCCGCGCCCGGCGAGCCTCGCCCGTCAGGGCGAGGTAGACGCGAATGACCCCACCCCGGCGACCCAACCTCCGCGCCCGGCGAGCCTCGCCCGTCAGGGCGAGGTAGATCCCGCGTCGCCGTCAGACCCAAACGCCGCCTCCCATGTCTCCGCCTCCCTGATCGCCCGTGCGGCAGAACTGATCCGCGCCGGACGTCTTGTCGCCTTCCCCACTGAAACCGTGTACGGTCTGGGCGCCAACGCCCTTGATTGCGCCGCCGTCCGGCGCATCTTCGAGGCCAAGGGGCGCCCGTCCACCAGTCCGCTGATCGTTCACGTCGATTCCGAAGAGATGGCCCGGACCCTCGTCACCCATTGGCCGGATTCGGCCGCAAAACTGGCCGCCCGCCACTGGCCCGGCCCACTCACGCTGGTTCTGCCGAAAGCCGCCAAAGTCCCCGATGAAGTCACCGCCGGCTTGCCCACAGTCGGCATCCGCATGCCCGCTCACCCGGTCGCACTGGCCTTGATCGCCGCCGCCGGCGTTCCCATTGCCGCTCCCAGTGCCAACCGCTTCACGGAACTCTCGCCTACTTCGGCCGAACATGTCCGAACCAGCCTCGGCGATCGCGTCGACCTGATCCTCGACGGCGGCTCCACGCCGGTCGGAATCGAATCCACCGTCGTCTCCCTGGCAGTTGATCCGCCCGTTCTCTTCCGCCCCGGCATGGTCACCCGTGAGGAAATCGAATCGCTCATCGGACCGGTCTGTCTGCCAAACGAACCCTCTGCCGGACCGCACGCATCCCCTGGGCTTCACCCCCGCCACTACAGCCCCGGCACCCCGCTCTTCCTCGTCTCCGGCGGCCGCCGCCCCGCCTCCGGCCGCGGCATTCACGTCTCCCACCTGCCGGGCGCGGACGTCCCCATGCCATCATCGGCAAAACAGTATGCAGCAATACTGTATGCAACATTGCATTATCTAGATCAAAAAAGTCTAGATTGGATCGCCGTCGAGATCCCTCCCGAGACCGGAGAGTGGGCCGGCATCAGAGACCGGCTCCGGCGCGCTTCATCATTGTAAATCAATCGTTTAACCGTGCCGGCAGTTCGTTTGGTCACGATCTCCCAGAGCCCCTTCCACTCTCCCTGGGCAAACTTCGATAGAATCTCAGGACAACCATGCCCGAAACGCGCCCCACCCGTACGCGCTGGATTGTCCTGGCGATCCTCTTCCTGATCACCACCAACAACTACCTCGACCGCATCATCCTCGGCATCCTCTCGCCGGTGATCCTGGACGACCTGGGCATGTCCAAGATGGAGTACGGGTATATCAACAGCGCCTTCCAATTCACCTATGCCTGTGGCTTCCTGGTGATGGGCAAGATGATCGACCGGATTGGCACGCGCAAGGGCTATTCGCTTTCCATCTTCCTGTGGAGTTTGGCCGCAGGGCTCCACGCGCTCTCGCGCAGCGCCGTTTCGCTGGGGTTCTGGCGCGGCCTGCTGGGATTGGGTGAATCCGGCAACTTCCCGGCGGCAATCAAGGCGGTGACGGAATGGTTCCCGAAAAAGGACCGCGCTTTCGCCACGGGCATCTTCAACGCCGGAACCAACGTCGCCACCATGGTCGGCCCGCCGGTCTTTGTCTGGATGAACTCCCATTTCGGCTGGCGCGACTGCTTCCTGATTACGGCCGCATCGGGCGCCATCTGCCTTTCCCTGTGGTGGTGGTATTACCGCATCCCGTCCGAGCACAAGTCTGTCAATGAAGCAGAACTGGCCTACATTCACTCAGACCCGGACGAAAAGGCCGAGGCGAAGATGGGCTGGATCGAAGCGCTCGGCCATAAGCAAACTTACGGATTCGCTCTCGCCAAGTTTTTCAGTGACCCCGTGTGGTGGTTCTACCTCACCTGGCTGACCCTCTACTTCAAAGAAGAACGCGGCCTGAGCCTGGAACAGATTGGCTGGGCACTGCCCTTCATCTACTTGATGGCTGACTTCGGCAGTGTGGCCGGCGGATGGGTCTCCGGTTTCCTGATGCGCCGCGGTTGGACCAACGTCAAAGCGCGCAAGACAACCATGGCAGTCTTCGCTCTCTGCATGCCCTTGGCTGCCACCTGCGTGATCCAACCCAACATCTTCGTCGCCATTGCTCTCATCAGCCTTGCCACGGCGGCGCACCAGGGTTGGTCGGCGAACCTGTATACGACGGTTTCCGACGTCTTTCCGAAGTCGGCGGTGGCTTCGGTGACCGGAATCGGCGGATTCATGGGCGGCATGGGCGGCGTGATCTTCACCGCTCTGCTGCCGGCCTATCTGGTGACCCATTTCGGTTACAAACCGGTCTTCGTGATCATGGGTACGGCCCATCTCGTCGCGTTCACCTTCATGCATTTCTTCATGGGGCGGATGCAGAAGATTAAGACTGAGGCGGTCTAGCTGCCTGGGGACTCGCCGCGGCCCAGGGGTCTCAGGCACTCGAACTCGACCCAACCGGTCTTGCCCGTGGCTGGTCCGCTCAACACGTCGATTCGACGTTTCGAGCCGGAGTCGCCGGTGACCTTAACCCGCGCACCGGCCTCGATGGAGAAAGCCTTCCCATCGGCTTCCGCTTTGCGCAGAAACTCCTGGTCGCCCCGAGCCGTTGCCGCGCGGAGTTCGTAGGTCATGCCAGCCTCGGTGGCCACCCAGACCCGCGTTGATCCCAGGCCCTCCGCAGCCGCTGTCTCGCCCGGCGTAACGACATGGTCCAGTTTGGTCTCGGGCTTGAGATTCCAATATCTTCCGACCATCCAAGCCACGAAGAAGACGCCCAGCACCACGCCGACGACTTTAATCTTACCCATGGCGTCCACCTCCGGCTCAGTCTTATCCCAAATCGCCAGGCGAATCAATGGCAATGAAGAAACGCTTCGGTCACCGGAGCGGGTCCATGCGCATCCCGTACAATGGAAGCACCCATGCCGATGTATGAATACCGCTGCCAGAACTGCGGGCGGCTCTACGAACAACTGCGACGGATGTCGGAGGCGGATGAGGGCCTGCGGTGTCCTCACTGCCAGTCGGAGGACGTCCAACGCCAGGTGTCCGCTTGCGCTGTAAGAGGCGGCGGCGGATGCGGTTCAGGCTCGAACGGCGGCGGTTTCACTTGAGCCGCCTGATTTCGTCCGGCCCGTCGGGCTGGATCCTGCGACATCATCGGCACCGGCCGTCATCCGGGAGATTCTCCGCGCATTCGACTTCCTCCGCCCACCCTGAGTGTTTTCGCCCTCCTTGTTCGAAAGAAATCCTGTGAAATCCTAATGTTCCAACCCGATTGTCTCGATTAGACAAATGACCAGATTATGAGCTAGTTGGACTTCACTACAGGCGTAGCTGCGCTGGCTCGGTTTCCGGGCAGCAGCGACGCAGGAGTCCTGGCGCGGCGGTTCTAAAACAGACCAGAATCCCATCGCATGGGGATCCGCCGGGCCGGGGGAGCTGTTCGCTCCGGTGTTGGAAACTGTTCAGACGCTCTGAACTGGCGATTTTGGGCTGCGAAGCGCTGGCGACGCGGCTTGCAGGGAATGGAATCGGCTTGGCGCGCTTGACGAGGAACGTGATCCGCAGCCGCCGGGATAAGGCCCGGCGGGCTCAAACGAACTTGTCTGCCTGTGCGCGCGGCAGGAGGTAGAGGATAGATGGCCGAGGCGACGTGGGTAACCCCACAGGTTGCACTCTCGGAGGCGATTACCGCGGCCAAACTGGGTCAACTGGCCTTGGCCCGCAGGCTTCTCAGCGAAATCGTTGCGAAGGACCCGAAGAATGAGCGCGCCTGGCTTTGGGTTGCCGGGCTGGCAGAAAACAAGGACTCGGCCTACGCGGCGCTCAACCGCGTATTGGACATCAATCCCAGAAACCAGCAGGCAATCAATGCGCTGGCGCTTTCGCGCCTCGAGGAAAGCGCGCAGCAAACCAGGCTGAGAGCGGCGCGTCCCCACCCTCCCCAACAGAACGGCGGCGTGGCGCCTCAGCCGCAGGCCGCGGCTGCTCCCGCGGCCACGCCGCAGGCAGGGCAGTCGTGGTCATGCCCGCTGTGCCGGAGCCGGGCCGCCTTTCCCATGAGGAAATGCCCGGCTTGCAGGGCGATCGTCGGAGTCGGCGTCATCGAAGATTACGCCTCGAACAAGGGTGTGAACGAGGAACTGCTGCTGGATGCCGCCGAACGGTT
>Ga0172369_10008563_pt1 | contig 11582 bp, 8 predicted proteins | sample LakKiv25m_FD_114539 | JGI IMG/M metagenome (GOLD analysis project Ga0172369, IMG submission 114539) | Freshwater microbial communities from Kabuno Bay, South-Kivu, Congo - kab_022012_11.25m | ecosystem: Environmental > Aquatic > Freshwater > Lake | place: Democratic Republic of the Congo... | reverse complement strand
TCGCGTGGGTTGACCTGCGGACCCGCTCAGGGTGCTGGAGTCGATCCCATGAGCACCGTCTATGATGCGACACTACGGACCGCACCCGGCAAGAGCCACTCAGCGAGCAAAGCGCTCAGGGCGTCAACTGAAAGCTGAATTCTCCCACTCGGGGCGAGCTGACGGATTTGGCGCCACTGGCGCTGACACTCAGGACGACGTAGGTGTAGTTCGGGGCCGGGTCGCCCGAGGGTGCGGGATTGGCGTAGGTGACGGCGCCGCCGGCAGTGGGTGCGGGCACTGTCGCCAGGGGATCCGGGCCGGAATCGGCATCACCGGGCGTGAAGTAGGGCGTGGCGCCACGCCACACCTCGTAGTGATCCACCGCGGCGCCGGCGTGGGTCCAACTCAGGCTGACGCTGGCGCTTGAGCCTGCCGCGATGGTGAGATCCGTGGGTGGCCGGAGGGGCAGGGTGACATCCTGGGCCGCGCTGAAGCCGCCCACCACGTAGACCGGCGAGTGCGTGACGGTCACGTAGCCTGATGACCCCGCGGCAACCTGATAACTGCCCCACGCGACGGACATGCTGTAGCGTCCGAAGTCGTCCGTCACGGTGGAGGTGAGCGTCGAACTGCTGCCGAGCGCGTAGAGTGCCGTTACAGCGCCTGTTACCGGTGCGCCCGTAGCGTCGGTGACAGCGCCGCTCAGGGCGCCGGCCTGTCCGAGCGACTGGATGGCGCGTTGGGCGTTGACGATGCCCCAGCCGTAGCTGTTGTTTGGTACGCCGTCGGGCGCAGCGCCGCAGGTCGTGTTCACGATCGGGTCGGCGGTCAGCCTCAAGATCGCCTTCAGCAAGCCGGTCTGACCGCGTAGCGCCGGCTGCGCGGAGAGGAGGAGCGCGGCCACGCCGGCCACATGCGGCGCGGCCATGCTGGTGCCTTGCAGGCTGGCATAGCCACCGCCGGGCCAACTGGAGCGCACGGCCACGCCGGGACCGCTGAGGTCGGGCTTGATGGCCGTTTGCCCGCCGTAGGTGACGGGGCCGCGGCTGCTGAAACTCGCCAGCCCATCGACGCTGTTAGTGGCGCCGACTGCAAGTGCCTGGGGGTAGATGGCCGGCGGCTCGTTGATCGTCTGGCAGCCCGGCCCGCTGTTGCCTGCCGAAACGACCACCAGGATGCCGGCGGCGTCGGCCGCGTTCAGCGCCGGCTCGATGGCGGCCAGGTTTTGCGCTGTGCAGCCCTCGGAAGCGGGGCAACCCCACGAGTTGCTCATCACGTCGGGCGCCCTGGCCGGATCGCCGTGGGCGGAATCACGCCCGAGCGCGTAGGGCGCGATCAACCACTGGAAACACTCGATGTAGGTCGCCGGGGTGCCGTAGCCGCCGTTCATGTTCCGGCAGCCGATCCACCTGGCGCCGGGCGCCACGCCGATAGGATTAGTCGCCGCGGTCGGCCATCCCGCGCTGCCGGGCGCGCTGTCATTGCCGATCATGGTGCCCATGGTGTGCGTGCCGTGGCCGTGGTCATCGCAAGGGGCCGGGCTGTCGTGACCACAAACACCGGTGGAGCTGTGGATGCTGTCGTGCCAGTTGTAATTGTGGTCGGCCGTGCCGGTCCCCGCGTTATAGCCGCGGTAGGCGTTGATCAGCGCCGGGTGGCTCCAGGCATAGCCGGTGTCCTGCCCGGCGATCACGATCCCCTGGCCGGTGTAGCCCTGGCTCCAGGCCCAGGGCGCCTTGACCCGGTTCACGCCCCACTCGATCGCATCGGGGGCGGCGATCGAGGCCGCGAGCGGCTGGGCCGGCTCGACCCCACGAAACGGGAGGTTGGCCGCGATGCGCGTCACGCCCGGCAGCGCCAAGATCCGATGGAGCTGTGGGCCATCCAACCGCGCTTGCACGGCGTTCACGGCCCAGAAGCACCGGAACGGGATGCCGGCTCTTGACAGCTCGGCGATGACCGGCGCCTGGGTGCGGTCGGCCTCGGCGCGCAGCGTCTCGTAGACCCAGCGGCCACGCGCCTCCTTCGTGGGCAGGCTCTCCGCGGGGCTGAGATCGGGCGCCTGGCCCAGCACGATCAACACGTCGGCGGGCGCGCCACCGGCCAGGAGCGCGTTGACGCGCGGATCGACTTCGGGTGTCGGGCCACCGCCCGCGGCGGAGGCCGAAATCGGTGCGGTCAGCAGCGCCGCGAGCAAGCAACAGAAGAGAATCGGTCGAAATCGATACGACACTGTCAAGGGCTCCGGACTCCCGAACTTGTCAGGTAAGTTTTTACGGTACGCCCGGTTCAACGGCGAAGCTGAACCGGCCGATCCGGTTCGAGTCGGCCCACGCGCCGGCCGTGTTGAACGCGCGGATCACGTAAAAGGCGGTCGGGCCGGAGGCGGTATCGACGCAGGTGCGAACGCCGCCGCTGCTGATGGTGCAAGACACGATGCTTGCGGCGGGGTCGGTCGGCGCGAAGTAGGGCACGGCCGGATCGCGCCATACCTGGTACGATGCGTCCGGCTCGGCGTGCGGCCATGACAGCGTCAAGTCGCCTCCGCTGGGGACGATGGAGGCTATTGGCGCCACCGCGGGAACCGCTTCACACGTATACATCTGCATCTGGATGCTCAACGAGAAGGCAGTGATCGAGCCGGTATCCAGCGTCGCCTTATCCACTGCTTTGAGAATCCATGTGCCGCTGAGCGGCTGATTGTTGACGGCCGAGAGGGGAGTTTCGGGCCGGTACGACCCTGTGAATGGCGCGCTGCCGGACGAAATGGAATTCGCCGCCTGATCATCGAAAATGGTGTTGGTGTAATTATGACCGCTGCTCCCGCGCTGGTTAGCAAGGGTGACGGTCGTCCCGGCCGGCGAGATCAGGCTCAAGACCAGATCGCGATCCCACGTGTGCACGATGGAGACCCTGGCGTTGACGTCAACCACCGTCCCGGGTGCCGAGATGGGAATGCTGACGCTGGCGCCCGTTGGGTTGTTGTCGGGGATGGCTACGCTGAGACCGCTGTACGTATAGGTCATGGCCTGGCCGACCGTATTTTCACCGATCAGCATCGTAAAGGTGTGAGCGCCCGACAGGGTGACGTTGTACGTGAAGGTTTGCGTGAAAGTCAGGGCGGACCCGCAAGCTTGAGCCAAAGGGACGGTGACGGTATAGGGCGTCGTGTCGGTCACGATGACGCCCGCCGCGATATCCGCGTAGGCCGACATGTCGTTCACCATGATCGCATCCCCGCTCGTCACGGCCCCGTCGACACCGGTCGCGCCTGCATTGCCGATGTTGGTCAGGCCGATGGCCAATCCCAACGTCTCGCCCGGATCGGCATGGCCGTTCGCGTTGCCTGTCGCGTCGCTCCACTGGATCGCAGCGCGAGCCAGCACCGGCTGAACCGTGGGGGCGCCATTGTAAACGGCCAACGCGAAATCCTGGTCGGTGGCATCACCGTTGCCCGACACCCCGTCGCCGGGGAGGTTCGCGGCGATCACCCGCACGGTGAACGGGCCGGTGATGCCGGCCGGCAGGAAGACGTTTTCAACGTTGTTGCGCGCATCAGCAGTGCCGCTCGCCGCGGAAAATGCACCACTGAAGACGTTGCCTTTGTAGGTGGTCCCGCCGATGGTGACTTCCAGGTCGAGATTGTTGACGTAAGCGTTGCCGCTGGTGCTGCCGGGGGCGTCAGTCCAGGCCAGCGTCGCCCGGAAAGGCCTGGTCGGATCACTCAAGGCGCCGGTGAGGGCATAGGCCTGGCCGGTGGCGCCGAGAAGCGTGGTTTGATCCACCAGGATGCGCGGTGTGCCGTCGAACAGAACGCCCAGGTTGACATCGCCCCAGCCCTGGTTGTTGCTCGGCAACGTGTCGTTGGCGCTGAGGCCGGTGAGGTAGCGCCTGCTGTTGATCAGGAGCGCCTTCAGCATCGCCGGGCTGGGCGTCGCGCCGGGGACCAATACCCGGCCATAATAGTTATAGAGCAGCGACGCCGCGCCCGCGAGCGCCGGCGTCGAATGGCTGGTGCCCGACGACCAGGTGTACAGGGTTTGGCCCGCGGGGTAATAGATGTTCGGCGGGTTGGGGTTGCCGCCGCACACGCCCGCGCCGTTGTAGCCTGGATCCTGGGATGCTGGCCCCTGTACATGCGTGCCCGGCGCCATGATGTCCGGCCTGGCGCGGCCGTCGGCCGCGGGGCCGCGCGAGGAGAATGTGGCGACGTCATCGGCATTGTTCGCGCTTGTCACGCCACAGCCATCACTCACGCCCTGGCCGCGCACGTTCTCGGTGGCGCCCACGGTCAGCACGTTCTTGGCCGTCCCGGGGCTGTCGACGGTTTGGCTGCCACTGGCGCCCGCGTTGCCCGCGGCGAAGATGTGCAGCATTTGCTGGTTGCCCGGCGTCGAGCTGGATGCGTCGCGGGTCAGCCGGTCGTAGGCCTGGGCGGAAGCGTCATACGCGCCGGCCGTGTCCGCGCCCCAGCTATTCGAGGTGAAGGTCGCGCCCGCGGTGTAGCTTTTGGCGACCACGCTGGCGTCGCTGGCGCCGCACGCGCTGATGTCATACCCGGCGCTGTCGAAGACCTTGGTGCCGGCGACTCGACCGAAGGGCGAAATGCCCAGGTCGAGCCGGTAGCCGTTGGCATCCACGTGAGGCGAGCCGGTCAGGTTGTTGTATGCGGCGACGATGCCGGCGTTGAGGTTGCCGTGACCTTCTACGCCGTTGCCCGTGGCGTCAGTGGTGCAGTTCTGGATATAGGCCACGCGGTCGGGATTGGCCGCCGCCCCCAGCTCGTGGAAGTCAGGATGCAGCACGTCGCTGGCGTCGCCCTGGTCGATGCCGTCATCCACCACGTCCACGACGGGATACTGGGCCGGATCGGTGGGGAAACCCAATGCGGTGAGCCAGGCCAGGTAGCCCGGCCCGCTGGGCACGACGTTGGCGCCCACCGTCGTCACGTTGCCGGCGACGATCTGGCCCTGCGCCTCGTCGAGCATGACCGGCGCCCGCCACGGCTCGACGTTGAACACGTCGGGCCAGCCGGCTACCGCCTGCAACTGGCCCGCCGGGAGTTGCAGCGTGATGTCGGTGAAGTCCAGGACGACCGACGGCTCCTTGTACACCCGCCCGCCGAACGCCCGCAGCGCCGCCACGCTCCTATCCACCGCCGGTGTGTTGTAAAACTGGACGGTCACATCCACTAGGCCGGCCGGGTTCTCCAGGGCGTTTTGCGTGAGGGCGCGCAGCTCGGGCGCCAGGCGATAGGCGGGATGGTAGGCGCCGGTCCATTGGATGGCCGGATCCTCGGCCGCAAAGGCGTCGAGCTGCGCCAGAGCCGCGCCGTCGCCCCACACCACGTAGGCGTCGTCGGGCATGTAGATGACGATTTCCAGCCCGCGCGCCCGCAGCTCGTCGAGCCAGGCGTCCTGGATTGGGCCGGCGAATTGCACCAGCCAGAACTGTGGCCCTGCCGTGCGGCTCTGGCGCAAGGCTTCGGGCACACCGGCGGCGGCGCCCGCCTGCGGCAGCCGCGTGTCAATCGCCGCGCCGCCGCGCAACCAGATCGTCGTGCTGCTCCGTGAGATGGCTGCGCCCGGCCTGCTCAGCACAGCGTCGGCCTGAGCGCCGGGGACGCGCCAGAGGGTGAACGCGCCATAATCGGCCACGCGTGTGGCGCCAGCGCCTGCCAGGATGGCCGTAGTTGCGATGTCGCTCGCGTCGATGATCAGCGCCTGGTGCCGTCCGGTACGCAAAATCCGCCCATCCTGCCAATCCGCTGTCCTATTCGCGTCGCCGACCAACCCCTGCGGCTGATCGGCCGCAGTGGCCAGCCCGCCCACGGTGATCGACAAGGCCACGACGGTCAGAAGCCGGAGCAGCATCCGAGAGCGGCGAGATGTCATGCGCTATCCTTTTGCCGTCGAGGTCAAGCTATCATACTTAAAGTGTATCTATTCAGCCGTCATTGCGAGGAGCGGTGTTGTTCACGCAAGATACGTGATGACGCTCGCAGCGACGAAGCAATCTGTCACATGAGCGCGGAGATTGCTTCGCTGGCAGTATGCCGTACCACCTGTTGACTCGTTAACCCGCTCGCAACACCTGCACCCACCGGCAGGTGCGGTGTGACATAGGTTGAATAGATACCTTGAAGTGCGATCCGAAAGGGGCGATGGCTGGAATCGGCCCGGTCGCGCAAGGTCTCAAACATAAAAGCGGGCCGGCGAAGCAAGCCCAGCTTCGTCGCCCCGCTCTGAGCGAAAACGAACTCCGAACGGTCGCCAACGTTGAGGTCAACCGTTCGACCTGGCAAGGCTCAGGCGTGCGCCGCCGCTCGCCTGCGGTAGATCACGCCGCCGGCCGCGATCAGAAGGGCCAGCGCGCCCAGGCCCGCGATCAGCGGCCAGTTCACGGTCGGGTCAGCGGCGCCGAAGCCGGTCAGGGTGACGGCATTCGTATCGAAGAGCGATAGCGCGGGGGCTGTACCGCCAGTTTTCTCACGCGAATCGAGGCTGATCGCGCTGCTGGGGGCGGTACAGCCGCTGATGCGGATCGCGAAGCTGATGACGTCATCGCCGGCGGTAGTGTCGGTGCCGCCGACGAAGGAGGACTGCGAGTTGACGTACGCGGCCAGATCGGCGCCGGTGAAGGTCACCAGCCCGGTGCTGCCGGGGAGAGGCACTGAAGCCAGGAGCGCGCCGGGGGCGGGCGCGTTGTTGGCGGTGATGCCGGTTTCGGTCCAGCTATCATCGGTCACCTGATACAAACTCACGTTTCCATCGGCCCCACTGCTGATGAAATTGACGTTCACCGTGAGCTTGGTGGTCGCGCCGACTGCCGCGGCGGTGCCGGCGAGGCTCCACTTCAGGTAGGCGGTGCCGGTGGCGGTGCACACCCCCACGCCACCCGATCCGAACACGGCCAGGTTGGCCGACGTGCCGAAGTTGGAGCCTGGGCTTGAGGTCAGGACATACGAGTCGATCGGGTTACTGGCCGCGGCCAGGGTGACAGGAACCAGGACAAGGCTTGCGACGAGACTGAGCAGCAAAACGATGTACCATTTCATACGGCATCCTCCACCAGATGCAACGAGAATTGGACACACTTTCCGCGAGAAGCGCTGATCATGTACGCCCGGATAGCTCACGGCCAGGATTTCGACGTCGCCATGCAGACGAAGTACGGGTAACCGATGTGCGTGCTGAAATTGGTGCCCAAGCCGCCCGGGAAAACGGGGTCGGGGATATAGGCGTCAAACGCCTGGACTGACGTTGCGGCGTTCCATTGCAGCACCTGCTCGACGTTACCGATGGCGTCGGCCAACTGCTGAGCGGTGGTAATGCTGCCTTGATCCAGCGGCAGCGAGATGAAGTTCCATTGGCAGGGCGAGCCGCCGAGCAGCGAGAACTGGACGGCCCCGGTCTGGCCGGTTTGCGGGGGAACATCGCCGACCAGGGAAAAGACGGAGGGGGCGGTATTACCGACCTGGACCATATAGGGTTGGCCGAGTTGCAAAGCGAAGTTGGTGCCGAGGCCGCCGGGAAAGACGGGATCCGGGATGTAGGCGTCGAAGGCCTGGGCCGCGGCATTCCACTGCAGGACCTGTTGCGTGCCGGTGATCGCCTGGGCGAGCGCCTGGGCATCCGGCAGGGTGGCGGTATTGTCCAGGGCCATGGCGATGGCATTCCAGTTGGCCGTGGCCGCGGGAGCCGCGCCTGTCACGGCGGCGGGCAGTTGGGACAGCGCGGGTGCGGCAGCCGACCGCGGCGCGCCCAGCAGCGCGCCGCCTCCAGGGCGAGCCAACACTGCCAGGATGCCGAGACCCAGCAACAAAGCAATCGCAATCCCGGTCGATAGAAGGCGCTTCATCTCCGGTTCCTCCCCGGCAGCGAGGTGGGCTGCCGATACGGATAGCACAAAATATCATAGTCCCCGGGAGATAGCGATGTCAATAAGGGTAATTCCCGAAAACCTGATGCAAATGTCCCCGCTCATTTCTCAAGGCCGAACAAGTCCAATGGATCGGGAAGGAGGCCTGTCGGGGTGCCGGCGCGTGCATCCAATGCTGCCTCGTACACTACGGCTGGGGGATCGTAGGGCTTGGGTTCCTGTTGCTTCTCATTCATAGATTGCATGATGTTCCTCCCGCTGGATGACAATGGATGACTTTGGAATCGACAACGAAAACGCCTTGCCGACCATCGTGGTATGCCGTTTAGCCTGGTTGCCGGGCGTTCGTGGTCAATACGCCACGACCCATCAAGTCGCGACAGAAAGCCAGGACGTCGGCTTCGACCCGGGCCAATTCCACCCCATACTCGTCGGCGATGATACGAGCGACATCACCGGCCGTGCGCTCGCCGTCCGCGAGCTCCCAGAACCGGGCGCCTACGGGATTAAGTACCCGCACTTTGCCTTGCCTCGGATGTACCAGCACTGCCTCCCCGTCGATCATCCGGCTGATCACGGATGGCTCGTGCTGAAGCACGCTGTCAAGGGTCACGTTGCCCGGCGCCACGATCGCACACTCCGACGTTTCATGATTCTTACCGCTTGGAAAATCCGCCCGACCCCAACACTTCCCAGAAGCCAGGATCCTTGCGAAAGTGAAGTTGTCGCACCGGCACGGCTTCCGCCAATTGACGGCAGCGAGCCAGCAATCCAGCCAACTCAGTGGCGTCGCCGTTGATCACCGAACAGTGGGCCACCAGCTCAGCACTGGCGGCGGCCAATGACATGCTCCGCAGGTACACGGCCTGATCTTGCACCAATTGATAGATGCCGACCAGCGTCCCGCTGGCAGTCTGACCATCTCGTCGGAGCGTTGGCGGGTTCCAAAAAGGCGTGCCATACGCTCGCCAGCCCGATGGCTCAGGTCGGAGCGCCACATAATCGTCGCTCAGCGCCGACGCGTGCGGAGAAAGCGCCACGACCGTAGACTTGCCGCTGCCGCTGTGACCGATGAATAAAAGCGCCTGTCCGCCGGTCAGCAACCCTGCGCTATGAACCATCAGGCCGCCGCGTTCATAGGCCAGAAGCGCGGCCAAAACGCGAAGGAAATACTCTAAACCCGGAAGGAAGTTAACATGAGTCAGCTTCAGGAATGCCAACCCAGATCCGAGTACGATTTTACCACAAGCTGCCGATGCGTCAAGTAGAAATTCACTCCCCTGGCGCGTCACGCGCATCTCCCAGCCTGGATCGGACAGGATGCCGCCTTGCGCTTGATCCTCCAAGGTGATCGTCGCGAGTACATCCGGCCGTCGATCGGGGGGCGCTAAGAAGGGGGCGTAGCGCGTCGCGATCGTGTCCGCGTGCAGAGCCGGCTGGCAGTCGAGCCCAATGCGCCAGCCGGCCAGATCGAGCATCAGCAAGGTCGTGCCTTTCCCCGTTGCCCGGGATCGTTCATCAGCACCAGGCTCAGCCGTGGAACCTGCCATCCACGAATCCGGCACGAATAAACGAATGTCCGCGCGTCTGGCGGCCACTCATTCGTTTATTCGTGTGGCGATTCGTGGACGGCTGCGCTCTTGACTATCCTCTCTGTCGCCGCCAGACGAACACCCCGCCTGCCAGCGCCAGGCCAAGCGCCGGCGCGGCCGCAAAGGGATTGAACGGGGCGCGGGCGGTCAGGGCGCGCAAGGTGACCGCTGTCGGATTGACCCCAGAGATGGCCCAGGGTGAAAAATCCGTGACATCGGCGCTTTGCACCCAGTTGGCGGTTGTATCCCGAGTGATGCTGTTTTGTTTCAACCACTCCGAGCCGTTCCAGCGCCAAAGCGCCAGGCTCTCCTCGGTATTCCCGTTGAGCTCTGCATCCAGATAGTGTAGCCTGACGGTGGCCGAGTAGCCACTGCCGCCAGTCGGAGTGATGGTATAGTTGCGGTTGACCGCGTAGTTACCGAAATTGGCCGGCTGGGTCTTGGCCATGTTGATGGTCACGCTGGACGGCTGTGTACCGGCTGCCGTGAAGTTGAGGGATACGTCGGGATTGCCGAAGCTGTAGGCTGTACCGGCGGTGAACGCGTGAGCGCGCGTGACGTTGCCGATCACATCACCGGCGCCGGACGTAGTAGCAGGTTCAGTCAATGTCAGGGCGTTGGCGCCGGTGGTGATGTCACCACTGGTGAGGACAAGTTGACCAGTGACATCAACGTCCCTGCTTAGCGTACAGCCAAGCGAGTTGTTTAGCGTGAGATTCTCGAAGGAGATTGGATTAGCTCCCCCGATAGTTTGAGAGGACGTCGTGCCATTGAGGTTGACTGCGAAAACCCCTGTTGAAGAACCGTCGTCTTGCTGCCAAGTACCGCCGTTTGAGATGTTGCCGGCGATGTTGAAGGTGGCATTGCCGGCACTATTGGTTCCTCGGAACGTCCCTCCCGTGATGGTCAGGTTTCCACCGATTGTCACTGCCGCAGAACCCGCTGTGCTGGAACCATTACTTCCTACGAGAATGCCATTCTGCACATTCAGATTGCCGGAAATGGTGTGTGTCCTCGCAGTAGTGCCTGTCGCAAACCGAATCTCCTGTGTGCTACCGAGATTGATGATCAGATTGCCAGCTACATTCAGATTAAAGGCGAATGTACCTGCACCCGCTGGAGTAGGAGAGAAGTTTAGATTTCCGTAAACGGGGTGTGTGCCTGATAATCCTGCTTGCGTTCCGTTGAAGGTGTAGGTGCTGTTTGCTGCATACGATCTGGTTGTGATCGTTCCCGAGGGAGATGTCCCGCTTCCACCCTGTTGGGCTTCGCCATTGTTATCTATCGTAAGTGTCGCTGCCGTCAACGCGAAGCTCGACAGATTCAACACTCCGCCGCTCTGCACGGTGACCGTCCCTGTGCCGATGTTTGCATTACCAGTTAGTGCTACCGTGTGAACAATGTTCACATTGTCGCCTGCACCCGGTACGCCATTTGTACCGGTGCAACCCGCTGCCCACGTACTACCAGACGACCAGTCGCCGTTCGCCTGTGAGGTACATGTCCCCGCCAACGCGCGCGGCGCGGGCAACGCGACGAACGCGGCAACGATCAGTGTCACCGCCAGGATGGCCGAAGCCCATTTGCCTTTCATGCGATTTTCTCCTCTCTTCGCAGGACAGGGGTGAACAGTGTCTCGCGGTGGAACCAGGGGGGAGATGGTGAAGCCACCAGGAACCGGGCATAGCACCAATTTGTGTCCAGGCCGCTCGGCCATATTCTAGCATAGGATGGATTAGAGTGTCAAAACTGCCTGGTACATGTCTATCAATCTTGCGCGCCTGGAGCAACGCTATCTTCCCATATCCGATCGACTCTCGCTATGATCCGGACAGGCAGCCTTCACGTGAGCTTCTGAACTCGCGTCCGCGTTTGACGCTGCGTTATCCTTCGATTACAGTGTACTTACCTCGCCTCCGAGACGATGCATCACTTTGCAGGAGATTCCCTCCGTGAAACGAGCTCTGTTTGCCCTGCTGTGCCTGGCCGTGCTTGCCGCACCCTCTGCCGCCGCTCCCTTCGCCGCGCCGGCGCGACCGATGGCGGCTATCTCTCTGAGCAGTACGTACAGCGAGAACTTCGACGGGTTGTTGAACAGCGGTACAGGCAACGCCTGGGCGGATGATT
>Ga0172369_10008562_pt1 | contig 11583 bp, 4 predicted proteins | sample LakKiv25m_FD_114539 | JGI IMG/M metagenome (GOLD analysis project Ga0172369, IMG submission 114539) | Freshwater microbial communities from Kabuno Bay, South-Kivu, Congo - kab_022012_11.25m | ecosystem: Environmental > Aquatic > Freshwater > Lake | place: Democratic Republic of the Congo... | reverse complement strand
GGCTCGGTGGTGGTATCAGGTGCAGGTCTGGGCTTGCCTGGCAAGACAGGCCGGGTATTCGATGATGAGAATATCGCCAGCCTCCTCAAGGGCGAGGTGCGGATCGAGCAGCTGCCGGATGAAACACGCAATGCGATGCTGGCCAAGCGCGTAACGCGCCTGATTAAGAGTGAATCAGGCGCGGTGATGGAGGTGATCGACCAGCTCGACCAGACCATCAAGCTGGCGGGGCAGCGCGGTCTTTTCGACCTGGCAGAGGAGTTTGGCGTGCCAGGCGACCGGGTCGATGCGACGGATATCTCGACCCAGCTGGCGATCGCCGCGGGGATCGAAGCGCTGCGCGACGCCGGCATCCCATTGGTGATGGCCTACAAGCACACCAGTAAAGGCACGTATCTGCCAGACCGCTGGCGGCTGCCAGAGGCGCTGGCAGATGAAACCGGCGTGATTTTCAGTTCAGCGTTCCCTGGCCTGGACCAGATGGCGGGCGAAGTCGCGCGCTATCATGAATATGAATCCCTGGTGAAGCAGGCCAACGAGCTGCGCGGGATGTTGGCATTGGTCTCCAACCAGCAATCTGACCTGCGCGGAATGATCGAGAAACGGATCCGCGAATTGGAAGAAGAAGCTGGTCAGAAAAATTACAGCTTTGACCGAAGGTTTATTTTTCGGATCCTGCCGATGGGACATTCGCAATTTGCCGAGCACATCGGCGCGCGCGGCCCGAATACGCATGTCAACGCGGCCTGCGCCACCACAACCCATGCGGTAGGCCTGGCCGAAGACTGGATCCGTATGGGCCGGGCGCGGCGGGTGGTGATCATCGCCGGGGACGATGTGACTTCGGGTGATCTGGTCAACTGGGTCGGGACCGGGTTGATGGCCTCTGGCGCCGCGACAGTTGAGGGTAATCCGCGCCTGGCCATCCTGCCGTTTGACCGGCGGCGCAATGGGATGATCATGGGCATGGGCGGGGCGGCCCTGGTGATTGAGTCGCAGGACGCGCTGCGTGAACGCGGCATGCGCGGGATCGCCGAGGTGATGGCAACCACGATCGCCAACAGCGCTTATCACGGCACGCGCCTGGACGTCAACCATGTTTCCGAGGTGATGGAACGGCTGGTGCGCCAGGCGGAACAGCGCTTCCAGCTCAAGCGCGAGGAGATCGCGCCGCGCACCGTGTTTGTTTCGCATGAGACATACACCCCGGCGCGTGGCGGCTCGGCATCGGCGGAGATACGCGCGCTGCGGCGCGCCTTTGGACCCGCGGCGAACCAGGTGGTGATTGCCAATACCAAGGGGTATACCGGACACACGATGGGGGTGGGTGTGGAAGATGTGGCGGCGGTCAAAGCTCTCGAGACCGGGTTGATTCCGCCGATCGCCAACATCCATAATGGCTTTGAACCGGACCCAGACCTGGGAGATCTAAATCTTTCCAAGGGTGGGACCTATAACCCGCAGTACGCGCTGCGCCTGGGAGCTGGATTTGGCTCGCAGATCGCGATGACCCTGATGCGCAAACTGGCGGGGGTGGGCGAACGTGTCAGCCGTCCGGATCAATACCAGAAATGGCTGTCCGAGCTGGCTGGATACGAGGAAGCCGAAACCGAGGTCGTGCAGCATACCCTGCGCATCGCGCACCAGGGTGAGCCAGTGCGCGAGCCGCGCAAGTCGCAGTGGGAATATGGGCAGGGACCGACCGAATGGGCGATGGAAATGACCGGCGGTCAGCCAGACGAGAACGAGGCGAAACAGGCCGGGCATTCCGCGCATCATGCCAGTGCGCCGGTGATCGATACCAATGCGGTGCAGTCGTTTGTGTTGGGATTGGTCAGTGAAAAGACCGGTTACCCTACCGAAATGCTCGATCTGGATCTGGATCTTGAAGCCGACCTGGGGATCGATACGGTCAAACAGGCTGAATTATTTGCCGCGGTACGCGCGAAGTATCAGATCGAACGGCGCGACGACCTGCGCCTTTCAGAATACAACACGCTTGCCAAGGTGATCGACTTTGTCATCGAAAGTAAAAGCCCGCCTTCGCATGCGGCGGTGCAGCCGGTGGAAGTCAGCACCCACACACCTAACATTCCTGCGCCATCGCATCACGATGTTGAAGAAATCAAAAGCTATGTGCTTGGCCTGGTCAGTGAAAAGACCGGTTACCCGACCGAGATGCTCGATCTGGATCTGGATCTTGAAGCCGACCTGGGAATTGATACGGTCAAACAGGCCGAGTTGTTTGCGTCAGTCCGCTCCCACTACGACATCCCGCGCCGGGATGACCTGCGCCTGTCTGAGTACAACACGCTGGCCAAGGTGATCGGGTTTGTGACCGGCAGCCTGGTGGAAGGCGAAGCCCCGCCGGTTGCCGCAGCCGAAACGCGGGATACGGCAGCCTCAAGTCAGGCGCAAAGCGTTCCGGCAGGTTTGCCGGCGGATACGAAGGCCATTCAAGCTTTTGTGCTGCGCGTAGTCAGCGAGAAGACTGGTTATCCTGAAGATATGCTGGACCTGGAGTTAGATTTAGAGGCCGACCTGGGGATCGATACGGTCAAGCAGGCTGAGTTGTTCGCAACGGTGCGCTCGCATTTTGGCATCCCACGCAGGGATGACCTGCGCCTGTCTGACTACAATACCCTGACCAAGGTGATCGGGTTTGTGTCCGGCAGCCTGGCGGAGATGGCTAGCGTCCCAATGGCTGCCGTTCCAGTGGAAGCAAATGAGACTGCTGGAAAATGCAGCCCGGCTGAGGATGCACCGCAGGTTAATTATCCGCGGCGAACGCCGGTGGCGGTACTGCGCCCCAGGCTGGACCTGTGCCAGCCAACCGGGGTGGCCTTTGATGAGAACAGCCGGGTGGTAATTTTGGGCGGGCCGGGAAAAACCGCCGATTCATTGGCGCGCAGGCTGCGCGGACGCAAGGCGGTGGTGCTGGTGCATGATAGCGCGACTGACCCAGAGCAGTTGCAGAAACTGCAAACCTTCATAAAAGATGGCCCAGTCAGCGGAATCTATGACCTGTCTGCCCTTAACGTCGAGCATGACCTGGCTGAGATGAACCTGGCTGAATTTGAGGCGGAGCTGGACAGGCGCATTATGAGTTTATTCGCCGCGCTTAAAGCGGTAGGCGGCGCGCCGTTTGTGATTGGCGCGACGCGCATGGGCGGGCTGTTGGGCTACGGCGCGCAGGGCGCAAGCGCACCGATGGGCGGCTTGATCAGTGGTTTGGTCAAGGCGCTGCACTGGGAACGGCCCGAAAGCCTGGCCAAGGTGGTCGATTTTGAACTCGATGCGGATGACAGCACGATCGCGGCGCGCCTGGTCGCTGAAACTTTGCATGACCCGGCAGTTGTCGAAGTTGGTTGGGAAGATGATCTGCGCTATACGATCGATGTGCGCGAAAACGAAGCGGTCGAAGGCGGGTTCGAGCTGCCCAAGGGCAGCGTATTTGTGGTCAGCGGCGGTTCGGGCGGGATCACAGGTCCGATCGTGACCGACCTGGCGCGCGCCACCCAGGGAACATTCTACCTGCTTGGCCGGACGTCACTGCCGGAGCGCGGCGACCCCGACTTGGCGCGGGTGAAGACGGACCGCAAGGGGTTGAAGACAGACCTGTTGAAGCGCCTGGCGGAGACCGGTCAAAAGGCGACCCCGGCGCTGGCCGACCAAAAACTGGCCGCTTTGGAGCGCGCCGCACAGACCCTTGAAACCATCGCGGCCGTAGAAACGGCTGGCGGCAAGGCGGTTTATTTGATCTGTGATGTGAGTGACCCGGTCTCCTGCCAGCAGGCTGTGTCGCAGGTAGCGGCGGCCGAAGGTCAGGTGGATGTGTTCATTCACGCGGCGGGCTACGAGCACAGCCGCAAACTGGAAACCAAAGCGGATGATGAAATCCGCAAGACTCTGCAAGTGAAAGCCCTCGGGTTCTTCAATCTGTTCAAAGCGCTGGAAGGTATACAGCGCCTGCCGCGCGCGGTGGTGTTCTTTTCCTCCGTGGCCGGCCGGTTTGGCAATACGGGCCAGACGGATTACAGCGCGGCTAACGATTACCTGTGCAAGCTAGCTTCGGCGATGCGGCGGCAATACCCTGCCATCAAAGCGCTGGCGCTGGATTGGGGCGCCTGGGCAGAGGTGGGGATGGCCAGCCGCGGGTTTATTCCCGAATTAATGAAACGGATCGGGATTGAGATGATGCAGCCTGCCTCTGCCGCGCAGCTGGTGCGCCGCGAGCTGCTCAACGGTGCGCAGGGTGGCGAGGTTGTGCTGGCTGGCAGCCTTGGCGCGTTGTTGGAAGCGCGCGATGCCTTGGGTGGGCTGGACCTGGAAAAGGCCAACGCGGCGCTTGGGGAGCGCAAACCCAGGCATACGCTGCTGGATCGGGCTGTGGGATTGACAGTCCAGAGCGGGGTTGTCTTTGAAACAGAGCTTAACCCTGGTCAGGAGCCGTTTCTTTTTGACCATGCCCTGAATGGAATTCCACTGCTTCCGGGGGTGATGGGAATTGAAGGTCTATCGACTGCCGCACAGCAGGCGGCCTCGGTGTTTGCATCGGAAAAGGGCGGTTTCCGCGTGGTTGGCGTGCGGGATATCCACTTCCTGTCCGCGCTCAAGTTTTATCGCGGCCAGAACCGGCGCCTTACCTGGAAGGCCGACATCACACGCAGCCAGGATGGACTGATTGCAAATGTGCGCCTGGAATCGGTATTTACACGTTACGGGCGGGAACCCGAGCAAGCGCTGCACTTCACGGGCCGCGTGCTTCTGCGGCCGGTTGGCGTGTCTGAAACGGGACGAGACGCCGCCCCACCGGATTGGAACGGAACCCGGATGGTAGAGGCGGATTCAATCTACAAGCTGTATTTCCACGGACCAGCGTTCCAGGTGCTGGAAGGGGTTAATCGCGCCGGGGATGTGCTCTACGGAAAACTGCGCGAGGATCAGCCCGCGATTACATCGATGGGGCACTCATTGATCAGCGCGCCGGTGTTGGTGGAACTGTGCATGCAAACCGCCGGGGTTTGGGAGATTGGTACCACGGGAACCCTGGCGCTGCCAAAATCGATCGGCAGCCTCCGTCTGTTGCAGGTTGAGCCGAATGGCGAAGCGTTGTTTGCCGAAGTGAGAGCTGAGAACGGCGATGATGGCAGGCCCAGGTATCACGCCAGTGTCAAAGACAAGAATGGGCGAGTGTATATTGAGGTTGAGGATTATCGCACCGAAACGCTGCCTTACACACTCGACGGTGAAGTCCTGCAGCCGGTCCGCGATTGGCTGAAGCAAGAGGGCTAAGCTGGTTAAGATTTTCTGGATGTTGGATGACCAGCCCGAACGGCTGACAGGAGACGAACCAGACTTTTTGAGTGAGGGTGAACGTCTCCGGTTGGCCGGGTTTCGGTTTGAGAAACGGCGGAGTGAGTGGTTGCTGGGACGCTGGACGGCCAAGCAACTGCTGCGCCGCAGCCTGGCTGCAGCGGGTCAGCCCATGAATGGGATGGCCCAGGTGTTCAACCTGGAGAGCGGTCAGCCCTATTTTATTGGTCCAGGCGGCGAAGGGATGGCGGGTTGTCTTTCGATCAGTCATCGCGCCGGGCGCGCTTTTTGCGCCTGGTCGCCAGCGCCTGGGCTGCGGCTGGGGGCCGACCTGGAGATTTGGGAGCCTCGTGATCCGATCTTTATCGAAGATTATCTGACGGCGAAGGAGCGTGAGACTGCCCTGGCCTGTTCGGGCAAAGTGCGCGACCTGGTTGTGACGCTGGCATGGAGTACGAAAGAATCGATCTTCAAAGGACTGGGAACTGGGCTGCGCATGGACACGCGCAGCGTCGAGGTCGCCGGATTGGAAAATCTTGCCAATGGCGCTGAATTGCCGCATGGCTGGCAGCCGATGACGTGCACAGGCGCAGCAATTCAAGATCGAATGCGGGGCTGGTGGCGAGTGGATGGAGAATTAATTCTGACGCTGTGCGAACTGGGGGTAGAAGAGATTGAATTGGTGGAACTGAGCGCTGGATAACTAACCAAAAAGCTGCCTGAGCGTTGGTTGCTCACGGCAGCTTTTAATATGCTTTGCCAGAAGCTTACAGCAGCGAAGCCTGCGGGGTGTAGCGGTCGAGGGCGGTCGAGAAGCTGGCCCCTTGCAGCGCGAGCATGCGCAGGCGGGCCAGGTATGCCGCGCCGGTGAGCAGATGGCGGGCAATATCCACGGCATGCCGGTTCGCGGCCGGTTCGAGATACGTGCCCTTAGCCCAATCGTTGAAAGTACCCATGGCGGGGCCACACCAGATCTGATAGTCCATCTCGCGACCTTTTTCGCCCGAATTCGACCAGCGCGAGGACAGACCCAGATACCAGCGGAAGACCAGGGCCATCTGCTGGCGCGGATCATTGGCGGCGCGTTCAATCTGGCGCGGGTCGCGTTCGGTGAAGAACTTAACCGTGTCAGCCCAGATTTCCTCATATTTGCGCTTGAAGACGCTGCTCTCCAGTTTGGTGCGTTCGGCCAGGGGGATTTCCTCCCAGGAGTTGTAGCGCGAGTAGAAATCATACAGCTTCGACGCGCGTGCAGCAAACATCGAACCGCGTTTGAGGACCTGGACGCGCACGCCCATCTCAAACATATCCGAGGCGGGGGCCATCGCCACATCGGCCATGTCTGCCTGCGCCAGCAGATTGCGCGTGTGTTCGGATGCGCCCGCTTCCAGGCAGGCCTGGTTGACCGAGCCAGTCACGACATACGCCGCGCCCATCATGAAGGCTGCCAGGGTGGAGTGGGGGGTGCTGATCCCACCTGCTGCCCCAATTCGAACAGGTTGTTTGTAGTTAAACTTAGCCTGGTACTCATTCCGCGTAGCCAGCATCGTCGGGATCAAGCCAACCAGTGGCCGGTTGTCGGTGTGACCACCCGAGTCGGCTTCGACGGTGATGTCGTCAGCCATCGGGACCTGGCGGGCCATGTTGGCCTGCTGTTGTGTGATCTTGCCTTCAGACACCAGCTTGGTGAGGATGTCTTCGGCGGCAGGCGAGAGGAAGCGCCGGGCGACCTCTTTGCGGGAAATTTTTGCGATGATGCGGTGGCCGATCTGGATGCTGCCGTCCGGAGCAAGCGAAAGACCAGACGCGCGGTAATAAACCAGCGAGCGGGTCATATCCAGGTAGGCCGAGGCTTCGATGACACGGATGTCATGCTGGATGTACAGGTCGACGGCGCGCTGCTCCAGGGCGGGCTCAAAGGGACTGTTCAGCAGATTGAAAGCATAAGGGCCATTCGGCAGGGCCGCTTTGATTTTGGCGATGGCGGTCTCGACACGGGCTGGTATGCAGCCGCCTGCGCCAAAGGAGGCCAACAGCCCGGCTTTGCCCAGCGCAATCACCAGGTCTTCGGAAGCGATCGCGTTGGCCATTGCCCCCGCATAATAGGCCGCATTCACGCCGTAATCGGCTTTGAAGGTTGGATCCCCCAGCGATTGATAGGGCAGGGCTGGCGCAGAGGCCAGCACAGGCAGCGCACCAGCGGCGGGAGCATAGGTCAAGGCTCCATCTGCGCTAACGCCAGCCTGGCCATCTTTGGCAACGATGCTGACCGGATGGGAAAGATCCAGCAGGCGCTCCGCGATAGCCGCCTCTCCAAAAGCAAGGCTGGCGGGGTCGCCCTGCCAGTAGGCGGGATTGGAGGGAACGGCGCCGCTGATGGCACCTGATACAGTTGTATTCTCACGAAGCATGGTTTCTTCCTTTGATGAAGTGAAATGCACTGCAAAGCATCCTCTCAAAAAGCAGGGTGTTGTGTGGATATTGGGCGTCTTACGCCAAATATCCACACAACTTACCCCCTTTTATTGAGTCGATACTGCAAACCTTTATAGAAAACCCAAATCAGGCCAATCAGTTGCGGAGGAAGGCCTGTATAATGGGGGTGCTTTGACACGGAAAAGATGCCGGTTCGAGCCGGCCGGGAGGTAGATGGCAGTGACACAGGTGCAGCTTGCCTATGGAAAGACAGGGCTGACGGTCGGCCTGGACGAGGGCTGGAACGCCGCGATTGTCGAGCCGCGTTATCAGCCAGGCGCGGCAGACCCTAGCGGAGCGCTGCGCGAGGCACTGCGCCAGCCTACGGCGGGCAGGCCGCTGCGCGAGCGCATCCAGGCCTCCGATCGGGTTGGCATCATCTTCAATGACATCACGCGCGCCACGCCGAACCAGTTGATCATCACGGCGATCCTGGAAGAGCTGCGGCACGTCGCACCCGGTCAAATCACACTGTTCAATGCACTGGGAACGCACCGCGCTAACACACCGGCTGAGCTGCGCGGGATGCTGGGGGATAACCTGGTGGACAGCTTGCGGATTGTGCAAAATGAATGCCTGGACCAGGCCAGCCAGGTATACCTGGGAGAGACAAGCCAGGGACATCCGATTTGGATCAACCGAGCTTTGTTCGACTGCGACATTAAAGTTTTAACCGGTTTTATTGAGCCGCACTTTTTTGCCGGATTTTCCGGCGGGGGCAAGGCGGTTATGCCGGGGATGGCTGGCCTGGAGACCATCCTGGGCAACCACAGCGCGGCGAACATCGCTGACCCGCGGGCGACCTGGGGCGTCACGCACGGTAACCCGATCTGGGAAGAGGTGCATGAGGTGGCGCGCGCGGTTGGCCATACTTTTCTGGTCAACGTGACTCTCAATCGTGATAAGCAGATCACCGCGGTATTCGCGGGCGACCTGGAAGCCGCCCATGCCGCCGGGACCGCGCATGCGCGCGAAACGGCGATGGCGGAGGTGGACGGGCTGTTTGATGTGGTGCTGACCAGCAACTCGGGCTATCCACTCGATCTCAACCTGTACCAATCGGTCAAGGGGATGAGCGCCGCGGCGCAGGTGGTCAAGCCCGGTGGGGCGATCGTGATCGCGGCGGAATGTTGGGACGGGCTGCCAGAGCATGGCCTGTTCGCTCAGCTGCTGCGTGAAGCGAACAGCGCGGAGGACCTATTGGAGCGGATCAGTGACCCAGCGCTGCAGCGGCAGGATCAATGGCAGGTGCAGGTGCTGGCCCAGGTTTTAAAGCAAGCCGAAGTGCACGTCTACAGCGCGCACCTGAAAGAAGAACAGGTCAAAATGGCATTCTGTAAGCCGGTTCAATCGATCGATTTGCGTCTTGCCGAGCTTATGGGGCTTTATGGGCCAGCCGCGCGGTTATGTGTCCTTCCGCAAGGGCCGCTGACCATCCCCTACTTGAAAGCGTGAACCTGCTCTTTGCTCTCGCGCAAGGAAGCGGGCGGGTGGGGTTGGTATATTGGATGAGAAAATACGACCGAGGTTAAAGGCAGATGGACGCAGAAAGCCCACGAATAAAACGCGAGCGGCGCACGATTGAGGCGATGCTCCGGTTATATTGCCGCGATCACCACCGTCGGGCAGATGGTTTGTGCGCGGAGTGCGAAGACCTGCACGCATACGCGATGCAGCGGCTGGATCGCTGCGTGTATGGCGCAGGTAAACCTACCTGCGTAAAATGCCCAATTCACTGCTACAAGAAAGACCAGCGCGAACTGATTCGGGCGGTTATGCGTTACGCTGGGCCGAAAATGTTGTTGAAACACCCTCTTTTGGCGGTGATGCACCTGTTGGATGGAAAGCGTCCAACGCCGGCGAAGCCAGCCGGGCGACAGAAAGATATGACCGAGGACGCTGTGACAGATCGAGTCGAATAACGCTTCTTCGCGGCTGAGGCCGCTGCGGCGTTATAATAGAAGAGATGTTCTGTCATTTGGCGGCGCACTCTTATTATTCACTGCTGGAAGGGCTCAGCTCCCCGGCCGAGCTTGCTTCGGCGGCCGCCGCTGGCGGGATGCCCGCCTTGGGTCTCACTGATCACAATCTGCTGACCGGGGCGGTCGAATTTTGGTTGGCATGCCAGCGCGAGGGGATCAAAGCACTGCTGGGCCTGGAGGTGGATCTGGACTGGCCTGGCGGACGATCAAAGGTCCGGCTGCTGGCGGCCGGACCGCATGGCTGGTCTAATCTTTGCCGATTGAGCAGCGCGGTGATGCTGGATGATGGCGGCGGTCGCGCCAGTCGTGAACTGCTCGATGTACACAGCCAGGATTTGCTGGCACTGGCCGACGATGGCAGCACGCTCGCAGGTCTGGCGGAGATCTTTCCAGGCCGCACCTACGCTGCATTAAAAGTGCCGGTTATGGCCGATCTGGAGCAGGCGCGGCTGTTGGCGCGCCAGGCAGCCCGGCTGGGCGTGCCTTGCGCTGCTGTCCACCCGCTGTATTACCTGCGTGCTGAACAGGCCAGTCTGCAGCGCAGTGTGACGGCCATCCGCCTGATCACCCAGGTTGGGAGCGTACCCCCAGACCAGGCTGCCCCGCCTGGGTCGTATTTTCTCAGTGAAAACGAGATGAAAGCGCGCTACAGTGAGTTTCACGGCGCGCTGGAGATGACCGCTGAGATCGCGCAGCGCTGCCAGGCGGAACTGCCGGTTGGCAAAGCGAACTATCCGCGCTTGTCGCTGCCAGGGCAGCAGAGTGAATCTGCCTATTTGCGTCGCCAGGTGGAAACGGGCGCGAAGCGCCTATACGGGGCAATTACGCCCGAGATCCGCAGCCGGCTCGACCATGAACTGGAAACGATCGAGCGACGCGGTTACGAACCGATCTTTCTGATCGTTGAGGAACTGCTTGCTTATGCGCGCAAAGAGGGCATCCCGACCGCTTCGCGCGGCTCTGCATCTTCTTCGCTGGTGGCGCATTGCCTGGGCATCACAACCCCCGATCCGTTGGCGCTGGACCTGTATTTTGAGCGCTTCTTAAACCCGGCGCGCAGCAAGCCTCCCGACATCGACACTGACATCTGTTCGCGCGGGCGTGAGCGGGTGATCCAACATGCGTTTGAGCGATATGGGGTAGAACGCGTCGCGATGGTGGCGACCATCACCCATTTCCGGCCGAAATCGGCGCTGTCCGACCTGGGCAAAGCCAGGGGGCTCGAACCGGCCTTAATCCGCGAGCTGTCCAGCGCCCTGCCGCACGCAATTTGGGCCAGGCAAGAGGCTGGAGAAGGCGGGGGCGGCGAACCATCACCCTTCGCTGAGCTGGCGAAGAACTACCCGCAGCTGCAGAATATTTTGATGGAAGCTGACCGGCTGTTGAAATTGCCCCGCCATCTTTCGGTGCATCCGGGCGGGCTGGTCGTTTCACCGGGAGAAATGACCGAGCTGGTGGGGGTGATGCGCTCGGGCAGCAAGAGCGTGACGATCACGCAGATGGATCTGGAATCGGTCGAGGCTTTGGGCCTGGTCAAGATCGACCTGTTGGGTATCCGCGGCCTGACGGTGATGGGCGACGTGGCGGCAGCGATCCACTCCTGGCGGCGCAGCGAGTTCAAAGGGCCGCTTGAAGTACTGGACGGCATTCCTATTCACGACGATGCGACATCAGACCGCGTCGAACATGGGCAGACAATCGGATGTTTTCAGATTGAAAGCCCAGGGATGCGCGCGGTGTTAAAAGAGATCCACGCCAGAACCCCGGAGGATATTCTGGTTGCGCTGGCGCTGTACCGGCCTGGCCCGCT
>Ga0172369_10008560_pt1 | contig 11587 bp, 16 predicted proteins | sample LakKiv25m_FD_114539 | JGI IMG/M metagenome (GOLD analysis project Ga0172369, IMG submission 114539) | Freshwater microbial communities from Kabuno Bay, South-Kivu, Congo - kab_022012_11.25m | ecosystem: Environmental > Aquatic > Freshwater > Lake | place: Democratic Republic of the Congo... | reverse complement strand
TTTCAATGAATATCATAATAACAATGGCAGGTTTGGATACTAGATTTCAAGATAGTTATCCTAATATTCCAAAGCCATTAATTCCTGTTGGTAAAGATAGATGGCCTATGTTTTATTTAGCATATACATCTGTAGATTTCGGAAGATATGAATCTGATTTTCATTTTGTTATATTAAAGGGAATTATGGATAGTAAATTAGACGGTTATTGCTACATACCTCATACTATTCATATATTAAGCGAACCCACTTCTGGTCAAGCGGAAACTGCTTATTATGCTATTGAGAAATTGGATGATGATGATCCGATTTTAATTTTTAATTGTGATAGTGAGATAAATTGGGGCGGTGGTTTTTCTAATTTAATACAGATATTTAAAATAGCAGATGGAGTAATTCCTTGGTTCTATACAGAGGAGAAGAGTAAGTTTAGTTTTATATCATTAGATGAAAAGTCATATATTACAAATATAAAAGAAAAAGTAGCAATTAGTAACTATGCATCAACTGGGCCATATATCTTTAAAAATGCAGAGATATATATTCATTATTATAATAAAGTATTTGGAATAGATAAAGATGTTAAGGGGGAAAGATATATATCAAGAATTTATGAAGAGATGATAATAGATAGAAAAAAAATTTTAGGCATACCTGTATATAAACTGGGGTATTTTGGTACTCCTGAGGACTTACAAAAATATAATGAAGGGTTTAGATATTATGGTATTATCCCTAAAGATGGTAACTTTCGTAATACCCATAAAATGTGATAGTAATGATAGAATATTTAATCTAGAATTGATTATCGATTACTTGAGAAAAAATTTTGATACAAATATAATTGTGGGAGAAGCTGAAACTAGTATTCCTGGTAGATTACAAGGAAAATGCGATTCTTATATCAAATATTATATACCTAAATTTCATAGAGCATACATTCTAAATCAAATGTATAAAGAAGTAAAAACTCCTATAATTTGTAATTATGATGCTGATGTATTATTTGAAAAGGAGAAATATTTAGATTCTGCTAATTTAATTTTACATGATGGTTATGATATAGTATATCCCTATTCTGGAAGATTTATGGATGTTTCAAAAGTTCATCATAAAAGAATAAGAGATGAATTAGATATAACATTTCTTGTAAATATAGAACATAATGTTAGGCATCATAATAGTTTAGGGGGAGCATACTTTTTCAATTCTAATTTATTATATAAAGGTATTATGGAGAATGAAAAGTTTAAATCTTGGGGATGTGAGGATAGAGAAAGATATTATAGATACTCTATTTTAGGGTTTAAAATAAAAAGAGTACCAGGTGATTTATATCATTTGGTACATTATAGAGATAAGTCATGTTATATTAATAGTCCTGGATGTAAAGAAGGAGAAAAAGAATTTAATAAGGTATCTCATATGAATAAAGAGGAAATTCTCTCATATATGTATACTTGGGAGTGTATGCAACAATGAATAAAATATATCTAAAAGATGTTTCTTTTTTAATTCCCATTAGAATTGATTGCAATGAAAGATTAAGAAATTTATCTATTATTTTGGCTTATTTAAAAAATCATTTTGATACTAATATCTATATTGGAGAGGAATCAAATGATCCTAAATTAAATGGATTATCATCTGAAATAAATTATTTCTTTTTTAAATCAAATAGTGAGTTGTTTCATCGTACTAGAATTTTTAATGAGTTATGTAAAAGATGTGATACTAAAATAATATGTAATCATGATGCAGATTGTATATTGCCTGTAACACAATATGTTCAGACTACTAATTTAATTAAATCTGATAAGTATGATATAATTATTCCATATAGTGGGTTAGTTTATAATTTAAGAGAAGAGGATACTGAACTAATATCAAGAGCATCTCAAAATGAGAAATTATTAAGTAATATACCTATACAACATTGTAAAAGAAGAAGATCTAATTCTGTTGGTGGTGTGGACTTCTTTAATAAGGAAATTTACATTCGAGGAGGAATGATGAATGAAAATTTAATTTCTTGGGGTGCAGATGATGATGAGTCAATACATAGGTTTAGAATGTTATTTCCAGAAAGATTTATTAGGTTAGAAGGAGTATTATACCATATTTGTCATCCAAGAAATATAAATAGTTCAATGAAACAACCTCATTATAAAAAAAATGTAGAAGAAATGAATAAGGTTGGAAAACTTAGTAAAGAGGCATTACAAAATTATATAAAAGAATGGAGTTGGATAAAATGAGTATAAAAAGTATTGAAAGAAATTTAAATAAAGCAATCTCTGAGTATGTAGATAGTGATGTTTATTTAGATAATAGTGCTACAACAAAACCAGATAAAGATGTTCTCGATATAATGGATGAATATCAAGGTAAACATTATGGAAATGCATCATGTGAATATCCATTAGGTATACGTTCAAAATTAGCAATAGAGGAAGCGAGAGGTTATGTTCTAAATTTACTTCACGGGGAGGGATCAGGTAGAGTTTATTTTACTAGTGGAGCATCAGAAAGTAATAATTGGATAATTAAAGGAGTGATTGATAATTATATAGGACAAGATATTCATATTATTACAACTCAAATAGAGCACCCTAGTATTATTCAGACTCTAAAATATTATTCTAATTTATACAATAATATATCTGTTACATATTTAGGAGTTGATAAAAAAGGATTAGTTAATATAGATGAGTATAAAAATGCATTTAATAAGAGTACAAAACTAGTTTCTATAATATGGGTAAATAATGAAATTGGAGTTGTACAAAATATTGAATATTTATCATGTTGGGCTAATTTAAAAGGTGCTTGGTTCCATTCTGATGCTACACAGGCTTTGGGTAAGATTAATATTGATGTGGAACCCAATATTGATTTTCTTTCAATATCTTCTCATAAAATTCATGGTCCTAAAGGTGTGGGCGCTTTATATATTAAAAACAATATTACGTTTCCTTCCTTTGTTTGGGGAGGGAAGCAAGAAAATGCACATAGGGCAGGTACTGAAAATGTTCCTGGAATTATGGGATTCTCTCAAGCCTGTTATAATTTATTGATGGAACAAATACATTATAATACAAAAGTAAAAAAGTTATATAGTTTTCTAATTGAATCCTTGGAAAAAATAAATCTAGAATATAAATGTCTAAAGATTAATGGTGCTAGGGAATTCTGCACTCCTTATATTTTAAATTTTTCTTTAATTAATGAATTTAGATCTGATGAATTACTAGAATACTTATATAAAAATAATATATATTGTTCCAGTGGTTCTGCTTGTGCTTGTAAAGATAAGAAACCATCATCTACAATTTTGGCATTAAAAGAAACTCCAGAGAATGCTTTAAATACAATAAGAATATCATTATCAAAAAATAATACTGAATGTGATATCGGTAAGTTTTTGGAATACTTTGAGAAATATTTGAAATCCAAGAAAGGAAACTAAAATGGGTTTTTTCGAATATACACAGGAATTAGTGAAAACGAATTCTATATCAACATCAGTTGTGGCTATTATAGGACCTGGAGCTCAATTTAATGCCACAACATTAAACGTAGAATGTATTTATATGAATAATAAAAATGAGGATATTGTTGATTTTTGTGAAAGAATAAAGGATGATTATGATTTTAAGCAAGTAGATTTAGTAATAATGAGTCGTGTTTTAGAACATATTCCCTTAAGAGATTTAGATTATTATTTATATAGTATTCACTCTATTATGAAAAAAGATGCTAAATTAATTTGTATTGTTCCGGACATGAGAGAAGTAACTAATGAATTAAAAAATATAGATGAAAATTTTGATTATTTTAAATTATTAAGACTAAATTTAGAATTATTTTCAGAAGGGAACAATGTCTGGGATAGACATTGTACTTGGACCGATATATATACTATGAAACTATATTTGGAGCGAGAGCATTTATTTAGAACAGATATCTGGAACTATATAGATAATTTAAATACTGATTTAATGCCAAAAGAACTGGAATTTCATGCTAGGAGTCTGTAATGAAAAAAGCTTTAATTACAGGAATAACCGGGCAAGATGGCTCATATTTGGCTGAGTTATTGTTATATTTGAATTATGAAGTACATGGTATAATTAGGAGAAGTAGTTGTTTTAACACTTCTAGAATAGATCATTTAATGAATAAAGATTTCTTTTATTTATATCATGGTGATCTAACTGATTCTTCTTGTTTAAGTAAATTGATAAATAAAATTGAACCAGATGAAATTTATAATCTGGGTGCACAATCACATGTGGCTGTATCTTTTCAAATGCCAGAATATACGGTTGATACAATAGTAAAAGGAACATTATCATTATTAGAATCGACTAGAGCGTTTGAAGAAAAAATTGGAAAAAAAGTTAAATTTTATCAGGCATCTAGTAGTGAAATGTTTGGTAAAGTTGTTGAAATACCTCAAAAAGAAACGACTCCTTTTTATCCAAGATCACCTTATGCTTGTGCTAAAGTTTATGCATATCATCAATGTATAAATTATAGAGAATCATATAATATGTTTATTAGTAATGGAATTTTATTTAATCATGAATCTCCAAGAAGAGGAGAAACATTTGTAACTAAAAAAATTGTGAATGGTTTAATTGATATTAAAAAAAAGAAGAAAAAGAAATTATATTTAGGAAATTTGAATTCTAAAAGAGATTGGGGATTCGCTCCTGAATATGTTAATGCAATGTATATGATGTTACAACAAGAATATCCAGATGATTTTGTAATTGCTACAGGAGAAGTTCATACTGTAAAAGAATTTTTAGATTGCTGTTTAGAGAAATTAGAACTAGATTATTCATGCGTAGAATATAATATACCGAGTTATATGAGACCAGCAGAGGTTGACATATTGGTTGGTGATAATACAAAGGCTAGGGAAAAATTGGGATGGATACCTAAAGTAAAATTTAAACATCTTATTGATATAATGATTTCTTCGGAATTAAAGAGGTTATAATGGAAAATGAATCAACTCTAAATTTTAAATATAGAACTTTCTTTTTGTTTAAACAAGTAATGTTTATTTTTGATTTTTCAGGATGTAAATTAAATATAAATGAAATAAGGGATAATATTGAGGGAATTTATTATATTCAAATTGAAACTACTTTTAATAACCGTGAAGTTTGCATTGAAATAGATCAAAATATTCATGTAACATTAAAATATTTAAATCCGTGTAGTTACTATGAAAGATCATATTTAGCAGATTATGAAATAAGTTTGGAAGGAATAAAGATATTAAATTTATGGTTAAAAGGAGAAGTCGAATATGATAGAGTTGCTGATTATTCGACTGAGATGTTAAATATGGAATGATATAGGAGAATACTTTATGCTGATATATTGTCAAGGTGATATATTTTTAACCAAAGCACAATGTATTGCTCATGGTTGTAATACATTAGGTAAAATGGGAGCTGGTATTGCAAAGGAAATGAGAGCATTATTTCCTGCAATGTATGAGGAATATAAGAAACTATGTAAAAGTGAAGAATTAAAAGCAGGAGATATTTTTGTCTATACTAAATCAAAACCTTATATATTAAATTTTATGACACAATGTGGATTTTATAATGCTAAGTTAGAATATATTTCTCAATGTTTGGATAAGATTAAAACAGGAAAGTTACAAATAGATAAATGCCAATATTTGACAATAGATTCTGTTGCGATGCCTAAAATTGGATGTAATTTAGGTAAATTAAACTGGAATGATGTTCATAAATTAATTAAGGATAAATTAGAAAATATAGGATTTCCTGTTTTCATTTATAAAGAATATATTCCTAAAAAATTTAGTTTTGATGAAGAAATATATTGGAGAAAGAAAGAAGAACAAAATGAAAAAGAAAGAATTGTTAAAACAAATTTCTGAACTAAATATAGAAGTTCAGAAATTAAGAGAGGAAGTTATAATATTACGTCATGAACTAGAAAAGGGAAAAGTAATAATTCCTATTTATAGTCAACCTTTAATAGATCCTCATCAACCAAAATATCCTTTGGATGATCCACAAAGAACTATCATTTGGTGTTAAATATGTAAGGAGTATTACATGATTGAGAATAAGGAACAAAATTTTCAAATTGATGATGGAGGAAATATACTCTATAATGAAACAGTTGTTAGACCTTTATATGAATATGGTCAAATACAACAATTAATTCAAAATTTAGCAAGTGATTTTATTATATATCTAAATAGTCGTAATTTGAATAAAGTACGTATTTTAGGTATAGCTAAAGCTTGTATTCCATTTTTAACAGATTTTTCATTTTATACTGGGGATTTTTGTTCTGGATATGATTTAATACATGCTAATAGTTATGTAGGTACAGAACAATCAGAAAAAGTAAAAATTTCTTATTGTACGCTTAGTAAGAAAGAACAGTATGATGCTGTATTGATTTTAGATACAATGTTAGATACTGGAAGAACAATGAAGGCTGTATATGATTATATAAAAAGAAATTATAAGGTTAAAGATATTATTACAATGGTCTTGTTAAAAAAGAAATTATCTGAGGAGGAATGTGTTTTCAAGAATATTAATTTTGTAGGATGGAATTGCTTGAACTTATTCCTTGTTGGATATGGACTAGATTATAAAGAGAATTTTAGAACCATACCTAGTATATATAATTATTATGATATTGAAAAAATAGCTCAGGATAAAAATCTAATAAAAATATTTTTGGAAAATGAAAATATGAAATTTATTGAATCAATACATAATAAAATTATTGAACATCCTTTAGAGGATGGAGATAACGAGGATGAAGATAACGAAGAGGAAGAATTATATTGAGGAAAGGATTTAAATATGAGGAGTATGGAAGAAACTTATCTTTGGGTTGAGAAATATAGACCTAGAAAATTAGATGATATAGTTCTACCTGAAGAAAGAAGAAAAATATTTCAACAATGGATTAAACAAAAAGATTTACCTCATTGTTTATTTTATGGAGGTCCAGGTTCTGGTAAAAGTACAATTGCTCAAATTTTGGTGGATAACCTTATTAAAAATAAAGGAGATGTGTTATATCTAAGTGGTAGTGTACATAATGGAGTAGATATAATAAGAAATTTGTGTGCAGATTTTGCTTCAACCCCCAGATATTCAGAATGCCCAAAAATTATCTACATTGATGAAGGTGACTATTTAACTCCTGCGGCGCAAGCTGCGTTTAGATCAATAAGTGAAGAGTTTCATGATAATGCTAGATTTATAGTAACAGGTAATTTCTTTTATAAATTTACAGAGGCCGTTATCTCTAGATTACAATGTTATGAATTTAAGAAACTTCCTTTTGAATTTGTACAAAATTATATATTTTCTGTTCTGGAAAAAGAAAATATTAAATATAAAAAGGACTCCGTAACTAAAATAATACAGATGTTTTATCCTGATGTTCGACGAATATTAAATACGTTACAATCTAGAACATATGAAGGTGTATTATCTGAAGATATAAATAATATTGAAGTTTCTGAAGATATAATACTTTCTTTTATAAATGATTTATTTACTAATTTAAATAATGATAATCAAGGCGGATGTTTAAAAACTATTAATTCTTTAATTTCACAACTAAACGAAAGAGAAATTAACTATGTTTCTATTTATGAAAGATTATTTTTTGAAATTAATACTCCGTTTTGGTCCAGAATAATTATTAATGATTACTTTGATAAACATACTTCATCTTGCGCCTCTCCTTCAATGAATTTTATGGCTTGCGTTTACAAAATATATAATATGGGAATAGCATATAATAAAACTAGAAAGAATATATGAGTTTAAAATGTTAAGTACAAATGTAGATTGGGATTCATTGATTTCTATATTTAAAGAAAGATATCAAATTGCTAAATTTGATGGATCTAAAAAAGAATTAATTATAAAATGCCCTTTTTGCCAAGTAAATGATGACAGAAAACATGGTAAATTATATATCTCTACAGATGATGACTCATTAATTTATAATTGTTATTTATGTGAAAAAAGTGGATTATTAATTAACTTATTAAAAGATATTGGATTAGATCCTAAAATATATATTTTTGATTATGAGGAACGAATCAAAAATATCAGAAGTTATGTAAAAAAAAGAAAAAAGTCTACAACAGTTTTAAAAAAAGAAATTGTAAAATATCATTTAGAAAATAATGAGGTAAAAGATAAATTTATAGAAAAGAAGAATTATATTAAAGGTAGAATGGGTTTTGATGTTGATTTAAATACTATTCCCAATATGATATTTTCAATAAAAGATTTTTTATCTGCAAATACTATTAACTTAAATAGCATTACTAATGAAATGCTTGAGTTTTTGGAACATAATTTTGTAGGTTTTTTATTGAACTTAGGAACAAAAATTGTATTTAGGAATATAGATTCTAATAGTTCATTTAGGTATTACAACATGGTATTACAGAATACAGATGATAATGTGAAAGATTTTTATGGATTTGAGACAGGATTTATTGACGAAAATATGAATAATATCATTTTATGTGAAGGTATTTTTGATTTATTAGTTAGTTATTATTCAAAAAGCGTGGATACAGTATATAATAAGGTATGTTATGCAGCAGCAATTTTGGGTAAAAGTTATTATAATAGTGTGGAACCTGTTTTAGATTATTGTGGATTATCAATGGCTAATATTATAGTTTTATCCGACTCAGATGTGGAAATTAAAAAATATGGTTATTTATATTATAAAAATCCCATGGTAAATTCACTTAGAGTTTTAAAAAATAAAGTTGGTAAAGATTTTGGAAAATTACCTATTTTTCCTACAGGTAATTTATTCGTGAATTTTTTAAATAGAAAGAAGGATTCAAAATAATTTTCTTCTTTTTCTAAGAAGGTGTAATAATGTTATTAAATGATTTTTTACAAAAATATGTTTCTCTAAAGATAGATTCTGAACTATTTGTTGAGAATTTTAATCTGGATGAATTAAGTACGCTCAAAAAAGCTGAAGGAGAAAAGAAATTATATGAATTGTTAGAAATAGGGAATGAGGAATCTGGAAAAGTATATTATTGCTTAAATAAAATAAAATATCAAGAAAAAGATTCCATTTTAATTACCTTTTCTATTGAATTAAACGGTACACGTAATGGGACTAGTAAATCTGGAAGAAAAGTAATGAATGTTCTTGATAGTGTTTGTAAAGTTTTGAAATCTGTAGATTATCAAAAATGCTATATGTATAATATTGAGAACAAAAAAAATATAGCATTGTTGAAAATTATTAAAATAATAAATGAGCAAGATATGCTCTAGAACGGTTTTCATTTTAGGACAAACTTCTAAATTAAGATTAGGAGATATATCATGAATTTTTTAAAAGAATATATAAAAAAATTAGATGAATGTAGTAATTCATCTACGTCAATAGATTCATATGAAGGAATAACTAAGAATAAAATTAAACCCGAATTAAGATTTAATAAACAAACCGATAAGCAATTATCTGCAAAAAATAAAGTGAAGTAAATTATAACAAAATAATGCCAGAATCCACTCAATGTTATTTCTCCAAAGTTTTTATTCGAACAAAAATTGGGGAACCTGTATTTATTGAAGAGGTAGATCCAAGAGAAATAATACTATCAAATTATGAAAAAATTTTTTATATTAAAGATTTAGATGGAAATCTTTTAGCTTTTCTCCCTTGGGGACAATTAGGGGAAATTAGTGATTCAAAAACTTGGTCTTCTGAACAAATTACCAATTATATAACGAATTATTTATTAAATATGATGGATGTTATTGACGGTGGTACTTTTTAATTGGAGATTATAGATGAATAAATATATAGATGAATTTTTTATAAACAACCTTGGCGGTAAAAGTACACTTACCGCCATATTTTTTTTCTTAATAAGCATAATGTCTATATTAATATATTATCGTGAACCTTTAAAAGTATTATTTATAAATATAATTCAAAAATTGAAGAAGAATGGAAAAAGTGAAGAAGAAAAAACTATAGATAATATTGGAACTTTAACAAAAGAAATAATTGATTTGGTCGAGACACATCTAATATCTATGTGTGATCAAATTAAAATGAATGCTGAAAGTTTTCACACAAGGCTTGACAATATTGAATCTAATTTCTTAAAATTGAGAAGTGATTTTAATGATAATATTGATAAATTTAGAAAAGAAAGTATATCAAGATGTGGAAAACATCTTTCCTATTTGCAAAACCATATTAAAGATTTAAGTTTACTTAGCAATCAGATAATTGAGATAAGAACGGATATTGAAAAAATAATGGCTAATTCAGAAAGCTTAACTGTTTCATCTATCTCATCTAAAGATAATATGAACCTGGTTCTAACTAAATTAGAAAAATTTAATGATGTATTATTACATATTTCCTCTGATTTACAGTATATCTTTTCGAATAAAAAGGTAGATATATTCAATGATAGCATATAATTTCTCCTCCCAAGATCCAAGAGTTTGTTTATATAACATAATGAATGTAGAAAGTAATAATTTAGAGAATAGTATTCATATAAAAGGTTTATTTCCTAAAATTTTAAACAAATTCAAGGATAATTCTAAATTAGTTTATACTGAATATCCCATGTATAGATTAACCTGTAATTTATTCGAAAATTATATATTGGAAGGTCTTACAGGAGAGGAATTTCGTGAAAACTATAAAGTTAAAATACAAAATCTTCAGCAAACATCTTATAAAAATGCTGAAGAATATATAAAAAAAGAAGAGGGAATTTTGGTTTATTATGGACTTATGAATTATATTGAAAATAAAATACTGCAAACTTTAGAATCTTTAGTAAATGAGTCTAACGAAGAAAATTTTTTAGATAATATTTCAAAAGGTAAAAATGAAATATTTTTGAGATATATAAGCAATATATCTATTATGTATGGATTTAGATTATTTTCTCAGGATGTTTTTATATTTTATTATCAACCCTATTATGAGGAATTCAATAGCATAGTTGATTTTATAACAAATTTGTGTATGAATAAATTAAATAAGAATTATAGATTTGTCTTAAGTTTTCGTTTTATAAATAAGAATTATAAAGATAAAATTAATATAAGAGAAATTTCAGAGAAATTTGAGAAAACTATAAATTTTTTTAGAGAATATCATGTATCTTATATAGATAACGTAACAAGCAAAATAAATGGAGAATTTAAAAGTGCTATTAAAACAAATAACTTGGATCAGATAGAGGTTATTGGAATTTAAGCAAATGAGAGCATCCAACTATTATTATGGTGTATCAGGATTTTCAGGATTCTCTGGAGTAAGTGGCTATTCTGGATTCTCCGGTATAAGTGGTTATTCTGGATATTCTGGATATAGTGGTTATTCTGGATTTAGTAGTTATTCAGGTTATTCTGGATATAGTGGAATCTCTGGTTATTCAGGTTATTCAGGTTATTCTGGTTATAGTGGAATATCTGGTTATTCTGGATTCTCCGGAAGTGGAGTAAGCGGTTATTCTGGATTTAGTGGA
>Ga0172369_10008558_pt1 | contig 11589 bp, 13 predicted proteins | sample LakKiv25m_FD_114539 | JGI IMG/M metagenome (GOLD analysis project Ga0172369, IMG submission 114539) | Freshwater microbial communities from Kabuno Bay, South-Kivu, Congo - kab_022012_11.25m | ecosystem: Environmental > Aquatic > Freshwater > Lake | place: Democratic Republic of the Congo... | reverse complement strand
TCCAGATACTGAATGATGAAGGCCGGGTGCTCCGGCGCGGCGGCGATGAATTCCTGCTCCGGCGCCGCGTGGCTGCGCAGCGAAACCAGCCGCCCCGTGTCGCGCTCGAAGCCCAGGCGGTCGCAGGCCGTGGAAAGGTGCAGTAAATCCATTGGATTGCCTCCAATCAGTGGGGATTTGGCGTCCGTTCGAAACTGTCCCGGCGGAGATGAACCAGCGCCAGTTTACGTTCTTAGTGCTCGGAAATGCAACCTTAGCGACTGTCCCCGCGCCTGGCGTTACCGTTTATGATACTTCAAGCTTCCCCGCCGCGTCGGCTCGGATGGGGCGGCGCCGCGTAGGGATCGATGACCACCGTCGCGGTGGAGCGCCGGATAGAGGGAGCAAGGTGTTCGCCGCGTTTCACTGCCTTGCGCGACGGAAACGGGTCCCAGCCACCGAGCATAGTCGTGCGTTCGCACCACGGACAGGCGCCCAGCCCGAAACGGTAAAAATGCTGTGTATTGGCGCGGCACAGCCGCAGGTTGCTTTCCGCCAGGTCCAGCACCTGCTGCCAGGTGGCGGCGTGAGGACGCAGCGAAGGATTTGAGTGGCTCACTTCGAAGCACTGGCGCATCATCGCCCGCACGTCCGGATGCATGATGCCGATGGGCGGCGCCAGCGGCATCGGCTCGTAGGGTACCGGCTTGCTGATGGCGTAAGGGTAGTAATTCATCGCGATCCGGTCGCCCAGCGGCAGCATCTCCTCGCCTTCCACGGGACGCCCGGCAAAGGGGTGGGTGCCTTCCATCAGCAGCAGGAATATCATCACCGCCAGCCCGAACGCATCATGCTCCGGCGTGCGGTCGATCTCGCGGAAGCGCACACTCTGCAGCTCCGGCGGCGTGAATTCAGGCTTACCCACCGGGCAGCGAAAGGTGGTCGCGCCCAGCGGCACCTGGAAGGAATCGGTGTCTACCAGCGTTACCAGCGCCGACTCGCTGACCAGGATGTTCGACTCGTTCACGTCACCCACCACGTAGCCCACCGCGTGCAAGGCGTCGAAGGCGGAAGCCAGGTTGCGCGCGGTGCGGATCAGATAGCGGTAATGGAACAGCGGATTCTTCTGCCGACGCGTCTTCGGATTGTAAAATTCGAATATCGAGTGAGTATGCGGAATGCGCGGCATGATGAAGCCGGCGCAGCGCGGATCGTCCTCGTAGGTCAGCAGGCGGTCGATGGGCCAGGCGATGGAGTGATGGCCGCTCTCTACCATCGGGTCGGCCGGCGGATTGGCGATCATCGCCGCCAGTTTGTCTCCCCGTTCCGGCGTCGGCTTATGGTAAATCTTCGCGATGATGGAATCGTCGCCCTCCACGGCGTAAAGATACGCCTCGCCTCCCAATGCGAGCGGCGGCGTTTCCAGTGAGATCAGTTTCCCGTTGCGTTCAAGTCGAAAGAGCATTCTCTGATCCTGTGATTCGCGCCGGCTCCTCGAATACCGGCTCCGCGGCGGGCAGCCTTACCTCGTGCAGCGCGCCTACCACCAGTGTCAAGTCGTCATCGGCGCGCTGGCGGATGCGCTCCGATGCCATGAAATCGCGCAACTCCTGCTCGGCATCATGCAGGTCTTCGCTCTCGTGGAGAAACTGCAGCAGCGGGGAGAAAAATGCGGCGTGGGGCACGGCGTCCGGCATCTTCAACGCCAGCAGTTGCAGCCCGTCGGAAATTACCCCGAGCCCCGTCACCCTGCCGCGCCAGAGACCGAACTGCGCCGCCTTCAGGTAATCAGGCGAAGTGAAAAAGAGCGTCTCGTTGACGAACTCGCCGCTCTGCGGCGCCGTCACCGCCACCGGCTCGCCGTTGCCGTTCATCACGATTGCCGCGCCGTCACCTACCTGCGCGGCCGCCGCGATCTCCGGCGTGGCAACCAGCACGATCAGCGTCGTCGCCAGCTCCCGCGGGCTTACCTTCCGTTTCTTCGCCGACTCCAGCACCGACTCGTGCGCCGTCTCCAGCGCCGCGCTGAGCATCGCCCGCCACTCGCCGTCGTCGCGCGGGCACTCGTCCTTCATCAATTCGCTCACCCACTCGACCACCGCCAGCGCCGCGCGAGCGGAACCCAGTTGCGACAACGACGCCGAACCGGCGCCGTCCGCCACCGCCACCACCACCCCGCCGCCCGGCAGCGCCTGCCAGACGTGACTGTCCTGGCAGGGCGTGCCCTGCTTGATATGAGCGACCCCGCGCGCCGAAACGCCTACCACGTGCCAGTGGTATCGCGGGGCGACATCCGCCGGCTGACCCATATGTTATACCTCGGGACTCGGCGGCGGCAGCGGCACCTGCGAATGCACCACCTGCTGCGTCGAGCGCGAAAGCCACACGAACAGCTCGACGAAATTCAGGCCTTCCAGGTATACCGGCGGGCGCACGGAAATCTCGCGCAGCTTCTCGATATACGCGCCTTTTACCGCCACCGAAAAGAACGCCACCCGCTTGCCGCCCTCCGCCTCGTGCAGCCGGCGGACGGCGTTTTCGATGGTGCCCTCCGGCTCCCCCTTCGGCTTCCCGTCGGTGATCATGAAGATCCACGGGCGATAATAAGGCACACCGTGCGCCTTGTAAACCGATTTCCGCGACTCCAGCAGGTCGAGCGATGTTAATATGCCCGTGCCCATCGGCGTCAGCCCCCCAGCCTTCAGCGTGGGCGCCGAAAAGGCGTCCACCGGCAGGAAATCGTGTATTACCTTCACGTCGCCACCGAAGGTGATGGTCGCCACCTCCACTCGCCGCGCCGCCAGCGCGTCCTTCACCAGGTCATCGTGAAAAGCCAGCATGCCCTGGTTCAGCGCGTTGATCGCTTCACCGCGCATCGATTTGGAGGTGTCCAGCAACAGGACACATGGGCATCGTGGCTCCGGATTTTCCGCGAATTCTACCGCTTCGTCTACTCGTATCGTGTCTGCCATGATACCTCCTTTCCACACTATAATGCCAATTCCCCTTCGGGCGCCTATCATTATTTCGACGCCCGATTCGGCAATTCCTTTCGCGCGAAGGGAAAAACCGCATGTTCACCATAAATATACCCCCCGTCCCCCATCCTATGCATCCCCCCTGTTAGGTGATGGTGAGTGGTGAATGGTGAATAGTGAATGGAGAATGGGTGAATGGAGAATGGTGAATGTTCAAGAGCAATTCTCCATTCTCCATTCTCCATTCTCCATTCACCATTTTACAGCAGATTCTTCAACTGCCGGTAATGCGTCGATATCCGCTGCACATAGTTCCGCGTCTCCCGGAACGGCGGAATCCCTCCGTACCGCTGCACGTTCCCCGGACCCGCGTTGTACGCCGCCAGCGCCTGCCGGAAATCGCCCCCGAACGCCCGCATCTGCTCCGCCAGGTACCGCACCGAACCGTCCACGTTCTGCTCGATGTCGAACGAATCCCGCACCCCCAGGCCCCGCGCCGTCCCCGGCATCAACTGCCCCAGCCCCTGCGCGCCCGCCGGCGAAACCGCCCGCGGATCGAACCCCGACTCCTGCGCCAGCAGCGCGAACACCAGCCGCGGGTCCACCCCGTGCCGACGGCTCTTCTTCAGCACCGCCGCCGCGATCTTCGCCGCCGTGTCCGTGTCGATATTCCCGTTCACCTGCCGGATCTTGCGCGCGTATAACTTCGCCCGCCTGCTCGCCGCCGCCTTCATCCACGCCGGCTTCCGCTTCGCGGCCGGGTTCCACGTCAGCGCCGGCGCCGCCAGCTTCGCCTGCTCCAGAAAATCCCGCGGCGGAATTGCCCGCGTGAATTGCCCGCCGTCCGCCTTCGCCGCCGCCGGCCCGCTCGCCTCATCCGCCGGCCCGCTCGCCGGCTCCTCCCGGCCGCTCGCCACCCCCTCGATCTCGATCGCCTTATCCGCCGGACCCGGCAGCTGCGCCGCCAACGGCATCTCGGGCCACGGCGTCTCCACCATATACCCCGCCCGCTCCGCCGGAAAATCCGCCCGCTTCACCGTCCCCCCCGGCGTCCGCGCCAGCCCGCCGCCCAGCGTCAATGCCAGGCTCAATAATCGTAAATCCAAAATAAATATTCTCCTTTGGAATGTCGCCCCCCGGAGCGCGGATTGCCAATCCGCCCGTACCCCCGCCAAACGTAACAATATGAGAGTATCCGGGAATGCTGGGAAGAGATATGCGCGGGGGAGGATTTCCCCGCTTTTACCTGGCCACGCGGTGTTCCGCGCTCGCCACCGGCGACCCCCGATTTCCCGCCGCCGCGCGCCATTATAGCATGAAACAAATTATTGCAAACAACCGTGTGGCTTTCGTGGTGTCTTCGTAACCTGTTCCCGCGGGGAATCGCGCTTAACCGCCCCTTCGGATTATCTTCCACGCGAGCGTGATGAAAATAAAGAAGAAAACTCATCGAAAATTTACCAAAAAATTTGCTTGATAGCAGGAGAACGTCCGATTGCACAGAATAACAAAGACAGGAAGGCCACCAAAATGGACCTGCTCGCATTGTGGGGAAAAACCGGGGAAGGGAATCGGTATCATCCACTGCTCTGCCACCTGCTGGATGTCGCCGCGGTGGCGCAACGTCTCCAAGCAGCAAGCCCCTCCTCAGTGTTTATCCCGACAAAGCAAATGAACTTTATAACAGATGATACGCTTGCCTGACGCAAGATAAGTAGGTCATTCGATTGGAGAAAAAGCATGCATTACAATCTACTCACCGAACACTGGATTCCCGTGCTCTATCACGATGGAACGTATGATCGCATTGGTATCAGAAAAGCGCTCTCGCAGGCAGGCAAGATTCGCCAGATCGCGGCCAGCAATCCGATGGACCGGGTGGCGGTGTTGCGCTTTCTGTTGGCCGTGCTCATGTGGTGCAAGGAGGACGCGAAATCTTCCTTTGCTGCGTTGGACGAAAAGAGCGCCGGAATACCGGAAAACTGGCTGACCAAATTGGAACGACATAAGGCCGCGTTCAATCTGCTGGGTGACGGTCCAAGGTTCTACCAGGACGCATCGTTACAAGGTGAGAAATCTCGGCCCATCGGCGATTTATTGGTGGAATTTCCTACCGAAACAAAGATAACACACTTTTGCCATGTCCGCGATATGGAATATGGCCTGTGCCCGGCATGCTGCGCCCTTGGAATCATCCGATTCTGCTCTTGGGCGAATGCCTACGGCGGCGGTCGCTATACTTCGGCAGTCAACGGCCCTACGCCCGCATATGCAATATCACATGATACTACGCTGTTACGTATTTTCTATCTCAATTGCCCCGAGAGCATGCCATCAATCCAAAAGCCACCTTGGTTATGCAATTATTCACCACAGGAACACAACCTGGACTTCGTAACAGTGTTTGCCTGGCGATCTCGCAAATTGTGGCTTGCTGATCCGCAAGATCATAAAGATCGATGTGCCTACTGTGGCGAAACGGATAACCTTATTAACGAACATGTGTTCACAGGAAATTGGAAGCCGCCGTTCAAAACGAGCGGCAATGACAAGAAATTCTGGAAATGTGATCCGTACTTAATCCTTGTTGACAATACGCAAAGTAGTGGAAATGACGACGATGCCGAAGAGAGCGATGACATTACATCAACCGAAAAGCCGCAGCCACGAAGTGGTAAGCGCGGCCAGCCGAAACAAACAATGCTTGGCTTTCCTTCCCCAAACGCGAAAGTCGCAACGCATACCCGATTCTGGAGACGTGTGTTATATGCAAAGCTTACGTCGAATACGACTGATAATGAGGCGGTATGCACATCTATCACAGGTCCGGCGGCGAATAAAGGCCTCTACCAGGATGCGACGAGTTTCTGTATTCCGCGTGATTGTCAGCTCGTAATGATTGAGACAGTGAATAAAGCAGTAGAGAATTTGAATAAGGTTCTGCGTTCCAGTACCACAAATCCAGATCGCCAACACCCTGAACGCAAGGCTGCGCTCGATGTGTTATCGCCTATGCTGGAGGCTAGCTTGAAACAGGAGTTGAATGCGTGTCAGGAACCGGAGAACTTTTTGAAGGACAGGTTGCAACCTGTTGTCCAATATGTCGTGTCAACGACTACTCCCGGCTCGCCGCTGCGCCGGCGCGCCGCGCAGAATGAGGCGCAAATCCTGCTGAATAAGATGATCGAAGAACTTGTTGAGAAGCTGAATCAACCGTCGGACGCGGATACACCTGCAGCCGTGCCGGACAAACCGACACATGGCCGCACGATGGGAGAACGGAAATGAGTCAGACCGCAAAATACATCCAGCGGCTTTCAAACTTGCAGGAAGGCGAGCGCTCGCGGCTGCGATGTATGGCCGGACAGCCGCTCAACGCTATGCTTCAGGGTTTCGACCTTTTCACAGGCCTCTGGTGGCCGCTGCGGGCGGATAGTCCGGCCACCCCACGCCGGGAGCCTTCCTGGCTGGTCGCCAAGCTGTTCGGCGCGTTCCCCATCCCGCACATCCGACCCGTTTCAGGTGAGGGGCCCTCTTTGCCTGAAGTTTTAGGCAGTTGCGAACCACACGATGATGCCGGGCGCAAGCGCTTCCGAATTCGCTTCGACGCCCTGCTCTGCTCGCCGCTCTCGTCGCTGGAGCCGCACCTGCGCTGGGCGCTGGGGGAGATCGCCCGGGCCGTCGCCGGGCGTGTGCCGCACGCGCGGGAGGTGGAAGGCATCGACTGGGTGCAACTCCTTGACAATCTCTCCATCTGGAACCGGGGTGAGGCACACCGCCTCGGTCGCGATATCAGGGATATTTGGGCCGAAATGTATCTCAACGTTGCGAACTCAACCGAAAGGAGGGCATAAACATGCTCATCGAAATCCACATGATCCAGAACCACGGTCCGGCGAACCTGAACCGGGACGACCTGGGCGCGCCCAAAACCTGCATCTTCGGCGGCGTCACTCGGGCGCGCATCTCGAGTCAGTGCCTCAAACGCAGCATCCGTCGCAGTTCGGAGTTTGCTGCAGCGTTGGTGAGTGCTGGAGGTGTCCGCACGCGCAGATTGGCGAATCTGCTGGCGAGAATTGCCGCTGAAGGATTGGAAGACTTGACGCCCGAGAAGTTGGCCGAGCTTCTCGAGGTAAAATACACCGGGAACAACGAGATCGAAAAACTCGAGGGCATTGCCGCCGGAGCCCTGGAACAAGGAGGTGTGAAGCCGAAAGGCAAGAAGAAGGTCAAGAGCGGCGAGGGTGGAGAAGCCGACGATGAGGAAGCGAACGCCGACGCGCACTCCAAGATGCTTCTATTCCTCTCTACGACGACAATCGCAAAGATGGCGAAGGATTTGAAAGGAACATCCCAGGCAAACGACCTTGTCGAGAAGTACAAGGAATATATCGCGGAAAATCCCAAAGTTCCCGACATTGCTCTAAATGGACGTATGACAGAGGTTGCCAAGAATAGTGTTTTCAGTGACTTGAACTTCACCGTCGAAGCCGCGCTCTCCGCCGCCCATGCTATTTCGACTCACCGGATTGTTAACGAGGTCGACTACTTCACCGCTGCCGACGACTTGCCCGGTCAGGACGCCGGCGCGGCCCACGTCAACGAGGCCATGTTCAACTCGGCCTGTTTCTACAAGCACTTCGTCATTGACTTCGAGCAATTGAAGAAGAACCTGGGGAATGATACGAAACTCGCCAGCATCACCGTAAAATGCTTCCTTTCGGCGGCCGCCCAGGCCACCCCCTCTGGCAAGCAGCACGCTAACGCGGCATTCAATCTGCCCGACGGAGTGCTGGTCGAGGTTAAAACTAAGTCCACGCCCGTGAGTTATGCCAACGCCTTCGCCGATCCGGTGCCGGAAAAGTCCCAACGCGGTTTGATCGGCGAAAGCATCGCCCGACTTGGCCAATACGCCCACGATCTCGTTACTGGCTACGGCATCGAGGCCGAACGTTTCTGGTTTTCGCCGAATCTTCGTCAGCGTCTGACCTGGATCGACAGGAGCAAGAAGGAACACGAGCAAGAACAATCCGTGGTCGGTTCCTCTGAGTTCGGTGAGTTCGATCGGTTCGTCAATGCGGTCATGAACAAGATGGAAGAGGCGCTTGCGGAGGCGACGAAATGAGCGAAATCAACACCCTCTTTCTCCGCCTCGAAGGCCCGCTCCAGGCGTGGGGTGACACGTCCAAGTTCGTCATTCGGCGGACCAAGGAGGCCCCGACCAAATCCGGCGTGCTGGGCCTCATCTGCTGTGCCAAAGGTTTATCGCGGCAGGAGGCGCGAGAATGCCTGCAAGAACTGAATGAGCTAACGATGGGGGTGCGCATCGACCGGCCCGGCACACGCTGGTGGGATTATCACACCGTAGGCGCGGGAATCGGCATGGCGACTGCCGGCGGCGGTGTGAAAACAGGCGCACAAGGCACGCTCATCACGCGCCGGGAATACCTGGCCGATGCGAGTTTCCTTGTCGCGCTCCAGGGTGACGCGTGGTTAATCAAGAAAATATACGACGCGATGGCTTCACCGAAATGGCCGATATTCCTTGGCCGTAAGTCCTGTCCGCCAACCGTCCCGGTACTTGCAAAATCCGGCGAGGGTGAGTCGTGGACGAATCCCGGCAGCCATGACAATCTCAACGCCGCGCTGGGCGCCATACCCTGGCGTCCGCGGTACAAGAACGATGTGATGCCGCGGAACGGGACGGTGGAAACACTTGTGGAATGGCGACCTGCCTTGGAAGGTGACGTCGCCCCCGATGATGCGGACGTGTGGTACGACGTGCCGGTTTGCTTCGATCCACCGGTCCACATGCCGCGCTTTGTCCTGCATGATGAGGTGTTGGTGACTGAAGGCAGTCCGGTTCAGCAAGCTACGCCGGCCCCGCCACGTCCGCGCGCGGATTATAATAAGCCCGAATACAAGAAGCGCCGTCAAGAGCGCATTCAAGCCGATGCCGGTTTATGCGTCTTTTGCAAGTCGCCCGGCCCGCGCATGACCGTCCAGCACGTCACCTACCGAAGAGCCGGGGGCGACGAAACCCTGAAAGACCTGCGTTCTCTGTGCGGTCTGTGCCATGATGCCGTCACTATGATCGAATATGGCCATGGTATGGGTTTGGACCGCATCAATCCCGAAGAACCTCGCTGGCGTGACCTAATCATTGCAAAGCGGTCCGAGATTATTGAGTTCCGCTCGTTGGAGACCCGACGACGGCGCCTGACCGCGGAGGAGGTGGAATAGCTATGTTCCTGTCCCATTTATTGATCAGCACAGGCAACGACCCTGATCGACCTCGGCCCGGGCGATCGTGGCTGAGAAACCGCTACCATGTTCACCAGCGCCTCTGTATGGCCTTTCCATCTGATCCGCGACAATTGGACGATCCTGAATTCCTTGCCCCATACTCGCCGGATGATTTCCCGGAACAGCGACATCTGGCTGACCGACATGAGACCGAGGTTGGCCACGATACCTTGCAACAAGTACACTCCCAGCGCAATACCGAGGCAGGCTTTCTGTTCCGCATCGATCCTCTCCCTAACGGTCGGGCGATAATTCTCGTGCTCTCAGCGCTGGAGCCGAACTGGGCATACGCTTTCCATAACGCCGAATATCTGTTAGCAGCACCTCCTCAGCGGACTGGCGCGTTGCAAGTAAATATCAAACCTGGAGAACGGTTTGGCTTCCGGCTGGTAGCTAATCCGACAAAAAAGATCCTGACGATTCCAAAAAAAAAGTGGGATGGCATGTCCCAAGAGGAACAGACCAAAGCAAAAACGCGACACGGGCAGCGCATGCCGGTCCCGAGCAACCGGGAGATCGAAGACTGGCGCGCGAAGCACCCGGGTGAAGAAACTAATAAATTTATTCGAGATAAACTTATTGAATGGCTTAGCAATTGGCGTCCGATACAAAACGGCCAGCCGGCCGCATCAGCAGGATTCATCATAGACAAGGATGCCACCGTTGTCCAACCAGGCTATGTTTACTTCAACAAGGGAGGCAAAGATCAAGGGAGGCGCCTTTATTCGGTGCGTTACGATGGAATTCTTACCGTCACCGATCCCGAGGCATTTCGGCTGACACAAGTACGAGGCATCGGCCCCGCCAAAGGCTTCGGCTGCGGCCTCCTCTCGGTAGCGCGGGGCTAATACAATTTTAGATTTTGGATTTTAGATTTTGGATTTTAATTTATCCGGTCAGAACATACAAGTTTACATGTTACATAACGGGCAATTCCAATCTAAAATCCAAAATCCAAAATCTAAAATGTAAGGAGGTGGATCATGCGCATCGAGGACCTGCATCAACTGCCCAAATTCCGCGACGCCGTCTCCTACGTCTACGTCGAGCACGCGCGGGTGGATCAGCACGAGCGCTCCATCGCCATTTACGATGACCAGGGGATGACCCCCATCCCCATCGCCGCCACCGCCGTGCTCCTCCTCGGCCCCGGCACCCGCGTTACCCACGCGGCCATGGTCGCCATCGCCGATAACAACGCCCTGGCCGTCTGGGTGGGCGAGGAGGGCGTGCGCTGTTACGCTCACGGCATGGGCGGCACGCGGAGCAGCGCGGCGCTGCTCCGCCAGGCCGCGCTGGTCTCCGACGAAAACTCCCGCCTGGCCGTCGTGCGCCACATGTACCGCCTGCGCTTCGCCGAGGAGCCGGACGCCGGACTCTCCATCGAGCAATTGCGCGGCATGGAAGGCGTCCGCGTGCGCGACACCTACGCCCGCTTCAGCCGCGATACCGGCGTGCCCTGGACCGGGCGGAACTACGACCGCGGCAACTGGAAGGCCGCCGACCCGGTTAACCGCGCCCTCTCCGCCGCCAACTCCTGCCTCTACGGCGTGTGCCAGGCCGGCATCCTCTCCCTCGGCTACAGCCCGGCCCTCGGTTTCATCCACACCGGCAAGCAGCTCTCCTTCGTCTACGACGTCGCCGACCTCTACAAAACGGAAATCAGCATCCCCGTCGCCTTCGCCGTCGCGGCGGAAAACCCGCCCGAGCTGGAGCGTACCGCCCGCCTGCGCTGCCGCGACATGTTCAAGGAGAAGAAGCTACTTCCCCGCATCGCGAACGACCTGCGCGAGCTGCTCGGCGCCGACGAGGAGGACTTTGCCCCCGACGAAGACCCGGCGCTGCCCACTGCCCTTTGGACGCCGGAAGCCGAGCGCGAAGAGGAGGAATGAACCATGGTTGTATTGATTCTCGAACACGTCACTCCCTCCGTCCGCGGCGAGCTCACCCGCTGGCTCCTCGAACCCCGCGCCGGCGTCTTCGTCGGTTCGGTGTCCGCCATGGTGCGCGATAAGCTGTGGGAATCCATCCAGAAGAAAACCCCGCGCTGCGCGATGACCATGCTCTATACTGCTCGCTCCGAACAGGGATTCGCCGTCCGCTCCTATGGCGATACCACCCGCCAGGTGGTCGACTTTGAAGGCCTTGCCCTCATCCGCCGCCCCCCGGCTAAATCCGCGCCATAGCGAACGGAATTTTTAAGTTGTCCCCACGCGCGTGGGGGTGAACCGAGAGGACAGTTATGAAGCAGACGATTAAGTTAGTTGTCCCCACGCGCGTGGGGGTGAACCGGGGGACACCATCGAGCGGCCGGAGGATTTTGAGT